>Ga0302324_100011004_pt1 | contig 18639 bp, 13 predicted proteins | sample Palsa_T0_1_FD_201949 | JGI IMG/M metagenome (GOLD analysis project Ga0302324, IMG submission 201949) | Peat permafrost microbial communities from Stordalen Mire near Abisko, Sweden - Palsa_T0_1 | ecosystem: Environmental > Terrestrial > Soil > Palsa > Peat permafrost | place: Sweden: Abisko...
GCTGACGACGCCAAGCGAATCGCCGGCCTTTAGGGCGTCAGGGTCCATGTGGCGGCGCAGGTTATCCGGGCGGGCGCGCGGCCGCCGCCGGGCGGGCGGACGGCGCATCGATCAGAGGGTGTGTACTTACGACTCCAGATGTCGTTCAAGAAGACAGCCCTCCTGGCGCGCCGCGCCCCCGCCCGGTCAGCCGCCGCCGCGCTCCTCGCCCTTGTCCTCGCCGGGTGCGCCGGGAACCTCGAGTGCGACGGACACGCGTGCGTCGGAGATTGGAAACGCGACATGGCCCTAGGTGGGACCGTGGTGCAGTGCGCCGACGGCGATTGGTCGCACGCTGGCGGCTTAGGGAAAGCGTGTGCCGGCCACGGCGGGAAAAGCGTCAAGCGGCGGCGGTGAGTCAGCCCAGCTTGACCCTGATGATCTCGCCGCCGTGACCCGAGTCCGCCGAGGTGGTGCCGTCGGCCGAGACATAGGCGTAGCCGTCTCGCGCCACCACCAGGCCGGTGGGGAAGTCGAGGCCGGAGGAGACGAGGAGGGTCTTCTCGCCGTCACGGGCGATTCGGATGATGGCTCCTGACGCCGGGTGACCGTCGTTCAGCCCCGGGTCGTTCACACCCTTGCGGTCGAGCTCGAGCACGAGCAGCCGGCCCTCGGGGTCAAAGGCGATGTCGCCGATGGCGGTGAAGCCGCGGGCATACACCGTGGGCTTGTGCCCGGGCACGACTCGGTAGACGTCACACTTGCCCACGCCGAAGGGGATCCCGCCGAGCTCGCCCACGTACAGCGCTCCGTCGGGTCCGACGGCCACCGCGGTGGGTACGGCCTGTGCCTGGGCCTCGATCGCGTGCTTCTGAGCCGAGCCGTAGGTGCCCGCCGCTGCCCGTTCGCGGATCGTCGGGAAGACGGCGAGCACGCTCACCTTCCCCGTGCGCGAGACGAACAGGAGGTCGTTGGCGCCGGCGTCGGCGACCGCGTAGCCGCCGCGGTAGGGAACGAATGAGTAGGGATCGCTGTCGATGGCGAAGTCGTCACCGTAGGTGATGTCGGTTCCGGCGCCGTGGTCGGGGTTGTGCCTCGCCTCGAAAGGGCCGAAGCGAGCCTTTACGGCACTCGCCCTCTCCGAGTGGGAGTAGGCGATGAGATCATCGAGCAGCGACCCAGCCGTGCCGTAGATCTCCTTTCCGGTCTTGGCGTTGATCACGGTGTTCTGGAACAGGACGTCGAGCTCGCCGTCGACGACCCTGGCCTCGACGGGCCCGGTGGCCTGGGGATCCTTGGGGCCCGAGGAGATGGAGGGAAGGCCGGACAGGAGGCTCGTGACCCGCCCGCTCGTGCTCACCTCGTCGATCGCGCCCGATCGATCGAGGCACGAGAGCTGGTCGCCGTCGGTGCAGCTCGAAGGCGCCTGTCCATCGCCGGACAGCGCGACGATCAGGCTGCCATCCGGAGCGATGGTCAGCTTCTTGGGCTGGTTCAGCCCGGAGGCGATCACGCTCAGCGCAGGCCTCGGCGACCCGTTAGCGGCGCTGACCGCGAGCCCACAGCCGGCGAGCAGGGCGCTCACCGCCGTTATGGAAAGAATCCGTAGCATCAGAAAACGTCGAGCTGAGTGGGAGGGAACGTACAAGCCCTCCCACTCATGCTCGTTCACCTCAGCTCCGCGTCGCGTGACGCGCGCTGTGGCGCCTCGAATGGCGAGCAGAGTTTGTCGTCCCGCTCGTCGCGCTCGTGGTGGTCGTCGTGGTGGGAGTGGTGGTCGTGGTCGTGCCGGTTCCCGCGGTTCCGTCCATGCCCGGGCACGTTGCGGCGTACGCGACGCCGCCTCCACTAGCCATCATCACCACCGACGCCGCAACTGCGGCTGCATTTCGGTTGAGCCTCATCGTGAGGTCCCTCCTTTGGTTAGGGGTCTGCTCCTAAGACCGCTCGGCGTACCGGAACCTCACGCTTTGGACATAAGAGCTACGTAGGAGCCGAGATCTCGGTGACACTTTCGCCCCGCGCGTGCGTCGTACATGGAGAAGGCCCTAATCCCCTCGACCGAGATCAAAACATGACTTTGCTCCCATTCCCTCATGGCCGCGCGGCCCGCCGAGCCGGCGCCGTCCTGGTAGCGCTCCTCGCTCTCCTCGCTCTCCCCTCAACCTCCGGCGCTGACACCATTACCAGCAACAATTGGTCGGGCTACGCCGCCCACGGCGATGGAGCCAAGTTCCGCCGCGTGACTGCGACGTGGCGCCAGCCCGCCGCCATCTGCCCGACGGGAACCGAGACGTACTCAGCCTTCTGGGTCGGGATCGGCGGCTACAGCCTCAGCTCCGACGCCATGGAGCAGCTCGGCTCAGAGCTCGACTGCAACGCGGACGGGACCGAGTCCCTGTCCGCCTGGTACGAGCTCCTGCCGGCGCCCTCACGGACGATCCGGATGACCATCGCCGGCGGCGATCTGATCACCGCCGCTGTCAGCATCGCCGGCGACCGCGTGACCATGACGCTCGACGACACGACCCGTCACGAGGCGTTCACGAAGACGATCACCGACCACAGCATCGACGACAGCTCAGCCGAGTGGATCGCCGAGGCGCCCTCAGATTGCTCCACTGCGAGCAAGTGCGAGACGCTGCCACTGACGGACTTCGGGGCCGTCCAATTCGCCAACGCGACCGCTGAGACGACGACGGGAAGGACGGCATCGATCAAGAGCTCGATGTGGAGCGCGACGAAGATCCTCCTCGGCTATTCCTCGGCGGGCACGACATTCGTGGCCAAGACGAGCACGGCCAATGCCACGCCATCGGTCCTCACGGGCGGCGGCCACGCCTTCCGGGTCAACTACTCGGGGACGGGCGGTACGACGACGACCGGCGGTGGTTCAGGATCGACCGGCACCGGCGGCGGCACCGGCACCGGCGGCGGCACCGGCACCGGTCCCGGCTCCGGCACCGGCTCTGGCTCCGGCGGCGGCTCCGGCACCGGCGGCGGCTCCGGCGGGGGCACCGGCACCGGCGGCTTCCCGGGCGCGCCCGGCGGCCCCGGGGGCGGGGGCCAGCCCCCGTTCGGCTCGACCCGCCGCTAGCCGGTGGGCCGGACCGCCTCGGAGGGCCGAGACCTCGCCGAGCGCCGCGTCAGAGGTGCCGGATGGCTACGCTGAGCGATCTTGGCGACGAGCTCGCTCGCAGACCACGATCTCCCAGGTGCGGGGCTCCACGCAGTCACGCGGACGGCGCGAAGGCGCTGCGTGGCGGCGGCCCTGCTGGCCGCGGCCCTGGCGCTGGCAATCGCTGTGACCGCGCCCGCGCTCGCCACCGCCTCGGTGATGCCGGCGACGGCGAGCCGTACCGCGGCCAGGGGCAGGCCCAAGGCCCCGCCGCCGACCCCGGCTCAGGAGCTGGCGCGGACCGCGAAGGCGCCGACCGCGTCGGCTCCGGCGCCCGTCCTCGCACCGGGCCCGCTCGTGTGGGGGGCGCCGGTGGGGATCGACAGCGGCCCGATCGACGGGCTCGCCTGTCCGTCGATCTCGCTCTGCGTCGCCGTCGATGGCGACGGTGCCGCCTTCACCTCGAGCGATCCGCCCGGCGGAGTGAGAACGTGGCTACGCGCCGACGTGGACGGGGCCACTCCCCTGACCGGCGTCTCCTGCCCCTCGGTTGCCATCTGCGTCGCCGTCGACGCCGACGGCAATGTGGTCACCACCGCCAACGCTTCCGGGCCGGGAACCGCGTGGAACGTCGCCCGGGTGGACACGAGCATCGGCGAACCGAGTCCCTACGGAGGTGGACCCGGCCTCCTGCGGGGCGTCGCGTGCCCGTCCGTGTCGTTCTGCATCGCCGTCGACTCGGTCGGCAGCGTCGTCTTCTCGGGCGCCCCGACAGGCGGCACGAGCACCTGGGTCCTCGCCCATGTCGACGACAACTCAGACTACGGCTGTGCGGGGGGTGGGCTGAGCTGTCAGGCGCCGTTGATGAGTGTCTCCTGTCCGACGGTCACACTCTGTGCCGCCGCCGACTTCACGGGGAACGTCCTCGAGACGGCGACTCCGTCGGTCTCGTCGCTGTGGTCAAGTCAATCGGCCGGTGGCGCCGGACCGGAGTCCCTGTGGACGGTGTCCTGTCCGAGCGTGAGCTTCTGCGCCGCCGTCAACGGCGCCGGCGGCGACGCGATCACCTGGGATCCCGCGACCGGTTCCCATCTGACCACGCACCGGCTCCCCATCGATGCCTTCGGCATCTGGTGTAGCGCGAGCGCCCTCTGCCTGGCGGCCGGCGAAGGGGCAAACGGCACCGCGGAGCTGATTGGCTCGACGGATCCGGCGGCGCGTAACCCCACATGGAACGTAACGGACTTCGGTGACGTCAACGCCGTTTCCTGCCCCACCAGGTCGGTGTGCGTGGCCGCCGACAACGAAGGCGATGTGATCGTCGGGGTCACGGTGACCAGCCTCGATGGCACGCTGCGAGGAGAAGCGCTCGGCGGCCACATCCCGAGGATCGGCGCTCTCGTGCGTCAGCGCGGATACACCCTGGCCTTCGCGAGCCCGCTCGCCGGACAGATGCACATCGAGTGGGCGCTCTCCGGAGCAGCGGCGAGGGCGGTCGGCGACACCGGCGCGGCCCCCCTCGTGCTCGCCACGGCCTCGGCGCGCTTCACCGGCGCGCAGAGTCAGAGCGTGCGCCTGAGCCTGACCGCAGCCGGCAGGAGGGTGCTCCACGCCGCCACTCGGATCACCGTGACCGCGGCGGCAACCTACGAGACGAACACGGGCACGGTGGCCGCGCAGCGGAGGCTCACGCTGAGCTCGCGCTAAAGCTAAAGGTATCTGCCGGTGGGGGCCGTGACCGTGAGCGCGGCACTGGCCGCGCCCAGGGTCGGGTGACTGGCGGTCACGGTGACGACGCCAGTGTGGTTCGCCTCCGAACGGATGTAGGCGCCGCCGACCCCGCCGTAGCCCGCGAAGTTGAACGGATCCTGCCCGACCAGGACCGCCGGACCCTTGACCACCAGTGCGACATTGCCGTCGACATACGGCCGCTGGTTACCGAAGGCGTCGAGGGCTCGGAAGGTGAACCTGGTCGCGTCGAAGCCGTTGCCTTCGATCGAAGCGTCCTCGAGATCCAGGCTCAGGTGGTCGGTGGCGGTGTTCGACGACATCTGCAGAGAGGCGGCTAGCGTTCCGCCGATGTACCCGTTGATCTGCAGGGTGGGTAGCCCCGATCCGACCACCGTCAGGTCCACGAATACCGGCGGGTAAGCGAGGTTGCCGAAGCTCGCGGTGTCTGGGGTGGCGCTCGCCAGGAACTGGCCGTCCACATAGAGCTCGAGCAGGTCACAGTTGGTGGCGATCATCGCGTTCGCGCCCGGGCCGGTAGCCGGGGAGCTCGGTCCGAAGTCCCAGTAGAAGGCCGGGAAGATCACCGGAGTGGCGGTACTCACTTGCGAGCGGTAGAACGACGCGCCGGGCTTGGGGACGCGGAAGGTGTCAAGCACGCCCCCCCACTTCAGGTTCTGCCAGATGCGATCGCCGCCGCTCAGCGAGTCATAGTCGATGCTGCACCAGGCGAGCAATCCGGCGTAGGCCGGATTGGACATGGCGATGTCCTGGACCTGGGCGTGCAGGAGCGCTTGCGTGCCCAGAGTCTGTGAGCTGTCGATCCAGCGGTAGAGCGGTGGACCGTCGATGGAGCCGACCGCCTCGCTGATCATGTAGGGGAGGCCGGTCAGCGGCGGCTCGAGGATGGCATTGCCGTCGGAGGTGTGGTAGTCGTCGTAGGCGAACACGTCCTCGGCCCACCCCGCCAAGTTCTGCGTGTACATCGCCCCCGTCGTCTGGCGCGTGCCGTCGAGGGTGTAGGCGAGCTCCCGCGTCTCGGCATAGAGCTGGTCGTAGTCGCTCGCGGTCTCGTCGAGGCGGGTGCCCCACACGATCACCGACGGGCGGTTGCGATCGCGAACCACCATGTCGTGGACGTTGAGCAGGACGAGCTCCTGGTAGCGCGGGTCGCCCACGTATTGCCAGCCCGGCGGCTCCTCCCACACCATCAGCCCTACTTGGTCGCAGGCGTCGAGGAAGTGCGGCGACTGCGGGTAGTGCGAGCAGCGCACCATGTTGCAGTTGAGCTCGTTCTTGATCAGCTCGGCGTCGCGTGCCTGCAGCCGCTGGGGTGCTGCCATCCCCGTGTAGGGGAAGAGCTGGTGGCGGTTCAGGCCGAAGATCTGGAGACGCTCGCCGTTCAGGTAAAGGCCGTCGGCGGTGAAGGTGGCCTGGCGGAAGCCGGTGGTGACCTCGAGCGTGTGCGACGGGATCGACGTGCCGCTCAAGGTGGTGCGGACGGTGTAGAGCTGCGGGGTGGCCGGCGACCACAGGGCGATTCCACTCAGGGCGCTGAGCGTGACCCTGCTGACCGTCGAACCCTTCTTCACCGACACATTGACCGAGCCCTCCGCCACCGTGCGCGACCCGTCGAGCAGCTCGACCGTCAGCTGTGCCCCTCCCGGCGCTGGGCTCACGGCATCGATGGTGGCTTTGACCTCGAGCCCGGGGCTCCCCGTGAGCACGCCCGTCGGCCTGGCGAACACGTCGGAGATGAAGGCATCGGGAACCAGTCGCAGCTTCACGTCGCGGTAGATCCCGGCCGGCATCAGATAGTCGACGTCGTTGGGGCCACCCGCGTTCCCCGCCGGTGGCACCTGGAGCCAGCGCCCGTCGACGACGACCGCGAGCACGTTGGCGCCGGCCACGAGCTCGTCGCTCAGCTCCACCGACCACGGCAGGAACCCGCCCTGGTGCTGGGCCATCTCGACCCCGTTGAGGTACACGGTGGCGTCGGTCATCACGCCGTCGAAGTCGAGGAAGACGCGGCCCCCGGTGAGCTTGGCTCCCGAGAACTCCTTGCGGTAGATCCATACCCGCTCCCACGCAGCGGGATTCCAGTCCCCCCATGAGAGCGGCGTCACCGTGTGGGGCACGTTCACCCGCGCGAAGGCCGCGTCGGAGTAGCCCGGCTCCTGCGCACCGTTCACGTAGGCGCCGCCGAAGCGCCAGCCCTGGTTGAAGTCGTAGGTGGCGCCCGAGGTTCCCTTGTGCGCGCCGACGGCGGGCGCCTTCGGCGAGGTCTTGCCGGCGACGGCGGCGGCTCGGGCCGCGCTCGAGTTCAGCGCGAGGGCGGCGCCGCCGAGCACTCCGGAGCGCAGAACCTCACGCCGCGACACGCCTGATTCGTAGCTGGACACTGCCCTGGAGCCTCCCTGAGCGTCACGGATCCACGCATCATCGCGCAACGCCGGGCCAAGGGGCGCCGGTCGATGCCGGCGCCTTGACCTGCCGCACCGGCGGTGGTATTACTTGTGCAGGCATTGGGGTTACCGGTAGGCGAGGCCGTAGCGTGCGCCGATTTGACCGGGCGGCGTAGCCGTTACCCGCGCAGGTTGCTTACCGTGTGGCGCTGGCCTGCCCACTAAATACTGTTGCATTGGAAAGGGCATGCAGGTAGGGGACTGGGACACGCTGCTGGGCCGTGTCAGCACCGGGAAATGCACGCCGTTTCTCGGTGCGGGTGCCGTTACCCCCGCGCTTCCGCTCGGATCGGAGATCGCGGTTAGGTGGGCGAGCGAGCACGGCTACCCGCTCGAGGACTGTCACGACCTGGCGCGTGTCGCGCAGTACCTCGCTGTCGAGCGCGACGACGGGATGTGGCCGAAGGAGCTGATCGCCAAGGAGCTCGGGAGCCTGACTCTGCCCGATGTCACGGCGCCGGGAGAAGTTCATGCGGTGCTGGCCCGGTTGCCGCTGTCGATCTACATAACAACCAACTACGACGACACCATGTGCACCGCCCTGAGGGCTGCCGGCAAGGACCCGCACCGGGAGATCTGCAGGTGGAACCGAGGCGCGGAGGTGGAGGCCGAGCCGAGTCCGCTGTCTGACGGAACATACATCCCGACCCCGGCGAATCCGCTCGTGTACCACCTCCACGGGCACCGCGAGCTGCCCGAGTCGCTGGTCCTGACCGAAGACGACTACCTGGACTTCCTCGTGGCCCTCGCGCGTGAGCCCGACCTGCTCCCGCACCTGGTCACGCGCGCGCTCGCGGCCCATTCCCTGCTCTTCGTCGGGTACCGGCTCGCCGACTGGGACTTCCGTGTGGTCCATCGCGGCATCGTCTCCAGCCTGGCGGGAAGCCTCCGCCGACTCAACGTGACCGTCCAGCTCCCCGACCCCGCGGATGCCCAGGATTACCTCAGCCGCTATTTCGACGCCCTCAACGCCCACGTGTACTGGGGCAACTCGGCGGACTTCGCGGCCGAGCTTGCTCAGCGCTGGAATGGCAATGGTCACCACTGAGGCTCTGTCGATCTCGCCCTATGTCGGTCCCCGTCCCTTCGAGGCGGCGGATCGTGGAGCATTCTTCGGCCGAGCGGGCGAGGTCTCGCGCCTGGTCTCTGAGGTGATCGCCAACCCGACGGTGCTCGTCTACGCGGTGTCGGGCGCGGGTAAGACGTCGCTCCTCGCGGCCGGGCTCGCGCCGGCACTGATCGAGCAGGGATTCGAGGCGTTGCCGCTGGCCAGGGTGGGCGGCGGGGCGCCGCCACCCGACGCGGCTAACGCGTTCGTCTACTGCGCGCTCCAGAGCATCGCGCACGCCGGTCCGGCTGATCGGGCCGATTCGCCCCCCCGGATCGACGAGACGCTGGCCGAGCGGCTCGCGGCGCTTCCGAAGGGGAGCGACGAGCTCGGCTTTCCGCGGCCGCGAGTAATCGTGTTCGACCAGTTCGAGGAGCTGTTCACCTTCCACGAGGACCGGTGGCAGGAGCGGCACGGGTTCTTCTCACAGGTCGCGGCGGCGCTCGACCAGGAGCCGGAGCTGCGCGTCGTGTTCTCGCTCCGCGAGGAGTACCTCGCCCAGCTCGAGCGCTACGCCGACCAGGTGCCGGGAGCCTTCCGCGCGCGGTTTCACCTAGGACGGCTACGGCGCAAAGCCGCAGTGCAAGCCGTGATCTGCCCGCTTCAGGCATCGAACAAGCACTTCGCGCCGGGAGTCGCGGAGCGCCTGGTCGACGATCTGGGACAGTCACGCGTATCGGCCCGCGCAGGACAGCCGGTCACCGTCCAGGGAGAGTTCGTCGAGCCGCTCCACCTGCAGGTCGTCTGCGACCAGCTGTGGCGGCGGATCCCCCCCGATCAAACCGAGATCACGGCTGACGATCTCGCCGCCTTCGGCGACGTCGACGAGGCCCTCACCTACTACTACGAACAGGCCATCGCGTCCGCGGCGAGGGCCTCGAGCCGCTCCGAGCGCAAGCTCAGGCAGGCGCTCGAGCGCCTGTTCATCACCCGGTCGGGAACGCGGGCGATCGTCTTCGCGGGCGCTGCCGAAGAGGCGCTGAGGGCCAAGGCGGCCGCCGAGCTCGAGCGCCAGCACCTGATTCGCAGGGAATCGCGCTCCGGAGCAGACTGGTTCGAGCTTTCCCACGATCGCTTGATCGAGCCGATCCAGCAGTCGAATCGGCGTGTGCGGACCCGGCACTTGCGTGGCGCCGTGACTGTCCTCAGCCTCGCCGTCGTGCTGGCTTTGGGAGCGGCCGTGGCCGTGCTCGTCGGGGGTGCGTCGACTGCCACGCGCAATGATGCGCTCGCCGCTCGGGTCGGCGTCCTGCAGAAGAAGGTGCCGGCGAGCGAGAGCGCGCTGTACCGCATCGGAAAGCAGTGGCTCGAGGACATCAATGCCGGCAACTACGCGCGGGCGTCGAGCTTGATGGCACCCGGGGTGCAGATCCATCTCGTCGGCATGCCCAAGGTCAAGACGCTGAAGACCGCCGCCCAGATCCTCAGCGAGCTCCGCAAGCTGCCGTGCCGTTACACCACCACCCACGGCGGTACCTTCATTAAGGGCAGCGGCACGATGGCCCTGCTTGTGCAGCCATACCAGTTGGGGCGCCACGGGACGCCGGTCAAGTGCGGGTCGGGGTCGGCAGTGGCGATCGTCATCGTCGTCGGAGGCCGCCGGAAGATCGTGCAGGCCGCGACCAGCGCGCCCCTGCCTGCGCAGACCGTGACGGCGATCTCCACCCGGACGGTGACGCTGGCCCAGACGGTCACCGTGGCCGGTAGCTCGGGTGGCGTCGTCGGCTCTGTGAGCACATCGGTCACCCCTGCGCAAACGACCACCAGCCCCACTTCTGGATCCACCACAGTCTCGAGCACGCCGACCACGGTGGCAACCGTCCCGATAACGGTCGAGACGACGGCGACGGCCACGACCCCGTGACTACACGAGCCCGCTAGCCCGCTCGCGCACGGCGATCGGCGTAGCCGAGCCCCCGCGCGGGTTTGACCTGAGCGGTGTCGGTGAGGGTGATGGCGTCGGTGATCGCGGTGTCGAGCTCGGCACCCCAGAGCGGTGCTTCGAGCCTTCCCACGAGCTTGCCCAGGGTTCCCCCGATGCCCTTCCAGGTCAGCCCCAGGGCCGCCAGCACGCCGGACGCCCCCGCCGCCAGCTTGCCGGCGTGACCATTGGACGCGAGCAGGAAGTAGATACCGACGCTGAAGAGGACCAGGGCGAGGACGATGACCGCCCACAGCCATTTACTGCTCAGCGCCCTGCGGGCGAATCTGCTCTCGAGTTGCTTGGCGGCCTCGAGGTAATCGTCCGGCTCGAGCAGCTCCGTCGCCTTCTTCTCACCGACGATGACCGATCGCCACAAGCTGACCTGGGTGACGGTGAGCGCAGCGTCGCTCGCTTCCTTCGACCCCGGCCATGCGCCCAGCGAGTTGGCGACGCCGCGGGCGGCGTGCGAGGGCAGGGCGGAGCTCAGCGAGTCCAAGGCGCCCACGAGGCTCTTGGTCGAGGGTGGGGTGGCGCCCGCTGAGCCGCTCGTACCCTGATCGGGCATCAGCGCCCGGAGACCGCTGCCCAGCAGGAAGGCCTTCGGCAACCGTGCATCGGCCCCCAGCAGGGCTACGATCACCCTCGGTTCCACGGCCCTGGCAGCCGCTTGGGCGGGGCCGGTCTGGAGCGCACCCTTCAGTTGCTCGACGGCGGCCGAGTCCAGGTCGGCCAGCTTCAGGGTGCCGAGTAACGTCGTCAGCTGCAGGGCCTGGACCTGGCATTTCTCCGCGCTGCCGAGCGAGAGACCGGCGAGCAGCGCGTCCGGGGACCAACCCTCGGTCAGCTCCTCGATCAGCCAGCCGAGCTCGACGGCGGCGATCACCTTAGGGTCTCCGGCCGATTCGGCGGCAGCGGCCTTACCGGCCGCCGCCAGCGCATCGACGAACGGATCCTCGGCGTCGCTGACCGATCCCGCTGCGGACTCGGATCCGGACTGTGTGCCGCCCATCGTCTGCCCCTCCGGTGGTGATTGGGGAAGCTTCGCCTCCCTTGTGAGCTCTGCTGGCGCAGAGCTCCGCTTCCTTGACAGCGAGCGCACTCTAACCGGATCGGTCGGGAGCTGTGCGAAGATCGAATGGTGAGCAGCGGCCGCGACGATCACGATCCGGTCACGTCGTGACCGCCGCCTCGCTCAAGCACGCGGCCATCTCGGGACCCGACGAGCTCGTTCGTCGCGACCGCGCTGCCGCCAACGTCGCCGTTCTCACCGGCGTCATCTTCCTCTTCGCCGGCCTGGTGAAGTTCGTCTTTCACCACTGGGAGCTCGACGCGTTCCGCAGCTTCGGGTTGCCGTGGCCCTCCGGCCTCGAGATCCTCGCGGGAATCCTCGAGATGGCCGGAGGGCTGGCCCTGCTCCTGCGTCGCTATGTGGTGCCCAGCGCGGTCGTGCTCGCGGTGACCATGGTCGTCGCCATCGTCTCGTCAGGGATCGGCGCCGGCGACGTCATCCCCAGCCTCACGCTCGCGCCCGCGCTCCTCGTGGCGATGGTCTACCTGCTCGTGCGCACCGCACCGCCGTATTAGCCGACCAGTTGTGAGAGGCTACCGTCATGGCCGAAGCTACGGAGTTCATTATTGGCAGCGAGGTCGCCTGTAGCGACGGTGCCTGTGGGAAGCTGAGACGCGTGGTCATCGATCCGGTCGCCCGCGCGATTACTCACCTCGCTGTCGAGCCCAGCCATGGGCAGGCCGCCGGGCGTCTCGTGCCGATCGATCTCGTGGCCTCGGCAGGGAAGGAGATCCGGCTGCGGTGCACCAAGTCTGAGTTCGATGCGCTCGAGGAGGCCGACGAGTCGCAATTCCTGCCGCGAGAAAGAGGACACCTGGGTTACGACCGAGTGGACGTCTACACGTTGCCCTACTACGGATTTGGCGGGCGCAACCTGGATCGGGGAATCCCTCCGCCCCGCGGGGGCGCCGATGTGCATCAAACCACCTACGACCGCATCCCCGTAGGTGAAGTCGAGGCGCGCCGCGGCGATCACGTGGAGGCCACCGATGGCCCGATCGGGCGCGTCAAAGGACTGGTCGTCGATCCCAGCGACCATCACGTGACCCATGTCCTACTCGACGAGGGTCACCTGTGGGGCGAGAAGACCGTTGCCATCCCCATCGGCGCCGTGACGCGCGTGGGCGAGATCATTCGGCTGAGCCTGTCCAAGGACGAGGTGGGGGCCCTGCCGTCGGTCGACCTCGATCATCCCGAGTGACGTTGTAACACCGCCGGATCATTGGTATCAATAGCTGTCCCTTGAGTTCGACCGAGACAACCTGGGCGGCGCGGAACCATGCTCGCGCCCAGGGGGGCGCGGTCGTCGAGACGATGCCGACCGTGCCGGCGGGCTCCTGGCCGGAACCCCCCGAGGGCGTGCCGGCGTCCGAGCTGACCTGGGCCGAGGTCATCGCCCCGAGGGGCGCGACGTCGAAGGTGCTGGCGCGAGGGACGAGCCTGCGCCTGCGTGACGTATACGGACAAGCGTGCGCACACCTACTCCTCTACAACGCCGCGGAGCCGTGGGAGCGCCTGAACGTGGCCGACACGGTGAAGATCCCCTGGCAGGCCTACCTCGGCCTCGGGCATCCGCTCCTCTCCGACCAGGGACGGGTGCTGGCCACGGTGATCGGCGACGACTCCGGCCGTCACGATGCCCTGTGCGGCGGCGGCCCGGCCGCCCGGGCGCGATTCGTCAACGCCGCCGCCAAGCACGGGCTCGAGCCTCGGGACCTCCCGCCGAGCGTGTCACTGTTCCAAGGGGTGCGGGTCCAAGCCGACGGGTCGCTGGCCTGGCTCGGCAGCGCCGGCCCGGGCTGCGCGGTGACGCTGCGCTGCGAACTGCCGCTCGTCGTGCTCCTGGCCGACGTCCCCCACCCGGTCGACCCGCGGCCCGAGCCGGAGGTGACCGCGCTCGAGGTGCTCGCCTGGCGCGGCGAGTCCACCAAGCCCGATGACCCTCTGTGGACCTCCACGCCCGAGCTCCAGCGGGCGTTCGAGAACACCGCCGACTACTGGGAGGCGCGCGCGTGATCGAGCAGGTCGTCGGTGCCTGCGAGCCCTGGTCCGCGGTGGTGCCGGCCGCTTCCACGCTGCGCATCGTCGACCTCGAGGGTAATCAGGCGGTCGACTTCCTTGTCTACAACGCTCACGACACGGCCGAGCGCTACAGCGCTCCGGACACCATCGTCGCGCAGGGCAACGTCTTCCTTACCGCCGGCAGCGTGCTGCGCTCGAACCTGGGAAACCCACTGATGACGGTGGTCGAGGACGAGGTCGGGCGCCACGACACCATCGGGGGCGCGTGCTCGAAGGAATCCAACACCCTGCGCTACGGCCACCACACCAAGCACCAGCACGCGTGCGTGGAGAACTTCCTCGCCGAAGGCGCCAAGTGGGGCCTCGGCAAGCGCGATCTCGTCTCGAACATCAACTGGTACATGAATGTGCCGATCGAAGAGGACGGGACGCTCGGGATCGTCGACGGCCTCTCCGCGCCCGGCCTGTCGCTGACCCTGCGCTCAGAGGTCGACACCCTGGTCCTGGTCTCGAACTGCCCGCAGATCAACAACCCCTGTAACGGCTTCAATCCCACGCCGATCCGCATGATCGTCGCGCCGTAGGCGCCGCTGAATATGTTCGACACCGTGCTGGTCGCGAACCGCGGCGAGATCGCCTGTCGCATCATCCGCAGCGCCGCTGCCCTGGGGCTGCGCACGGTGGCGGTGTACTCGGACCCCGACCGGGGCGCTCCACACGTGGGGATGGCCGACGTCGCCGTTCGTCTCGGCCCCGCGCCCGCGCGCGAGAGCTATCTCAGGGCCGACGCCGTGCTCGAGGCCGCGCAGGCCCACGGAGCGGGGGCGGTGCACCCGGGCTACGGCCTACTCTCCGAGGACGCGGCCTTTGCCCAGGCGGTGGAGGACGCGAGTCTGCGCTTCGCCGGGCCTACGCCCGCGCAGCTGCGCGAGTTCGGCGCCAAGGATGCCTCCCGCGCGCTCGCGCAGGCCGCGGGCGTGCCCCTGCTCCCGGGTTCCGGGGCGCTGGTCGACGAGGACGCGGCGATCGCGGCGGCCGCGGAGATCGGCTACCCGGTGATGGTCAAGGCGACGGCGGGTGGGGGAGGCATCGGGATGGAGCGCTGCGACGACGCCGGCGAGCTCTCGGCCGCGTTTGGTCGCGTGCAGCGCGTGGCCGATGCCAGCTTCGGGGCCGGCGGTGTCTACCTCGAGCGCTTCGTGGCGGCCGCCCGGCACATCGAGGTCCAGGTCTTCGGCGATGGCGCCGGACGCGTCGTCGTCCTCGGCGACAGGGACTGCACGCTGCAGCGCCGTAATCAGAAGGTCCTCGAGGAGGCCCCCGCGCCCGGCCTTCCCGACGCCGTGCGCGAGCGCTTGCGCGACTACGCGGCCGAGCTCACCCAGTCGGTCGCCTATCGCTCGGCGGGGACGGTCGAGTTCATCTACGAGGTCGCTACCGGCGAGCTCTACTTCCTCGAGGTCAACGCCCGCCTCCAGGTCGAGCACCCGGTCACCGAGGAGCGCTACGGCGTCGACCTCGTCGCCGCCATGCTCCGCCTCGCGCAGGGGGAGACGAGCGTGCTCGGCGAGCTGGCGGCGGCGGAGCCCTCCGGCTGCGCCGTCGAGGTCCGGCTCTATGCCGAGGACCCGGCGGCGAACCACCGGCCGTCCGCGGGCTTGCTTACCGAGGTCGTGCTCCCCGCGGGTCTCCGCGTGGACGGCTGGATCGTCGCCGGGACCGAGGTCACGACGGCCTACGACCCCTTGCTGGCCAAGCTCATCGCTCACCGGCCCTCGCGTGAGGAGGCGCTCGACGCCATCGCCGCGGGCCTGGCCGCGACGCGCATCGGCGGCATCGCCACGAACGCCGGACTGCTGGGAGCCGCGGTCGCCGACCCGCGCGTGCGCGACGGCACCCACACGACGGCGACGCTGGCGAGCATCGCCGACCCGTGCCCCCGGATCGAGGTGCTGCGTGGGGGAACGATGACGACGGTGCAGGACTGGCCCGGTCGCTTGGGGTTCTGGGACGTGGGCGTGCCGCCGTCGGGTGCCATGGACGACCGGTCATTACGTCTAGGTAACCGGGCGCTCGGCAATCCCGTGGGAGCGCCGGCGCTCGAGTGCACGCTCGACGGGCCCGCGCTGCGCTTCAGCCACGACACCGTGGTCTGCGTGACGGGCGCCCCCGCCGTGATCACCGTGGCCGGCGAGCCGGCCGAGCTGTGGGAGCCGGTGACCGTGCCGGCCGGGGCGACGCTCGACGTCGGTCGCCTCGAAGGCCCTGGGCTGCGGGCGTACGTCTGTGTGGCCGGCGGCGTCGACGTTCCCGACCACCTGGGGAGCGCGGCGACCTTCACGCTGGGGCGCTTCGGTGGTCACGGCGGACGGGCGCTGCGCCCCGGGGACGTGCTCCGGGCGGTAGCCGACGGGAGTGGCGGGCGCTCCGCGCTCGCGGCTGTGCCCGTCTCCGACCGGCCGGAGCTGGCGAGCGCGTGGGAGATCGGCGTCACCGAAGGTCCCCACGCCGCCCCGGACTTCTTCACCCGCGAGGACATGGAGGCGTTCTACGCGACCGCCTGGAAGGTCCACTTCAATTCATCTCGGACGGGAGTGCGCCTGCTCGGGCCGCGACCGCGCTGGGCTCGTCAGGACGGGGGCGAGGCAGGCCTGCATCCTTCGAACATCCACGACACGCCCTACAGCGTCGGGTCGGTCGACTACACGGGTGACCTACCGATCGTCCTCGGCCCCGACGGGCCGTCGCTCGGGGGGTTCGTGTGCCCGGCGACGGTGGTGAGCGCCGAGCGGTGGAAGCTCGGGCAGCTCCGGCCCGGGGACGAGGTGCGCTTCGTCGACGTGGGGGAGTCGGGGGCCGCCGCGCTCCGGCGGGAGCTGGCCGCCGCGGTCCGGGCCGCGCCTGTGGCGCCGCTCCGGCACGCGCCCGACGGCGACGACGGGGTGCTCGCACGGCGCGGCGCGGATCTCGGCGACCCCTCCGTGACCTGGCGGCGGAGCGGCGATGACAACCTGCTCGTCGAGTACGGGGACATGGTCCTCGACCTCGGCTTGCGGATGCGCGTGCACGCGCTCGCCGAGGCGGTCGCGCGCGAGGAGGTGCCCGGCGTGCTCGAGCTCACCCCCGGCATCCGCTCGCTCCAGGTCAAGCTCGACCCCGACGTCCTCGGCCTGCGCCGCGCCCTCAGCGTGCTTCGGGCGCTCGAGGAAGGGCTACCGGCCACGCGCGAGCTCTCGGTCCCCTCGCGGACCGTGCACCTGCCCCTGTCCTGGGACGACCCGGCGACGCGCGAGGCGATCGCGCGCTACATGGCCGGTGTCCGCGCCGACGCGCCGTGGTGCCCGTGGAACATCGAGTTCATCCGCCGCGTCAACGGACTCGACGATCCCGAAGCCGTGCGACGCATCGTCTACGAGGCCGAGTACCTCGTCCTCGGGCTCGGCGACGTGTACCTGGGAGCTCCGGTGGCGACACCGCTCGACCCCCGCCACCGCCTGGTGACGACAAAATACAATCCGGCCCGGACCTGGACGGCAGAGAACTCCGTCGGCATCGGCGGCGCCTACCTGTGCATCTACGGCATGGAGGGCCCGGGCGGGTATCAGTTCGTCGGGCGCACCACTCAGGTCTGGTCGCGGTTCCGCAGGACGGGAGCGTTCGCCGAGGCGCCCCACCTCCTGCGCTTCTTCGATCGCATCTCCTGGTACCCGGTGGGCGCCGAAGAGCTCCTCGAGCTCCGGGCCGACACGGAGGCCGGCCGCTTCGATCCGCGCATGGAGGACGGCACCTTTACCCTGGCCGAGCACCTCGACTTCCTCGCCGCCGAAGCCGATTCGATCACCACCTTCCGCGCGCGGCAGGCTGCCGCCTTCGCCGCCGAACGCGAGGCGTGGGCGGCCGCCGGCGAGTTCGACCCCAAGCCCGAGCCCGATGTCGCGCCGCCGCCCCGCGAGGTGACGGTGCCGGCGGGCGGAGTCGTGGTCGAGGCGCCCTGCACGGCCAGCGTGTGGCGGATCGAGGTGCGCCCCGGCGATGCGGTGTCGAGCGGTGACCGGCTGCTGACGCTCGAGGCGATGAAGATGGAGACCGCCCTGGTGGCGCCGTGCGACGGGAAGGTGGCCGAGGTGCTCGTCGGCGTCAGCGACCATGTCGAGTCCGGCCGGGCACTCGTCGTCGTGATGCCGCGATGAGCGCCGCGGGACGGGTGGACGCGGCGTACGCGCGGATCGCCGAGGTCGACAGACCCGAGCTGTGGATCACGCTCCGCGACCCGGAGGACGTGCTCGCCGAGGCGGCGATCCTCGACGCCGGCCCGCCGCTCCCCTTGCGGGGCACGGTGGTGGCCGTCAAGGACAACATCGACGTGGCCGGCCTCCCCACGACGGCGGGCTGTCCCGACTACGCCTATGAGCCGAGCGTCGACGCGCCCGTGGTCGCCCGGCTCCGCGCCGCCGGCGCGCTCGTCCTCGGAAAGACCAACCTCGACCAGTTCGCCACCGGCCTGGTGGGTACGCGCTCACCCTACGGCGTGGTGCGTGATGCCCGGCGCCCGAGCTTCGTCAGCGGCGGGTCGAGCAGCGGCTCGGCCGTGGCCGTCGCCCTGGGGATCGCCGACCTCGCGCTCGGCACCGATACGGCGGGCTCGGGGCGGGTGCCGGCCGCCTTCCAGGGGCTGGTCGGCGTCAAGCCGACACGCGGGCTCGTGCCCATCGCCGGCGTCGTCCCCGCCTGCCGCACGCTCGACTGCGTCACGGTCTTCGCGCGTGACGCGGTCGCCGCACAGCGCGCGCTGTGGCTGATGGCCGGCCCGGACGTCGCCGGCACCGCGGCCACCGCCGCGCTCGACCGCGAATGGCCCGCGGACGCGCCGCTCGCCGCGCCACCGGCGCCGACGATCGGGGTTCCCGCCGCCGGCCAGCTCGGCGCCCTGAGCCCCGATGCCCGGCGCGCCTTCGCCGCCGCGGTCGAGCTTGTGGAGAGCTCCGGGGCCGCGGTCGTCGAGTTCGACCTCGACCCCTTCGTGCAGGCATCCGGCCTGCTCTACGGCGGCGCCTACGTGGGTGAGCGCCACGCCGCGGTGGGCGCCTTCGTCGAAGCTCACCCCGACCGCGTCGACCCCGCCGTACGCGAGATCGTGCGTGCGGCCGGCCTCCCGACGGCGAGCCGGCTCACCCGCGACGGGGAGGCCCTCGACGCGCTGCGCATGGCCACGGCACCGGTTCTCGC
>Ga0302324_100011007_pt1 | contig 18637 bp, 15 predicted proteins | sample Palsa_T0_1_FD_201949 | JGI IMG/M metagenome (GOLD analysis project Ga0302324, IMG submission 201949) | Peat permafrost microbial communities from Stordalen Mire near Abisko, Sweden - Palsa_T0_1 | ecosystem: Environmental > Terrestrial > Soil > Palsa > Peat permafrost | place: Sweden: Abisko...
GCCTCACTCTCCGGAGGCGAAGGCCAGCGCATTCGGCTGGCCACGCAAATCGGTTCCCGTTTGCGCGGAGTTCTCTACGTGCTCGATGAGCCTTCTATCGGCTTGCACCAACGCGACAATCAGCGGTTGATCGAAGCGCTGAAGTCACTGCGTGACCTCGGTAACACGGTGCTCGTGGTGGAACACGATGAAGACACGATTCGCCATGCGGACTACGTGGTCGATCTCGGTCCCGGCGCGGGCAAACTCGGCGGGCATGTCGTCGCCGCCGGAACCCCGCAGGAGGTCATGGAGACGGACATCTCGCTTACCGGGCGCTATCTTTCCGGGGAATTGCAGACCGTCACCCGCGACGTAGCGCGCCCGCTCAAGGGCAACTGGATTACCATCGAAGGCGCCAGCAGCCACAACCTCAAAAATCTCACCGCGCAGTTTCCTCTGAATGTAATGACCGTAGTAACCGGTGTCTCAGGCTCGGGCAAGAGCACGCTCGTCAATGACACGCTGTACCGCGCCCTGGCGCGCGAGCTTTATGGTTCGCGCGAATTGCCCGGCGCCTACAAAGCCATCAAGGGCTTTGAAAATATCGACAAAGCAGTTCGTATCGACCAGTCCCCTATTGGCCGCACCCCGCGCTCCAACCCCGCCACCTACACCGGGGTCTTCACGGCGATCCGCGACTTGTTTGCCCGTCTTCCCGAATCGCGGGAACGCGGCTACAAACCGGGCCGCTTCTCTTTCAACGTATCGGGGGGCCGGTGCGAAGCCTGCCAGGGCGAAGGGCAGCGGCGCATCGAGATGAACTTCCTGCCCGATGTTTATGTACTGTGCGAGGTGTGCAACGGCCGCCGTTACAATCAGGAAACCTTGGCAGTGAAGTTTAACGGCTACTCCATTGCCGACTTGCTCGACCTGGCCATTGAGGACGCGCTACCGGTGCTGGTCGATATCCCCCTGGTGCGGCAAAAACTGGAGACCTTGGTCGACGTGGGTCTGGGCTATATCCACCTGGGCCAGGCGGCAACTACGCTTTCCGGTGGGGAGGCGCAGCGAATGAAGCTGGCGCGCGAACTTTCCAAACGACAGACCGGAAAAACGCTCTACCTGCTGGATGAGCCGACCACCGGGCTACATTTCGATGACGTGCGCAGGTTGCTTGAGGTGCTGCACCGGCTGGCGGACCTGGGCAACACGGTCATTATCATTGAGCACAATCTAGACGTGATTCGCAGCGCGGATTGGATCCTGGACCTGGGTCCCGAGGGGGGCGAGGGCGGGGGCCAGCTGGTGGCCAAGGGCACTCCCGCCGAGGTAGCGGCTACACTCGGTTCGCAGACCGGGGAATTTCTGCGCCGGTATTTTCCCACGGGTGAATTGAGCGCCCCACCTGTACGTGCGGCGCATAGGAAATCAGCCCTTGTCTGATACTCCGGAGGACCTTCCCCTCGTCGTCCCGCCCATCCCCACGCCCGTTCCTGTCCCACGCCGGGTGCCTAACTTCGGCAATACGGTTCTGTTCTTCGCCGTGTCCATCATCGTTTTGCTGCTGACCAGTGTTTCCGTCTTCGCGTTGGCGATGGGCTTGCGACTCTTCGGCCCGGAGAGTACGGAGCAGCTGCTTCGCGAGCCACGTCTGCTGATCCCCAGCATGGCCGTTGGTTACCTGGTCGCTGGAACCATCGTCTGGGCGATTTTCAGTCATGTGTGGCAGCAGCCGTTCCCCCAGGCTTTGCAATGGAACTTCTCTGCCGTCCGCCGCCGCTGGGGGGCTCTGTTGATTGGGGGCGTGGTGTTAAGCCTGGGGGTCCAGTTTCTGTCCAACTTTCTTCCCGTACCCAAGACGCTTCCCATCGACGACTTCTTTCGCACTTCCGCTGATGTGTGGATGGTCGCCCTGTTCGGGACCTTTCTTGCCCCCGTGTTCGAGGAGCTGGCATTTCGCGGATTTCTGTTGCCTTCGCTGGCTTCCGCCTGGGATTGGTTGTCCAGGCGGCCCGATCCTTCGCGCTGGAGCATCTCCGCTTTACTCGTTTCCTGCGGCCTCACCAGCATCGGGTTTGCTTTGGTCCACGCCGATCAGCTGGCCCACGCTTGGGCGCCTCTGGCGGTGCTGTTCGGCGTTAGCCTGGTGCTTTGCCTGGTGCGGTTGTGGACCCAGTCCCTCGCCGCCTGCACCTTGATCCACGCCATTTATAACGGGACTATCTTTACCGTTTTGTTTTTCGGTACCGACGGCTTTCGCCATCTGGATAAAATCAGCTAATGTCTCTTGCCCATCGTGACGCATTGCTCAAGATGTTGGCCCGGATTTCTTTCCGCTTGGGCCAGTTCACGTTGTCTTCGGGTGCCACCAGCGATTACTACATCGATTGCCGAACCACGACGCTCACCGGTGAGGGCGGGCGTCTCACCGGCCTAGCCACTCTCGATCTCATTCGCCAGCATGGATTGCACCCGCGCGCCGTGGGCGGGCTGACTTTGGGCGCCGATCCTGTGGTTTGCAATGTTTCCGCGGCTAGTGCCTGGCATGCTCTGGAAGTTCCGGGCTCACCGGTCTTGGATGGTTTTCTGGTGCGAAAGGTGGAAAAGACTCACGGCACCGGGCGGCGGATCGAGGGATTTCAACAGGCCGATGCTCCGGTGGTTATTGTCGATGATGTTTGCACTACCGGCGCTTCCACCATCACCGCGATCAAAGCTGCGCGTGAAGCTGGGATGCGGGTGGTTGGTGTTGTCTGTCTGGTGGAGCGCGAAGAAGCCAACGGCCGGCCGGCGGTAGAAGCGGCGGCCCAGGGCGCGCCGTTTTACCGGCTTTTCACCGCCAACGATGTACGTGCCGAGCACGTAAAGCACTTAGCCTTGTAGCGGGTTGGTATACCCCACTCAAGCCAAAACCAAGCTTGAGTGGGCCACCCCGAAGGTAATAACAAAGGGAGGGTGGCCCATTCAAGCCCGGTTTTGGCTTGAGTGGGGTACAGCCGCCAGCTAGCGGACTTGGGAGACGGCGGTACCGTTTGACTGCGCTGCGTTGGAGAGGACTTGCACTTCAACCCGCCGATTCTGCGCCCGCCCCGCAGCCGTCCGGTTGGTGGCGACTTCCACATCCTTGCCGATGCCGATCAGGTAGAACTTGTGCGCCGGCACCTTGAACTTGGCCGCAAGGTACTGCACCACCGCTTCGGCGCGGCGCTGGCTCAGCTGGTAGTTGTACTGCGCGTTGCCCACTGAGTCCGTGCCCCCGGTCACTTCAAGGATGTATCCGCGTGCTGAGCCGAGCGTCGCACCCAGGGTATCCAGCTGGGCCTTGTCGTCCTTGGTCAGGTCGCTCTTGTCGAAAGCGAAGGTCACTGACACGTCACCGATCTGCTTGTAGTTGTCCAGGTTGGCGACTACGCTGGCCAGCGAGTCGGCACGATTCACCGCCTCCTGTGCGCTGCCCTGCGCCTGGGCCGCAGCCTGGGTGGCCGCAGTCGCGTTTTGCGTGGCGGTATTGGCCGACTGCTGCGCCTGCTGGATGCCGGCTTGCGCACGATCATTCGTACTTTGGATCGCCCGGTTGTTCGCCGCAGCCGCATCGTCCAACTCGTTCGTCTTTTGCACCAGCGGAGCGGTTTGCGAGCGCACATAATTCTTACTGGAGCAACCAGCGGTAAAAATCAATGACACCGCCCCCAACAGGAATGCTGTATTTTGCGACGTCCTAACGATTCGGTTCATAAAGACTCTGCTCCCCCATACCTGCGGCTTTTTGCCCATCCGCACGTATGTAGCACGGCTGGTGCCAAATCCGCTAAATTCGGTTACTACTTTCGTTGCAACCACTTACGCTGAGAAGTATACAACTTGATATTGCCGGTTAGGGCGGAACCGGGAAACTTTTACCTTACTGCTGACCAATCTTCGCCTGAACTAAACTGAATCATAGGGATATTCATGGATCTGCACGAAAAGATACGCACCCTGCCTGCCCGGCCGGGGGTGTATCTGTACCGCAATGCCCTGGGCGACGTGATCTACGTCGGCAAGGCCAAGAACCTCCGCTCCCGGGTACGTTCCTACATCCTCGATGGCGCCCAAGCCAACGCCAAAACCGGCTCGCTCATGCGCGAAGCCGTGGATGTGGATTACATCCTGGTCGAAAACGAGCAGGAGGCCCTAGCGCTCGAAAATAACCTCATCAAGCAGCGCAAGCCTCGTTTCAATATCCTGCTGCGGGACGACAAGACCTACCCCTACGTCAAGCTGACCCTGGCCGACCGTTACCCCAAGGTGTTTGTGACCCGGCGGCTGCGCAAAGACGGCAGCGCGTACTATGGGCCTTTTTTCCCGGGCAATCTGGCCCATCGGGTGGTTGACCTGATCCATCGCAGTTTTCTTCTGCCCAGCTGCAAAGTCGATCTTTCCCGCTATCACCCCCGCCCCTGCCTGCAGTACTACATCAAGCGCTGCCTGGGGCCGTGCGTTGAAGGCCTGACTACTCCGCCGGAATATCGCGAAGCGGTGCGCGACGCGCAGATGTTTCTGGAGGGCCGGCAGACGGAGCTGAGCACCTCGCTAGAGCAGCGCATGGAAGCGGCGGCGGCGGCAGAGCAGTTCGAGCTGGCGGCCCGGTACCGCGATCTGCTCATCACCATGAGCCAGGTGCAGGAGAGGCAGCGCATGGCCACCACCGACGGCGATGACGCCGATGTTTACGGTTACCATTTCGAAAACGAGATGCTCGCGGTCAACCTGTTCCACATGCGCGGCGGGAAGTTCGTGGATCGCCGGGAGTTCTTCTGGGAAGACCTTCCGGAAGCGGAGGAGAATTTTGACCCTGCGGTCTTTTTCTCCGCCCTGCTGAAGCAGCTCTACATCGACCAGCAATATGTGCCTCGCACCGTGTACATCCCGGTTGATTTTGCCGATCGCGAGAGCCTGGCCGCGCTCCTCAGCGAGCGTACCCAGCACAAGATCGAGCTCTGCGTACCCCAGCGCGGAGAGAAGCGGTCGCTGGTCGACCTGGCGGGGCAGAATGCCAAGCAAAGTTATGATCAGCGCTTCCGGGTGTTGCAGCCCTCACGGCAGATGATCCAGGACTCGCTGCAGGATTTGTTGACGCTGCCGGAGTTGCCTCGCCGCATCGAGTGCTTCGATATCTCCCATATCCAGGGGGCGGAAACGGTCGCCTCGATGGTGGTGTGGGAAGACGGCGATATGAAGAAGTCCGACTACCGCAAGTATCAGATCAAGACGGTGGAAGGCGTGGACGATTTCGCCTCCATGCGGGAGGTCGTGGGTCGCCGCTATCGCCGGTTGCAGGAGGAGCAAAGGGCTATGCCCAGCCTGGTGTTGATCGATGGAGGTCTGGGCCAGTTGCATGCCGCTGCTGAAGCCCTGGAGTTGCTGGGCATCACCACTCAGCCGCTGGCCTCGATCGCCAAGCGGGAGGAGATCATCTACCTCTACGGGCAGGAGGATGAACCCATCGTGCTGGACCGCCGGTCGCCGGTGTTGCACCTGGTGCAGAGAATCCGGGATGAGTCCCACCGTTTTGCGGTTAGCTACCACCGCAAGCGGCGGGAGATTCGTGATCGCGAGTCGGACCTGCTGACGATTCCCGGCGTCGGACCGCAGACGCGCAACCGGCTGGTGGCGCACTTCGGCAGCCTGCGCGGGGTACAGGGAGCCAGCCAGCAGGCTCTCGCCTCGGTCGTTGCTCCTCACCTCGCCGCGGCGATTTACGGCTATTTTCATCCAGCAGACGCTTTGTAGATTTCCCTGACGGTTTCCGGTTGGCCGGTTGAGGCTTCCGCACATGCTAGACTCGCCCGAAGTTGTTGCCTAGGAGCGAAACATAGTGGAGCGACCTTCGGTTTCAGCCGCGCCGGACCTTCCCCGGGTGCTTGGCGTGTGGCACGCCACCGCCATTGTGGTGGGCACCATCATCGGCAGCGGCATCTTTCTCGTGCCCCAGGAAATGATGCGTGCCGTTGGCTCCGCGCGGTTGGTTTACCTGGCCTGGATCGTGGGCGGGATACTCACCTTGTTTGGAGCCATGACCTACGCTGAGCTGGGCGCCATGATGCCGCGGGCGGGCGGGGAGTACGTCTTCCTGCGCAACGCCTACGGCGACCTACCTGCTTTTCTCTACATGTGGACGTGGTTTGCGGTCGCCAAGCCGGCCTCCATCGCCAGCGTCACCACCGGCTTGGCGCGTGTGATGGGTATCTTCCCCGCTTTCGCGTGGCTGGACGGAGTGGTTCTGCAAACGCCTCTGCTCATCACCTGGTCACAGATCTTCGCCATCGCCGCAGCGTGGCTGATCACTGGGCTCAACTACCTGGGCATCAAGAAGGCGGGCGACTTCCAGCTCTTCTTTACCTGGCTCAAAGTGGTTCTCATCCTGGTCATCAGCGGCGTATGCTTCGCCAGTTTCCGTGGGAGCGTGGCCAATTTCCGGACCAGCTTCCCTGGCGCCCAAGGCGGCCTTGCGGGCTTTATGGTCGCCCTGATCGCATCATTGTGGGCCTATGACGGCTGGAATGACCTCACCATGGTGGCCGGCGAAGTCAAGCGCCCGGAGCGCAGTCTTCCCATTGCATTGATCGCCGGCGTGGGCGTGGTTGGCTTGCTCTACATGGCTACCAACGCGGCCATTCAGTACATCCTGCCCGCCGTCACCATCGCCGCGTCGCCACGGCCAGCGGTCGTTGCCATGGCGGTTGTTTCCGGCCCTTGGGGAGCCGCCCTGGTTTCAGTCGCCATGGCCCTCAGCATCCTGGTCGGGCTCAACGGGACTACCATGTCCGGCGCCCGCGTGCCCTTTGCCGCAGCCCGTGACCGGCTCTTCCCAGCCGCCATGGCGCACATTCATCCGCGCTTTCAAAGCCCTTCCACCGCCCTGGTAGCGCAGGCTCTGCTGAGCACACTTCTGTTGTTGCTGGTGGGACGCTTTCAGCAGCTGTTTGAGCTGGCCATCTTTGCCGAGTGGCTCTTCTACCTGCTTACCACCACGACCATCTTCATTTATCGCCGCCGTGTCCCGGCTGCCGAGCGCCCGTTCCGAAGTTGGGGATATCCGGTCGTACCGGCGCTGTTCATCGTGGCAGCCGCCGTATTGCTCTATTACTCCTTTGCCGCCAACCTGCGCAGTTCCCTCCTGGGAACGCTCATCATTCTGGCCGGCATACCCCTCTTCCTGGCGTTCCGGGCGGCGAGACAAAAGACCTAAGACCTTCGGCGCACGATCTCCTCATAAAGCTGGATGTATTCCTTGGCCGGCTTGGTCCAGGAATAGTCCCGCTCCATGCCGTTGCGCATCAGCTTCCGCCACTGTTCCTTATTGGCAAACGCAGCCAGCGCCGAGCGCAAGGCTTGCAGGAACGCTTCCGGCCGATATTCCTGAAAGCGAAAGCCGGTTCCCGTCTCAGTCGCTGCCGACCACTCCTGCACCGTGTCGTCAAGCCCGCCGGTGGCGCGCACTACCGGGACAGTACCGTATTTCATGCCATAGATCTGGTTTAATCCGCAAGGTTCGGAGCGTGAAGGCATCAGGACCATGTCGGACCCCGCTTCCACCTTGTGCGCCAGGGTTTCGTCATAGGTAATCGCCACTGCGACTTTTAGAGGGAACCGTTCCTGCCACCCGCGCAGCAGGTTCTCGTAGTACGGTTCGCCCGTGCCCAGCACCACCAGGAACATATTCTCCTGTATCAATTGATCGAAAATTTGGGCCAGCAAATCGAGGCCCTTTTGCGTCGCCAGGCGTGAAACCATGCCCAGGACCGGCGTATTCTCCGGCAGGTTGGATACGCCGAACGCGTGCAGCAGATCTTTGCGGCAGGCCAACTTCCCTTCCAGCCGCTCCGGGGTGTAATGACCCGCAATCTTGCTGTCGGTGGCCGGGTTCCACACTTGATAGTCAACCCCGTTCAAAATGCCGTGAAGATCCTGCGCCCGGGCGTGCAACACCCCGTCAAGACCGTTTCCAAATTCCGGGGTCTGAATCTCTTCTGCATATTTGCGGCTCACCGTGGTGATGGCGTCGGAATAGACAATGCCGCCTTTCAAAAAATCAAATGTGCCGTAAAATTCCGCCCGGTCGACGGTGTACACCTCCCAGGGCAGCAGCAGCTTTTCCACGGTTTCCCGGGGAAACCACCCCTGCCGGTCGGAGTTGTGGATGGTCAGCAGGCAGGCCACGTTCTTCAGTACTGGATCGAAGTAGTAGACCGTGCGCAGCAGAATCGCGAGCACGCCCGCCGGCCAGCCATGGATATGAAAAACGTCGGGGACCCCCAACAGCTTGGCGCTGTCCAATACTGCGCGGCAAAACAAGCCGAACCGTTCCGCATTATCCGCATATTCGCCCGAGGCGGTTTCGTAGAGAAACTCGCGGTCGAACAGCTCGGGGCAGTCCACGAAATAAAACCGCACGCCGGCGGGAGCGCCTCCATCCACGATGGTGACAAAGCGGTTGTAGTAGGAAAAAGGGATGGTCAAACTGCGAATGGCAATCTTGCGTTCTTTCAGATGTTTTTGCACCTGCCGGTAAAGCGGCACGTACACGGTGACCTGGTGGCCCTGTCTTACCAGTTCCTTGGGTAGTGCTCCCACTACTTCTGCAACTCCGCCGGTCTTCGCGTAAGGAACGCACTCCGACGCGGCAAAAACGATATGCATCGCCAACACCTCTCCCGTTGCGGGCCTCGTATGATGCTACCTGTGAGATACGGCCCCAGCAATCCGCGGCGCCATAAGCCCAAATTGGGGCAGAACTTCCTAATTAGTCCTACAGCGCCGCGTGCGATTGTAGACGCTTTGGGCGATTTAAGTCAGGCCACCGTGCTCGAGATCGGCCCAGGCCGAGGGGTCTTGACCACTCTCCTCGCCGCCCGCGCCCGGCAGCTGATCGCTGTAGAACTCGATCCTGCGCTGGTAGCTGGGCTCGAGGCCAGCAATGCCGAGGTCATTTGCCAGGACATCCTGCAACTGGACCTCACCCAACTGGCTACGCAGCGCGGCGTTCGTCTGCAGGTGATCGGCAACCTGCCCTACTACATTTCTTCGCCGATCATGATGCATCTTTTCGCTCATAGCGGAGTGATCGACCGGGCCGTGCTCATGACCCAGCGTGAGGTTGCAGAACGCATCGTCGCGCCGCCTGGATCGAGCGCGTACGGGTTGCTATCGGCAACCACACAGATGTATGCCTCGGTCGAACAGCTTTTCACCTTGCCGCCGGAGGCGTTTGCTCCGGTCCCGGAGGTTTACTCCACGGTGATTCGCCTCACCATGCGATCCCGGTTTGCAGAGTTGGGGGTAGAACCGGCAGGCTTTCTGCGCTTTCTGCGTCAAATCTTCGCCCAGAAACGGAAGACCCTGGTTAACAACCTCCGCGCCTCGGGGTTCAGCCCCGAGGTTGTGTCGGCCGCCTTCCCGCAGTGCGGAGTGGACTTTCAGGTGCGAGCTGAGGCGCTCTCGCTGGAAGCCATGGCATGTCTTTTCCGCGCCATGGCTTCCAGCCGCGAAGGCAGTTGTACCCCACTCAAGCCAAAAACGGCTTGAATGGGCCACCCTTCCTTTACTACCGCCAGGGTGGCCCACTCAAGCCCGGTTTTGGCTTGAGTGGGGTACGCCGGCTCTCCCCGTGCCTAGCGGCGAGGGCCAGCGGGCGCCGGAGCCTGGGAATGCGGCGCCGGCGGAGCTGAATAATGAGCCGGCGGCGGAGCCGAATAATGGGCCGTTGGCGTTGGCCGGGCCTCGTACGTTGACCGCTGACTGTACGACTGCGCGGGAGGCGCATAACCCACGTTCGGCCGCGGATTCGGCGACGCCGCCACGCCCGGGCGATAGTTATTCTGCATGTAGGAGTTGCCGCCGCTCGGCCGGGCAGCAAATCCAGCCGGCTGGCCACTCAAGACAGCGCGCGTCCCCGGCGCGGTCCCCTTGGCAGCAGTAAAGCCTTGCACGCGAACGTCCGTCCGGCTCACCGGCGCTACCATGCGTCCATTGAAATTGAGTGCCTGCAGATGGTCAGGCTTGGGCGCAGCACCCCCGTGGAATCCCCACGGCCCGGTCGCCACCGGCCCGCGATCGACCGCCACCAGCCGCTGCCCGGCAAGCGGGTAAGTGCCTCCAGGAGGACGCACCGGCCGTGTCGGCATCGACCATCCGGGAGGATGATTGCGCACCACGATCACCGGAGACCACGCCGCCCCGCAGCCGCCCGCAGCCCATCCCCACCCGAAGGAATAGTAGTTCCAGGCGCCGCAATGATACGGGAGCCAGCCCCAAGGATAAGCCGAAACCCAGGTATAGCCAAAGGTGGGGTAGTAAGCCCAATAGCCTGCTCCGTATGGATCCCAACCCGCACTGACACCCGCCGGAACCCATACGTTCCCCGAGCCCTCGACGGGATACCAGTTGCCGTTGGCGTCGAGATCATTCCAATTTTCGTTCTGCGAATTGGCCGATTCATCGCGCACCGGCGTCTGCTGGGAGGCTTCCTGGGCAATCGCCTGATCCCGATCCTGGTTCCAGTTATCCCAGGAGTCAGGGTTTATTCCCTGCGCCACGGCAGCGCCCGCACGGATGCTTTGGTTCTCCGCCACGTTCACTCCCTGCACCTGAGCGGAGCCGCTGAACACGGCCACTTCCCAACCGGCATCCCCACTCACGCGTAGAATTGCGTTCGCCGTCGGCTGCACCGGCACGCCAGCAATCTGGACATTGAAGGGCGGGTGCCCATCGCCCACGTTGAATTCGTAATAGGCTTGACCGGACAGCTGCTGAAGCTGGACTTGATCCTGCCCCAGGTGGTCGCACTGAAGTCCACTGTTTGGTGTCAACCGCGCCACGCTTCCATCGCCGAACTCGAGTTCCACCTGGCCGTCTGCGCCGGTCTGCAGACGGGAGCCGTCGGTTACCGGCATATTCATCACGGCCTGCTGGAAGTCGGATCCCTGGCCGGTCATGAGTTGTACAGAGCCCTGTACGAAGCTCACCCGCGCAACGTTGGCTGCATTGGCCTGCGCCCAAATGTTTATCCCGCCAAGCGCCAGCAAACCAACCGCGGCGGCTGCAACTATGTTCTTGATTCTCAGGTGCCGCATCACGAGCACCTCCATCTTCTGGCGTACGTCCGCCCTACTCACTTGAACCGGTTTTCCGGCATTAAGTTGCTCTGAACATTGGACGCGGGGAAAGCGTCAATCGTTTGGCGCAGCCTGCAGAAGAGCCCGCGCGCGCCGCTGCACCCTCTGCAATATCGCTTCATCGCTCGCCAGCTTCTCCAGAATAGGCGCGATATTCTCTACTTCGATAGCCCGTCCCTCGTGCACCATTTGCTCCAGGGCTTCCATTTCCGTATCCAGGCTGAGCCGTCCGTGCTCATATTGCCGCTCCAGCCTGCTGCCCTCTTCCAGGGTTGTGGCCACCGACTCGAACTGGTCGGTCAGCTTATTAATCTGGGCGTTCTTGCTCCAGTTGTACATACAACTTCCCTGGCCTTCAGGGCCTTCGTAGGCCAGAGTCTTGTTGCCTTGGAAAGCAATATTCTTGCCCCCGTCATCGCAGGAGATGGCGAATAATTTGTTCTTCCGTGCGGTGGCAAACATGCTCTGGCGGAGCGCCTTCGAAATGTGGATGGGCCGATCCTGAGGCTCGGCCGGCATGTTTTCGTTATCGCCCGGCGGGCCGCCCGCTTCCGACCGGAAGTGGCCGCTGCCATCTTCGTTGACGGTCAGAGAGTACTTCGGCGGTTGCAATTTGGGATTTTCGTAAGTGAAGCGGATCTGCGCCCAACTGGCCGTCAAACTCAGGGCCAACAGCGCCCATGCCATGCGTCGCAATGGAGTCAAGCGCGCGATTCCGCCTGGGATAGAAGTGTCTGCGCGGTGTGCGCGTGGCATATTGCGATGGCCAGGGCGTCGGCCGCATCCGCCGGCTCGGGGACACATTCGAGGTTCAGCAGGCGCGTGACCATGTATTGCACCTGCTCTTTTTGCGCCAATCCATAGCCAACGACTGCGGATTTGATGGTCAGCGGAGCATACTCGGCAACCGGCAGTCCTTGCATGGCAGCCGCCAGCAACGCCACTCCGCGAACATGTCCAAGCTTCAACGCGGATTTTGCGTTCACGGAGTAGAAGACCTCTTCCACCGCCACTGCATCGGGGCGGTGCAATTGCATCAGCGCGGAGAGTTCGGTGAATATGTGCGCCAACCGCAACGGGAGTGGCTGATCCTTAGCCAGTCTCACCCCGCCGGAGGCCACGGCGATCAGGCGCGTTTCCCGCCTTCCACATTCGATGTCCACGACGCCGTAGCCGGTGCAATTGGTTCCGCAATCGATGCCGAAGACGCGCATGTGACCGAGTCTATCCCACAGCAGGCGCGGCTTGAAGTGGTGAGGTGGGTGCTTACTTCGAAAGCCCTTCGAGAGGAGAGCTGGCGGTGGCATACAGTTTCCTGGGCATTCGTCCGGAGAGAAACGACTGCCGACCGGCGAGCACTGCATGCATCATCGCTTCGGCCATGAGCACCGGCTTGGCCGCATGGGCAATCGCGGAGTTGATCAGCACCGCATCGGCTCCCATGTCCATCGCCAGGCAAACATCCGACGCCATTCCTACTCCGGCGTCGACGATCAGCGGCACCTCGGTAATCATCTCCCGCAGGATGCGCAACGTAGCCAGGTTTTGCAGACCCATGCCGCTGCCGATAGGGGCCCCTAGAGGCATCACTGCGGCTGCGCCCGCGTCAATCAGGCGGCGCGCAAAAACGATGTCATCGGAGGTATAGGGCAGCACGGTGAAACCTTCTTTCACCAGCACCCGGGTTGCTTCGAGCGTTGCCTGTACGTCCGGATAGAGGGTGGCCTGGTCACCGATCACTTCGATCTTCACCCAGTCCGAGAGCCCTACCTCGCGTCCCAGCCGGGCGGCCCGAATCGCCTCATCCGCGGTGTAGCAGCCTGCAGTATTGGGAAGCAGAAAGTAGCGTTCGGGATCGATGTAGTCGAGCAGCGACTCGCGGCTGCGATCCAGGTTGATGCGTCGCACTGCGACCGTCACCATCTCTGCCCCTGACGCCTCGATCGCCGCCTGGGTTTCCGGCCCGTCTTTGTACTTCCCCGTCCCCACGATCAGCCGGGACTGAAACGCCTTACCCGCAATCACCAATGGTTCCATGCTTTAATTGTAAGCCCGCTTTTCACGTCTCACTGCAGATCCGTACGGATGAGTGGGTAGCACCAACGTGAAAGGCCCGCGCCATGTTGGCCGCGGGCCTTTCACCGGTGAAGCTGTTGAGTTTGGCTGAGGCGTCCGCTCTTCTAACGAAGTGGGCCTCGGCGGACGAAATTGCATTACCGCCAGGTCTAGAGCGAACGCTCTAAGCCTCAGTCACCTCACGTATAGATCTACTACTACCATCAGAATTCTTCATTCGCTGGATCATCCTCCTTTCCCGTGTACGGATAAAGTAAAACGGTCCTGGGGTGCAGGTCAAGCGGGGCCTCACCAGGAATGCCAATACCCATTGCGCTCCGTCAATTCGACCTCTACGGCAAACAGCTCTTCCAGTCTCGGCGCCTGCAGCAATTCCCGCTTTGGTCCATCGGCAAAAATACGGCCGGCACGCATCATCACCACGCGATCCATCTCGGGGAGAATATCCGCCAAATGATGAGTCACCATCAGCAGCCCCGTTCCGCTGGCCACGTCGCGCAAGATCTCGCGCAGCTCGCGCTGCGCCGCCAGATCCAACGCATTGGTGGGTTCGTCCAACAGCAACATGCCCGGCCGGTGAACCAGCGCACGCGCGATCATCACCCGCCGCTTCTCGCCGGCCGACATCTCGCCCACCCAGCGGTCGCGCAGATGCGCCGCACCCAGCAGAGTAAGCGCATCCAGGGCGCCGGCGCGCATCGCGTCGGTCACCTCCAAATTGGGCCACAATGTCGAGCTCGAAAAGAACCCGCTGACCACGGCATCCAACCCGCGCGTAACCGCAGTTCGTTCGCCAGGCAAGTCCGCGCCAACCACTCCCAGATGCTTGCGCAGTTCCTGCACGTCCCACCGGTCCCGTCCATACACTTTCATTTCCATGCCCGGGCGAAGGATGGGATAACATTCGCAGGTTATGGCCTTGATCAGGGTCGACTTGCCACAGCCGTTTGGACCCAGGATGGCAATATGTTCTCCGGTGGCAATCGTGAGGTTCACATCGTGCAGCACTACTTTTTCGCCGCGCGCAATATCCACGTTGCGCATCTTGAGAAACTCTGGTTGCATCGTCATGATCGGTTCTCTTGATAGAGTAAAGGCCACATGGCTGAAACGTCTCCGGCTCCCCTCATTCGTGATGATCAAGTCCCTCGCGGTTTCTCCTTCGCTGCCGTCCGTGCCGGCCTGAAAGCCAGCGGTAAACCCGATCTTGCCTGCGCGGTGACCGAGCAGCCGGCAGTGGCTGCCGCCATGTTCACCAGCAATAAAGTCATCGCCGCCCCGCTGATCGTGGGACAGCGCCACCTGGAACTCAGCCGGCATCGCCTGCGCGTCGCTCTCATCAACGCCGGCAATGCCAACTGCGCCACCGGCGAGGCCGGCATCACCGCAGCGCAGCAAAGCTGCGCCAACGCGGGCGAGATATTCGGCTGCGATCCGCATGCCGTCTTCCCCTCGTCCACCGGCATCATTGGCGTGCCCCTGCCGGTGGAGAAGCTGACCGCGGCGATGCCAGCCTTGCACGCCGCGCTGGGCTCATCCGCGGCTCATCTGGAACAAATGGCCGCCGCTATCATGACGACCGACACGCGAACCAAGATGGCCGCGGCAAGTTTGGAAGTCGAGGGGGTCACCGTGCGTATCGCCGGCATTGCCAAAGGGGCGGGCATGATTCATCCCCAACTGCGATCCGGGGCCGCTCCGCATGCCACCATGCTGGTTTATCTCTTCACCGATGCGGAGATTGAACCAGCAGCGGCCGCAGATCTGCTGCACCATGCGGTCGAAGGCAGTTTCAATCGCATCTCCATTGACGGCGATACCTCGACCAACGACACGGTGCTGCTGCTGGCCAGCGGAGCCAGCGGCATCTCCATCTCGGGCTCCATGGCTGCGTTCTCCGCCGCACTCGACAGCGTTTGCCTGACCTTGGCAAAGCACATCGTGAGCGATGGGGAAGGCATTCAGCACGTGGTCGAGCTGCTGATCGCCGGGGCGCTCACCGATGCGGATGCTTTGCGCGTCGCCCGCTCCATCGCGCACTCGCCTTTGGTCAAGACGGCGTGGGCGGGATGCGATCCCAATTGGGGACGGATCCTGGCCGCCATCGGGTACGCCGGCGTCGCCATCGATCCCGCGTTGATCGATATTTCATTCGGTGAGCTCGAGATCTGCCGGGCAGGATGCATCTCACCCCGCTTCGACGAGGCCGCCACCCATGACTACTTGAAGCAGCGGGATCTGACCATTCACGTCAATCTCGGTCTCGGCCCCGGCGCTTGCCGTTTTTGGACGACGGATCTTACCACGGAATACGTGCGGATAAACTCGGATTATTCAACATGAAAAAGGTGTTAACAATAGAGCATCGAAAGCGGTGCAGATTGCTAAAACTCCCGCCTTTTCAGGGGCTATTCGGCCTCAGAGGCCGGGAAATACACAGGCTTATTCACAATTCTGTGAAAAACTCCGGGCGCTTTCCACATGCCCGTTAAGGCGGCCGGCGGCTCGCTGATCTCCGACGCCAAGCTGAAGCAGCTCTATGCCTCCATGCTCCGGAGCAGGCGGCTCGCTGAGCACGCCCGCGGTCTCCGTAAGCGGGGGGCGACTGCCTTCTACCAGGCTTCCATGGGCCAGGAGGCTATTACCACTGGATGCGCCATCGACCTGCGGCCTGAGGACACGATTATCGACACCGTCAGCCCAGAACCTTCGCCCTCTGGCCTGGTCACGGGGATGCCGCTGCGGGATCTGGTGGCGAAGCTGGAAGCGCGCCGCCGCGCTACTCCGGCGCCGCGGCAGCAGTTCAAGCTTGCGACTACTGCGGCGGTAGACAACAAAGGGCAGAACACCGACGTCGTGGTGGTATTTGCCAGTGCTGCGGCTACCGGCTTGGTGGGCATGGGCCCAGCACTCAAAGTCGCCGCCGCTAAAAGCCTGCCTGTCATTTTCGTAGTGGAGAACAATCCCTGGGGCCGGAAAGGCACCGTCCGCAGGAGCCTGAAGAGGCCAGAGAACGGCTTGACCAGCATCACCGTGGATGGCAACGACGTGGTTGCCGTCTACCGCGTGGCCTACGAAAGCCTGGAGCGCGTCCGCCAAGGAGGCGGTCCCGTGGTGATCGAGGGGAAGACCTATCGGCAGGATGGTCAAGGTTCGACGCGCGGCGAGCGCGATCCGCTCGTGCACATGGAGCAATACCTGGCGGCCAAGGGACTCTTCAACCTGCAGTGGAAGAATCAGCTATTGCAGCAATTCACCCGGGATTTGAAGAAGTTACCCCGTTATCTTCGCGCTTCACAGCCTGTCGCAAACGATTGACCCGCCCTCCGCCATTGGTTAGCTTGAACACAAGTGATCGATTCGGCCCTCTTCCCCGGTGTCCTGTGTTTGCTGGTCTTGTTGACCACTGGAATCTCAGCCGCCCAGACCACTCCCCCGCCTTCGTCAGATCAGCTCCCGGTGGCGCGCGACACCATTCACTTTGCGCCTTACGAGCCGATTAAATCGATTGAAGGGATGAGTTCCAGCTATATTCCCTTGGACAGTTGGATCTACCCCGCCGTGATGCGTTTGTATGGGCTGGGCTTTGTCGACACTGTGTTTCTGGGTATGCGCCCATGGACCCGGCTCAGCGTGGCCCACATGCTGGACGCAAGCGCGGACAGGATCACCGGCAGCACCAGCGACGAGGCCATCGACATTTACACCGCCATTGAAAAGGATCTGCAACCGGACATGCGGATTCCGCTCGATCAGAAGTATGGCCGGGCACAACTCGACTCTGTCTATGAGCGGATTATGGGTATAGCCGGCACTCCCCTGCGCGACAGCTTCCATCTCGGCCATACGGACATCAATGATTTTGGCCGCCCCTATGCCGGCGGCTTCAACAACTACAGCGGCTTGAGTCTGCGCGCCCACTACGGCATGTTTTCGGCTTATCTGCGCGGCGAATTTCAACACGCTCCTTCCTGGGAAGGGTACCCGCTGGGCCTCGCGCAGACCTTGGCCCGGATCGATGACTTCGCTACCTTCACTTCTGTTCCCTTGCCCGGCAACACGACTATTCCGCTGGGGCCGGTTTCATCGGTGAACAATCTCACCTTGCTGGAAGGCTACGTTTCCGCTCACGTCGTCGGCCACGAGGTGTCTTTCGGAAAAATGGACAATTGGTACGGACCTGGGGTTGGCGGTGGGATGGCCTGGAGCAACAACGCGGAAAACGTCTATAGCTTTCGCATCAACCGCGTCGAGCCTCTCTATATTCCCTACGTTTCTCGCTTGGCAGGCCTCATTCGCTACGACTTTTTCGTGGGACCGCTTAAGGGTCATAACGACCCTGTCAGCCCCTGGGTTCATGGAGAAAAAATCTCTTTCAAGCCAACGCCTAATTTTGAATTTGGTTTCCAGCGCACCGTCATCTGGGGAGGCAAGGGCCATGAGCCCATCACACTAGGTACTTTCTGGCGCAGCTTCTACAGCATCAGCGATACCAATGGAGGAGAAAAGTATTCGCGCAAGGATCCTGGCGCCCGCTTCAGCGCGGTGGACTTCTCCTGGCGCCTGCCCTTTGTCCGCAAGTGGCTGACGTTTTACACCGACTCCGAAGTGCACGATGACGTCTTTCCCATCACCGCGCCGCGCCACGCTGCTCTCCGTCCCGGCCTCTATCTGTCTCATTTTCCCGGGGTGCCCAAACTCGACCTGCGCGCCGAAGCCGTCTCCACCGATCCCGACAGCGGCCTCAGCGTCGGCGGTCAGGACATGTACATCGAAGTGGTGCAGAGAAATGGCTATACCAGCAATGGCCTGCTGATGGGCGACTGGATTGGGCGTGAGAACAAGGGCGGCCAGGCTTGGCTTACTTACCATCTGTCGCCTCGCGAATGGCTGCAGGTCTCCTACCGCAGCGATAAGGCCGCCAAGGATTTCATCCCCGGCGGCACGACGCAGACTGACTTCAGCTTTGACGCGGTGAAGCGTCTGACTCCAAACATTGAACTGAAGGCCAATGTGCAATACGAGCGCTGGCTGATTCCGGTCTACAAGCCCGGCCAGCAATCCGATACCAGCACCACTTTCCAGCTGACCTGGTATCCGCCCATTGATCGCCGTTTTTAGAACACCAATTGTCACAGTGACACAAATTAATTATCGCTTAGCTTGGTAACGAAGCCGTCGAAGGGCCATGATTGGACCTGAATGCGTAAACGGCCGTGCTGAAATCTACGGTGGGGGCAGGGGTAACCACGGCCGGCCACGTGAAGGCAGAACACAAAAGGATCAAGGACGCAACTGTCCCGGATTCCAATCAGTGCCAGCAACAGAGTCCTTTCCAGCACCGCCATCTGCACGCGCCCCTGGCTAGCCCCAAGAGCCATGCGGATACCGATCTCCTGGGTACGCTGCGTGACTGAGTACGA
>Ga0302324_100011008_pt1 | contig 18636 bp, 9 predicted proteins | sample Palsa_T0_1_FD_201949 | JGI IMG/M metagenome (GOLD analysis project Ga0302324, IMG submission 201949) | Peat permafrost microbial communities from Stordalen Mire near Abisko, Sweden - Palsa_T0_1 | ecosystem: Environmental > Terrestrial > Soil > Palsa > Peat permafrost | place: Sweden: Abisko...
CCACGCCATTTTCAATCGTCAACCGGGTTCGCAGACTGCCGGCAATGGACTTGATCGGGGTCAGCGAATTGTTGATCTCATGCCCCAGGACGCGGATGAGCCTCTCCCACGCCTGTCGTTCTTCCTCGCGCAATGCGGCGCTCACATCAGCCAGGACGAAAAGTTCGTGTGGCAGACCGCGGAGACGGAACGTCGTTCGCTTTACGACATAACGGACCCGCTGCTCGGACGCGCCTATCAGGAAAAGATCATCATCATTCGTTTCGACCAGAGTCTCCGCCTTCAACTGCTGCGCCGTCCGCCCGATTGCATGCTCGGCGCGGATTTGGAACACGCGCTCAGCAGCGGCGTTCAGCAGCTTCAAGTGGCCTTCGCGATCGAACGCCAGCACCGGCGATTCCATGGAGCTCATCACGCGTTCCAACAGTGCCATCGCTTCAAGTGCACCAGCCCGCTGCGCCTGGAGCCCGTTCGCCAACGCGTTGATTTCGAGCGCCAGATCTCCCATGGCATCATTGCGACGGCCGCCTCGCGCACGAAAAGAGAAATCATCCTCACGCAAAGCAGCGACTACATTTGCTAAAGTCTGCAGCGGACGCACAACTTCTTCTTTCAGCAGCGAGGTAGCCAGCAACCAGCAGGCACAGAAAATTCCCAGTGCGATCCACCACATACCCGTATCCACATGCAGCGCTTTCAGTGCCAAACCAAGAAATACCAGCGCTGGAATTCCCAGTACTAAGAGCCAGAGTTGCAGGCGCCGTTCGAAGCTGAGTCGGCGTCCGGATTTGCTGAGCGACAGGCGTTGACGCCGCGACACGCCAGCGCGCGTCGGGTTAGAGGCCATATTTTTCCATGCGCCGATATAACGCGCCGCGACTCAATCCAAGTGCTTCTGCTGCATGGCTCACATTGCCAGCCGACCGCGCGAGTGCCTTGCGGATCAGCACCGCCTCCACCGACTCAAGGCTCATTTCGTCCAGGCTCGGCGCTGCCGAGCGCTGACCATGGAGCCCAAGATCTGCGGCCTGGATCAACTCACTGCGCGCCATCAAGACCGCGCGTTCGATGGTGTGGCTCAACTCCCGGACATTGCCGGGCCAGCCGTAGTGCAGCATTGCCTGCAACGCTCCGGCTTCAAATCCTTGCAGCGTCCGGCGATACCGAGTTGCATATCTCGCAAGAAAATGCGCAGCCAGCGCGGGAATATCCTCAGTCCGCTCACGCAACGCCGGCAGATGAATTTCCACCGTGTTCAGCCGAAAGAGCAGGTCCTCGCGGAAATTGCCAGTGGCACAATCGGCGCGCAAGTCCGCATTCGTCGCTGACACCATCCGCACATCTACTGTCTGTGTTTTCGATGAACCGACGCGCTCCAGCTCACCCGTCTCGAGCACACGCAGCAACTTGGTCTGTTGACGCAGCGGGATATTGGCAATCTCATCCAGAAATAGCGTTCCACGATTGGCTAACTCAAAGCGTCCGATGCGGTCGGTGCGTGCATCTGTAAACGCGCCTTTGATGTGACCGAACATCTCGCTCTCGAACGTGCCTTCCGGCAGTGCCCCTGTATTGACCGCGATCAGTGAGCGGTTCGCGCGAGAAGAAAGTCGATGCACTGTCTGTGCCACCACCTCTTTTCCGGTGCCGTGTTCGCCGGTCACCAGTACGCTCGCATCCGAGGGTGCGACGCGCGCGATGGTCTCAAGCACACTCCGCATGGCCGGCGCCGCGGCGATCAACTCCGGCGCACCGGGAGCTCGCAGGATGCGATTCTCCGCCGCCAGCCACTGCGCTCGTTTCTGACTGCGATGCAGTTCCATCTGCGTGCGCAATACCGTCAGCAGCCGCTCATTCTCCCACGGCTTCTGGATGAAGTCGCCCGCGCCTCGCCGCATCGCTTCGACGGCGAGTTCTATGTTGCCCCACGCCGTCATTACGACCACCGGCAGTTGCGAATCCATTTGGCGGATCCGTGACACCAACTCCAACCCTTCCTGCCCTGACGTCGTGTCGCGAGAATAATTCAGATCGATCAGAACACCGTCCCAACTTTCGTTGGAGACGGCTTCCAGAACCAGCGCGGGGGTTCGCACCATCTCGAGGTGGAAGCCCTGCGGCTTCAGCAGCAGACGCAGCGCTTCCAGAACATCCGCCTGATCATCGGCAATAAGCAGCCGGCACGGTTCAGAATCCGCGGGAGTAGTCGTCAAGTCCTTGCCCATCCGCTCTGCCAGCCTGACCATACTGCACCTGTATCTATATATAGTTCGAATTACTGGCCGGGCACCCTCGCAGTCGGCGCAATGCCAGTCTTCGCCGATTCTACAGAAATGCCGTTCGCCTCGAGAGTCGAGCCGATTGAGCGATCGACTTCAATCTTCGCTTTCTGATAGGCGGTCATCGCAGCGACAAGAGCTGACTCCGCCGCCGCCAGGTCGCGTCGCGATGTCAGCGTCTGGTAATTCGAGCCTGATCCGAGTGCCTGCTCCTTGGTCGTAATCTCAAATGTCGTCTGCGCAAGATCACGGCCTTTGCGAGCGGACTCCACCCGCGCTGCGCTCTGCTCCAACGCATACTCGGCGTTGCGCACCTCGATGCGGATTTGCTTCTTCAACTGCTCGAGACGAAGTTCCGCCTGCCGGGCCTCGAGCTCAGAGCGATATTGGTCCGACTTCGCAATACGGTTGCGCAGTGGAATGTAAACTGACAGCCCAACGTAGTAATCCGGCGCCGTATTGTTGAAGGCATTCAACACAGCCCCACCGAAGCTGGTCGGCGCGCTCGATGGTCCTGTCGCAGGAACGTCGATGCCGGCGAGTCCTGATCCGCCGTAGTAAGCAGTCAGCGCGACTTGCGGCAGGAGCGCGTTGCGCGCGGCCGCACGGCTAATGACGCGACTATCGAGATCGATCACGGATTCGTTTAACTCGAGCCGGTCCTGCAGTGCTTGCCCGATTTCGTCTTCTGTCGACGGCGCACTTGTGGTCGCAGCCGCTTGTTCGACGCCCTTCGAACTTTTGTCCGTCGGCCGCACCGGCATCGCCTCCAGAACCGGATCGTCCAGGTTCTTGGTCAGCGCATTCTTCATCAGCAACTCTTGAAATTGGAGCGCCGTCTTCGCAATCGTCAGGTCCTGTTCGCGACTGGCAACTTCGGCCTCGTCCTTCATTACGTCCATCGCCGGAATTGCCTGCAGTTCAAGCTGTTTGCGCGCACTCGACAGGGTATCTTGGGCAAAATTCAGCGAGCGGCTCTTCACCTGTTCATCTTCGTAGGCCGCGACCAGGTCCCAATACATGTTGGCAATCTGCGTGACGGTGGTGATGACCTGCAACTTGAATGCAGCGTCTGAAATCTTCTGATTGTTTCTAGCAATACGCAAGAACCGAAGGTTGGGGCCTAATCCGAAGCCTGCCAGCAATTGCTGCTGAAACGCGATGTGATAGTAGCTGTTGAGTGTCGGATTCAGGTAGTTGTAGATGCTGTTATTCGTCGAGCGGCTGTTATCGAACACCACGGAAAGCAGTGTGCCCGTGGCAAACGCCTGGGTGTAGCCGATGTTGCCAATGGTGCTGTTCTGCTGCAGCAACGGCACGCCGTAAATCTGCTGGTTCGACAACGGCTCTGCATAATGCTCGACACTCAGCTCTCCCGTGATTACTGGATCGTAACCGAGGACCGGCGTGCCCGTACCCAGTGTGGATTGAACAAGGCCGCCGGCGCCCGCACCTGAACCACCCGCACCGCCCGACGTTCCGCCCGCGCCTGCGCCACTTGCTCCGGAGCCAAAGCCGCCGACACCGCCGCCTGGCGTATTCTGCACCACGCCGGTATTGACGCCGCGAAATGAGCCGCCCGCTTTCGTGCGCAGAATGTCCGCCTCCGCGATGGGAATGTTGTAGCGCGCGATCGCGATGTCGAGATTGTTTTCAAGCGCAAGTGAAATAGCATCCTTCAGTGACAATTCGAGGACGCCATTTTCGACCAGGCGATCGAGGAGCGGCGAGTTCGCGAGGTTCGGTTGCGGCACGAGGGTCGCGCGATACGTGTCCAATGGATTGGACGAATGGGGAATGTCGAGACGCAAAGCGGGAGCCGCCGTCGTCCCTGGCGTCGTCGGCACCACCGTCTGCTGCGCTGCTGCGGTGCCAAGCGCGGCGAACGCGCAAACGCACCATGCAAATCGTTTCATGATCGCGCCCCTGCCAGGTCGCCTGAGACCGGAGTTCCGGTATCGCGATGCATCCAGCCATCCCGCAACTCGAGCGTGCGGGTGCCGTATCCGGCGTTCTCTTCTGAGTGCGTGACCTGCACAATCGTCGTACCGTCACGATGCAATTCGCGAAACATTTCCATGATTTCGCGCGCTTGCGTGGAATGAAGATTTCCTGTTGGCTCGTCGGCTAAAAGTAAAGAGGGCTGGTGAACGACAGCGCGCGCGATGCCGACCAACTGCTGCTGTCCGCCAGAGAGCTGGCTGGGATAGAGATCCTTCTTCGCGACGATGTGAAAGCGATCCAGGATGTCGGCAACCATTGCCTGGCGCTTCGCGCTGGGAATGTCCTTATAGGACAGCGGGAGGTCGATATTTTCTGCAACTGTCAGATCGTCCAGCAGGTGATAGCTCTGGAAGACCATGCCGATTCGCTCCCGCGCCAGTTGCGCGCGCTGCTTGCGATTCATGGCATGGATGGGCACGCCTGCGAAATCAAATTCGCCGCGCCATTGGTCATCGAGCATTGCCAAAACATGAAGTAATGACGACTTGCCAGCGCCTGAAGGTCCCATGACGGTGACAAATTCACCTTCACGGATGGTCAGGTTAATCCGCCGCAACACCCACGTCTCCGTCGGACCAGTCTTGTAACTGCGTTCAATATTTGTCAGTGTAATCATGAAATATCACTCCGTCCTTAAAGCCTGGGCTGGATCCGTGGAAGCTGCGCGGCGCGCGGGGATTGCCGCAGCCAGCGCCACCACGAATGCAGGAAGAATTACCGCGGCCGCAAGGGTCTGCGGATCAGCCGTGGTCACGCCATAAAGCTGGCTGCGGAAAAGCCGGGCCAACGCAACGATGGTTGGCAAGGCAACGACAATGGCGACAGCCGCGATGATTGCCATCTCCCGCACCACCAGGGTAATGACCCCTCGACGCGAGGACCCGAGTGCAAGACGCACGCCGATTTCGCGTGTCCGTGACTCGGTCGAGTAGGCGAGCACGCCGTAGAGGCCGACTGCTGCCAGGATCAACGCCAGCAGGGAGAAGGCGATCGCGAGCGTGGCCAGCGTGCGTTCGTCGGAATCGCTGCGATCAATTTGCTCATCCATGCTGCGCATGCTGTCGACGACCAGCGTAGAGTCCTGCGCATGGATCGCTTGTCGTATTTCTGCTTCGACAGTTCCCGGCGCTTGCACAGTGCGCGCGTAAATCTGCACACCAACTGGATGAAGCATCTGCGCATAAGGCATGTAGACAGCGGCGCCCATATCATTGCGCAGATCTGTGTGCTTCACGACGCCGACGACGCCGACGATCGTGATATCGGGAGGCACGTTGCCATCACTTTCCGACAACATGCGGCCGAGCGCATTTTGTGCGGACCCGTAGAAGCGCTTCGCGAAGGTCAAATTTACGACGGCGACTTTCGGCGCGTCTTTTGCATCGGCGTCAGTGAATTCCCTGCCCGCAAGCAACGGTTGCCGAATCGTGGCGAAGTAGCCAGCCGAAATCCGCGGCTGCTCGAAGACCATGCTCTCGTCTTCCGAAGGCTTGTATCCCTGGACGCTGAAATCAGAGTGCGACGAATCACCGGATAGCTCGGGATCGTCGGTCGCCGCTGCATTTGTAACCCCAGGAAGCTGCCGTATGGTTAGTAGCGCAGTCGCGATGGATTGGGAAGTCCGGGCGTAGTCATATCCGGACTGGGTCGGGTCGAAGCTGAACGTGACGAGATGGGAGGTTTCAAACCCAACTTGTTGCTGGCGAAGATTGTCCAGCGTGCGAACGAATAACCCTGCGCCTCCCAACAGGACAACGCTGAGCGCGATCTGCAGGCCGACTGCGAATTTGCGGAAGCGCTGCGTGCCTTTGCTGGCGGTGCCCGCACTCTGCCGCAGTGCGATCGCCATGTCTGGCCGCACGAAATGCAGAATCGGCGCGACGCTGAACAGGAGGCTCGCAAGTAATGAGACTGCCGCGGCGAAAAGCAATACTCGGAAATCCAGCGCAGCGGAATAAGCTTCTGTGCCGGGATCGGCACTCGTCATAAGGCGGACCAGGAACTGTGTGACGGCGGGAGCGATCGCAAGGCCCGCGGCTCCTCCAGCCACGCCGAGCAAGCCGCCTTCGACCAGCAGCTGAGAGACAATCCGGCCACGTTTTGCGCCGAGCGCGTAGCGCATTGACATCTCCCGCGCCCGGGCCGCGGCGCGCAGCAACAGCAGGGTCGCGATGTTGATGCAGCACATCGTGACCAGTAAGACGGCCATGCTCATCAAGATGAAGAGCGGAGTCTTGAGCGTCATGCGTTCTGGTGAAAATCCCGTCGAATCGTCGATGACCTGGAGGCGTGAATTGTCCAGAAAGTTTTTCCGGTACCGCTCCGAGGTCGCCTCTGAGTTCGCGAGCTCGTCCGCACGCAAGGCGTGCCATAACGGCGCGAGACCAGCCTGCGCCTGTGGAATCGTCATGCCCGGTTTCAAACGCGCTACCAACGTTAGCCAGATGGACCTGTGGCTATGGAGATCGTCCCGCGAAGCCATCCACGGCATGACGACGTCAACCATGCTGATCGGTAGAAATACACCCGGCTTGTAGCCAGGAATGGCGGAACGAAAATTCTGTGGTGCGACACCAAGGATGGTGAAGGGCCGCCCATTGACCAGCAATGTCTGGCCGACGACATCGCGCGAGCTGGCGAATCGCATCCGCCAATAGTCATAGCCGAGCACAGCTACGGCGTTACCGTTTTTTACGGTGTCGTCCTGCGGGATCAGCAAGCGGCCTAGTGCCGGCTTCAATCCCAGGACTTGAAAATAATTCCCGCTGACAACTTCAGCGTCTTCATTCTCCGCCTGGTTCTGCCAGGAAAGGCCGGCACTGGTCCTGACGGCGGCGAGCATGCCATCGAACACCTGGTTGCGGTCGCGAAGATCTTTGTACATCGGATAGGAAAAATAGTTTGACCTGCCTCCGCCAAAGCTGCTGGCCGAGCCCGAGTAGGCGCCACTCCAGACGAACCGCACCAGCTCATTCGGCCTTTCGACAGGCAACATACGTAACAGAACTTGATCAAATAAAATGAAAATTGCGGCATTTGCGCCGATTCCGAGGGCCAGCGTCAAGACGGCCGTCAGTGCGAAGCCCGGCGAGCGCCGCAGTTGGCGCAGCGCAAAGCGAAGGTCGTCAGTGATATCAGAAAAAAACAATGCAAGCTCCTTCACTTACTCAATCCGTAACGCCTGCATGGGTTCAATCGATGCAGCTTTGCGCGCCGGCAGCACTCCTGCCAGAACGCCAGTTATCAGCAAGCCAGCGGTCACCGCTAAAAGCACCGCCATGTCGTGCCGCGCGTGAAGCTCGATGACCGCGCTCAGTACTCGGCGGAGCGCCGTTGTGAGCAGCAGACCCACAGCCGCTCCAATGATCATCAGCACAGCAACGCGCCGAAGAACATTTGCCAACACAAGACCGCGAGTAGCGCCGAGAGCCATACGAATGCTGATTTCTCGCGTTCGCAGCTCAACTTCATGATTGATCAGGCCGGACAGTCCGACTATCGCCAGCAACAATGCGAGCGAGGCGAAGATGCCGAAAAGCCAGCTCTCAAGCCGCTGCAGCGTCAATGTCTCGCTGACGACTTGTGCCAGCGTCACAGGCGCGCTGAACGGCACCGTCGGGTCAATGTCATGAACAGCGGCACGCAGTGACGGTATCAGTGCCTGCAGATTTCCATTCGATCGCACGATGAGCGTCATCCCGCCCAAACTGCCCACGCGATCCTTGGGCGCTACCTCGTCCATCAGCCAATCCATCTCAGGCATGGGCGCGGACTGCAGATCCTGACGCACATTCGTTACGACTCCAACGATCGCGCTCTTGGCTTCAGCTTTGTCGGCGTCGTCAATGCGAGCGCCGACGGGATCGCCGCCACCCGAGAAGAACTTTCGGCGGAACGCCTCATTTACCACCATCGTGCCGCCCAGATTTTCTGATTTGTCGAACGTCGGAGTCAGGAGTCGTCCGCTGGTCAGCTTGAGACCCATCGCCTCGAAGTAGCCCGGAGAGACGAAGCGCGTCTCGGCGGCCATGTCCTGGTTCGGCGGATACGGCGGTTGCCCGCTGATGTGCACGCTGTACCCATCTCCCCAGCTTTCAACTGGAAGCAAATCGATCAGGCCGGCCGCCGTCACTCCAGGGAGATGCGAAATCCGCTCCATCAGCGGCTTATAGAAAGTTTCGACCGGATCGCGATCGGCGTAACGCCCATGCGAGAGGTCAATGCGGGTGGTTAGAACTGCATTCGCATCCACGCCGAGGTTGGTGTCGAGCAACTCTTTCAAATTTCGCAACAGCAATCCGGAGACGACGAGAAGTACGAGCGACAGTGCCACTTGCGTAATGACAAATCCCGATCGTAGGCGATGTTGCCCGCGTCCCGTACCGGCACTTCCACTCGCGCGCAACGCCTGATTGGGATCAACGGCTGACAAACGCGCTGCAGGCACGAGCGACGCCAAGAGACTAGTCAGCACCGACAACCCAAGACCCACGGCGACTGCCGCCCAGTTCAGCTGGACGTCGACGCCGCGCGCCATCGCGTGGATTAGAAATACATTCATGGCTTGCAGCAGAGCCCAGCTGACCAGCATGCCGCCGGCCAATCCCAACGCGCACAGCACCAAGCTTTCGGTCAGCAACTGCCGGACGAGCCGACGACGACTCGCGCCAACTGCCGCTCGCAGTGCGACTTCCCGCTCGCGCTTGACGCCTCGCGCAAGCAGAAGTCCCGCGACGTTCACACAAGCAATTCCCAGCAATGCGAGCACGGCGAGGCCGACTGTTCCTAACGGACCTGCCAATGTGCGCTTGCCGAAATTATCTAGACTGTTCACCGCCACTGACATTGGCAGGAGTATTCCGGTGTGCCCCGATTCTTGCTCCGGCCACGCGCGCGCAAGATCCGCCATTACTCGCACCATGTCGGCTTGCCCCTGCTCGCGGCTGACGCCCGGCTTCAGCAGGCCGACGGTCCGCATCCAGTGCATGCCCCGCGCCTTTGCCCACATGGGATTCGCATGCAGCGGCGTGTAGATCGCGTTCACTGCCCCCAGGGGAAAGCGAAAGCCCCGCGGCATGATGCCGATCACTGTGTAGGGCGTGCCATCCAGTCGAACGACTTTACCGATCGCGTCCGGCTGGCCGCCGAAATTGTTCTGCCACACTTCGTAGCTCAGCACGGTAACGTCGTCTTTACCCGGCTGGTCTTCTCCTGGCAAATATGTTCGCCCGAGTAGCGGCTTCACCCCGAAGACGTCGAAGAAGTTGTCTGTCGATTTGACGGCGCGGAGTGACGCCGGTCCGCTGGGCGTTTCCAGGTTAAGATTGCCGAACATCGACCATCCCGCCAAGGAGTCAAACGTGCGCAATTGGGCGCGGACGTCGAGATAGCCGAGATATGATGACGGCAGCGTGCCGCCGGTGCGGGCAATCAGTACGGGCTGGACCAGCCGCTCCTGATGCGCATAGGGTAGTGGGCGAATCAATACTGCATCGAGTACGCTGAACACCGCCGCAGCCGCGCCGATTCCGAGCGACATGGTCAACACGGCCGTCAGCGCGAAGCCCGGCGACCGCCGCAATTGGCGAAGCGCGAAGCGAAGATCATTACTTACTTCGGTCAAATGCATATCGTCACCTTTACTCTGTCCGCAAGGCTTTTACTGGATCGATTGAGGCCGCTCGCTGCGCGGGAATCAGCGCTGCGATACAGGCCGACACCGACAACACAGCGACCGCAATCGCCAGCACAGCGCCATTGCCCACGCCGGCGCTGTACAGCTGGTCCTTCACGAACCGTTCGCAGAAAATCGCCAGCGGAATTCCAATTGCCATACCCAGCGCTGTCTGCAACATTGCACCGCGCAGTACCAATGCGACGACGCTGCCGCGACGCGCGCCCATCGCCATGCGGACGCCAATCTCGGAAGTCCGCCGCGCCACAGTGTACGCGGTAACGCCATAGAGTCCAACGGATGCGAGCGCCAGCGCGAGAATTCCGAACAGCAATGTCAGTCTCGCGATGAGCCGCTCCTGCCCAAATTCTTCGGCGATCTGATCGTCGAACGACTCAAATTTCTCGACTGTGAGGTTCGGGTTAATCCCGGTGAGCGTCTGCTGGACTTGCGCTTCGAGTCCACTGACTGGTCCTTTCAGTTGCAGAACAATTGAGCTGGCATACGAAGATCCCGCGTCTGTATCCGGCTTCGTTTTTGAAATCTGCAGAAATGGTCGGAAGTACATGGCCCGTACCGGATCGCGGGGGTTGGCATACTTCGCGTCGCTGACGACGCCGACAATTTCATAATCAGCAGAACTCTCGACGCCATCCGTGCCGAAGTGTTTGCCGATCGGATCGTCGCCATTAGGAAAGAAGTGCTTGACGAAGGCCTGGTTGACGACAGCGACTCCTGAGGAGGTCGGAGTGTCTTGATCGGTGATGCCGCGACCGCGAAGGACGCGCTGTCCGACAGCGGGAAGAAATTGCGGAGTCGCGCGCATGAATGTCGCGCCGATCCGATCGTTAGGTCCGGGCTGCGGCCTGCCCTGGATGAAGACGGCCTCGCCCCAATTATTTCCGTCGAGCGGCGCCCACAGTCCGAGGCCGACGCGCTCGACTCCGGGGATTCGCGATAGGCCGGACTGAATCTGCTCATAGAGAGGTTGCAGCTCGGTCGGTTTATATCCGGCGTTGTACGGAGCAAAGTGGACCATCACGCGGTTCTGCGTTTCAAGACCAAAATTCTGGTGCTCAAGCCTGGTCAGGCTTTGCGACAACAATCCCGCGCCCACCAGCAAGACGAGCGACAGCGTGGCCTGCAGGACCACGAGCATTTTCTGCAACGGAGACGCGGCGATTTGTGTCATGCGAGTGGAGCTGCGCATGGCTTCCGCGGGGTCTGAGCGCGACGTCAGCCAGGCCGGCGCAATTCCAAATAGCAGTCCGGTCAGGAGAGAAACGCCGAATGCGAATCCCAGGATGACCAGCGACGGCGCGGCGTTGATCGGCATATCCGGCGAGCCGGGGAACAACAGTGACAGCAGCAGATGCGTCCCTGCGTAGGCGACGACGAGTCCGACGACTCCGCCGAGCAGAGCCAGCACGACGCTCTCGATCAACATTTGCGAGATGACGCGCCGCTGTTGCGCGCCGAGCGCGACGCGGATCGACACCTCCATGCGGCGGCCCATGCCGCGCACCAGGAGCAGGTTCGCAATATTTGCGCAGCCGATGAGCAGCACTAATCCGGAGATTCCCATCAGCAGCCAGAGGCCGGTCTTGTACTGCGATTGCATGTTTTCAATGCCGGCGCCCCCAGAAGTCAGGATGACGTGCGTTGCTGCGAGATGCTTCGCCGCGATTCCTTCCAGGTTTCCGCCTTGCGCTTTATAGTCGTCCAGCTGCGCGACCCATTGCCGCGTCAATCCGCTCATCTTTGCCTGCAGCGCCGGCAGGTTCGTCCCTGGCTTCACCCTGCCGATCAGATAGACCCATTTCAATGCTTGCCGATGCAACAATGGCGTCGTCCCGGGTGGCGCCATGAGCGGCTCCATGTTCATCGGCAGAAAGAAATCCGGCGGCGTGTCCGACATGCGGTCGCCGTAGAAACCTTTCGGCGCGATGCCGATGATCGTGACAGGCTGTGTGTTCATCACGAAGGTGCTGCCGACGACCGACGGATCCGCAGCGAACTTCCGCTGCCATGCACCGTAGCTCATCACCGCGACGGGAGCAGCTGCGGGAGCGTCGTCTGCGGGCTGCATTGACCTTCCGGCGAGCGGCTTCACGCCAAGGGTTTGAAAATAATTGCCGGAGACGAGTTCCGATACTGCAGGCTTGGCCAGATCATCCGGCCGATTACTGCGCACGGTCAGTGATCCAATGCTGAAGCCGGCTTGCGCGGCTGCCAGTTGTTCAAACTCCGGCGTGTTGTCCTGGAGATGGCGATAGAGATCGTAGGCGAACATGGAGTAGTCGTCGTTGTCCGGAATGCCGCCAAGAACGCAGCACAAGTCGGAATCACCAACGCGCACCAATGACTTCGGATCGTTGACCGGCAAATTGCGCAGCAGCACGGCGTGAACCAGCGTGAAGATCGCCGCATTCGCACCAATGCACAAAGCGAGGGTCAGCACGGATGTAATCGTGAATCCGGGGCTTCTCCGAAGCTGCCGCAGCGCATACCGCGCGTCGTTTATCCAGCCACTCATCGCGATCTCCTAAACCTCGGCCATCAGGGAGCTAAGTTCGCCTTCGGCAACAATCTTGCCGTCGAACAAATGCACTTGCCGCTCGGCATGCGCCGCGAAGCGCGGGTCGTGAGTGACCATACATATCGTTGCGCCGTCGCGATGGAGATCGCGCAGCAGGTCCATCACTGCCTCGCCATTTTTCGAATCAAGATTTCCGGTTGGCTCGTCAGCCAGCAGGATCGACGGCGAACCTGCGAGAGCGCGCGCAACAGCAACGCGCTGTTGCTGCCCCCCAGAGAGCTGCGCCGGATAGTGCCGCATGCGGTGCGCCATGTTGACGCGTTCGAGCGATTCCCGCACACGCTTCTTGCGCTCTTCCGACGGCATGCCTGTGCGATAGGTCAGCGGCAGCTCAACATTTTCCGCGACTGTGAGATCGCCGATGAGATTGAAGCTCTGGAAGATGAAGCCAATCTCCTGGTTGCGGATCCGCGACCGGTCGCCGAAGTCGAGGTTCGCGACTTCGCGGCCATTCAGCGTGTAGCGCCCGCCGGTCGGTGTGTCCAGCAGCCCGATGATGGACAGCAGGGTTGACTTGCCGCAGCCCGACGGTCCGGACATCGCCACATATTCGCCGCGCGCGATGTTCAAGTGCACGCCGGACAGCGCATGCGTCTCAATCTCGTCGGTGTAAAACACCTTGGTCAGTCCTTCGATGTGGATCATCGTCTCTGTGTCAATCGCGTTCATGTTTTTCTTCTCCTTGCTCAATCCGTTTTCCATCTGCGTTACTATTCCAGTCGCACTCGATCGTTGGTATCAAACCGGCTCATGTCGGAAAGGATGACCGTGTCACCGACCTGAAGGCCTTCCAGCACTTGAATGCTGTTCACTGACGCGCGTCCTACCTTGACCGGGACCCGCACCGCCGTCTTGCCATCCGGCCCTACCTTGAACAGCGTGATCGTGCTGTTTTCGTTGCCGAATGCAGGCCTGCCGACGTAAAGAACATTTGTCAGGCGGTCGAGATCGATCGTCCCATCGACACTCAGGTCAGGCCGTGCACCCTGCGGCAGCGCGCCTTCCAATTCCACATCTACGGTTACAGTTCCGTTCTGAACTGCAGGATCAACACGCGTGACTTTGCCATCGATCACGCCATTGTGCGTGTCAACTTCCGCCGGTTGGCCAATCTGAATGTCGCGCGCCTGCGTTTCAGCAATCTTCAGGCTCGCCTTCAACTGGTCCGGCTGGACGACTTTCGCCAGCGTCACCCCCGGATCGACATGCTCGCCTACCTGGTGCGGCAAGTCCACCAGCACGCCGCTGATGCCGGCGCGCACGCTCAGCGCGTCCATCTGCTTCTGCTTCAGCCCCAGCAGCGCTTTTGCCTGGTCGACCTTGGTTTGCTGGACCGCGAGCTGCGTCGCAATTGCTTTTTCGTTCAAGACAAGCCGTTGATCTTCGAGATTATTGCGCGTCGTCAGCTCGTCTGCCCTGCCCTTGGACGAACTGTACGTGAGCCCGCTGATCACTCCCAGGTCATAGAGCGATTTGTCTGTCTGCGCTTGCAACTTGGCCTGGCTATAATCCGCGCCGACGGTCGCTGCGGCCGCCTTCTGCGTCATCAGGTCGCTCTGCAACTTGGCGCGAGTGTTGGTGTAATCCGCTTCCGCAGCTTTCAATTGCAGCTGCGCGTCGAGCAGTTCCTGCTGCAGCGTCGGGTCGACGAGATCCATCAGCAGCGTATCGGGCTCAACTTTGGCTCCGGGCAACACGCGGATGCGCACTACGGTCGCTTCCGTCTCGGCCGGGATCAGCCGAATCTTGTCTTCGCGGGGCACCAGCGTGCCCGGGCCGCGAACCTGGCGCAGCATCGGGCCACGTTTTACGGTGTCAGTCCAAACTGTTGCGCGATCGACCTCAGGAGAAGCTGGCTTGAGCCGCGCAAGAAAAAACAGCCCGACCCCGAGAACAACAACCACGCAAATCGCCGCGATCCATTGCTGCCGCTTCTTCCGTTGCTTAATATCTGGTCTCGAAATATCCATTGCTATTCATTAGTAAGGCACGTTGCGTGCCACTCTCGATGGCGCTGTTTCAAGCATTTGTGGAGTGCAATTGCAGTCGAGATGTCCGATTGCATAATGCTATGTCCATTTCTGGACAACGAGAATCACTCGTATCGCAGCGCCGCCATCGGGTCGACATGCGATGCCCTCCGTGCCGGCAACGCGCACGCGATCGCGCCGACCGCGCCGAGAAGACACGTCACCGCAACCAGTACCAGCGGGTCGCGCGCGCTTGTCTCAGCCCACTGCGCCAGAAGTTTACTCAGCGCAAACGCTAGCGCCAAACCAACAAGGACCCCGCTGCCCACGCTGACTCCCATCGAGGCGAAGACAATTCTCAGTACGTGAGAGCGTGGCGCACCAAGCGCCATGCGGATGCCGAACTCATTCGTCCTCTGCACCACGGTGTAGGAAACAACGCTATACAGTCCGACCGCTGATAATGCCAGACCGATGCAGGCGAACGTTCCGAAGAGCCACGTCACCATTTGCCCTTGCTGATATTCCTGCTGAGACGTGATCCAGTGCTCCAAATCCTGCACGCCGCGGTCTGGTCCCGCCTCGTTCACCTGCTGATCGTGGTCAACTGAACTTACCGCCAACTGCACCGCATGCAGCAAGGTCAAGGGCGGGACATCGGACTTCACCAAGATTTGCGTGCCCATAAACATCAGCGCCGTGTATGGGACGAAGACCTCAGGCAGGACCGGTTTGCTCAGGCCATCGTTGCGCTTGTCTGCGATGACGCCGACGATCTGCATCCAGCCGTCCGCTCCGTCGGCTGTTAAGCCAAACGGTGGTTGCGGCTTCGTATCCGGTATCTTGAGCGAATGTCCGACCGCGTCGTCGTTGGGGAAATATTGCCGTGCCATCGTCTCGTTAATCACGGCAACCTTTGCAGCGTTCCGATTTTCGGTGTCGTCCCAGATTCTTCCCTGCAGCAATTTGATCTGCAAGAGCGGAAAATATTCCGAGCTCACGAGATTGACGCGCGCCAGCTGTGCGCCCGTCGCTGATTTACCGAGAAGCTCAAATTTCAACTCCTGGCCGTTGGACGGCGGAGTCGCGTTCGACGAGATGGCTGTCATCTTGACGCCAGGGACCCCGGCAACCTTATGTTGCAGCGCGTCAAAATAAGCTGCGCGGGCGGCCCATGTCGGATACGCATTCTCATGTACCGGAATCCCGACCGACATCACGTTGTGCGGGTTGTAGCCCAGCGGAACGTGCGCCATCCGCAGAAATCCCTCCATCGCCGCCGCTGCGCCTGCAAGCATGAGCAGCGTCAGAGCGATTTGTCCGGCGATCAGTGTTGAATTCAGGCTGCGGCCGCGGACACCGGCAATCTTGCGCGTGCTGGACTGCATGACCTGCGACAATTCCGGCCGGGACAGCTGCAGCGCCGGAGCAAGGCCAAATAATATTCCCGTCAAAAGCGTGACGCTCACGCTGAACAGCAGCACCGGCAAGTTGATGCCTATCGCCGCCTCGTGTGGAAACGAATAAGCCGGCAGCAGGGCGACGATGACGGCGAGCGATTTGTAGGCCAGTAGTACGCCAAGTGCTGCTCCGGTGACAGATAACAGGAGCGCCTCCGTCAGTAGTTGCCGGATCATCCTCCGTCGCGTCGCGCCCAGCGCGGACCGCACAGCGAACTCATGTTGCCGCGCGGTGCCTCGCGCCAGCAGCAGAATGGAGACGTTGCCGCAGCCAATCGCCAGCAACAACATGACAGCGCTGAACAGGAGATAGAGCGCTCCGCCCAGCTTCTTGATGAAATCCTCATTCAGCCCGACGACGTGCAGCTTGAATTTGTCATGCGGAAAGTTATCCGGCGACTCCTTCGCAAACTGCTGGATCAATGGATTCAGCGCAGCATCGGCCTGCGCATGGGTCACTCCCGGCTTCAGTCGTATGCCAACGTAAAACCTCCGGATCGGATCCTGCGTAACTTTCATGGGCAGATACACGTCCGCATCTTCCCAGGTGAATCGTGGCGCTGCGATGCCAACAACCGTGTAGTCCTTGCGCACCAATTGGATATTCTGGCCAACAATTGTCGGATCGGAATTGAAGTGACGCTGCCAGAATTTGTAACTCAGCACCGCGACCTGCTTCGGATCCTCCCCATCTACGGAGTCCGCCGGTATTAAGCCGCGCCCCTTGGCTGGCGGCACACCAAAAAAATTGAAAGCATTCGAGGTCACATATACACCCTGCACGTCTTCCGGTACGTCACGACCGGTCACCGTCAGGCTCCAGTCGTCCAACGCAAAAGCATCTTCCACCACCGGCGATTTTTTGATTTCCTGGAACTGACCTCCCGTAAATCCCGCACCTCTGTCGTGCCCCTGGTTGTCGAGCAACCGCATGTGGACCATCCGGTCGGGGGCGGCGTATGGATACGGGTTCATCAGGATGCAATAGACGACGCTGAAAACAGCCGTGGTTGCGCCAATCCCCAAGGCAAGTGAAATCACCGCTGTGAACGTGAAGCCCGGGCTCCTGATCAGTTGCCGGAGTGAATAGCGAAAATCCTGTAGCAGCGTTTGCATCACGAACACCTCGTCGGAGCGGTCGGCCTACAGAAATAGCTGCACGTCGCGGGCCATGCCAGCCTTCACGGAAATAGCCGCGTTTCACCACGAAAGACGCACGCCGCTGGAATTCGTTGTCCACAATCGCGATTCACTGTTCGCAACCGGACAGCTATTACTCGGTCCGTAAGGCCTGCATCGGCTCAATCGAAACGGCTCGTCGCGCCGGCAGCAGCGCGGCCAGCAATCCGATGAGGACTAGCGCCAGGGCTGACAACACGAAGACGCCCACATTCCCCGGCTGCACTTCGAAAAGAAAGCTGCGGATGGATCGCGCTGCAAAAAATGCAGCGACGCCACCAACAGCGACGCCGATCGCCAATAACACGGCCACCTGCCGCATAACCATCAGGAACACGCGCCCTCGCGTAGCGCCCAACGCCATGCGCACGCCGATCTCAGTCGTGCGCTGCGTCACGTTCCATGCGACAAGGCCGTAGATGCCGATGCCGCTCAAAAGCAGCGCCAGCAACGCGAAGAATCCGGAGAGGATTGACAGCAGCTGCTCGCGCGCGATTGAGTCGCTGAACTGTTGTGTGAACAGGAACGGCTCGGTCTCCGGGCTGGTCGGCGCCATCTCGTGCAGCGCCGCGTGATAGGCCGCGCGCTCCTCCGCAATGCTGCGGCCATGCAGGACAAAGAACAAATGCGTCAGGCCGTCGGAATCCCCGGTGACCGGAAGATAGACGATTGGCGGATGCGAGTCGTGCAACGACGCATACTTCGTGTCCTGCACAATGCCAATCACCTCGCAAGTAGTCTTTGTCTCCGTACCGGCCTGAAAGTCACGGCGATTCTGCAGCAGACTATTTCCCAGCACTGTGGAGTGCGAAAAATACTCGTGCGCAGCCGCCTCATTCACGAGACAGGAATTTTGATCTGCGTCGTCGTTGCGGAAATCGCGACCGGCGACCAGCTTTGTGCCCACGGTAGAGAAAAAATCCGCAGCGATAACATTCGCATTTGCCATCACAGGCGTGGTATGCGCAGCATCCGCTGCCGCAACAAACATTCCGCCATCTTCCCAGCCAAGCAGTGGAGGAATTTCCGCAACGCTGACCTGGTCAACCCCGGGTGATTCCTTCATCCGCTGTACTATCCGTCGGTAGAGCGCCAGCAGGTCAGCCTTTTTCTGCGGCACGCGATTGAAATCCGTAAGGATGAACATCACGTTCTGCGTCCGGTAGCCGGAGTCCTGCGTGCGAAGATGCACGACCGTGGACCCGAGCAGGGCTGCCACTACGACAAGCGCCAGCGACAATGCGACTTGAAACGGCACAAAGAATCTGCGTGCCCCGGCATTGCCCGACGTTGCGCCGCGATGCGACCCACGCAGCGCCGCCTCGACGCTGACGTGACTCGCAATCCACGCAGGTGCCATGCCAAACAGCAGCGCGCAGAGCAGCGCACACCCGGCGGTCACGGACAGTACGGCGAAGTCCGGCCGCGAAGACAACGATGACTCCGCCTCCCGGCTGCCAAGAAAGTGCAG
>Ga0302324_100011009_pt1 | contig 18635 bp, 19 predicted proteins | sample Palsa_T0_1_FD_201949 | JGI IMG/M metagenome (GOLD analysis project Ga0302324, IMG submission 201949) | Peat permafrost microbial communities from Stordalen Mire near Abisko, Sweden - Palsa_T0_1 | ecosystem: Environmental > Terrestrial > Soil > Palsa > Peat permafrost | place: Sweden: Abisko...
TGCCCTTTAGCAAGTCGGGCCTTTCCGAATCCCCTCCCTACGTTGGAAGCACGAATCGGGGTACTCGGCCATGAATCGGGCTCTTCATCTGTGAATAGTTAGACTACCCCCTTGCACCCCATGCTTTCTATGGGGCATCGCAACATTGGGGTTAGGGAGCATTGGCGCCGGCCCTCAATTCCGCATTGACTCTGCCAGTTCTTGATGTATCTTGATAGCTCAAGATGGATCATGAATTGGTGCTTCCCTATGCGCGCACTTCGTAAGTTTTCCTCCCAAGCCGAACCGCAGGTGCTGAAGGCAATGCAGGACATCGCAGATCGAGAGGGACGACAGTTGCAGGCGGTCCTCGGGGAAGCAATGCGAGAGTATCTAGCACGGAAGCAGCAGCAGGCCCCGCGGCGCAATGTGCTTGAGGCCTTTCAAGAAAGCGTCCGAGAGCGCGACGAGTTGTACCGATCGCTGGCTAAATGACAGAGTACGTCACCACCGCCGACGCCCTCTTCTTTCACAAACAGCTCATCGAGCGCTACGGCGGCGCGCCGGGTCTTCGCGACGCTGGCGCGCTCGAATCAGCATTGCTTCGACCACAGACCGGTTACTACGACAACCTCATTCACGAGGCCGCGGCACTTCTAGAAAGCCTCGTGCAGAACCATCCTTTCCTAGATGGCAATAAACGCCTCGCCTTCGCCGTCGCGGACGTCTTTCTGCGCATCAATGGATACGAGATCACTGCCTCGTCCAAACAGATTTATGCCTTCCTGACAACGCTCTTCGAACGAGGCCATTTCGATATGGAGCATCTTGTGCCTTGGTTGCAGAGAATTGTCCGGCCGGCCACTCGTCGATGATGCGCGTCACTGTTTTAGTTGGTCGGAGCGCCGAGATTCACACCAACGGGTTGACGGTGGGTTGAGATCGCAAAGTTGATGCGCGGATCGTCCAACATCCATTTGGCGTAATCGGGTTTATGCACGGCAGGCTCGCTGCCGAAGAGGTGTGAGTAGAAGCGGATGCTCTGGCTCAGGTCGGAAACGGATACGTGAACATGGAAGCGCTTCATGAAACTCTCCTCCTGCGCGGTACAGTCGTAGGCATGCAGCTCCGGCCACCGCAGCAGTTCTCAGTGAGAAATCGCAGCAACGCGTTCATCTGCTCGTAGTTCGCCGAGTAGTAGATGAACCGCCCGTCTTGGCGGGACAGCACCAAATCGGCGTGACTCAAAGTCTTCAGGTGAAACGATAGGGTGTTGGCCGCAACCCCCAAGCGCTCGGCGATCTCGCTCGCGGCCAACCCTTCGGGTCCCGCCTGCACCAGTAATCGGTAAACCTGCAGACGGCTGTCCTGGGCCAAAGCGCCCAAAGCCTCGACGGCACTCTTAGATTCCATGATCGTAGAATTATCGAAGTGACGACCGGAGTCAAAACCGAAGAGAGCCGAAGGGCGCGTCTCTCAATCGTCGATGGCCGGCATAACGCTGAGAGTTGCCCGCGCGGCCGCGCGAGCCGCCACCGGCTCGTCCGTGCGCTTTCGACCGTCCCGGAAGACGATCACGCGACGCGCAAACTGAGCGATGTCGGCCTCGTGCGTGACCATGACGATAGTCAGGCCCCGGTCATTGAGGTCCTGGAGAACTCCCATGATCTCAATGGAAGTGCGGCTGTCGAGATTGCCGGTGGGTTCATCGGCGAGCACAATGGCGGGGCGATTCACCAGCGCGCGCGCAATGGCCACGCGCTGCTGCTGCCCCCCGGACATCTGCGACGGGTAGTGGTGCGCGCGGTCTGCGAGGCCCACCATGGCAAGCGCCTCGGTCGCTCGTTGGACACGCTCCTGCTTGCCGATCTTCGTATAGAGCGTGGGCAGCTCGGTGTTTTCGAGCGCCGTCGTGCGTGCCAGCAGGTTGAAGCCCTGGAACACAAACCCAATCTTGCGGTTTCTGATCAAGGCGAGGGTCGACTTATCGTGTTCAGCAACATTGATTCCTTCGAGCAGATAGCGCCCCGAACTGGGCCCGTCCAGACATCCGAGGATGTTCATGAAGGTCGATTTGCCGCTGCCGCTCGTGCCCATGATCGCGACAAATTCCCCCTGCCGAATCTCGACGCTCACTCCGCGCAGCGCGTGGACCCGGGTCTCACCCATGTCGTAATACTTGTGCACATCCTCGACGCGGATGAGGACTTCTGCGGCAGAGAGGCTGTGCGCGAGCTCTGGGTAGCCAGGCTCAGGCTTCAGATCCGTGCTCGTCATCGTTGGGACCTGGCGCGTCCTACCGCGGCAGGCCTCCGGGGGTCTGCGACTGCTGCAGCACCGTTCGAATGACGACTTTATCGCCGTCATTTAGTGTCCCTTTGAGGACCCCCGAGACTTGTGTATAGGCGTGATCGGTAATGCCGAGCTGCACCTGGACCGGCGTCAGGTTATTGTGGCCTTGCAGGGTCCAGACGACCGCGTTCTCGGCCTTTGGCCGCCGAGTAAGGTCCTGAGTGTCCGCGCCAGCCGGCGCCGTCGCGTCGGGCTCTATTCCGTGTTGCCGATAGATGGCCTGAAGCTCCTCGGGCGACATCGGCGGCCGGTATCGCAGGGCCGTATTGGGTACTTTCAACGCGTTGTGGACGGTAGCTACCGGGATGGTCACGAACGCGGTCATTCCGGGCAATAACTTCAATTCAGGATTGGCGAATTCGATGATCGTGTTGTAGGTGACCACGTTCTGCACGGTGGTCGGATTCATCCGAACCTGGATGACGGTTCCGCGGAATGTGTCCTTCGGGAAGGCATCGACCTTGAAGGTGACTGGCCTCCCCGGACTGATGTTGCCGACGTCGGACTCGTCCGAATTGGTATAAACCAGCATCTTTGTGAGGTCCTGGGCGATCGTGAAGATGGTCGGGGCTTGAAGCGATGCCGCCACCGTCTGGCCGATCTCCACGTTGCGCGCGACCACGGTGCCGTCAATCGGCGAGCGAATCACCGTGTAGTCGAGATTAGTCTGCGCAATGCCCAGGGCAGCGGCCTTTAGACGCACCTGCGCCTCGGCTTGTGTCACGTTTGCGGCCGCCGCGCCCACCGCCGCATTCGCCTGATCGTAGCTTGCTTTCACCAAGTCGAGCTGCTGGGCGCTGATCAATTTATAATTTGCGAGCGGAGCGCCGCGCTCGTAGTCCGCTTTGGTCTGCAGCAGCAGAGCCTTGGCTTTTCCCAAATTCGCTTTCGCCGCCACGACGTTGGCCTTCGCATCATCCAGATCGGCGGCCGCCTGAAGCACTGCTCCGCGAAATAACGCGGGGTCAATCAGCGCGACGATATCGCCTTTGTGGACCTGGGAATTGAAGTCAGCATTCAGCTTTGTGATGCTGCCCGAGACCTGCGATCCCACTAGCACCGTAGTCACCGGGTTGATCGTTCCGGTGGCTTCTATCACATCCTGGATGTCTCCGCGCTCGATCAGGGCGGTAAAGTGCTGCGGCTGTGCATGATGCGTCAGGCTCAAGGCCGCCACCAGGCCGGCCAGAACCCCAGCTCCTGCCAGAGTGAGCCACTTGCGCCTGGGTGTCATGTCCGGCCCTGACGCTCAGGACGCATCTTCACTCATAGCGCAAGGCCTCGATGGGATCGAGAAGGGATGCCTTTCTGGCAGGGTAATAGCCAAAGAACACGCCCACGGCTACCGAAAAGAGCACTGCAATGAGCACAGACTCAACGGACAGCTCCATGGGCCATTGCAGCGTCTTTCCGACGAGATAGGAACCGATCAGCCCGACGAGCACGCCAGCAGTCCCACCGACGAGACTTAGCGCGATCGACTCTCCGAGAAACTGCAGCTGAATGGCCAACTCGGTTGCTCCCACTGCCACCCGGATGCCGATCTCGCGGGTGCGCTCAGTCACCGACACGAGCATGACGTTCATGATGCCGATGCCGCCAACCAGGAGGGAAATGGACGCGATGGCGATCAGAAGAATGGTCATGGTTCGGCTGGCATCGAGCTGCGCCTGAATGATGTCCTCCGGATTGCGGATGTTGAAATCGTCTTCTTCTTCCGGACGCAGGTGATGGCGGTCCCGCAGTAAGGCCGTCGCCTCCTGGCCGGCTATCTTGACCGCCCCCGCCGAGGTGGCCGAACAGACAATATCGTCGAGCCACGTGATCCCTTTGAGCTTTCGCTGAGCTGTGGTGTAGGGCAGGATGATGGTATCGTCCTGATCCTGCCCAGAAAGAGATTGCCCCTTGGGCACCAGCGTCGCCACCACCTTGCAAGGCAGAGTGCCGACGCGCATGACTTTGCCGACCGGATCCTCCGCGCCAAAGAGCTGATCGCGCACGGTACGCCCGATTACGCACACGTCCGCGGCGCGATTCACATCCTCCTGCGAAAAGATGGCGCCCTGATCGATGAACCAGCGCTTGATATCAAAGTATTCCGGCGAGACACCGCGGTACGAGGTATGCCAATTTTGGTTGGCGTAGATAACCTGTACCGGATCATCCACGTTGGGCGACATACTCTTGATCAGCGATATCTGGCTCTTGATCGCCAGAGCATCAGCATACGTCAGCGTCGGCGATGAATGTGTTCCGGTCCGAACGCCATTTATTGCGCGCCCACCGGCCTCGATCCAGACAAAGTTGTCCCCGAGGTTATTCATCTGCTGTTGAACTCGGGCCTGTCCGGCATTACCAATCGCGATCACGCAGATCACGGCCGCGATCCCTATCGTGATTCCCAATACGGTGAGCACGCTGCGCAGCTTGTTGCGCAGCAGCGCTCGAAGAGAGGTCAGGAGCAGTTGAACGTAATCCACGACAGCTCTTCCCTAATCCATGCACCGACGAGGCGATCCATTTCACTGGCGTTCCGATCGAACTGGGTTGTCAATTATACAGTGACTTCTCAGGTCCCTACCTGGCTGCCGGGAGATGAGTTCTGCCGGTCCTCGCCACCGCTCTCGCGGGATTGATTGCCTTTACACTCGTGCACCCCCACGTGGATGATGCCGAAATGAAATCGCATCGACTAATTGCGCTCCTCCTCGCCTCGACACTCTCGGTCGTCGCCCCGGCCGCTCCGTTGGAGCTCGAGGCAAAAATCCCATTGGGCGACGTGCGTGGCCGAATCGATCACCTGGCCGTCGATTTGAAACGTCATCGTCTCTACGTAGCGGAGCTCGGCAACGACAGCGTCGGGGTCGTCGACCTGAACGCGCGCAACACCGTTCGCACGCTCCTCGGGCTCAAAGCGCCCCAGGGCATCGGCTATGTGCCGTCTACAGATACGCTGTACATCGCAAACGCTGGCGACGGCTCGGTGCGACTGTTCCAAGGAGAGGACCTCGACCCCATCGGCCAGATCGCCCTGGGTGAGGATGCCGACAACGTGCGCGTGGACGATGCAGTCCACCGGATCTTTATCGGCTATGGAGACGGGGCGCTCGCCGTAATCGACACCGCGAGCCGACGCAAGATCGCCGACATCGCGCTCGGTGCCCACCCGGAGAGTTTTCAGCTCGAACGCTCCGGTGAGCACATCGTCGTCAATGTGCCCGACCGCCATGAAATTGCGTACGTGGATCGCGAAGCCAACAAGCAGGTCGCGAGCTGGTCAACCAACAACATGCGCGCTAATTTCCCGCTGGCCTTAGATGAGACACACCAACGAGCCCTCGCGGTGTTTCGTCGCCCTGCGACTATTGGCTTTTTTTTGACATGCAAGACGATCGACTCATCACGGCGGTGACTACGTGTAGCGATGCGGACGATGCGTTCCTCGACGAGCGGCGCAACCGCATTTATGTGAGTTGCGGCGAAGGCTTCCTCGACGTGCTCGCGGCGCAAGGCGCGAGCTACGTGAGCCTCGGTCGTATTCCAACGACCCCGGGCGCCCGCACGGCACTGTTCGTTCCTGACATCGATCGCCTGGTGCTTGCGGTCCGCGCGGAAGGCACGATTCCGGCTGCCACTTGGGTGTTTCGGCCCACATCCTAAGGGGCATCAGCTTGGTCACTTCCGGCCACTCTCACCCCGCCGGGCCTGGCGGTTTGGCTTCGCGAGCAGGAATTGCGCCGTCGACCCTGAATCCACGCGCCTTCGTGCATTGACCGACCGATTCTCTCCATGAGCGCAGTTGAGCTTGAGTCCGTTATCACGTGTCCGGTGTGTGGACATATAGCGCGCGAGACGATGCCGACCGATGCGTGTCAGTTCTACTACGAGTGCATGAACTGCCACACGCTACTGCGCCCCAAGCCGGGTCATTGCTGCGTGTTTTGCTCCTACGGCACGGTCGTCTGTCCGCCAATGCAAACCGGGCTGCCATGCTGCGATTTGCCGAAAATTTGACCGCTTGTGCCCACGGGTCGGAGACCCTGCGGCGCGGTGCCCGACAAGATCGCGGCTCGCGGCTGCTGGAATTAGGATTATTGACTGGAACAGTCGTCGATCGATCCGTTGCCAGCGTTGACGCATCCTCGGCGAAACACGTGTCAAGAGGGAGTTTCTCTCGAAATGACCAAAAACTCGAGCTGATTCTTGGTTGACCTGCGCGCGATAATCCGCCATTCGTGACAGCTCATCCCCTGAACGAAGGCGAATGCAAGAATATGAATGCTCATGTACCAACCAGAGTTAGGGTTTCCTCAGCCGGCGACCAAATCGAAGCGTAAGCCACCCTCCTCGCCGAGACGGTCGAGAACCAAAGGCAGCGGCTGCATATGGCCCAGCGGTCTTCGGGAAAGATATGGCGTGTCCGCACCGACACTGTGGCGCTGGGAGCGCGCTGGGAAACTTCCAAGCCGTGACGTTTTTATTGGTGGCCGTGCCGTTGGCTGGCGGCCGGCGACTATCGATCAAGCCGAGCGCGGTAATGGCAGTGATGGCATCGGGGATCCGAGTGCGATTTCCAACTTGGCCAAAGGCTTGGCCAAATCAGAAAATTATCGTTTGTAGTTTATACCTATTAAATTATTGTTTTAGTTTGGTCGGAGCGCCGAGATTTGAACTCGGGACCCCTTGCACCCCATGCAAGTGCGCTACCAGACTGCGCCACGCTCCGACACGATTGTTCTTATTGAGGCGGCAGCATGATACCCGGTTTCGGACAGGCACGTCGTTGAGCCGACGCCTGCGGGCCGCTCAACGCCGAAGAATGCGCAATACCTCTTCGAGCTCGGTGCGCACCTGGCGCATGATCTGCTGACTCTGCGTGGTGTCGCTGCGCGCCTCATCGCCCGTGAGTTTGTTGCGCGCTCCGCCGATCGTGAAGCCCTGCTCGTAGAGCAGGCTGCGGATCTGCCGGATTACGATCACGTCCTGGCGCTGATAGTAGCGGCGATTGCCGCGACGCTTGACGGGCTTGAGCTGAGGAAACTCCTGCTCCCAGTAGCGCAATACATGCGGCTTGACGCCACACAGCTCGCTGACCTCACCGATCGTGAAGTAGCGCTTTCCCGGGATCGCAGGCAATTCACTATTATTCTTTGGTTCCAGCATAGGCTTCGACACGTGCTTTGAGTTTTTGTCCGGGCCGGAAGGTCACCACGCGGCGTGCGCTGATGGGGATTTCCTCGCCGGTTTTTGGATTGCGGCCCGGCCGTTGGTTCTTATCTCGCAGATCGAAATTACCGAACCCGGAGAGCTTGACCTGCTCGCCCTGGGAGAGCGCGCGGCGCACCTCCTCGAAGAACAGATCCACGAGCTCGCGGGCTTCGCGCTTGTTCAGGCCGAGCTGATTGAACAACGCTTCGGCCATCTCTGCCTTGGTCAGAGCCATCGATTTTATTCTCTTATCCTGGCGTCCAGATTCAATCGCAGCTCGGCGCGCACTGCTTCCACGACGCGGTCCGCGTCCTCGTTGGTAAGGGTGCGGTTTAAATCCTGTAAAATCAAGCCCAAGGCAACACTTTTTCGACCACTTTCTACTCCCTTTCCCTGGTAGACGTCGAAAACGCGCAATTCTTTTAGCAGGCTTGAAGCAGCAACACTAACACGTTCGCGAATGAGCCTGAAGGCGATACCCTCGGGCACGGTAAAGGAAATGTCGCGGCGAATCTGGGGATAACGCGAAACCTCCTTGAACTGCGCCAATTTGGTACCAAACGCGGCCGCATAGTCGATTTCGAGCAATATCGGGGCATATGTAAAATCCAGGGCACTGGCCAGACGGGGGTGCAGCTCACCGATGTGCCCAATTTGGGCATCGCCACGCACTATTCGGGCGCTGCGACCGGGGTGCAGGCACTCCAATGCCGCGGGCTCATAGACAACCTCCCCCGGCTGCCCGCCCAGTGTCAGCAGCGCTTCAAGATCGCCCTTAAGGTCATAGAAATCTACGAGTACTGACGCGGCTCCCCATTGCTCGGGCGAGCGCGTGCCGAGTGCGAGCGCTGCGAGCATTTTCTGCTCGAGGTGCCCACCGCCTTCATCGAGCAGATAGCGATTGGCGATCTCAAACAAACGCACGCGCTCCTGCTGGCGGTGCAGGTTTTCCCGGGCCGCGCGCAACAGGCCAGGCCACAGCGAGACGCGCATGACGGCAAGCTCGGACGCAATCGGGTTGGCGAGCTCGATGACCGGTTGCGCACCGAAGAGCTGGCGCTGCAGTTCGGGATCAACGAACGCAAAGCTGACCGCCTCCTGATAGCCGCGCGCCGCCAGTGTGTGCAGCACCACGCGCTCGTCGACCTCTGCGGACGCATCGGGCTTGGGTTTGACTGGCAATGCCGCATCCTGCTCGGTGATCAGATCGAAGCCGCCAATGCGCGCGACCTCCTCGATCAAGTCGGCTTCGATGTTGATATCGAAACGCCATGAGGGCGGCTCGACATGCCACTGGGCACCCGCCTCGGCCGCACCGGGCTTTTTGGGCGCTGCGCTCAGCTTCATGCCCAGCGCGTGCAGGCGTTGCTCAACGATCGTGGCCGCAACCGGTATTCCGAGCAGACGCTCGAGCTGGCGCGCGCGCAGCGTCACTGGCGTCGAGGCCGGCAATTGCTCGGGCAATTGCGCGCTCGTGCTCGGTCCGGCCTGCCCACCCGCGATCTGCAGGATCAGGCGGGTGAGCTGTTCGAGTGCGCGCTCCTGCAAGCGCCAATCCACGCCGCGCTCGAAACGCTGGCTCGCTTCGGTCTGCAGACCAAAGTGTCGCGCCCGACCCGCAATGACCGATGGCACAAACCAGGCCGCTTCGAGCGCAACGTCGCTCGTGGTGGCTGCGACGGCTGTGCGCAGCCCGCCCATGATGCCAGCCAGCCCAACGGCCGACTCGTCATCGGCAATCACGAGCATATCCTCGGTGAGCTCAATTTCGCGGCCACTGAGTAACTGCAGGCGCTCGCCATTGACGGCTCGGCGCGCGGCCAGCGTGCCGCGCAGCTTGCCGTAGTCATAGGCATGCATCGGCTGACCGAGCTCGAGCATCAAATAGTTGGTCGCGTCCACGAGTGGGCTGATCGAGCGCTGCCCGCAGCGGCGCAGCCGCTCGGCCAGCCACGGCGGACTCGGGCGCGAATTATCCAACCCCCGCACGATGCAACCGAGCAGGCGCCCTGCGCCCGCTCCGGGCTGCAAGCTCACCGCAAGCCGCGGCGCCGCAGAGCCCGTGGGCGCAGCGCGCGACTGCTGCGGCGCGCTCGCGAGGCCGAACGCCGGCGCGCGCAATGGCACATCGGCAAGCACGGCGACCTCACGTGCAATGCCCAGAATCGACAGCGCGTCGCCGCGATTGGGCGTGACATTGACCTCGAGAATCGGATCGTCGAGATCGAGGGCCTGGCGCAGATCAACGCCAAGCGGGGTATCGGCGGGCAACTCGAGGATGCCCTCGGAGCTCTCGGCTAATCCGAGCTCGCGTGCCGAGCAGAGCATGCCCTGCGACTCGGCCCCGCGCAGTACCGCTGCCTTGATATGTAGCTCGCCCGGCAATTCAGCGCCGATCGCGGCGAGCGCCGTCACGAGGCCCACGCGCGCATTGCCCGCGCCGCAGACGATCTGCAATGGCGCGGCCGTTCCCGGGCCAACCGTGACGCGGCACACTTGCAGTGAATCGGCCCTCGGGTGCGGCTCGGCGCCGATAATCCGCGCCACGATCACGCCACGAAAGGGCGGCGCGGCCGGCTCAATCGCTTCGACCTCGAAGCCTGCAAAGGTAAGACGGCGCGCGAGCTCGGGCGCATCCCACGGTACCCCCACCCACTCGCGCAACAGCGAGAATGGCAATTTCATGCGCCGCCGCCGGCGAACTGCGCTAGGAACTTCAGATCGTTGTCGAAGAACAGGCGCAGATCGTTAACGCCAAAGCGCAGCATCGCGAGCCGCTCGATGCCTGCACCGAAGGCGTAGCCCGTGTAGCGCTCGGAATCAATGCCGCAGGCCTCAAACACGTGCGGATGCACCATGCCGCAGCCGGCGACCTCAAGCCAGCCGCTCTGCTTGCAGACCCGGCAGCCGCGCCCGGCGCACAGCACGCAAGTGACGTCGACTTCGGCCGAGGGTTCCGTGAATGGAAAGTACGAGGGCCGGAAGCGCATCGAGAGACGCTGCTCGAAGAATGCCTCGAGGAAGCGATGCAGGATCGCCTTCAGATTCGCAACGCTGACGTTTTCGTCAACGAACAGTCCCTCGAGCTGATGAAACATCGGCGAATGGCTGATATCCGAGTCGACGCGATAGACACGGCCGGGTGCGATCAGAGCCAGTGGCGGGCGCTGGGACTGCATCGCGCGAATCTGCACCGGCGATGTGTGCGTACGCAGCAGATAGCCGTCCTTGAGATAGAACGTGTCGTGCATGGCGCGCGCCGGATGATTGGCCGGGATATTCAACGCCTCAAAGTTATGAAATTCGTCTTCGATCTCCGGGCCGTGCGCGATATCAAAACCCGCGGATCGAAAAATCTCCTCGATGCGCAATCGCGTCTGCGTGATCGGATGCACCGATCCCTGTCGCTCACCGCGGCCTGGCAACGTCACATCGAGTGCGCCCGCGCGCAGCTCAAGCTCAATCGCGCCGCGCTCGAGCTCGAGCCTGCGGGCCTCGATGGCCCCATGCAGGCGCTGCTTGGCCGTATTGATATAGGCGCCCGCAGCGGGACGCTCGGCCGCCGGCAATGCGCCGATGGCCTTGAGCTGTTCGGTCAGCGTGCCCTTGCGGCCGAGCCAGTGGACGCGGATTTCATCGAGCTCAGCGATTTGGCCGGCCGATGCGATCTGCGCCAGTGCGGACTCGATCAGGGCAGCGAGCTCTCCCACGGCCTCGCAGCCTTCAGATCTCAGGCTGCGACGAGACTGGCCTTGGCGCGCTCGGCAATGACACCAAAGGCGTTGGCGTCGTTGACCGCGAGATCGGCCAGCACTTTGCGGTCGATCTCGAGGCCGGCCTTATGCAGCCCTTCGATCAGGCGGCTATAAGACAGGCCGTGCGTACGTGCCGCGGCATTGATGCGCGTGATCCACAACGCCCTGAAGTCGCGTTTCTTCGCGCGTCGATCGCGAAAAGCATACTGACCGGCTTTGATGACCGCCTGTTTGGCAGCGCGAAAGACCTTGCGCCGCGCGTTGTAATAACCCTTGGCCTTGCCGAGGATTTTCTTGTGCCGGCGACCAGCCGTCACACCACGTTTGACTCGTGCCATGTTGCGTCTCCTTAACTCAGGCGTTGGGCAGCAGGTGCGCGAGGCGACCCACATCGCTCGCATTCACGAGGCTGCTGCCGCCGGAGCGCAGATGACGTTTGCGCTTGGCGTCCCTGTGGCCAAGGTTATGGCGACGCGTGGCCGCATAGCGCTTGAAGCCTTTCGCCGTCTTGCGAAAACGCTTTGCTGCGGCCCGGTTGGTTTTCAACTTAGGCACGATCCTTAACTCCTCATTGTTGCCAGAGCTCACAAGGCTCGAGCTGTGCCCGAGCCCGCTTGCTCGCGGATCCCGAAGTGTCAGCCGATCAGGCCGCCCGCCGCGGGATCACTTCTTTTTCGGTGCAAACAGCATGACCATCTGGCGGCCCTCCATGAGCGGCTGCTGCTCGATCACGCTGTGTGGAGCGAGATCGAGCTGCACGCGGTCCAGGAGCTTGCGGCCGATATCCTGATGCACCATTTCACGGCCACGGAACCTCAGGGTTACCTTGGCCTTATCGCCCTCGGACAGAAATCGAATCAGATTACGCAGCTTGACCTGGTAATCCGCCTCTTCCGTTCCGGGACGAAACTTGACCTCCTTGACATGAATCTGCTTCTGCTTGCGCTTGGCGGAGTGGGCTTTCTTGTTCTGCTCGAACAGGAACTTGCCGTAATCCATCACTCGCACGACCGGCGGCTCCGCCATCGGCGAGACTTCGACCAGATCCAGCTCCGCCTGGGAGGCCAGTTGCAGCGCCTCCGCTCGCGTCATAACGCCTGCCTGTCCTCCATCCGCCCCAATCACCCGTACCGTGGGTGAACTGATCTCGTCATTACGCCGGATCCTCTTCGATGAGATGGCTATATATCAATCCTCCAAAGTTCGACGCCCGCGGCTGCCCAGCTCGATGCGCAGACGCTCGGCGAACGTCTGAGGCGTCATCGCACCCAGATCCTTGCCGCTACGGGAGCGCACTGAAAGCAGATTCGCCGCAACTTCCTTGTCGCCCGCCACCAGCAGGTACGGTACGCGTTGCAACGTATGCTCGCGAATCTTAAAGCCGACCTTTTCGTTGCGCAAGTCGGATTGGACTAGAACCCCCTGATTTTTCAGGAAATCCGTTGTTGTTTGCACGTAATCGTGCTGGCGGTCGGTGATGCTCATCACGACGGCCTGGATCGGGCTGAGCCAGGCCGGCAGACGGCCTGCGTAATGCTCGAGCAGGATACCCAGAAAGCGCTCGAGGGAGCCAAAAATCGCCAGATGCAGCATGACCGGCACGCGCTTCTGGCTGTGCTCGTCGATGTAATACGCCCCCAGGCGGCCGGGTAGATTCAAATCGACCTGCAAGGTCCCGCACTGCCAGTCGCGCCCGATGGCATCGCGCAGCACGAACTCGAGTTTTGGGCCGTAGAAGGCCCCCTCGCCCGGGTTCAGGCTGAACTCGATGCCAGCGGCACGTGCCGCACTGTGCAGTGCCGCCTCGGCCTTGTCCCAGACCGCATCGTCTCCCACCCGCTTGGAAGGCCGATCGGAGAATTTGATGCGCACGTCCTCGAAGCCGAAGTCCCTATAGATCTCCAGGATCAGCCGCGTGATCGCGACCGACTCGGCCGTGATCTGATCCTCGGTCAGGAAGATGTGCGCATCGTCCTGCGTAAAGGCGCGCACGCGCATGAGCCCGTGCAAGGCGCCCGAGGGCTCGTAGCGATGCACCTTGCCGAACTCCGAATAGCGCAGCGGCAACTGGTGATAACTGCGCAGGCCCTGCTTGAAGATCTGCACGTGGCCCGGACAGTTCATCGGCTTGATCGCGTAGACGCGCTCATCGGGCGTGTGCGTCGTGTACATGTTCTCGCCGAATTTCTCCCAGTGACCTGAGGCCTCCCACAGGCTGCGGTCCATGAGCTCGGGTCCATTGACCTCCTGGAAGCCCGCGGCGCGCTGCTTGCCGCGCATATACTGGATCAGGGTCTGAAAGATCTGCCAGCCCTTGGGATGCCAGAAGACCGCCCCTGGAGCCTCTTCCTGCATATGAAAGAGGTCCAGCTCGCGCCCGATTCGGCGATGGTCGCGCTTCTCAGCCTCCTCGAGCCGGTGCAGATAGGCTTCGAGCTGCTTTTGGTCCGGCCAAGCCGTGCCGTAGATCCGCTGCAGCATGGCGTTGCGCGAATCCCCGCGCCAGTAAGCGCCGGCGAGTTTTGTCAGCTTGAAGGCGCGCAGCTTGCCGGTCGAAGGCACGTGCGGCCCGCGGCACAGATCGAGCCAGTCGCCCTGGCCATAGAGGCTGATGGGCTCAGTGGCTGGGATGCCGGCGATGATCTCGGCCTTGTAGTGCTCGCCGAGATTGCGAAACAGCGCCACGGCCTCATCGCGCCCAAGCACGCGCCGGCGCACGGGCTCGTCGGCCTTCGCAAGCTCATGCATGCGCGCCTCGATCGCGGCCAGGTCCTCGGGTGTGAACGGCCGGGAATAGGCAAAATCGTAATAAAAGCCATCCTCAATCACCGGGCCGATCGTGACCTGGGCATCCGGGAAGAGCTGCTTGACGGCCTGCGCGAGCAGGTGCGCCGTGGAATGCCGAATGATCTCCAGGCCGTCCTGATCGCGGTCGGTGACGATGCTGACACTCGCGTCATGATCGACAAGATAAGAGGTATCGACCAGGCGGCAGTCGACGCGGCCGGCCAGTGCCGCGCGCGCCAGACCCGAGCCGATGCTCGCTGCAATTTCAGCTACGCTGACGGCAGATTCAAAACTGCGTTGGCTGCCGTCCGGCAGAGTGATGAGTGGCACTAGTTAAGGCTATCGGGCGCTGCGATGGGTTGCGTATACTGTGATGACCCAATCGCAAGCGCAACTGGCGAGGCCCCAGATGAACGATCTCAAGAAGGCAAAACAGCGCCGCATGGCGCCGCTGCAGACCCGCAGCAACCTGTCCGCCGCGGCCACACGCGACCTCTCGGCCGAGCTCAATGCGCTGTTGGCCGATACGTTCACGCTGTATCTGAAGACCAAGAACTACCACTGGCACATGTCCGGTCCGCACTTTCGCGATTTCCACCTGCTGCTCGATGAGCAGGCCGATCAGATCTACGCGACCGCCGATCCGATCGCCGAGCGCGTGCGCAAACTCGGCGGCACCACTATCCGATCCATCGGCCACATTGCGCGCCTGCAGCGCCTGGCGGATAACGACGCCGACTTCGTGACCCCGCAGGACATGCTCGCGGAACTGCGCGAAGACAATCTGCGCCTCGCCGCCTCCATGCGAGAAACGCATGGGCTGTGTGACAAGTACGTCGACGTGGCCAGCGCGAGTCTGCTCGAGGTCTGGATCGATGAGGCCGAGCGGCGCGTGTGGTTCCTGTTCGAGGCCAGTCAGCGCATCTAAGCGACGCAATCTTTTAGACCCCGCCACCAGCGATACCCCATCGTACTGGTGGCGCGCGTACGCTGATTCGCAGCCGACGCGTGACGAGCCTCTCATTCTAGAGAATGAGCACTTCCCTATGTCTGCCACCGCACGGTCGTCCGTGCGGGAAGCCTCCTAAGTACACCGACGGCCATGGTATCGCCTCGCCGGGGTGCCCAGGCCCCTGATAGCCACGATGGTTTCTGCCGACGAATGGAGGCGCAACCCGACGAACTTCAGGGATTCTCACTTCCGATGACAGGCGCCGTAAAACAGGTCTCTGGCTATCGCGCGTTACTGCTATGTCTGGCTGGTGTCGCGGCCTTGCGCGCGGCAGCGGCGGCCGACGTAACGGACATGAGCCTCCAGCAGCTGATGCAGATCGGCGTCGTCGGGGCCTCCAAGTACGAGCAGAAGCAATCTCAGATTGGCGCCGCCGTCAGCGTCATCACGCGCCAGGAGATCAAGGCCTTTGGCTGGCGCACCATCGATCAAGCCCTGGCCAGCCTGCCTGGCGTCTACGTCACCTACGATCGGCAATTCACCTATCTCGGCGTAAGGGGCTTTAGCCTGCCGGGGGACTACAACACGCGCGTGCTGGTGACGATCAACGGTAATCGCGTCAATGATCCTGTCTTTGACTCAGGGCCGTTCGGTCGGGAGCTCCCCATCGACATGGACCTGATCGAGCGCATCGAATTCATTCCCGGACCGGGTGGCGCGATATACGGCCAGAATGCCATGTTCGCCGTCGTCAATATCGTCACGCGCACGGGCACGGAGGTGAACCGCGCAGAACTTGCGGTCGGCTATCAACACCCGCAGTCACTCATCGAGGGCCGCGCGACCTGGGGGACGCGTTTGGACAACGGTGTCGATGTGCTGATGTCGGTGAGTGGCATGAATGAAAAGGGCCAAAACCTCTTTTTCGACTACGGCGCTTCCGGAAAATCAGGCGTTGCCTGGGGACTTGATGCTGATCGCACCGAGCAATTCTACGGGAGCATCGCGCGCGGACCCTGGTCGTTCGAAGTCGTCTACGGTTATGAGCATAAGGACGATCCGACCGCAGCGTACCTGTCTGACCCACTTGTGCCCGGTCAGTCCCAGGAGACTGGTTACACGCTCACGCAGCTGCAGTACAAGGATAATTTTGCCAGTGACACGTTGCACGTGTCTGCACGGGTGTTCACCGGCAACGATATTTCGAATGAGCACTTAAGCTTCGGTGGCACTTATTATGCCTATCCGTCAACGCCCGATGAGGCAGGCTTCGAAGCGCGCGTGGTATCGACCGCGCTGGCCTCTCATACCTTGATGGTGGGCCTGGAGGCGCAGGATAACTACAACACTGACCAGTCGCAGATCGTTGTCACTGACCCTGCGCTGAATGTCTACGTCCCCGGCTCCGGCTATCGGGTAGGCCTGTACGGCCAGGATGAATGGCGATTGTCGCACGCGCTTGCGGCGACGCTGGGATTCAGAGTCGATCATAACGACACTACCGGAACGACCGTGAGCCCGCGAGTGGCGCTCATCTGGCAGGCTAGCCCGGAGACCACGGCTAAGGCGCTCTATGGCGTTGCGCACCGCGCCCCAAACGCCTTCGAAGACCTTGCCGATTTTGAGCCGAGTGCTCCCTCTCTGAGACTCAGCGGCGAGACCATCAACACACTCGAATTCGACGTGGACCAACGGGTCGGCCGAGATCTGGCGCTGCGCGCCTCGTTCTACCAATGGACTCTGCACAATCTCATCCTGGAGAACGACACGACTCAAGTCTACCAAAATGAGCAGCCAGTCGACACGCGTGGCATCGAGCTCTCCTCAGACAAGACGTGGGATTCCGGTGCGCGCCTGCGCGATAGCGTGTCGATCCAACATGCCAACTATCGCGACGACGTCGAAGTCGCCAACTCGCCCGAGGTGCTAGCCAAGCTCAATTTCTCCAGTCCGCTGCCGATCCGTGGCGTGCGTTTGGGCTACGAACTGCGCTATGACAGCTCGCGCCTGACCCTGGGTGGCACGACCCTGGGAGGCTACACGCTGTCGAACCTGTTTCTGAGCACCGAGTCGCTGGCCAGGGGACTCGAGGTATCCCTCGGTGTCGGCAATCTATTTGGCAAGCACTATGCACAACCCGCCTCTGCCAACCACTGGCAGGACTCACTCGAGCAGGACGGCCGCAGCGTCCGCTCCGACGTTCACTACGCATTCTGAGCCATGTCAGCCCAAGCGGTCACGACGAGGTCCCAGCGCAAACTCCTGCTTGCGGGCGCTCTCGCCCTGCTATTGGCTATCCCTGATACCGCCAACTCCTTCACGCTGAATGAATTGCTCGACCTGCCTATCGAGCAGTTGCTTCGACTAGAGATCACTTCGAGACAGCCCTCGCAGTTGGCCGTGCTGTGGGCCGCGGAGCATCGCGATGCCACGTAGCGCCCCGATAACTGCATGGTGTCTCGGCCTCGCGCTCATTGCGTTCGCACCGGCGGCCCTCAGCGATGATCTGCCCGAATATCGCCTCAAGGCCGCATTTCTCTACAACTTCGCCCTCTTCACCGAGTGGCCTGCCGATGTCGGTTCAACGCTGAACCTGTGCGTGTACGGCAAGGATCCGTTCGGTGAAGAACTCGATGGGTTGCAGGGCAAGGCGGTCGGCGATCGTCGCTTGGCGATACACCGCATCACCAGTATTGAGGCACTGAGCGCCTGCCAGGTCGTATTCATCGCCGGCTCATCGGGCGACGGCATCTCGCGCGTACTGTCCAGCCTGCGCGGCGCCACCGTGCTGATCGTCGCGGACGTGCCCGGTGCAGCCAAACAGGGCGTCGCGCTCAACATGAGCGTGGTGAATAACAAGATCACCTTTGAAGCTAACCTCGCGGCTGCGCGGGCGGCGAATGTCAACCTCAGCTCGAAGCTGTTGAGCCTGGCGACCGAGGTGCTCCAATGACCGGGCGCGAGTCGCTGGCAAGCAGCGTCACGATCGGTGCGCGTCTGCGCCGCACCAATCGGATCATCTTGGGTGTAGCGATCGCGATTGTCGCGACAATCATCATCGCCAGCAGTTTCACGCTCGGGCTCTTCAGTCTCGCCAACACCACCAAGGCCCAGGCTAAGATGCTGGCCGAAAGCGCCGCTGCGCCTCTGATGTTTCAGGATGAGACCGCGGCACAGGAGCTGCTGCAGACGCTGCGCAATGCGCCGAACGTCCACGTCGCGGCCCTGTACACGCAACAGCAGCACTTGTTCGCCTCCTACCGGAGCGAACCACAAGTGCCAGTGCCTGCGGCTCTTGCTGCCCTGTCCGTCAGCGTCTGGATCACGTTGACCCGTATTGAGATTTTGCAGCCGGTTCTATTTCAAGGCGCCCGCCGCGGAAGCTTGTATTTGCGTATTGGCGTCGCGGGACTCTACCGGCAACTCGCCTTGCAAATGCTCGCCACGCTCCTGGCGATAGCCATAGCGTTCATCGTCAGCAGTTTGATGCTACGACGGCTGAATCTCGCTGTGCTGCGACCGCTGTCGAAACTGACCGAGCTGACGGATCGGGTCTCGGGCTCAGCGGACTTTCGGGTCCGAGCGGCCTGCAGCGACATCAC
>Ga0302324_100011012_pt1 | contig 18630 bp, 18 predicted proteins | sample Palsa_T0_1_FD_201949 | JGI IMG/M metagenome (GOLD analysis project Ga0302324, IMG submission 201949) | Peat permafrost microbial communities from Stordalen Mire near Abisko, Sweden - Palsa_T0_1 | ecosystem: Environmental > Terrestrial > Soil > Palsa > Peat permafrost | place: Sweden: Abisko...
TCGTCAGGAAAGTACGGTCGGTAGCTTTTGGCCATAAAACATTATGGGCCTATTCTGTTTCAGAACGCCAGGTTTAAATCGAAGTGAGGACCGAATTCTCGGACAGACTCCTAGGTTGCATTGTCTTACTACTTCAGTGCTTTTGGGTTTGTCTTTGGGCCTTGCCGTTAACCGCCCAACAGGGTCCGACTCTAGAGAGCTGTCCAACGTCAACAGCGCTGAAGCTGGATGCTGTAGTTGGATACGTGACGAACAAGGTTGCGGATTCGCGTATTGCGGACTTGATTGCGGTCTGCCACGTTGGATTCGCGATGGATGCGGTTGCGATCGAACGACTGTCAACGGCCGGTGCGTCGAGAACTGTATTTGAAGCTCTCGATCGGGACACGTTTTTGCGGTTGTCGCTGGTTCAGGCACGGGCCGAGGTGGCCGCTTTGGAAAAGCGAACCCAAAGCAATGAAAGCCCGATCAATGCGGAGCGGGACGCCACGTTGGGCAAGTTGGACGCGGAGTATGGGGTTCAGCGGAAGAAAATCGAAGAAGACCCATTTAGAACTAGCGCACAGAAGGCTTCGGATGTTGCAGCATTGGACCGGAGTCATGAAGCCGATCGTATTCGTATTTCAAGCCGCTCTGCTGCGGACCTCGGTCGCAAGAACGAACCTCTGGAACGAAGAATCACTGTCTTGAAGCGGAGTTTGTATCCCTCGCAAGGTGCCCAGCCCAAGTATTTGGGTTACGTAGCCGACGATGCCCGTTTGTCGGCGATGATTGGTGGGGAGGAATTCTGGTTCACGGTAGCACCGGACCGCGCTCGAGTCATGAACGAGCAATGGAGCGCGGTGAAGGTGCTGCAGCGATACGAAGATCAGGATTCTCGAGAGCGATTCCTGAGAGAGGCAGAACGCGCGGAGCCGGTCGCGGGGCGATCTCGCCAGATCATCGAAATCGAGACACTACTAACCAGCGCGCGGCAGTACCTTTCCTCGCAAAGGTATGACCTGTCGAGAGACGCGTACGCCAAAGTGCTGACGCTCGACCCCAATAACCAAGAAGCCAAGAACGGCAGCGAATTGTCGATCGCGGGAATTGAAAAGAAAGCAAAAGACGACGTGGCTGCGGCGGCCGAAACGGCCCGGCTTGCTCAGCTGAGAGAGAACCTGCGGCGCAATCCCGTTCCAGGTACTTGGTTCGACCCCTCGACGAATCTGCTGTGGACGGACAGGGACAACGGAAGGAATATCGCGTGGAGGGCGGCGAATGAACGCTGTCAAGCTCTCAGCCTTGGTAACTTTTCCGATTGGCGGCTGCCGTCGATCAGCGAGTTGCGGACCCTCTACGACCCATCCAACACGAAGTACACGAGGCAGTCCAATAGAGCAACGCCAAGCCTGCCTTACCACGTCAAGGGCGATATAACACTCAGCGCGCCGTTCTCGTGGAGTAGCAACACAGTGACTGGACGCCCCCTACTTCACCTCACGCTTCTATTCACGAATGGATCGCAAGGGCAATACGACGATGTGTCGGGCGCTGACGGACGTACTCTATGCGTTCGGCGCTTTGACGCCCCCGAACCCCCGGCCGATGTTGTGTCGACACAACTAGGTCCCACGCCGACACCCAGCGACAAACCGCCTGCCATACGAGTTGGGCAACTCATTTGTCCGGGTGCCGTGCTCGGCGATGTTGACGTTCTCACCCGCGAAAATCTTCGTGCACCTGATCGTGAGATTTCTGCTCCGACGATGATCGCAGAGGTCGATCCTCAAGGGATCGGGATCTTCAAAGTGGTTGGATCAGAAAAGGTCTACTATATGAAATCGGGTCCGCCGCCTCAGGCGTCGTGTGAATCGGGCGGAGCGGATGCTGCCACGAGCAGGATTAGAGTCGGCGGGAAGGTTCAGGCAGCAAACCTATTAAAACGAATCAGTCCTGTCTACTCGCCGGCCGCCCAAGCTGCAAGGGTTCAGGGGGTTGTCAGCTTTGAGGCAGTATTAGCGAAGGACGGTACCGTCCAAAGCATTCGTTTGCTCGCCGGGCACCCCTTACTCGTTGACGCAGCGTCAGCTGCGGTTAAGCAGTGGGTTTACAAGCCGACCCTTTTGAACGGCGTAGCGGTCGAAGTGATCACCCAGATCGACATCAACTTTACGCTTTCACATTGATCTTCCCCGGCTTAGGTTGATTCGGTGCAGGTTTGCGCACCTTAAGTTCCTTTCATCCCTAGCAGCCGCTGGCATGCCCACACGCCTATTGGGAAGCCTGTTTTGTCCGCCTGAAACAATTTCCCGTACGTGTGAATTCTTCCGCTCTTGTTCCGTTCAAGGATACAGCAGGCGTCAAAAGCCTGGAACGAATAGGGAAGTGGAAGCAAACTGGCTTCTTGGAGCCGCAATGATTGTAAGCTGACCGCCACCCTCAGACTAGTGGCATTATCTGTGAACATCAGGCCATGTAGTTCTGAGGCTGGACTGATTCTTTCACGTTGGGATGAAGTGTTTTCGAGTTCAGTTACGCATTAATTATTAGAAGTGGAGGTCCAGATGACTTACACAATAAAACGGAATGGACATCAGTACGGACCGTACTCTTGTGAGGACGTTCGACGCTACCTCAGCCACGGGAGTCTTTCTCCGACGGACTTCGTTTGGAGCGAAGAGGCACAACGCTGGATGACGCTGAGCGAACTTCATCTTCTGCCTCCCCCGATTCCCTCAATGGCGTCGGGTAGGGGTAGGGTCACACCAAGCTTGGACGAACCCACCCAGAGCCGTACCGTGGCGCCCACTCGTGGAATTAACAAAGTCGCCCTAGTTTGTGTGATCGCCATTTGGCTGGGGTGGTTTTTGCTCCCATTCCTGACAGTGGGGTGGGGACCAATCCAACTAGCGAATTCAACTCTTTGGGATTGTCTGGATCTCGCCTCCAATGGGTTGATCAAGTTCCTCGGTTTACTCGCGATTACTGCTCCAGTCCTGGGGCTTCTTATCAGGAGTCGGCTGGCGAAGTGCCTCTATTTAATGCCGGTTCTCTACCTGGGGGCCGTCGCCCTTTTAGGGATGGCTGTATTTAGCGAAGTGACACAGACCGTGAGCGCGGCAACCAAGGATTCGCCGATTCTTGGGGCCATTGCGCAGGGAGGCCTCGAAGTTGCCATCCAAGCATCATCTTTTGACTATGGTGCTTATGTCCTTCTCTTTGCCAGTCTGATACTCGGCGTGCAGGTCTTTGCGCGCCGCTAGCAATTCAATCGAGTTTGAGCCTAGAAAACATCGGGGGAATATATCGTGACGTACAGCATTAATCGCAACGGTCAATCGTTCGGTCCGTATTCTCGGGACGAAGTTCAGCGTTACGTGAGCCAGGGCCTGATCTCAGTAAACGATCTCGCCTGCATTGTCGGGGAGCAACGGTGGGCGCCGTTGCATCGATTGTTGGCCGTTCCACCCCCTCCGCCTGTCCCGCTTTCCGGCTCTGGTCGGACTGTGCCGTCACCGCCCCCTCCGCCATTCAGTACAACGGGGCCGGTACCGCCGCCCCCTCCCCCCGGTCCAGGCAGCATGCCCCCTGAGGAACCCACATTCCCAGAGAATCAAGCCGCGGAGTTTTGGAAGGCCTTGTCTCGGGCGACGCCGACAGTATTCGTAACGCCTCTGATCATCTTGGCCAATGCCATTGTATTTGTGCTGATGCTCACCCATGGTGTGTCTTTCATGGATCCGACCATTCAGAACCTGATCGACTGGGGAGCTGATTACGGCCCGCTGACAACAAATGGCGAGTGGTGGCGTTCGCTTACTAGCACGTTCGTACACATTGGCATCATCCACATCTTGATGAACATGTATGTGCTGTATAGCATTGGCAAGTTCACCGAGCGGCTCTTCGGAAATTTTGGATTCACCGTGCTCTACCTCCTCGCCGGGATCGGAGGAAGTTTGGCAAGCCTCTGCTTCCATCCGCACACGGTTTCAGCGGGCGCTTCCGGTGCGATCTTCGGACTCTATGGAGGACTGTTGGCTTTCCTGCTGCTGCACCGTCATACTGTGCCGCCCGAGACACTCAAATCTCTGGCGAGCAGCACTGGCACTTTTTTGCTGTACAACATTGTTTACGGCCTGATGCGTGAGGGAACGGACATGGCCGCGCACGCTGGAGGTCTTCTGGCGGGGTTCTTGGTCGGGCTTCTATTGGCGCAGCCATTGCCGCGGGTCACTTTAGGGTCCAGGGCCCTGCGGGGTATTCTAGCCCTGGTCTTTGGAACCGCTGCGATGGTGGTATGCGCCGCTCAAATTCCTGTAACGGCCAGCGAAAGCACGCGAACAGATGGGGGGCAGAGCCCATCTCAGCAGGACGGGTCAGGGGCCGTCGAGGGAATACGATCAACGCCGCCAGGGGAACTAAATGGAAGAGTCACAGACGCGACCGGCGCCGGGGTCCCTGGAGCAACGGTGACCGCTTTCGACAAAGATGGGAACGCCCGTTCGGTTGCGTCGGGAGACGATGGTTCATATCGCTTCGATGCCCTCCCGGCTGGCAGTTACGCAGTGAAGTTTTCCGCTCGGGGGTTCAAGGAGTCGACCGCGCCGGCGGTGAGTGTGGAAGGAAATCGATCCACAGCCTTCAATCAAGAGATGCAGGTCGGCGTTGATCCGCAAGAAGGTCATGCTCAAGAGTCGCAATACGCAACTGCCATACGCGCAGTACTGCAAGCAGATGAAGACTTAAACGACACCATGAAGGAATTGGACCGGAAAATGCAAAAAGGCCCCGAACAGGACCCTTTAATGGCGGCCAACGCGCTAACGCAGTTGACTGCAGCGACAAGTAAATACGTGGTGGAAGCAAGAGAAATCGATATGAGTTCCTGCCCCGGCGATTTCGCCCAAGCCTACATGGCGCATGTGGCGGCCTGGGCCGATACAGCCGATGCACTGACGTTACTCAGCCGCCATCCAGCGGAAGCAGATGGGTGGCAACAGCGGGCAGAGTCGTTGGATGAAAACATCCGCAAAACGTGGAATCAAGTGCAGGCTTTAGCAGCGCGCTATGGTGCACAATGATCGGCCGATGGAGTCTATTGGCGAGGACGAAGGCACAAGGGATTGGTGCTCACAGAGGAAAATCAGAATGCAAAGACGTTTAGGACTGTTTTTGTCAACTCTGATATATTCGTTGACTTTAGTTCTCCCGGCAAAGGGTGACTCGGCCGAGGGCTTTGCGGCCTTCGACCGCGGCGATTTCGCAACTGCCTTTCGGGAATTGAATCCTGCCGCGGAGCAGGGAAACGCAATGGCGCAGTACGGGATTGGATTGATGTACGCCCGTGGGCTCGGAGTGACGAAAAACGATGTCGAAGCTGCGAGATGGCTGGGCTTCGCAGCAAAGCAAGGAAACGCGCTGGCGCAGTTTAATTTCGGCGTAATGTACGAAGAAGGTCAAGGCGTGCCGCAGAACCACTCCGAAGCCGTGAATTGGTACCGCCTGGCTGCCGATCAAGGATTGCCTTCCGCGCAGTTGTTCCTCGCCGGAATGTATGACCGCGGAAGAGGCGTTCCCCAAAATTACTTTGAAGCAGTGATTTGGTACAGGAAGAGCGCGGACCAAGGACTTGCGCAGGCACAGTACGGTCTCGCAATGATGTATGAAAGCGGATACGGCGTACCAAAGGATTTTGGCGAGGCGAGGAAATGGCTAAAGAAGGCCGCTGACCAAGGGCTGGCCGACGCCCAGGATGACCTCGGTGCGATGTATGTGATTGGTGTGGATGGATCGCCAGGCTATGCCGAAGCCGTGCCTTGGTTCCGGCGAGCGGCAAACCAGGGATCGACCCATGCACAATACATCCTTGGATCGCTGTACGCTCAGGGCAAAGGGGTGCGCCAAGACTACCTGCAAGCCCATATTTGGGTGAACCTGGCCGCCGCGACCGAACAAGATGAGCAAAAGCGAAACAAGTATGCCAGTTTCCGCGATCAACTTGCTGAGGAGTTGACGCCGCAGCAGCTTGCAGAGGCGCAGCGACTCGCGCGAGAGTGGAAGTCTACAACTTCACAACCCGGCAATGGAACTCCTGCAACCGACGACGCCGGCCATGGCCTACCGTCTGATAGTTCGAAACGGCGCATCTCCGCGGCTAGCCCTGTGTGTCAAGGGCGGAGTAAAAATAGACCACCGGAGCGGAGAGAAAGTAGACCACTTCGTAGGCAGTGGATGCTTTGCTTTGAGGGATTTGCGGGGGCGGCTGGAGCGTAGGCCTGCGACCCGCTTTGCGGGGCGCGCCCTTACAAGCCACGCGACAAGGCTAAGGTCGAGTCTGGCGTGCTCCTGGCGGAGCGATGGATCATTGCGGCACTGCGCCACCGGAAGTTCTTCTCAATCACGGAACTGAACCAAGCGATTCGCGAACTCCGCGACCGCATTAACCAGCGGCCTTTCCGCAAACGCGAAGGCTCACGCGCATCACAGTTCGCAGCTCTCGACAAGCCGGCGCTGAGTCCCTTGCCAGCGGAGCGGTTCGATCTCAGCCAATGGTCCCGCGCACGAGTCAACATTGATTACCACATCGCTTTCGACACCAACTACTACAGCGTGCCGTACAACCTGGTGCAGGAACTGGTGGAAGTACGCTCGACGCCGACCACCGTCGAGCTTTTCCATAAAGGCCAGCGTGTAGCTTCGCATCTGCGTGCCCGTGGCCACGGGCACACCGTAACCATTGCCGAACATCGTCCGCGATCTCACCAGGAACATCTGGAATGGACTCCATCGCGTATGGTGCACTGGGCGGAGTCCATCGGCCCGCACACAGCACGTCTGTTCGAACGCATCCTTGCCGACAAGCCACACCCGGAGATGGGATATCGCGGCTGCCTGGGCATCATCCGACTGGCTGGGAAGTACTCACCGATTCGTGTTGAGGCTGCTGCCGAACGAGCGCTGTTAACCGGAGCGTGCCGCTATCAGAGCGTAAAGTCGATTTTGAAGAATGCGCTCGACCAGCAGCCGCTCGGGACGCCGATATTACCGCCAAGCCCGCCGTCGCCGCACGACAACATCCGCGGTGCGGAGTACTTCGAATAGGAGTCATCGACATGCTGGAACAACCAATGATCGAAAAACTCCTCAGTATGCGGCTGCAAGGTATGGTAGATGCGCTCAAGGCGCAGGAACAGGACTCCGGCATCCTCGAGCTGAGTTTCGTCGAGCGCCTGTCTTTACTGGTGGATCAGCAATGGAACTGGCGCGAGAACCAGGCGCTGGCTCGCCGATTGAAGATCGCCAAGCTCCGTCACAACGCATGCATCGAGGACATCGACTACCGCGCGGCGCGGGGACTGGAGAAGACTGTCATTCGCGGGCTGGCGAAGGATTCACAGTGGGTCCAGAATCACGAAAATCTTTTCGTTCTCGGGCCGACCGGGGTTGGGAAGAGCTACATCGCCTGTGCTCTGGCCCAGAAGGCGTGCCGCGATGGATACTCGGCATTCTATACACGAGCGGCTGCGCTATTCCGCGATCTGGCACTGGCACGTGCCGACGGAAGTTTCCGCAATCTGCTGGGGCGACTGAGCCGGATCGATGTTCTGGTAATTGACGATTGGGCCATGGCGCCGTTATCCGAACCGGAGCGTCGCGACTTCTGGGAGATCTGCGAGGACCGATATCAAGTCCGCTCGTTGATTCTCACCTCGCAGTTGCCGGTGACCCGCTGGCACGAACAGATCGGCGACCCGACAGTGGCCGATGGCATTCTCGATAGGCTGGTTCACAACGCCCACCGCATCGAGATGCGTGGCGATTCGATGCGTAAGAATCGCGGGAAGCCGAACGCATAAACTGCCAGTCACTATTGGAAAGAGTTCACCCGCTGCAGTTAAAACTGATTGGAACTTCGCTAAATCGACGGTGTCTAATCGAAGTGTGATGAACGCGATAGGAATTAAGACGGCCATTAAGAAGAACGCCGTTGTAGCTGTGGTTGCCATTGGCGGCGGTTTTGTCGGAAGCATGATTCACGACTCGTTTAAAATTAGCCCGACCACCATCCGCGCGGAGCGCTTCGAGGTCATTGGTGCTGGTCGGCTTCTGAGTTATTGGGGGCCGGACAGTGATCCTCAGATTCCCGCCGAGACGCCAAAGGGAAGTCTGATGGTTTTTATGGATACCAGCGGAACGCGGCGCTGCCAGATCGGATCTCGCATTGGTGACTATGGCCCAGAGCTGAAATTCTACGGTAAAGATGCCAAAGCGCGCGTTGAGCTTGGGCTTCAGGTATACGACGATCCCGGTTTGATGTTCAGTAACCGCAATACCTGGCGGGTTTTGCTGGGCGCGATTCACGGTGATGCGCCCGACCCCTCCGAGGATAGCTGGGGATTGCGACTGCGAAGCGAGAACGTGCGGTCCAGCATCGGCGCGTACCGTTCGTACGATGGAACCTATAGCGCATCCGTTGATCTAGCGGATGCTCAACGGAGGTGGAGCTTCCCACCTGATCCGAAAGGGCACTGACCGAGCGCGCCAGCGCTCGGGGTCACTGTGTGCTGAAGCGGGGACAAGGGCTGCGCCCCTTTCCCCGCACCCCTTTCTCCGCCGGCGGCATCCGCCCTTCGCTTTCGCTCCGGACAGGTTTCTCTTGACGAAGCCGAACACTTCTTGCACAATCGAGATGCCAGCGTCGCTACGCTCCGATGGTGTTCGGGTTCATCCCGGAATGCCGTTCGGATTCCTTCCGGAATAAGCGTTCAGATTCACCGGAATCCCCAGCATTGGGGCCTTGTCCTTTTATTCAGTGTTCTGACACTGGGAGTGTTCTTCTGGATATGGTGCCTGAGGGAGGCGAGCTTTGTTCGAAAACTGGATCAAGGAACCAGTGCGCGGATGCTCATGATACTCGTCGTTGTTGCGCAAATCGCTGGGCGTGTCTGCGATATTACGGCTCTGCTCGCGAACAACAGCGATGACCGCACGGGATTGGTCGTCATTGAACTGTCAATTTATTTGGTATCGACAATCTTTTTTCTCGTGGCAGTGTTCCAGATGCGGCGCTCGCTCCTGAACCACTACAATGTCGCCGAACCCGTCGGTTTGCGTCTGAGCGCTGCGATGACGTTCTTTTTCAATATTCTGTATTTTCAACACCATTTCAGCCGTATCGCCAAGTGGAAACAAACCGGGTTCTTGGAGCCACAGTGATGCGAATCGCGGTCGATGTCATGGATCTGCGAAAGGGGTACCCATCGGAAACGCCTCCCGTTAGGACGGGGAGGGAGCCAGGCATGGCTACTCCCCGTTCATGCATGATCGGATTCGCGCGAACCGACGAGATCACAGGAGACTCGCCAGCCATTGCATCTACGTAGCTTTACTGATCCAGTATCCGACCTTAAGGACATGCTATGACTGACGTTGATCTCAGAAAGATAACCCCCTGGGCGCCAGGCCGTCCTTCCCTTTATACTTTCCTCAAAGAGCGGGAAGCCGAGCTCCGGGCCGGTAATTTCCGGTACCTTCCCTGTGATGCCGTTTCAGATGCGATCCGTTTGCCTTTCAAAGAGCTGGTAGCGCGGGATGATTTGTTCTTCGCTGTCGTCGAACCGGCCATCGAACACCCAGAAAGCAGTCCGGACGCGGCCAATCTCTACGTCAGGCTCATGGAGAAGACCATTAGGGAATCATGCCTGCAATCCAGCATTACCTTTTACCAACTGGTCCTGTCGGCGCCGACCTGGTTATATGCGACGCAAGACGAAATCGAGAAAAGTCTCTTTCGCCAAGGTTCAATTTTGGACGACTCGCGAGCATATGACTTTGCACTGTGGCTGCTCCAGAACACGCCTGACGAAGAGCCAGCAAAATTGTCCCTTTCGATGCTACGGTACATGAGCCGGACACCGCCGAGAGATGTTGTGAAGCTTTTCGCCTTCCATCATCGTTTCTCCGCCCATGCGTGTTCCACACTCGCCGTCCATTTTGAGGACGCCGAGGACGATCTGATAGAGATTGCAAAGGCAAACGACAACTGGGTTCGCATACACGCGATCCAGTGCCTTCGCTCTGTTGAAAAGCCTGAGAACAAAACGTGGTTACTTCGCGAGGGATATAAGAATTCCTTAGTCATGGATTACACGGTGTATTCAGTGGCGTTTCATGGCGATCTGATTGGGCGTCTGCGCAGCCACCCGATTGATCTGGAGGAACTGGTCGACCTCGCGAATATTCTGGCGGAACTGAGCTGTGTTGGGCCGGCCGACGTCCCTAGGATCGACGACTACACGGACGGTCCCGAGGCCTACGGTCTTCTGCTCGAACACTGCCAATCACAGCCTCTCCAGGAACGGCTGTTTTGGCCGATCGCCCGAATCGTTAACTTATTGACTAAAAGCCCCCCCGCGGATGCTCTCGATGGCACTGCAATCTGGAACATCGAGGCCCGGGATCAAATTGCGGCAGCCGGCCGCGCCTACCTCTCACTACCCGGCTGGTCAGACGAAATCCAGCGGGAATGGGCGCGGTGGTATAACCCCCCGACTGTGGAACTGCTCGCCGATGGTGACTTGATTCGGTTGCACGAAGTGACTGACGCTGCCGTTGATGCCTGCGAATTCGAACCCGTCGTGGATTGGGCTGTTGAATTCCTGTGCCTTGAGAAGGCAGATAGAGACCGTGCTCTGCGGAGGCGATTGCAACTGGAGGAAGTCGAGCTAGCGGGCGTCCTTAAGGGAGGACTGGCGAACCTGCAGGAGGACCCAAAGCTGCGATCCGTATATGGACAGGTTATACTTCAGGTGCTTCAGATGCTCGAAAACGCCCCGGGAATCGGCTGGGAGGTCATCGAGGCGGCTCTTCGGAGCGACACTCGGCTGCACCGGCTGACGGCTGCCACCGCATTGCAAAATTGGCCTCCCGAGCAACTAAGCTCGGAGATATTTGCCGCGTTACATGTCGCGCGCCGGGAATGCGACGACAAGGATGCCCTGGCGGCGATCGACAAGCTACTACTGCACGAGGTGTTGCGCCCCGGATCGGCGCTCCAGTAGCGAGTTGTCGCAGCAGCCTGAACATGAAGGGCGAAACCTTTCCCAAATACGAAGCGCGGCGCACCACCCGGTCGGATTCAAGTTCTGGGAAGCGCATCCCGGGAGAAGAACCTGTAGGCATGAAAATTGGGCGATGCCTCCTTTGCGTGGGTAGCCAACCGTGTAACGAGGTGCGTTTTCACCGCAATTTCTCGAACAGTTTACCCCTCCTTTCTTCCCGTTCTCGTGCCCCGCGAGGCGCGCCTCCTCCTTGGCGAACCAGGCAACGGCTAAGCCCTGACTGGCCGGTCATGCTTCATTAGTTCCGTAAATTGGACCTTATTTGGACCTCATGCCCGGGCTCTCGCCGTGCCACGCGAAAAACCCATCCGGCCTTTCGGGGCTTTGCGCATGGGGACGCGCGTGATTTCTGAAGTGGCGCGCGGAAAACCCTAACGGCTCCTATGGGCTGACAAAGCCCCGGTTCTTTGGGGCGTAAACCCAAAGGTCAATTTCGACTCCCATTCAACTCCCATTACCCGTGTCCGAGGGTTACTTCAGGCTCTTTTGATTTGCCACTCGTGCCTTGTTATTAACTACATAGCCACAGACAGGTACTCATAACCCAAAGGTCGGTGGTTCAAATCCATCCCCCGCAACCAATCCTTTCAATCGGTTGCACGGATTCTCTTAGATTTTGCGTCCATTTTTGCTAACAAATTGCTAACAACAGCGCAGTTTCTCAACGCTTCGGCGGGCGGCGGTCGGACTTGAAATCCGCGTACGGACAGGATGCCAAATCAGTTACGCGTGTCCGGTTTTCGTATTCCGTCGCTGCCAATTGCTAACCCATTGCTAGCAGCCGCTTCCGATTTCCGGCGGGCTGCGTCCATCGATTTTTCGTACCTCTCGCTGGCTTCTCTCCCTCGGCCGGGAAACAGGTGCCCGTACGTATCGAAGGTAACGTGGATGCTGGAGTGCCCCATCTGATCTCGAACGTAGGCGGCCGTCTCGCCGTTGGCGATCAACTGGCTCGCGAAAAAGTGGCGGAGGTCGTGAAACCTTGTTCCCGTCAGCTCGGCCCGCTTAACGATCGGCCGCCAGATGTCGGTTTCAAATCTATCTGGATCAATGAACCCGTGGCAGTGTCCTGGGAAGATGAATCCGGAATCGGCGTTGCCGACTTTGAGGTCGGCGAGGAGCCGCATCACGCTGTCGGTGGCCGAAATACCGCGCAACGACTTGCGAGATTTTGGCGGGCCGAGGTACCACTCCCACTTGCGAATGCCATCCTGGCAGCGCCGTTTCGAGATGGCGTGTTGGATGCGGACTTCATTATCGAACCATCGAATGTCGAGGAACCTAAGACCCAGAGCCTCACTTCGTCGCATTCCGCAGAAAGCGCCCAGGTACGTGATCGGGTAGCTGACGCCGCCAATTTCCTTCGCGGCCTTGATCAAGGCCCACGTTTCCGACGGCGTCGGTGGAACAATCTGCCGGTATGCAAGTGGCGGCAACTTTACGCCCAACGTAGAATCCGCAAAAGCCAGACCGCGCCGGAATGCGCTTGGGCCCTTCCGGCCTGCAAGCATATTGCGCAACAACATTACTGCGTTGTGGATCGTCTTCGAAGCGAGTTCATCCTCGATCATCCCGCTGACAGCCGCGTCGATATCCTCGAACCTGACACGCGAAACCTTCATTGAACCTAGCCGCGGAATCAGTTGTTTGTCGATTAGGGAGCTATAACCGGCTTCCGTACTGCCACGGAGTTGGCGGCGGCTTAACAGCCACTCCTTCGCGAATTGTTCGAAGCTAAGGGACGAGGGCCGCGAGTAGGTACCTTTGTCGATCTCGTTCAAGACTTCGCTTAGACGCGTTTGCGCATTGCTCTTGGTTCTGAATTTCCCCTCCCACCGGAGCTTTCCTTCGGTATCTCGGTACATGATTGCCCATGTCTTTCGAGAACCGGTGGGTTTGACGAGATGACCGCCCTGACTCATGGCTGAATGGCTTCGGACCAAGCGCTGCCGCGATGATATCGCAGACAGCACAGCGTCAGAGCCCGTCGGCGTCCCGCCGGCGTCCCGCGTCTTATTGGCAGCTTTCCAAGTCGATTCAGCCAGCAACCGAGGAAAAATAAGAAACTCGCACCAGTGGTGCGAGAACTTGGCGGTCGTATCTGGTTTAGGGAGGAGTGGCCCAGCCGCCGGAAGCCGGCCAGACCTTTTCGATGGCGCTCCTCTCGCGAGCCGCGGAGAGGTCCTTCGATAAATCGTTTTATGGCTTCGCCAATTTCATTGGGGACGGGGTGGCGGAATCGAGCTGGAAGGCGTTTAAGAACGCCGTCCATTGAAGGTGTCCTTTCGGCAAGGCTGCGGGAATCTGAATGACCGATGTGAAACCGGCGGATAGCTGGATCGGAACTGGTCAGGCCTTACGCTTCGTATACTTTGCGAGAATGGAGTCCATGTCGTCGCCAACGCCATACCCGAGTTCGTGGCTGACGCTACGTACCCGATCGAGTCTGGCGATCAGAGCGTCACGGCGACCGACCGGCAACCGGTTCGCGGTCGCAACAGCCTGGTTGAACATTCGCACCAGTGCATCGAAGTAGCTCTCGTCTTGATAGCCGAGGTCGCTTGAAAAACCGGCCGCCTGCTCGCAATAGAAAACCATCAACTCGGCCAGTCCGGCGGCGTTCGCAATCGCCTTCTTGTAGTCGGCAATGGCTTTCTTGGCTTTGAGGACCGACGTATCCTGGTTCCGAAAACTGTCCGGCCAAAGCCACCGGGAGATCGTTTCCTTGTAAGGGCTGAGCGAGTCCTCGCCCAAGCCGAAGCGAGCGTGAAGAAACATCCGATTGTCTTTGTGCGCGGCGTAAAGATCCTGGATCAATCCCAGCAAGCCTTTCCGGTCGAAACTCGCGAGCTTTGCCTTCACGTCGGTCCACGTGGGTTGTGATTTTGCATGAGATGCCACGGCTCTGTTCGATTCTAACGAGCGAGAGAAAACGGTAGAGGACGTGCCGGCCGGCGTGATTCAGAAGAGGTAGCCCCGAGCTACCCAGTAATGCCAATCACCGATGGCTTCGGCGGTGGATTCGTCCGGATCGAGCGGAGCCAGTTGGAATAGAGGCACCGCCATGTTCCGGCCCTGCCAACGAATGAGCACGAGCATATCCGTGGAACAGGCGTCCTCCGGCGCCAGGCGGCGGACTTCGACGGTCTCTCCTTTTTTGAGGGGAGACACGAGGTTCGCGACGATGCACTTTGCTGAGAACGGGAAGCGGATTTTGTTTTCCAGGTAGTAATACCAACTCATCGCTTGCTCTTCCGATCCATAGGCTTCCACGATGGCTTCGTTATGGATGCGGTCTTCGCGGATCGGGTCTTTGGTCGGCTTTCTCATCATTTTACTTCCCGAATCCGGCGCACCGACGTCCGACCGATGTCCAATCGCCGGGCGATCTCGGCTTTGCTGACGCCCGTTGCGATAGAGTTTCCGGGCCCGATGCCTTCAACGTCGCGCGGGTCCGGACGATGGGGAATTTCCGCGCGAGTGCCAGCACGCGATCTGATTTGGCTGGTTGTTGCACAACGTACTCAGCATCTCGCCTCTGTAAACGTTATGCAACACCTTCTTTTATGGCCAACTCCGATTCCTCGGCAGCGACCAGATATGAGGTAATATCAACGAAGCTGTGGGCTGCCAGCGGATCGGTGAGGCCCGTTTTAATGCCCCGGCGGGTCCCGACAGGGCGCATAACGGGAACGCGGCAATGACCGAAAACGGTTCAGAATCTCTTCCATTCGAACCTCCAGAGCAAGAGAATGTCCGTCTCCGCGAGGAGAATGCTCGCCTGCGGCGACTCCTAGCGGCTCACAGCATTCCGATTCCGCAACTGGCACTAGAGAATCTTCTTCCAACCAAGATCGTTGAGCCAGGGTCTCCAGTGGACAAGCAGGAGCGTGCTAGAAAGAGAATCGCGCTCTTTCGAAGCCTGTTTCGCGGCAGAGAAGATGTCTACGCACGGCGATGGGAGAATGATGATGGCCGACACGGATATATGCCGGTGGTCGTAAAGGACTGGAAAGCTATCAACAAAAGCCGCCCGGAGGAGCGGAAGAAAGTCGACCGGAAGACGCGGAAGTTTATCCCGCTCACCGACGCTGTCATCGAGAACCACCTCCTGGGTAAGGAGGCCGTTGGCGTGTACCCTCTGCTGCCAGACGAAACGTGCTGGTTCCTCGCGGCAGACTTCGACAAGAAAACGTGGGAGTATGACTCCCTGGCTTTCCTTGAGATTTGCCAGGAGTTGAACGTGCCCGCTGCCTTGGAACGTTCTCGTTCCGGGAAGGGCGGCCACATTTGGATCTTCTTTGAGCGCGCGTTACCGGCGATCACCGCGCGCAAACTCGGATGCCTCCTGCTTACGCGAACCATGGAGCATAGGCATCAGGTCGGTCTTGATTCCTATGATCGCTTTTTCCCCAACCAGGACACGATGCCCAAAGGAGGGTTCGGGAACCTAATTGCGCTCCCCTTGCAGTTCGCGCCGCGCAAGGCGGGCAACAGTGTATTCATTGACTCCGACTTTCGTGTGCTCCCCGATCAATGGCAGTTCCTCTCGACAATTCGGCGACTAAGTGCCGACACCGCTGAGGAGATCGTCGCGGCAGCTCAACGCAAAGGCGACTTGATCGGTGTCCGGATGAGCATCGCCGATGACGAGGATACACAAGACCCATGGACTTTGCCACCTTCCCGCAAACGGAGGGAGAAGCTGATCGAAGGGCCTCTGCCAAAGACTGTTCAGGTCGTTCGCGCGAATCTTGTTTACGTCGAAAGCAAGGATTTACCGCCAGCTATGCTGAATCGGCTACTCCGGTTGGCTGCATTTCAGAACCCAGAGTTTTACAAGGCTCAGGCCATGCGCCTCTCGACGTACGACAAGCCACGTGTAATCGCATGCGGCAAAGAATTTGTTCAGCATATCGCTGTGCCCCGTGGATGTCTGACGGAGACCTTGGCTCTTCTTGAAGCGCACAAGATCCGGCCCGAAGTCCGGGACGAACGGTACGCGGGCACGGCGATTGATGCGAAGTTCCAGGGTGAGCTTCGACCGTTTCAGGAGGAAGCGGTCGCGAAGATTACCGCTCACGATGAGGGCATCCTCTGTGCTCCGACGGCGTTCGGCAAAACTGCCGTTGCGGCCTGGCTGATCGCGAAACGAAAAGTCAACACTCTGGTTGTGGTCCATCGGCAGCAGTTGCTCGATCAGTGGCAGGAGCGGCTTGGGATGTTCTTGGATCTACCAGCCAAATCCATCGGGCATATTGGTGGCGGAAAAACGGATCGAACGGGGTGTGTGGACGTCGCTGTCATTCAAAGCCTCTACCGAAAGGATCAAGTGAAGGACTTCGTTGCCGAATATGGCCAGGTAATCGTGGACGAATGCCACCACATTTCCGCTTTCACGTTCGAACAGGTCATGAGGCAGGTTAAGGCCAAGTATGTTGTCGGCCTGACCGCCACTCCGACGCGGAAGGACGGACACCATCCGATCATTTACATGCAGTGTGGCCCCGTGCGGTTCAACATGAGCGCCCGGACGATGACCGAGACGACGCCCTTCGAGCACAAGGTCACTCCCCGCCACACAGAGTTTCGAATGGCGCCGGAACTCACCGAGCTCACGATTCAGGATATCTACGCTGCTCTTGTCGACGATGCCTCGCGCAACGAGATGATCGCCGGCGACATTGTTCACGCCATAGAATCTGGACGGTGCCCGCTGCTGCTGACCGGCCGGACAGAGCACCTCCAATACTTCGCCGCCAGGCTTGCCGGTGTCGCCAAACACGTCTTCGTCTTGAAGGGAGGCATGGGAAAGAAGCAGCGTCGGGAAACGTCGGCGGCCCTGGCGGCAGTGCCGGAAAACGAATCGCGAGTGATTCTGGCCACCGGAAGTTACATCGGCGAAGGGTTTGACGACGCGCGACTGGATACGCTATTCCTGGCCATGCCGATCTCCTGGAAAGGCACGCTGCAGCAGTATGTGGGCCGATTGCATCGTCTTCATGACAACAAGCGATTCGTGCAGGTCTACGATTATGTGGACAACTACGTTCTGATGCTGGCCAGAATGTACGGGCGAAGGCTGAAGGGCTATGCCGCGATTGGCTATGTGATCGAGCAGGAGACGCCCCCTCCTTCCCCCTCTTCGGGCGCACATTCGTAGACTTGGACCGGCATCGGTGCGTGCACCGTCAGGTGTTCAACACAACGATCGTGTAGTATTGATACAATGATTCCAGAATGGTCAGCCAACGGTGACCTTCCGCCCGGTGTGCATTTCGTCACTTGGCCGGAGCTTGAGGATCGGCTCGCCTTTAATCCGCGGCGTCATCGGATGCTGGCAGGATTCCGGCAGGCTTGCGAGGAGTTGCGGAAAGCGGGTTGCCGATTGGTTTACCTGGACGGCAGCTTTGTCACCCGGAAGGAACGCCCCGGCGACTTCGATGCTTGTTGGGACGTTCAGAATGTCGACGACGCCAGACTCGATCCAGTCTTCTGGGATTTCTCCCGGGGCCGCGCGGCGCAGAAGCAGCGGTTTCTGGGAGAGCTGTTTCCGGCGCAACTGCCTGAAGGTGCGACCGGAAAGGCGTTCGTGGATTTCTTCCAGGTGAATAGAATGAGCGGCGAACCGAAAGGGATTCTGGCAATCAGGCTGGGAAGGAGCAGACGAAAATGATCAAGAACGAGAAGCAGTACCGAATCACGAAGGCACAAGTCCGGCGGTTTCAGGATGCAGTCGCCGAGGTGGCCAGTCAGGCGCGCCCCTCGAACATCAGCGCACGATTATGGGAGGCCCAACGCGAGGCGGCTCGGAGCCAGATGGAGGAATTAGGAGAGCAGGTTGAAGCCTACGAGCGGCTCAACGCCGGCCGCAGCAAGGGAGTGGTTCTCGAAGGCGTCGAGGACTTGCCCAAAGCCCTAATCCGAGCACGAATAGCGGCGGGAATGACGCAGGAGAGCCTGGCGCGCCGCCTTGGGGTCAAGCCGCAACAGGTGCAGCGCTATGAGGCGACGGAGTATGGGAGCGCCAGCTTTACCAGGATTCTGAAAGTAGTGCAGGCCCTCGGGCTGAGTATGCCTAGAGCGGTCCGACTCGTTCGCAACCCTTGAGTTGCTCGCCGTTCAAATCTGCCCCTTCTAGGTCGGCGAAAAACTGCAAGCAGGTGCCGGGAGCGGGGGTTACTACGGGAGCGGGGGTTACTAATTGTTCGTTCCCGCCGATTCGCCATCCTCGTCGATCATTCGGCCGCTCGATCAACTCCCATTCCTTGGGTCGTCAACCCAAAGGTCAATTTCGACTCCCAATCAACTCCCATTACCCGTTTCCGAGGGTTCCTGAAGGCTCTTTCGAGTGCCACTCGTGCCTTGTTATGAACTACATAGCCAATAACCGGTACCCTCATAACCCAAAGGTCGGTGGTTCAAATCCATCCCCCGCAACCAATCCTTCCAACAAGTTACAAGTTTCCAAGCGGAATCTCAAGACCATCCTAGACCACATTAACGTCCGGTTCCGGGTTTTCGT
>Ga0302324_100011013_pt1 | contig 18630 bp, 17 predicted proteins | sample Palsa_T0_1_FD_201949 | JGI IMG/M metagenome (GOLD analysis project Ga0302324, IMG submission 201949) | Peat permafrost microbial communities from Stordalen Mire near Abisko, Sweden - Palsa_T0_1 | ecosystem: Environmental > Terrestrial > Soil > Palsa > Peat permafrost | place: Sweden: Abisko...
CGAGGGCGCGCGGATGTATGTCCCGCTGACGCGGCTGGACCTGATCCAGAAATATCGTTCGACGGAGTCGGGGCCGGCGCCGATCCTGAATCGGCTCGGCTCGCAGCAGTGGCAGAAGACCAAGGCGCGCGTGAAGAAGGCCATGCAGGAGATGGCCGACGAGCTGCTGAAGCTTTACGCGCAGCGGGCATCGGCGGAGGGATTTGCGTTTACGCCGGATACGAATCTGCAGCATGAGTTTGAGGATGCGTTCGACTTTGCTGAGACCGATGACCAACTGTCGGCGATCAACGACATCAAGCGCGACATGGAGAGCACGCAGCCGATGGACCGCCTCCTGTGCGGCGATGTTGGTTATGGCAAGACGGAAGTCGCGATGCGCGCGGCGTTCAAGGCGGTGCAGGATGGCAAGCAGGTTGCGGTGCTGACGCCGACGACCGTGCTCAGCTTCCAGCATTTCGAGACGTTCAAGAAGCGCTTCTCGCAATTTCCGGTGAACATCGAGATGATTTCGCGCTTTCGCACGGCGAAGGAGCAGAGAGTCATTCTCGAAAAAGTTGAGCAGGGCAAGGTCGATATTTTGATCGGCACGCACCGGCTGCTGAGCAAAGACCTGAAATTTCAGGATCTGGGATTGCTCGTCGTCGATGAAGAGCAGCGCTTCGGCGTGCGCCACAAGGAGCGGCTGAAGCAGTTGAAGGCGCATCTCGATGTGCTGACGATGTCCGCGACGCCGATTCCGCGGACGCTGCATATGAGCTTGGTCGGACTGCGCGACATGAGCTTGATTGAGACGCCGCCGAAGGACCGGATGGCGATCCAGACTGTGGTCGCGAAGTTTGACGAGAAGCTGGTGCGGTCCGCGATTGAGGTGGAGCTGGAGCGCGGCGGGCAGGTTTATTTTGTCCACAATCGCGTGGAGAGCATTTACGAAATCGCCGCGAAGCTGCAGGAGCTGGTGCCGACGGCGCGCATCACGGTGGCGCATGGGCAGATGGGCGAGACGGAGCTGGAGCGCGTGATGCTCGCGTTCATGGATCACGAATACGACATCCTGGTGGCGACGACGATTATCGAGAATGGCCTCGACATTCCGCTGGCGAACACGATGCTGGTAAATCGAGCGGACCGCCATGGCTTGAGCGAGCTATATCAGCTGCGCGGAAGAGTCGGGCGGTCGAGCCGGCGGGCCTATGCGTACCTGATGATTCCGCCGGAGCAGGAGTTGACGGAGATTGCGCGGCGTCGGCTGGCGGCGCTGAAAGAATTCAGCGACCTCGGCGCAGGCTTCAAAATTGCGGCACTCGATCTTGAATTGCGCGGCGCCGGCAACATGCTAGGTGGCGAGCAGAGCGGGCACATTGAGGCTGTCGGCTTCGAGTTGTATACGACGATGCTGGAGCAGGCGGTGCGCGAGATCAAGGGTGGTTCGGCGGAGGAGCGCATTAGCGTGCAGCTGAATCTGGGGATCAGTTTGCGGATCGATGCCGACTATATCTCGGAAGAAAATCAGCGGCTGCGGATGTACAAACGCATCGCGGGCGCGGAGAACGAGAAGGCGCTGGCCGATGTTCGCGCGGAGCTGGTCGATCGCTATGGCGCGCTGCCGTCTACCGTGGAGCACCTCGTGATGGCGGGCGAATTGCGGCTGGAGTGCGAGCAGGTTGGCGTGTCGCAGATGGACCGCAAGAAGGACCAGCTGCAGGTGAGGTTTACGGAGACGGCGAAGGTGGATCCGGCGCGGTTGATGCAGCTGGTTGCACAAAACGCCAAGCGCGGCGCGCAGTTTACGCCGCAGGGCGTGCTGAAGTTTCCGCTGAAGGGGACGAAGCCGGAGCAGGTGCTGGCTGAGGCGCGGGCGCTGCTGGACAATTTGGCAATTCAAGAAGCGGCAGCGTAGGGTAAAACGTCACGCAATTTTAGAGCTATGGGAGAACGGATGATTTTTGGGAAGCCGGCAGTTTGGTTTTTGGGAGCAGTGCTGATGATGACGGGCGTGACGGTCACAACAATGGAGGCGCAGCAGGGAGTTCCGGGCGAAGTTGGCGGCAGCGAGGAGTTCAATCACGCGGTCGACGAATATTTCGCGAATGTGTATTTCAAGTACGCGCCGACGGCTGGAACGCTGGCTGGGCTGCATGAGTACGACACGCAGCTGGAGGATTTTTCTCGCGCGGGAGTTGATGCGGTGATTCGCGCCCTGCATGCGTATGCGGATCGCTTTGCCAAGATTGCGCGGCCGACGGACCTGACGGCTGCGGGGGATTACGACCTGGTGGTGGCGAATATTCAGGCGCAGCTGCTGGAGTTGGAGAAGGTTCGGGCGTGGGAGAAAAATCCTGACACGTATTCGAGCGGAATCACGTCGAGTGCTTACACGTTGATGGAGCGGAAATTTGCGTCGCCGGATGACCGGCTACGATCGCTGATTGCGCGCGAGAAGCAGATGCCGGCGGCTTTGCAGGCGGCGCACGTGAATCTAATGAATCCGCCGAGGATTTATACCGAGATTGCGCTGGAGCAGCTGCCGGACCTGATCAAGTTTTTTCAGGATGATGTGCCGGCGGCGTTTAAAGATGCGCAGGATGCGAATCTGAAGGTCGAGTTTGCGACGACGAATGCGGCGGTGATAGCGGCCCTGCAGCAGTACGAAGCGTGGCTGAAGAAAGATGTGTTGAAGCGGTCGCACGGCAAGTTTGAGATCGGCGCGGAGACGTTCCAGAAAAAGCTGCTGTACGACGAGATGGTGGACACGCCGATCTCCGAGTTGCTGGACATCGGCTATCAGGATCTGCACAAAAATCAGACGGCATTTGTGAAGCTGGCTGGCGAGATTGATCCCAAGCGATCGCCGAAACAGGTGTTGGCGGAGTTGGTGGCGATGCATCCGGCGGATGGGCAGGTGCTGGCGACGTTTCAGTCGACGTTCAACGGGCTGGTGGAATTTATCAACGCGAAGAAGATTGTGACGATTCCGTCCAACGTGCGGCCGACGTTGCAGGACACGCCGCCGTTCATGCGGGCGATCACGTTTGCTTCGATGGACACGCCGGGCGCGTATGAAAAAGTTGCGACGGAGGCGTACTTCAACGTCACGGTGCCGGAGCCGGGGATGACTCCGAAGCAACGGGAAGAGGCACTGGAGGGATTTAATTTCGGCACCATCGTGAGCACGTCGGTGCATGAGGCGTGGCCGGGACATTACGTGCAATTTTTGTGGGTGCAGACGGCGCCGAGCAAAGTGCGCAAGCTGCTGGGTGCGAACACGAATGCCGAGGGTTGGGCGCATTATTGCGAGCAGATGATGCTGGATGAAGGCTACGGGCAGCCGGGAGTTGGCGCGAAAGATGCGCGCGAGGCGCAGTTCATCCGGCTGGGGCAGTTGCAGGATGCGTTGCTGCGCGATGCGCGGTTCATTGTCGGGATCCAGATGCATACCGGGAAGATGACGATGGCGCAGGCCGAGGAGTTTTTCGTCACGGAGGGTTACCAGGTGAAGTCGGTGGGCGTGACGGAGACCAAGCGCGGGACGAGCGATCCGACGTATCTGTATTACACGCTGGGGAAATTGCAGATTCTCAAATTGAGAGCGGATTTCAAAACGAAACTCGGCGACGAATATTCTTTGGAAAAATTTCACAATGAGTTCCTGCAACAGGGATTCCCGCCGATAAAGATAGTGCGGCGGGCCATGCTTGGAAATGACTCGCCGACGCTTTAGGGCCGGCAACAGCGGTCCGCGAAAGAGGGCCTGCGGTGGGAATGAAGAAAAGTGAGTGGGAGACTGGGCTGGTTGGCAAAGGATATGATCGGCGAGTCGTCGAGTTAGAGCCGGTACGGCTGAAGATCGAACAACGGCCGCAGAAAAGCACCACAAATTCAGGACTGAAGGACTTTCGGGCAGGACGCATGGCAAAAATGAGGGTACGCAAGGCGGTGTTTCCGGCCGCGGGGTTGGGCACGAGATTTCTTCCGGCAACGAAGTCGATGCCGAAGGAGATGCTGCCGCTGGTCGACAAGCCGCTGGTGCAGTATGGCGTGGAAGAGGCGCTGGCCGCGGGCTGCGAGCAAATCATCATGATTACGGGCCGCGACAAGGGACCGATGGAAGACCACTTCGACATCAGCTACGAGCTGGAAGCCATGCTCGAGCAGCGCGGCAAAACCGAGTTGCTTGCCGTCGCGCGGTATGTGGCGCAGTTGGGCCACATTGCCTATGTCCGGCAGAAGCAGGCCATGGGGCTGGGCCATGCTGTTTTGATGGCCAAGGATCTCGTCGGCGACGAGCCGTTTGCGGTGCTGCTGCCGGATGACGTGATCGATGGAACTGTTCCTTGCCTGAAGCAAATGATTGACGTCTTCGAGGATGTGCAGGCCAGCATCCTGGCGACGCAGGTGGTCGATGGGCCGGCGATTTCTTCCTATGGTGTGCTGGATTGCAAACCGGTCCCAGGACGTCCGCGGGTATATGAGGTGGACAACCTCGTTGAGAAGCCGAAGGCGAATGAAGCGCCGTCGAACCACGCGATTATCGGGCGATATATATTGACGCCGAAGATCTTCGATTATCTGGAGAAGACGCCGCTGGGCGCGGGCGGCGAATTGCAGCTGACGGACGGAATCCGCGGGCTGCTGCAGTCGGAGAAAGTTTACGGCTATAGCTTTGAAGGCACGCGGCATGATGCCGGGGACAAGATGGGATTTCTGAAGGCTACGGTTTCATTTGCCCTGAAGCGGGATGATCTTGGGCCGGGGTTCCGGGCTTGGCTGAAAGAGCTGGAGCTATGAAACGTAACTGAAAATGATCGAAAAGGCGTGGCTGCCGAGGCTGCGCCTTTTGCTTTTACGGGAGCAGGCCGGTTTCGAAGACTTTGGTGGCGGCACCGCGGTAGACGTCGAACAGGACGAAACGGCGGCCATCGAGATTGCGGGCTTCCAGCAGGAGCTCGGCGCGTCCATCACCGTCGGCATCAACTGCGTCGACTAAACGGTAGCGCGGGGTAAGGCCGAGGTGACTGCCGTCGGTGAGGGCGGAGTAGACGACCTGCAGATTGCCGTAAATGTCGGGGCGCGCGACGACGGCCAGAAATTTCTGGTCGAGGCCGGTGGCGACGGTTTGAGCGGCGAAGACGTAGGTTGGCTCGTCCTGGTAGGCGAGGTCGTAGGCGGCGAATTGGATCGCGCTAAGTTCGGGCGGCGCCGTGACGGCTTTGCGCGGGTGAGCGGCCGTCGCGTGACCTGACGTGGTGTGAGCAGACGTGGTGTGCGTCGCTGCGGGTTTCGCGATCGTCGGCGTCGCATTTTTTTTCTCCCAGGCTGCGAGTTGCTGGAGTGCCAGCTTCTGCATGGCGTCACGGGCGCGATCGCGTTCGGCACTGTCGTTCCAGACGTGGGCGAACGGATGCTCTTCGCTTCGAGCGGCGTCAGAGACGGCGACGGTTTGGCGGATATTTTCCGGGCTGCCGAGGAGTTCGGGCAGCGTTGTCATTTTCTCGCGAAATGTCCCGCGGCGGATGCGGGGGCGGTTGGGGTCGTCGGCGGGATTGAGATAGTCGTCGCTGCTGCGCGGATTCGAAGCTGACCCGGCGGCTGCGGCTGGCTTGCGTTCCAGAGTTGGACGATTGGGATCGTCGGCCCCGGACGGTGCGGAGGATGCAGGTGTGGTTGATGCCGGCGTCGGGCGCTTGAGGATGGGGCGGTCCGGGTCGCTGCTGTCGGGCGGAGCCTGGGTGGAATTTTTCGTGTCGCTCGGCTGGCCGGAGCCGGAGCTCGATCCAGAATCAGAAGTGGAACGGCGTTTCAAGACCGGTCGATCACCATCTTCTTCTTCGTCCACTTTCGCGATTTTCACATTCGGCACATTTGGCTTGAATGGTTTCGGTGGCGGCTTCGGGGCGTAGACGCCGTAGCCTAACCAGGTGTCCTGCTGATGCGAAGCAGTGTGAAGGGTGAAGGTGCCATCGGGGTCGCCGGCTTTTTCGAGGTCGTAGACAGTGTCGGCCTGGAGGGCGAGCGGCGTTGGCTGGGAGAGGAAGACGCCGGCGTCCTGGTACGCGGCTTGATAGTAGATAGAGACGGGGATGAGGCGCGCGGATTTTGGAATGTCGGCGCCGGCTGGGATGAGGCTGGTCGCGGCGGGGAGTGGCTTCGGCGTGGGAGCCGGGGCTTTTGCGCCCACCGGTTGCACGGTGAGCTTCACGGTTGGCGCGACGGCGACATCGGGCGTCCACTCGAGAACGGAGATGGCACGGGGTGGCGGTGTGGTCGGCTTCTTCGGCTTAGGCGCGGGCCGGTCGAAGCCGTTACGGTCATTGATGCCGGAGCGGCCTGGATTCTGCGCTTGGCAGGCGGTGGCGTCTACCGCCAGAAAAATTCCGACGAGGGCGAGGGCGGCGAGTCCAAAAAGATTTGCGATGCGATTTGGATTGGACAGCCGAATTGCGGAATATGAACTGCGCACAGCGGACCCCCGACAGCGTATGGAAGAATCGTACCTGTAGACGCATGGCGCGTGCTGGTGGGATGCGCGGAAATTGAAAAATCGAGATTTGAATTGGAGGACACATGAAAGAAGGGCAGAAAGTAAAGGATTTTGCGCTCGAGAATCAGGACGGCGAGCTGGTGCGGTTGAGTGACGCGGCGGGGAAGCCGGTGGTGCTGTTTTTTTATCCCCGGGCGGACACGCCGGGTTGCACGATAGAGGCCTGCGAGTTTCGCGATCATTTGCAGTCGCTGCTCGACGTGGGGGTGGTGGTGTGGGGGATCAGCCGGGACACGGTGAAGGCGCAGAAGAAATTTGCCGAGAAGTACAAGCTGAACTATCCGCTGCTGGCTGATCCGGAGGAGAAGGTGTGCAACCAGTTTGGCGTGATGAAAGAGAAAAATATGTACGGCAAGAAAGTGATGGGTATTGAGCGCACTACTTTCCTGATCGGGCAGGACCAGACGCTGCTGAAAGTTTTTCCCAAGGTGTCGCCGGAGGGTCATGCGGAAGAAGTGCTGGCTGTGCTGGATGCGGAGGGCAGTGAGTATTGAGCGTGACTTCGGCCCAGATGGCGCGGCGGGCACCGGGGAAGCTGATGCGCGAGAAATTTTTTGCGCGTGGGCCTGAGGTGGTTGGGCGGGAGTTGCTGGGGAAGTTGCTGGTGCGGCGTGAGCCTGACGGCTGGTTGGTCGGGCGGATCGTCGAGACTGAGGCTTATCTCGGGGCCGCGGATGCCGCGTCACATGCGTTTCGTGGGGAGACGGCCCGGAATGCGGTAATGTTTGGGCCGCCCGGCCGGGTATATGTCTACTTCATTTACGGGATGCATTTCTGCGTCAACGTGACGTGCGGTCCCGCGGGGAAGGCCGGCGCAGTGCTGATTCGCGCGCTGGAGCCGCTGGCTGGCTTGGAGCGTATGGCTGTGTCGCGGGATCTTGCGGGGGATGTGAAACCGAAGATGCTGACCGGTGGGCCGGCGCGGTTGTGCGAGGCGTTCGGAATTACTCGGGAGCGAGACAACGCGAAGATCTATGTTAGCCCGCGGAGTGATTTGCAACTGCGTGACGACAATTTCGAAGTTGGGCGGGTGAGCGTGACGCCGCGGATCGGGATTACGAAAGCTGCGGAGTTGGAGTTGCGGTATTGCGTCGAGAGCAGCGGCTGTTTGTCTCGTTGAGCGCGCGATTAGTGAGCGGGCGGAAGCAGGACGTTGTCGATGAGGCGCGTTGTGCCGACGAATGCGGCGACTGCGATGAGAGCACCCGATGCCACGTTTTCCAGCGGCTCGAGTGTGTCCGGATTAACGATGCTTAGATAGTCGAGGCGCATACCGGTTTCCGTTGCCAGCTTACGGCGGCCCTCAGTTAGCAGGCGGTCCGAGTCGTGTTCGCCGGCTTTAGCCATCGCCTCCATGAGAGAGAGCGCCTGGGACAGGACCAGGGCTGCTTTGCGCTCCTGCGGTGACAAATATCTGTTGCGGGAGCTCATGGCTAATCCGTCGGCCTCGCGGACAGTAGGAATGACGGAGATTTGTACATCGAAGTCGAGGTCGCGGACCATGCGGCGCAAGACGGCTACCTGGGCGGCATCTTTTTGGCCGAAGAAGGCGACGTCGGGCTGGACGATGTGGAAGAGCTTGGCGACGACTGTGGCGACGCCGCGAAAGTGGCCGGGGCGGGAGGCGCCGTCCAATCTGGAAGAAAGCTCTTCTACGGTTACAAATGTGGTTGCGCCGTGTGGGTACATCTCTTCCGGTGACGGCGCGAAGAGGAGGTCGACGCCTTCGGCTTCGAGCAATGCGCAATCCTGCTCGAAGGGGCGGGGGTAGCGGGCTAAATCTTCGTTCGGGCCGAATTGCGTTGGGTTAACGAAGATGGATGCGATGACGGCGTCGCACTGGCGGCGGGCGGCGCGGACCAACGCGAGATGGCCTTCATGCAGCGCGCCCATGGTGGGGACGAAGCCGATGGTTTTTCCGGCGAGGCGCAGGGCCTTGGCGGCGGAGCGGGTTTCCGCGATGGTCTTTTTCAGGCGCATGACTCGGCTAGGCTTTTTTGCGTGCGGCTGGGCGCGGTCCGGAGGCGGCGAGTGACAGCTTTTCTTTTGATCGCGTCTCGAGCTGGATGGCGATGTCTTTCGGCAGGTGGTAGCTCTCTGCCTCGGACGGGAACGTGTGGTTGACGATGTCTTCGCAGTAGTGGGTGATGGCGTTGCGAAAAAGCGTCGCGGCGTCGGCGTAGCGGCGGACGAATTTTGCTGCCGGCGAGAAGGTCAGGTTGACGAGATCGTGGAAGACGAGGATCTGGCCGTCGCAGTCGGGGCCGGCGCCGATGCCGATTGTCGGGATGCTGAGCTGTTCGGTGATGGCGGCGGCAAGCGCAGACGGAATTCCTTCGAGGACAATGGCGAAGCAGCCGGCGTCCTGCAGAGCGCGCGCGTCTGCGATGATGCGGTCGAAGGCGGCGACGGTCTTGCCTTGAACTTTGTAGCCGCCCATTTTGTGCAGCGACTGTGGCGTAAGGCCGATGTGGCCGAGGACGGGAATTTCCGCGGCGGTCAGGGCGGTAACCAGTTCAACCCGTGACGCCCCGCCTTCAATCTTCACGGCTTCCGCGCCAGCTTCCTTCAGAAAACGCGCGGCGTTGGTGACGGCCTCGGGAATGCTGGCGTGATAGCTGCCGAAGGGCATGTCGGCGACGACCATCGCGCGATGCACGGCGCGGCGGACGGCGCGGGTGTGGTGCAGCATCTCGTCCATGGTGACGGGCAGGGTCGAATCGTAACCGAGAACGACCATGGCGAGCGAGTCGCCGACGAGGATGAGGTCGATGCCGGACTCGTCGACGAGGCGCGCGGTCGGGTAATCGTATGCGGTGAGGCAGGCGATGGGGACGCGCGCGAGTTTCTTGTCCTGAATCGTTTGGACGGTGACTTTGGGGGAGCCGCTGCCCGGCTGGGCCGCGGGGCGAGGGTGACGCGAGGTGGTGACGCTCATGATTTCTCCAGTGCCGCTCTGGTCGTGAGTGACCGGATGCAGCCCGCAAACGAATCGGAGTATACGCCTCGAGGAATACGAAAGGGAAGTCCTCTTCGGTGCGGCTAATCAGCCGCTTCGAGGCACGGCTCATTCCAGATTCCTGGGACATCCTCGAGGACGTAAAGTTGGTCACCACCGTGATAAAAGCCGACAGATTTGACGACAGCGGTGACGCCTGCAAACTGCAGCTGTTCCGGCTGTAGCGGGTGGTGATATTTCCAGGTTTTCTGGAATTCTTCGAGCACCGCAGTTGCGGCGATGCGGACTTTTGACCCTTCCGGAAAGATGGCTTTGTAAGGATCTCTCATTCGAAGACTTCCACTGCACCGCAATGCTAGGTAGGTTGATGGGCGCGGTCAAGAGTCGGCGGCTTCGCGCAGGCCGAGACGAGACTGGAGTTCTTTGCGGTGGCTGCGGCTGAGGCGCAGAGTTGTGCCGCTTTCGAGGTGGACGGTGGTGTCGCCGTCCTCGTTGAGTTTCAGGCCGCGAACTCGTGCCAGGTTGACGATGGTGGAGCGGTGAATGCGGCAGAACATCGCGGGGTCGAGATCTTGCTCCAGTTCGGTGATGGTGCGGCGGAGCAAATGCGTTCTGGGGCCGACATGCAGGGCGGCGTAGTAGTCGGCGGCCTCGATCCAGTCGATATCTTGCGGGCGGATGAAGGCGACCTGGCCCGCACTTTTGATGATGAGGCGGTCGAGTTGATTTGGCAGATTCCGGCTGCTGGCGATTTTTTCTTTGGCGCGCCCAAGAGCGAGGGCAAATCTCTTGTCGTCGAAGGGCTTGAGCAGGTAGTCGAGGGCGCCGGCTTCGAAGGCTCGGATGGCATATTGATCGTATGCGGTTACAAATATGACTGCCGGCGGGACATCGCTGCCGAGGAGTTCGAGGACGTCGAAGCCGTCGACCTCTGGCATTTGGACGTCGAGGAAGAGCAGATCGGGTTTGGCGCGGCGAATTTCTGCTGGGGCGTCGGGGCCGTTGTCGCACTCGGCGACGATTTCGATTTCCGGATCGCGAGCGAGCAGCAGCGAAAGATTGCGGCGCGCTGGCGGCTCGTCGTCGACGATGACGGCTCGGATTTTTTGCGGAGCGGACATCGTCACTCCTTGAACGGGACCGAGACGGAGACCTCGACGCCGCCGGGTTGCTGGTTTTTCATGTCGAGGCAGAAGGCCCGGCCGTAGAGGCTTTCCAGGCGCGTGCGCATGTTGGAGATGCCGATGCCGGGCGTGGCTTCGCTGAGGCTGGGGCCGTCGTTGTAGACGCTGAGTGTGAGGAAGCCGTTGCTGCGCGATGCGGCGATGCGAATCTGGCCGCCCTGGGCGCGTTTCGCGATACCGTGCTTGATGGCGTTTTCGACGATCGGCTGCAGGATGAGCGTCGGGACTTGCGCGCGGAGAAGATTTTCCGGGACGTCGACGCTGAGTTGCAGGCGGTCGACGAAGCGGACCTTCTGAATGTCGAGATATTTTTGCGCGAAGTCCATCTCCTCGCTGAGCGGGACTTGATGTTTTGCGGAGTCGGCGAGGACGCGGCGGAGGAAGTCACTGAGTTCAGCGATCATGGTGACGGCGGCGTCATTTTTATTTTCGCGGACGAGGGCCGAGACCGAGTTGAGGGTGTTGAAGAGGAAGTGCGGCTCGATCTGGCGGCGGAGTGCGTCGAGTTGCGCTTTGGTGAGTTGCTCGTTGAGGCGCGCGGTTTCTGTCTGCTGGTAGGCGAGTCGGGCGCGCGAGTCGAGCGCGTAGGTAATCGCGAGGATCGCGGCGTAGAGGACGATGGCGGCGAGGATGAAGTTGTTGAATCGCTCCATCCAAAGATGAAAGAACGGTGCGGGCGGGCCGGAGTCGGCGTAGGGATTGAAGAGGCGGTGGAGCGTGGTGATCCAACCGGAGTATGCGAGGGCGATGGCCGCGCAGGCGGCGATATGGATGAGCCAGCCGGTGATGGGGCGGAACCTGGTTGGCGGAAAACGGCGGCCAAGGTCCATGACGAACGGCGTGGCCAGGGCCCAGGGCAGCCATGCGACTGTCGTGACGACGAAGAGTTTGAGCCAGGCGTGGTGCATGCCTTCGCCGTGCATGATGAGCACCGTCTGCATGGCGTCGACTAATCCGAAGGCGAGCCAGAAGAAGCCGATCCATAAGAAGTGCACCGGTAACCAGGGACGGCGCGCGGATTCGGACGGGATCGGCATAACGGAATCGTAGTCTAGTGTTCGGCTGGTGGCGCGGTGATGCAGTGAATCGCCGGAAGCGTGCAGTGGGCGATCTGGCGCGTGTGATGGCCGCGAGAAATACTGCGGTCATGCTGAAGAGTGTGACGTTCGTTTTGAGCTTTTTACTTTCGATGGGCGCGGGATTGCAGACTGCGCCTGCGCCTGTTTCTACCCCCACCGCGACGGCCAACGGTCCTGAATATACGGCGGATGGGCAGATGAAGATGCCGGAGCACTATCGCGACTGGGTCTACCTGACTACCGGCTTTGACATGAGCTACAACCCCGCGATGCGGATGGGACACGACATGTTCGACAACGTGTTTGTGAATCCGGAGGCGTACAAAGTTTTTGTCGCGACGGGGACGTGGCCGGACAAGACGGTGTTTGTGCTGGAGGCACGTGGCGCGCAGAGTCGCGGCTCGATTAACAAGCAGGGGAATTACCAGGGCGAGTTGATGGGGATGGAAGTCCACGTCAAGGACGCGCGCTTTCCGGGCAACTGGGCGTTCTTCAGCTTTGACGACGGCAAGGTGAGCGCGAAAATTCCGGCGACGGCGGATTGCTACAGCTGTCACCAGGCGCATGCCGCGGTGGACACGACGTTCGTGCAGTTTTATCCAACGCTGCTGCCGATTGCGATGAGCAAAGGGACGCTTTCGACGAATTATTTGAAGGATGTTGCCGAGCCGGTCGCGAAGTAGCTGGCAATTAGTTGGCTGCGCGGGCGGTTTTTGCGGCTTCTACCTGGCGACCGGGATGGAGGACTGGCGTCGAGTCGGGGACGCGCTCGACTGTGTCTTCGGCGATGCTGACTGCGTTCAGTGTGCCGTCGGCGACGCAATCGGCGCGGTGCTTCGGCAACAGGTGCGATGGCTGAGTGCGGACGATAACATTGCCGTGGCTATCAAAACCTTGCGGCTCGACGGAGGCGTCGCAGTCGTGCCAGCCGAAAATGTCCCACGCGTTGTGCCAGACAATGTTGTGGCGTCCAAGCGGGAAGATGGCGATGGCGACTTGGCGGTTGACCTCGTTGGGGAATTCGCGGGGGAGTTGCGAGGCCAGGAGCAGCGAGTTGCCGTCGGGCGAGAAGTCGACGATGGAGAAATTCTGCTTGTCGGGATCTTCGAAGACGATGGTGTTGGTGGCGCCGCCTTTTGTGATTTTCAGCTCGGCCTTGTATTCGCAGCCGTTGGCGGTGCGGGTGGCGGAGCCGATGATCTCGGCCTGGTTGGCGCGGTCCTGGAAGATCTGGCTGCGGAAGGTGCGGGTGCCGGGTTGGTCGGGACAGATGGCCGCGGATCCGGAGGGGAGTTGGCCTGCGGCCGGGGCGTCTGGCACGGGGGCTGCCGGCTGCTGGGCGAGCGATGTGGCGGCGAGAAAGAGCAGTCCCGTGAGGCGGAGGATTGGCATACGCGGGAAAAGTACAACCGTCGGGGGAGCTTGGGTATCCCACGAATCTCCCATACGGCAAAGGCCCTGTTTCCAAGGCGGGAGGAGATTTCCTACGGCCAGATGAGCATGCGGAGCCAGCCGTTCCAAACGTCGGACCAGGCGTGGGCCAGCATGTTGGCGCGCAGGTTGCGGCGCCACGCGGCGAGCGTGCCGTAGAGGACGCCGAGGACGGCGATGACGATGATTTTCTTCCAGCCCTGATAGCTATGCATCAGGCCGAAGATGGCGCCCTGGACGAGGACCGCGACGACGATGCTGCCGCTGAGGGCGTGGAGTTGTTTTTGCAGGTAGCCGCGAGACTGGATTTCTTCGCACAAGCCGGCAACGACGGAGACAGCGATCCAGAGGAGGACTTCGAGCGGGCTCTTCGGCAGCATGCCGGCGACGGAGCTGGCTTCATCGGGCCCGAGAAGAGCAAGTAATGAGACGACGGCCCAGGCGGCGGCCTCCCAGACGAGCCAGAAGGGGATTGCGATGGCGACGTCTACAGCGACGGATTTCCATGTCTTCCAGCGGCCGCCGGTCAGATCCGTGAGCGTGCCGCCGCGCCAGTGGACGCCGACCCAGCAGTAGTAGGTGATGAGAATGTTGGCGGCGATGGAGATGAAGTAGGAGCGGATGGCTTGCGCGTGATCGATGAGCTGGCCGGAGCTGCCGGCAGAGGCTGAGGAGGAAGCGATCCGCTGAGAGATGAATCCTGCCCGGATGAGGATGGCCATGATGGCGAGGTATCCGGCGAAGTGCCACCAGGAGGCGAGCTGCTTTTGCGGGGCGGTTGCGGCTGCGAATTGTTCGCGGATGCTTGGCATATTGTTCTCAGTGGTCCGCTTTGCGCACGATGACGGTGCGCAGTGGAGGAAATGTGGTCAGCCAACTGCCCCACTTGCGGGAGACTTCGCAGTTGGCGTTGAGAAAGACGCGGGCGTAGGCGGCGGTGTTTTTGTAGTCCGAGATGAGCGCCTGGCCGCCGGGTTTCAGAACCCGTACGATTTCACGGCAGGCCTGGTCGCGATCTGCCTTCTTCGCGATGTTGTGGATGCAGAGGTTGGAGACGACCAGGTCGAAGGTGGCGTCGGGGAAGGTCATGGCTTGTGCGGGCATGGAAACAAGCGTGCAGCGGTCGGCGACGCCTTCAAGATCGATGTTGCGGTGCGTCCGGGTGGCGGAGTTGTTGCCCATGTCGACGTTCGACCAGATATCGATACCCGTTGCGTGGCCGCCGTTTCCGTTGGCGTGGCCAGTATCTGAAGCGATGCGCTTGGCGGCGCCGACCAGCAGCAGGCCGCGGCCGCAGCCGACGTCGAGGACCTGCTCGCCGCCGGTCCACTGATGCATGGCGAGGATGGCGTCGCGGTGGCGGAACTTGCCGTGCTTCACGTAGATCAGGAAGAGAAACGACTCGAGCAGCAAAAGCGTGCCGGTGCCGACGAGCATGGGTCCGATGTCGAAGTGGATATTGTTGGGGGCGGGGCCAAGGTCAAAGGTGGTATGGCCATGGGAGCGGAGGGATGCATAAATAAGTAGGCAGGCCGCTCCCGAGAGGAGCAGGCCGCGGAGAACGCCGGGTGCGTCGATCCCGTAATCCGGCTTGGTGATTGAGCTAGCGTTGACCATGAACTGAACTTTCGCATGTAAGGGTGGAGTACGGCCAGTGACAGTTGTCATTACAATTCCGTGCACATTCGAATGAGGGTATTGCTCGTGTTGAAAAAATCTCTGCTGCTATTGGTGGGCTGTTTTTTTCTGCTGCTGGGAAATGAAAGTTTGGCGCAGGCGGATGGGCCGTTGGGCCATATCGCGGACTTGCGCAAGGGTGTAACCAGCGGGCGCGCCTCCAGCTGGGACCAGACCGGCGGCAATGCCGACTCGGTGTTTGTGAAAGCGGGGGCGACGATTACGCTGGCCGATCTGAAGGGCGCGGGATCGATCCGGCACATCTGGGCAACCGTAAATTCGACGAGCCCAAATCATTTGCGCGAGCTGGTGCTACGTATGTACTGGGACGGGGAGACGGATCCGAGCGTGGAGTGTCCGCTGGGCGATTTCTTCGGGACCGGGTTTGAATACGAAGACATTCCGGGTGGCCACACCGGGCAGAGATACAAGTCCTGGAGCTCACTGCCGATCACGGTCTACGGTAAAGCGATGAACATGTATTTCGAGATGCCGTTCGGCAAGGCCGGGGCTCGAATCACGCTGACCAACGATGGCACGGTCGACGTCAAGAACTTCTTCTACCAGATTGATTATGAGAGTTATTCCGATCCGCGAATGACTCTGCGGAAGGGCCGCTTCCACGCGCAGTGGCGGAGCGAAATTACGAAGGCGGTGCCGGCAGCCGATTCGAAGGGCGTGAATCTGGATGGAAAGAAAAATTATCAGTTCATGCACGCCATCGGGACGGGCCAGTTTGTCGGTGTCATCCTGGCGATCCAGGGACTGTCGACTGGGTGGCCGGGCGAGGGCGACGACATGTTTTATATCGACGGGGCGGACGCGATCCCGTCGATCAATGGGACGGGGCTGGAAGATTATTTCGGCAGCGCCTGGCAGTTTCGCGAGGAGTATAGCTATCCGTATACCGGGCTGACGACGAAGGGACCGGATGACTGGTCGGGCATGCATGTCATGTACCGCTTCAACATCGAGGACCCGATACATTTTTCGAAGTCACTGCGTGCAGGGATTGAGCATGGCGCTGCGAATGATCGCGCGGATAAATATACGAGCGTGGCGTTCTGGTATCAGACGGAGCCGCATGAGAAGTTGGAGCCGTTGCCGCCGGTGGCGCAGCGCTTGCTGACACCTTATTGGAAGGTTGAGTTGCTGCCTAAGAATTTGCCGAATTAGTTCAGCGAGTTTCTAGAAACTGGCGCGGGAATTCGTTTCGTCTGGCTGGCTACAATAGGCAGCGATGTCTACCACGCTGAAATCGTACGCAAAGATCAACCTGGGGCTGCGGATTGGGCCGTTGCGGGGCGATGGATTTCATTCTCTGGCTACGGTCTATCAGACGATTGAATTGTGGGATCGAGTTACTGTGACAGCTGCTCCAGCTGCCGAGACGGAGATTGTGATTCGGTCGAATCATCCTTGGGTGCCGACGGACTGGCGGAATACTTGTTGGAAGATGACGACGATTGCGCTGGAGGCGATGGGCGTCCAGGCCAAAGTTGAGATTGAGATTGAGAAGCGGCTGCCGGTTCAAGGCGGCCTCGGTGCCGGGTCTGGGAATGCGGCGGCAACTCTGGAAGGGCTAGCAGCGGAGCTGGCTAAAACTCATGGAATAAATAAGTTAGACATGACCGCGAGGCTTGGCTTAGCGGCACAAGTTGGGTCGGATGTGCCGCTATTTATAGTCGGCGGAGCCTCGCTCGGATCCGGGCGCGGGGAAATCGTCGAGCCGTTGGAGGAAACGCCCCCGGTTTGGTGTGTCGTGGCGGTTCCGGGAGTTGGCGTGTCGACTTCGGCGGCGTTTCGCGATTGGGACGCACTGCAGGCCAGCGAGATCAGTGCGCAAAGGTTGACTGACAACGGCGCGCCCTCTAGACTTGAAGAGTTGAGCCGGTGCGTGGCGGAAGTGTGGCCGCGGGCTGGTTCCTCCGGTGTCTTTTCTTCATTCCCTTCAGGAAGAGAAGGCCTGGCGAAGAATCCACTTCTTGCGCTTGTCCGAACCGGGATCGAAAACGACTTTGAATCGGTCGTCTTTCCGCAGCAACCTCTGCTGCGCGATCTCAAGCTGGCGCTTGCGGGTCCTTCTCCAGACATTCTTGAAGCTAATGAAGCAGACAGGGCGGCGTACGCGGCGCTCTCCGGCTCAGGTTCTGCCTTGTTCGGGCTTTATCTGACGGAGCAAGCGGCAACTGCGGCGGCCAAGCGCGCGGAAGCGCTGGGCGCGAAAGCTCTGCTGACGAAGACGTTGAGTAGAACTAGCTGCTAGCTTTTAGCCGTTAGCTTTTAGCGCAATGAGTCGCACGCTAAAAGTTCAGAGCTAGAAGCTAAGAGCTAAAAGCTAGAGGCTGGCTTTTAAAGCTAGCTATTGGGCGATCGACTAACGGTAGGTCAAGTGCCTTTGGAGCACTTTGTCTAGGTTCGAATCCTAGTCGCCCAGCCAGATGTTGGGAGCAGAACACGGAAGCAGGACACGCGCAGGACCGGAACACCTGCCGTGCAGCAAGCAAGTGTCGGATGGATGTGGCATCCGGCAGAACGAAGGCAGCAGTACCAAACTCAGGCCAACCAGCCTGGAGGTGGAACGTGAGCCAAGCGACGACGGTGACGGAGCAGTCCGCAGCAACGGAACAGGAACCGGCAGCAACAACCGCAATACCTGCGCAGCCCGCAGTTCGGCAGCAGCAGGGCAAAGATCCAAACAGAGATCCGAACAAGGATCAGAGCAAAGAGCAGGGCCAGAGTAAAGATGGAAGCGCCAAGCCTGAGGGAAGCGATAAGGCTGCGGCGAGCAAGCGCGCGGGTCGTTCGCGCGAGGACAGGCGATTCAAGATTTTCTGCGGCTCTGCCAACCGTCCGTTGACGGAGGAGATTTGCAAGTTTCTGGGAGTGCCGCTGGGCGAGACGAAGCTGCAGCGGTTCTCTGATGGTGAAGTTTATTTTCAGCTGCTGGAGAACGTCCGCGGCATGGATGTTTTTCTGGTGCAGCCGACGTGCTATCCGGTGGACCAGCACTTGATGGAACTGCTGATCATGATTGACGCGCTGAAGCGCGCATCAGCAGGGCGCATCACGGTGGTCGTCCCGTACTACGGATATGCACGGCAGGACAGGAAGGACCGGCCGCGGGTAGCAATCAGCAGCAAGCTGGTGGCTGACTTGCTGACCACGGCGGGAGCAAACCGGGCGTTGATGGTGGACCTGCATGCCGCGCAGATCCAGGGCTTCTTCAACATTCCGGTCGACCATTTGTTTGCGTCGCCGGTGCTGGTGAGCTACTTCCGCGAGTTGGCGTTGACGGACATGACAGTCGTCTCGCCGGACGCGGGCGGTGTGGAGAGAGCAAGGTTTTTTGCCAAGAAGATGGAGGCTCCGCTGGCGATTGTCGATAAGCGGCGGACCGACATGAACGTGACCGAAGTGATGCACGTCATTGGCGACGTGGAAGGCAGGAGCTGTCTGATTCTGGACGACATTGTCGACACGGCGGGAACGCTGGTGAAAACAGTCGACGCGTTGCTGGAAGCAGGAGCGAAGGAAGTTTATGCGTGCGCTTCACATCCGGTGCTGTCCGGGCCGGCAATTGAGCGCATCGCAGCGTCAAGATTAAAGCAGTTGGTGGTTACAAATACCATTCCGCTGCGAGAGGAAGCGCAGAAGCTTGCGAAGATCAAAGTGCTGTCGATAGCGGGGCTGTTGGGCCGGGCGATAGAGAGCATTCACATGGAGACGAGTGTCAGCACGCTGTTCAACTAGCGGAAC
>Ga0302324_100011014_pt1 | contig 18630 bp, 18 predicted proteins | sample Palsa_T0_1_FD_201949 | JGI IMG/M metagenome (GOLD analysis project Ga0302324, IMG submission 201949) | Peat permafrost microbial communities from Stordalen Mire near Abisko, Sweden - Palsa_T0_1 | ecosystem: Environmental > Terrestrial > Soil > Palsa > Peat permafrost | place: Sweden: Abisko...
CCTCGATCCGATCAATTCATCGATGAAGCCAATGGCCATCTCCTCGTCGAGGCCTTCCACTGCGTCCAGCAGGATAGTGATCAGCTCGTCAAAGGACATCTCGGATTTGTTCACATTCAACACCAGCTCTACGACCTCGTTGTATTCGATGGAAGTCAGCGTATAGTTCAGCTTGTTATTGACCACGCTCGGCTCGATATAACGATATTTATCCCCCACCCGGTACAGGGTATTGTTGGTGCGGAACCGAACGATCTTCTTCACTGCCGGATGCTCATTCAATCGCGCGATCAGCTTGATCAGGTAGTCTGAGTCGATATCGCTGAACCGCGTGAACTCCCCCGCACTCGCAGCCGCCGCCCCCGCATCCGAAACCCCGCCATCCACCGCCCCGGCATCCCCCGCAGCACTCGCATCACTGACCGAATACGCAGCAAACAACCCGAACGGAACGGTATTCGAAATACTCCGTAAAAAAAACTTGATAATGGAAAGGCTCACCGTCCCCCGCTCCTTCCCCTGCATCACCTTCTCCCACTCATGGAACAGTTCCGGTGAAGACAGGAAAATGGCATCCCTGAACTTTACATTGTTATACAAACTATCGGCGAAAGCATCGAAAGCCTCCTTATTATCGGGTATCAGCCTTAAATTATTTAACGAAAACAAAGGCTCCCGCTTGATCTTATCTTTAAAAACTTGACTGTTGATCATAAATGAAAGGTTTCACTGATTTTAAATAAGTTTTCTGTCTTTTTATCTGCTTCGGTCTCCGTGTCATATAGGACGAACTCATCAATGCCATATAAGTCCTGGTACTCATATAGAAGCTCCCCCAGCGAATCAGGCGTGACTGCCACAACAGAGAAAGCCTCCCGCGGATTCACCGCCCTCGCCTCCTCCTCCCGGATCTCCTGCTGTGTCTTCGTAAAGCTTACCGCCAACGCGATCGCCGCATCCGGACAGTAACCATTCACCTCATGGAACCGGCACCGGTAGCAGTCCAATTCCTCCTTCTGATAATTCTTATTAAGTATGCCCAGCCCATGGATAAGCGACCGGCAATAATTCATTTTCTTGTTGATGGCCAACTCGGCATCCTGGTAGCTGTTCGACAGGTACCACAACTGCGGCCGCTGGCCGGCAAAAGGCGGCAGGACGATCTCTTCCTCCTCGAACTTCTGCATCTCATTGTCATACAGCTCACAGATGGAGTTCAGGTTGCCGCGGAAAAGCTGGATATGCTCTTCGTTCCTCAATTTGAAGTAGTCATGCTTACGCCAGTTGCCCGGCCTGCCCTTCGAAAAACCGAAATCAATCCGGTTATTGAATAAATTGTTCATCAATTTGTAGTTGCTGGCCAGAGAGTAGGGTGAACTGTACCCGATCAGCGCCCCCGCAGAACCTATCCGGATCTGCTCAGTGTAACCCGCCAGTAACGTCATGATGATTTCAGGACTGGTATAAGGATGCAAAGGATGGGCATGATGGTGCTCGGCCAACCATAACCTGGCGAAATGCAGCTCATCGGCCTTGACCCCATATTGCAGGATGTCATTCACAATGGCCAGCGAATTGTCGCCCTTCCTGTACCCTAGCTCGAGAATAGATAATTTTATCGGTGTCATAACAGCAGGATTTTGTCCCAGCCCGCGATCGCCGGGTTTTTAGATTCTAATAACACCAGGTAGAGCCCTGGCAGGTTGTCAATAAAGTTCAGCTTGTGCTCTTTCACACTCCCCGGCTTCCGGTATAACCGGATACTCTCCTCTATCCACCAACGGTAAGCATCGTATATATCTTTGTCACCCGTCTGCTTATATATTGTCAGGTATAGCTGGGCAACACCCGCACTGCCATAATTAAAGCGGTAATCCCACACCCTCGTCTGTGGCTCGGCCCTTCTGTCGACGGTACCCTTTGCCAGCTCTATAGCCAGGCTTAGGCTTTCTTCCCCGATCCGCCGCTTATCGATCGAACAGATCAGTGTGGAGTAATTCAGGTCGCTGTTGGACCAGGCCAGTACCGGCCGCCAGTTCAGGTCATACTGTTGTGTATCGTCGCGATGGATGCTCCTCGGCAGATAATATCGGTAGTTCTCGAGCAACACCGGCTCACCCGCGATCAACCGCTCGAATTCCTCCAGCAGGTGACCGATCATCTCGTCGCTTTTCCTGCTACCCTTTACCCCGTCCAGCGTCTTGATAATGGCCGGCAGCCCATGTGCATAACCGAAATGTATTCCCTCGAGGTATCCCGCATTATTGTAAAAAGTCCTGCCGTCGGAGATATAGGCCTCATATAAGCTGTCGACGATGACCGTGACGTTCTCCCGATGCCCGATAGCCACGAAATAGAATAGGATACCAATGGGCCCGTTAAAAAAGTCGAAGTTCTTGTTTTTGATCAGCAGCAGGCACTCATCCAACGCCAGGTCATTGATGGAATCCAGCTCCGCGATGAAATCCTCATCGATCAAACCATCATCGACCAGCAGCTTCAGGATGTATCCGAACCCTGTCAATCCGCTCATCAGGGACGACCGAAGTAGGACGGTGCTCGTATTTTGACCTATCTTGTCCATCAGGTGAGACAATATCTCTTCGATCTTGTCTTTATAAAAAGCATCCCCCGACGACTTATAAAGGATATGATAAAAATAGACCAGGCCCAGTTTCCCCGAGAAAAGCCCGTCGTCCGTCAGACCTTGCCAGTCGGCGCCCGCTATATCGGCATGTATTTCCGCCAGGATATCGTCGATCATTGTCATAACGTGTATCTTAAATATTTAAGAAATTCGAACCTGTTTTCGGTAACCTCATCGGACATCAGCGAAATACCGACCCCCACAATCCCATTCATCAATGACAATGGCGTATTCACATCGAACTGGTTAAAGAACGACCGGTAACCCGCAAACTCATTGTCGTGACAATTGAACTCAAGGGTCTTCCCCTTCCAGTACCGGATGGTCTTATCGAATACATCCGTAGACAACTCCTCCCTGAACATGGAAAACAATGATCCGATCCCCTCTGAACCATACAATAGGATGGCATCTCTCACAAAGCTCTTCCCGTCATCCCGCACCCCGCCGGCCTTGGTCAGGATCTCTATGCCGGCGAACTTATAGGAGTCAACGCCCAGCAGCTTGCCCGCCTTGTAAAAGATATACCCCAGGCCCAGATCCCCATAGGCAAGGTTGATCATCTTCCTCACCTTTTTGTCGCTGACCTCGAAAGGGAAGCTATACAGGCTGCTATCTTCGACCCTGTACAATAACAAATAATCCAGCGCCCCCGTGATCAGCTTCCTTACCCGGTCCTGCTGCAGGCCGTTCGCATAAACATGCAACAGCCAGCTCACGATCCCCGCGATACCATGTGACCCGCCCAGCTCGATCTGGTGTTCCCCGTTACGCTCCAGGCTGGAATACCAATAGATGCCCCGCGGACCCGTCCACGACAATTCCTCTATCCTGTCTATCAGCTCCGCCAGCTCGGCAGAGAAATCCCTGTCAGCCATCCGCTCGATAAAATAATAGCCAAAGCTGATCGCACCCGATATCGGGCTCAGGTCCCCCTTCGAAAGACTGTCCCGGAAAAAAGCCAGCAGCGTATCATCGAAATTCTCGTAGAAAAATTCGATATCAGCCTTCGGAATGATCTCTTCCCCGGCATAGAAATGCAGCAGGCTCCCGATCTCCGTAATATCCCGCAGGATGGTGCTGCCCCGGTATTCGCCATTCAGGCCGTTGATCGACCGCTCAACATATGCGATACTCTTGTCGATGTATGAAGCGTCTTTCTTATAAGCCGAATAATAGTAGTAGAATAAGGACACACCGGCCAGCCCGTTACAAACCCCCATCGAAGAAAGGATGTCCGATTTGTTCTCGATGGCGTCTTTGATTTGTTCGATGATCTTATCTTTCATGGCTGTTCTGTTTCCGCTACCCCGTTGCCGGCAGCTTTGTTGTTAAAGGCATTGCAGGTATAGGCTGCACAGGAAGGCAGCGACTCGATCTGGTTACCACCCTTAATATGCGCCAGCTGCGACTCCTGTAATTTGACGATGGATTCCTTATCCAGTCTCGGTCGTTGGTACATTTTGATCTTTTTCTGTTTCATGATAGAACCTTATGGGATTTTGATTAAAATGATATAGTTTATTCTTCCTCCTTGCTGCAACTGTTCTGATCGCATGACTTCGTAGTCCCATACCCCGTACCGGTGCAGGAGTTCACATAGCAGGAATTCTGATTGGTCGGAACACTGCCACCCCTGATATGGGCGATCTGTGTCTCCTGTAATTTGGCGATGGCTTCCTTATCGAGTTTCAAGCCTTTCCGTGTGCTTATTTTCTTTTTCATGTTTGTTAGTTTAAATCAGGTGAAAAATAGGGGCGCATCAAATGTGATCGCCACTCTTAGCGCCCCTATTGTGATTAATCTTCCGCTACCTTGGTGTTGCAGCTTCCCTTGTTGCACGATGCAGTGCAGGATACATCCGCACAAGAAAGAGGATCAGCGACGCCACCCTTGATGCTGTCGATTTGGCTTTCTTGCAGCTTGGTGATGGCTTCCTTGTCCAGGTTCAGGCCCTTGTCTTTGTCCAGCTTGATTTTTGGCTGTTTCATTTTTGCTTGTTTTGATGATGAAAAAAATGATTAATCCGCCGCCTTGGTATTGCAGCTTTGTTCGGCACAGGATTTCGTACAGGAGACATCGGCACAGGAAGTTCCCGCAACACCACCCTTGATGCTGTCGACTTGGCTTTCCTGCAGTTTGGTGATGGCTTCCTTGTCCAGGTTCAGACCCTTGTTCTTGTCCAGCTTGATTTTTGGCTGTTTCATGTTTGTTTGTTTTAAATGATGATAAAAAATGATTACAAAAAAATGTTTACTCTGCTACTGCTGCTTTACTGTTACAGCTGTTTGCGTTACAGGACGCTACACAGGAGGCCGCAAGACAGGAGAGCGATACGTCCGATCCCCCCTTGATATTCGCCAGCTGTGTCTCCTGCAGCTTGGTGATGGCCTCCTTGTTGAGCCATAGTCCCTTGCTCTTATCGAGCCTGAGTTTGTCTGGTTTCATTGCCGTTTGTTTTTTATGGTGATTAAATGATTGCCTAATTCCCCGACCGGCTCCTGTCCTCCTGGTTCCCAAAGTCCCGCTTCTTCACACTGATATTCTTGTTACCGAACTTATAGCTGACCGACAACCTCACCTGCCGCGCATCGAAGTAGTTCCTGTACTGCGCCTGGATCCCGTTGGAGCTCAACTTCATGGTCGCCAGCTGCGTCCGCAACAGATCGTTGCCAGACAAGCCTACCGTCACCTTCTTATTAAACAGTAACACCTTCAGCGAAGACGATAAAGACCCCATCCCCGATGTCCACGCCACCCCATTCACCTGCGGCAGATTGTACCAATAGCCCACATTGAAAAAAACATTCTTTTTTCGGTTCACCGTAAAGTCATTGCTGGTAGAAAAATAACCGGAGAAAAGCTGCGCCTGCTGCACCGTGCTCGGATCGCTCGACCGGTTGACTGAATAATTCAGGTCTACGCTGTTGGTAGAAGTCCACCACCTCACCTTGTTGAACGTGTAGGATTGCTCGATCCCATATACTTTCAGCGTCAGGAAATTCTCGTACGTATAATTAGTGGTGTTACCTGCCGCATTGATATAACCGATCTGGGAAAAGCCCTGGTCAGTATTGGAATAATATAGCTTCGTCTCATTATTGCCATAATTATAGATCAACTCGAGGTTGTCGGTATAGGAGGGCTGCAGATAGGGATTCCCGCGCGAAGTCGTCTGCGAATTGATATAGATCTCATAAGGGTCCAGCAGTTCAAAACCGGGCCGCTCGAGCCGCTTGCTATACGTGGCGGAAAGACTGCTGTTGCCGTTCAGGTGATAGGTCAGGTAGCCCGTCGGAAAGAATTTCAGGTAGCGGTTCACAAAGGTAGAGTCCGAATCACGCGAATACCCTTGGGTCCTCGTATTCTCCACCCGCAGGCCGGCCTGGAACTCAATCTTGCTCCCGATCTTCCTCGATCCCGAAAAATATAGCGCCTGCTTGTCTTCCTGGTACCGGAAAAGGTTGTCCTGATTGGTATCCGGCATGGCGCCCGTACTGGAAAAAACATAGTTGTTGTCGACAGTGTTGGCAGACACCTTCCCGCCAAAGCTTAGCGTTGCCCAACGGGTAGGCCAATCGAAATCCACCCCGGCCGAATAGTTCCGCAACGAGCTCGCATTGCCGTTGGAATAGGTAAAGGCTGAATTGCTGATCGGGGCCTTGGAAGGCAACAGGTTCGTCCCAGCCATATAACCGCTCGTGCTGCCGTCATTGGTGTAATAGTCGAGATCGACCGACACCCGTTTCCCCGACGAATCCAGCTTCAGGATGCTATGCACATTATAGGCATTCCCGTTGTTCCGGGAGTGGGTATTGCCCTGCGATTGGATCAGGCTGTCGACCTGTTGCCCGGCACCATATACTGTTGTAGCGGAGGTTGCATTCACTGTCTGGCGGCTGAAATCACCCTCATACTGTCCGCCTACCGACCACATGGGCGTCACCGCATAATCCGCTCCTACCCGCGCATAGTTGCTTCGGAAATCGGAGGGCATGCTGCGATTGCTGATCCAGGTCTGGCCCGGGTAAAATATCTCATTGTGAAAGCTGTTCGTTCGCCGGTAATCGGCATCACCTGCATCCGCGAAAAAGGATAACTTGCCTTTCTGAAAATCGAACCGCGCACCATCCGTATAGCCCAGGACCGAGTTCTGTGTCAGCGACCCCCGCACTGACGCATTCCAGGAGTCTTGCCGGGCCTGCTTCAGGACGATATTCACCAGCCCGCTGTTCCCCTCTGCTTCATATCTGGCCGGCGGCGCAGTGATCACCTCAATGGACTGTATGCTGGACGCAGGCAACGACCGCAGGTAGGCGATCAGGTTGTCCCCCGTGATCTGCAGCAATTTCCCGTTGACCATCACTTTCACTGAACTCTTACCGATGATCGCCAGCTTGTCGTCGGTCACTTTCACATCCGGCGTAACCTTCAGGACATCCAACGCATCCCCGCCAACCGCAGCCACCGAATTGTCTACATTGAAAACCAGCCGGTCCACTTTCCTTTCCACCAGCGGCTTCCTGCCACTGACAGTGGCCGCTGCCAGGCTCTTATCAGAAAGATCAAACACTATATCAATGGAGGTGTCCGTCGTCAGGACAACGGGTAACGTTTGCGTACTGTTTAAAAAACTGGCCACCAATGAATAGCCCCGGGCCTCCAGATGCTGGAAGGAGTAATGGCCCAGGCTGTCCGTTACGCTATGCATAGCCGCGCCGCCCGTTCCCTTCAATTCTATATTGACATACCCGATGGGGCTGTGATGATCGTCCGTAACCTTGCCCTTGAGGTCAACCTGACCAATCGCTGCCGCGCCGGTCAGAAACAGCCCCATCATCAATGGGACCGGTCTTAAATACTGTTTGCAGAAGTGAGTAGTGTGTTTCATAATTATTTGCTTATTTCATGACCCGAAAATAAAATCACTACCTCCCCGCTGGAAATTTGATACATCTACTTGCCTTTTATCCGTACCAACTCCCCAAAATCACCAAAAACCCACTTAATCCTCCGCACACCTCATCCATCTCCGCCCCACACTCATCTCATCCCCCGCACCCATCCCGCACTACCCACTCGCCTTAGCACCCCCCCATTTCGTACTTACAATCCGACCGTTTGTTTACTATATTTCACTTATCAGGTCATGAAAAATATTTTTAAGACCAATTAAACACTTACCAATATGTCTCTCCCATATTCATTCGCCTCTCGCCTCATCGTCAGAACCCCATCCCTGCCATTACACCCCTCCGCCCACGACATCGACACCGCCGCCCTGCTTCAGGACGCCAACTTTATGGAGGCCTTATATCTCGCATCCAATGTCCTCTACGAAGAATGTATCAAATGGCGGAACGGCCAGATCACTGCCAAAAAAGACGTGGACAAGCTCATGCGGTCCATAAATAAATATTTCCTCCGGATGAGCAGCCGCTGCACCCCATTCGGCCTGTTCTCCGGTTGCAGCGTCGCCGGTTGGAACCCCGGCCAGACCTCGATCGTCCTCGACAGCCGGCAGACAGACCGCCATACCCGCCTCGACATGCAATACCTCTGCGCTCTGGCCGAACACCTGTCAGGGCTCACATCGATCCGCAACCGCATCCTCTTCTTCCCCAACAATAGTTTATACCGCATCGGCAAAGAACTCCGCTATGTAGAATATTCCTATACCGACAGCGTCCGGAATTACCATATCAGTTCGGTCACCGTCAATGATTACCTCCTCAACATCACCCGGCTCGCCGAACAGGGGGCCACGATCTGCCAGTTGAAAAACTTCCTGACAAGGGACGACATTCCCGCACCGGAAGCAGAGGAATACATCGAAAAACTGATCGGCAGCCAACTGCTGGTCAGCGAAATGCAGCCCGCCATCACCGGCAAAGAATTCATGCAGCAGCTAATATCCTCGCTGCAAAGGATCGCCTCTGAAGATGCCCCGGAAATCCTCGCCATTCTCCGCACACTGAACATCGTCCGGGACCTGCTGAAACAACTGGACGAAGGCTGCCATCAGGATATCTCCCTTTACAGGGCCATCATGCAGCACCTCGATACGCTGGGTGTAGAATATAATGAAGGCAGGCTTTTTCAGACGGATGTCGTCAGATCATTGAGCGGCGGCCTCTCCTCAGCAGTGCAGCAGGAACTGACAGCCGCCCTGGCTGCCCTCAACAGGCTCACCCCCCCGAAAGGCAGCGAGGCCCTCCGCTCCTTCACCAGCCGCTTCACCCAACGCTATGGCGACAAGGAAATGCCCTTGTTGGAAGTATTGGACACGGAAACAGGCATCGGTTACCAGGAGACAAACAGTAGTGGAATCTGCCCGCTGGTCTGCGACCTGCAGATCAGCAGCGCCACCCCCGAACAACGGCTCGGCTGGGGCAAAATCGAAGTACTGTTAAATGAAAAACTGAGGGCAGCCCGCGAGCAAAGCACCGGCGCCATCTCGCTGACAGACGAAGACCTCCGGGACCTGTCCCCCGCCGCTGACGAACTGCCACCATCTATGTCAGTCATGTTCCGCTGTATCGACGACGAAAATATTTACCTCGAAAATGCCGGCGGATCCAGCGCTGTCAACCTCCTCGGCCGCTTCGCCCATGCCGACCCCGCCATTCATGAGCTCGCGTCGGACATCGCCCGGCAAGAACAGGCACTCGACCAGGACGTCATCTATGCCGAGATCGTCCACCTCCCCGAAGCCCGCACCGGAAATATCCTGCTCCACCCCGCCTTTCGGGCCTATGAGATCCCTTACCTCGCTCAATCCTCCCTCGATAAAGAATGTCAGCTGGACCTGCAGGACCTCTGTGTCTCCATCAGGAAAGGCCGGGTCGTCCTCCGCTCACAACGGCTGAACAAGACGATCGTCCCTCGCCTCAGCACTGCACATAATTATTCGCTTAGCTCCCTGCCTGTCTACCGGTTCCTCTGCGACCTGCAGGCCCAGGGCAAAAAGAACGCCCTGCGATTCAACTGGGGCAGCCTCCGGCATCAACACTGTCATCTGCCCCGCGTCATGTACCGACGGACGATCCTGTCAGCCGCCTCCTGGAATTTCTCGGCCGGGGACATCGATTGTTTGAAGAGGACCGCGACAACCGGCGAACTAAACGATCAGGTGGCCGCCTTCCGCACAAAATGGGGACTGCCCGCCGAAATCATCCTCTGCGATGGTGACAACGAACTGCCGGTGAACCTCGACAATACCAACATGGTACAGCTGTTGCTCGACTCGGTAAAGAACAGGGACCAATTCCTCATCAGGGAATTTATCCGTCCCGGCCTGATAACACAGGATGAAAACGGCAATCCCTACGCCAACCAGTTTATCGCCGTCCTGACCCGCAACAATACCAACGCCCCGGCTCAGGTCCACGCCCCCCGCCGCCACCCATCACAGCTCGCCGAACCCGCACAGACACCCGAACCTGGCGTCTTCGCTCTTGGCTCCGAATGGCTCTATTTTAAACTGTATTGCGGCGTCAAATCGGCAGACATGATCCTCTGCGACGCCATCGCCCCAATCACCCGGGAACTCCACGAGTACGGGCTCATCGACAAATGGTTCTTCATCAGGTATAACGATCCGGAGTTTCATCTCCGTGTCCGGTTCCACCTCAATGATACCCGCCGCATCGGCGACGTCATCCTCCTGATCCACTCCCACCTCCAGCCCTTCATCGACGACGGCTACCTTTGGAAGACCCAGACCGAAACCTACACCCGCGAACTACAGCGCTATGGCACGCTCGCAACAGGCATGGCTGAATCTCTCTTCCACCTCGACAGCGAATGCCTCCTTCAAATGCTGGACAAGACCCCTGACCATAACCGCGAAGCCATCCGTTGGATGTGGGCCCTCCCAGCCATAGACCGGTTCCTCGACTGCTTCGACCTGTCCGCCGATGACAAGCTCACCCTCCTCCAACAGCTCAGAGACTCCTTCGCCGCCGAATTCAATATGGACAAACCGCTCAAAACCCAGCTCAACGACAAATACAGGGTCAACAAACAAATGATCGAATCCATCATGCAACACGGCGACATCCCCGCCGAATGGAACCCCCTCATCGCGATCCTGGACGAAAGATCCGCCGCCGTCAGGCCCGTCGCCGCCAGGATCAACGACCTCTTCGCCGCCGGCAAAATGGAAATCTCCCTCTTCAGTCTCCTCGGCAGCTATATCCATATGATGGTCAATCGGATCGTTATTTCAGAAGCACGCATACACGAGGCCGTTATCTATGACTTCCTTTGCAGATGCTATAAGTCTCGTTCGTACCTCCAAAGTGGTGATTTGTGTAACAGAATTTGAACCCGCCTATCCGGCTTCTATCTTTACACTACAAATGCAGCAGGCATTTAAAAAATTAAAACCATTTAAACTTTACAATTATGTCGAAGACTAGCCAAACAAACAACCTCAATTTCGAGAAGTTCATCGTATCCGTTCTGAGCAGCACCACAAAACAAAGCCCGAAGCAGATCCGCCAATTCCTGAACGATACATTAAACTCCACCAATCCATTGTGCGACACGCATGTCACCACCACGCCGACTTCGATCGCCTGAGGCTGATAATTTTTTTACTACCCAACGGGAGCCCGGATATATCCGGCCTCCCGTCGTAGTTTATACAGGTACTGAATGTCGGATTGTAATTTTTATTATATTTGGCCCAACGACGCAAACAACATGATCACCTTATCCGGGGAAAAGAAATACAAAGTCATTTTGATCCATGTCGCATCCTGGGTGGCTTATGTGCTCCTACAAGTGCTGCAGCGCGTGGGTCGCAATCCAGGCTCTCCCGTCAACCTCCTCGATATAGTTTTCACCATATTACCGGGAGTCTATGTGTTCTATGGCAGCATATTCGTCTTTCGATTTTTGTCGGCCAAAAAATACATTCTTTTCGCCGTCACCATATTCCTGTTCTATTGTTCCTATTTTGCCGTGGCTTATGTCAACGCGTTTTGGATCTCACCCCTGTTTATCCCGGGCCTGATGACTCCGCCTTTCAACACAACCGAAATGATCGCTGCATCACTTTGGGTTTTCTTTAATTATTCCGCATTCGGCTTCGGCTATTATTTCGCCTATCAGGCAGTGAAGAGACAACAACAGCTCCGGCTCGCTGAAAAACAACAGATGGAGGCACGGCAAGAAACACTCATGGCCGAATATGCCTTCCTCAGAAGCCAGATCAATCCTCATTTCCTGCATAATACGCTCAATTTCTTTTACGCCAGGTCCCTGGGCACCTCTCCCGAACTCTCCGAGGCCATTCTGACCCTCTCGGAGATCATGCGCTATTCACTGGAAAAGGACGAAGACAACACCGGCAACGTCCCGCTCACCAAAGAAGTCGAAAACCTGCAAAAAGTCATTAAGATAAATGAGCTCAGGTTTAACAACAGGCTCAATATCGATTTCTCGGTATCAGGCAATATCGGTTCCGTCAGGATCATCCCGCTCGTGCTGATCACACTGGTCGAAAATGCATTCAAACACGGCGACCTCATCAACCCACGCGACCCCGTTCGGATTGCACTGCAGGTGGAAGAGAATGGGGGCCGGTTCCGTTTTCGTATCCGCAATCTGAAAAAAACAGGCCCCAGGGAACTGGGCCACGGCATAGGCATGGACAACATCCGCCGCAGGCTCGACTATGCCTATCAAAAAGATTACGACCTTATCATTACCGACGAAGATCATCATTACAGCGTCGAGCTGACGATCCGCTTCCAGATGAATCAGCAGGCCATTAACCATTAAATTAAATCTTAGCGCATGATCAATTGTATGATTGTAGATGATGAGCAGCACGCCATCGATACCCTTGTCCATCATGTTAAACAGACTCCATTTCTATCCCTCGTCGAGACCAGTACCAGCCCGATGGAAGCGCTCCATATAGTGAGCACCAAAAAAATCGACCTCCTCTTCCTCGACATCCAAATGCCCGAAATCTCAGGCCTGGACTTTATCAGGGCTATGCAAGGCAAGACCAAAGTGATCCTCACCACAGCCTACAGCGAATTTGCCATGGAAGGCTTCGACCTCGATGTGGTGGACTACCTCCTGAAACCCATCTCCCTGCCCCGCTTCCTCCGGGCCGTTCAACGGGCCGTCAATCTCATCACCCTCGCCAACCCTAACATCAACGAAGAACCTCTCGATGATGACTATATCTTCGTCAAAACGGAATCCAAAGGCAAAATGCTTAAGATCAACCTCAGGGAAATAGATTACATCGAAGGGATGAAGAACTATGTCGCTATTTACCACAATAACCAAAAGACCATGGCCTTGCTGAACATGAAAGACCTCCAGGACCGCCTGCCCCGGAAAAGCTTTATGCGGGTCCATAAGTCCTTTATCGTTTCCCTCCGGAAGATCACCGCCGTAGAAGGCAATCTCATCCACCTGGCCAATACCAGGGCCGAGATCCTGCTGGGCGATACCTATCGGGCCGACTTCCTGGAGACGATGAAAAACAAACTGTTATAGTCTCCTGACCCTGGTTTGTACCGGGAATCAGCCAGTTGGTGTATAAGAATGGCTCAAACAGATGGTCAACCGTAGTTTTACTGATCGGTAAAAACCGGGGACTTTATGCGACATATCATTCAAACACAGCTGGATAAAATAAATAGTGCCATAGAAGGTGGCAGCAGCAGGAATGACTCGTTCCTGACCGGAAAGCTGGGCTTGATCTTCTATTATTTTCACTTGTATAAAGCCACCGGGTCAATCGGATACAGCAATAAGGCAGAAGATTTACTGGACGATGTCATGGCCGATCTCAATACGGATTCCCCCAAACTGATTGGGGCCTCCTTCGGCGCCGGCGGCTCGGGCCTGGGCTATGTCATGAATTTCCTCCTCCAGGCGGGCTTCGTCAATTTTGACATCGACCGTGAGTTTGCCGATCTCGATCAGTATATTTTCAATATGGCCATGCAACAGGTGAAGGAAGATTTCATCGACTACCTGTACGGAGCCATCGGCGCTATCCATTATTTTTCGGCAAGAAACCCTACTCCGCGTATCAATGATTATCTCGACAACCTGATCCTCGCCGTATGCAACCGGGCCGTCCGGGAAGATGCCGGGTACTGGTTCCGTAACTACCTCCTGCGCACAGGCGCGGAAGACTATATCAACTTCGGCCTCTCTCACGGCCTCAGCGGGATACTCCTCGTCATGCTGAATACCTATGAAAGGTCCTCTCATAAGCCCCTCATCCGCAAAGTCGTACTGGAAGGGATCCGCTTCATCCGGAAATATAAAATGGATATCGATTTCTCCCGCGATGAATATTCTTTTTTTCCCAATTTCTTCCGCCAGGACGCGGCCGAAATATCCGGGTCGAACCGGTTGGGTTGGTGCTATGGCGACCTCAACCATGTCCTTCTTTTTTATCGGGCCGGCAAGGCTTTTAACTTCCCCGAACTGATCCAGCTCGCCGACCTCATCGGCACCCAGTCCATTATGCGCAAAGATGCTGTATCAACCCTGGTACAGGACTCCAGCTTCTGTCACGGCACCTCGGGCCTCGCCCAGTTTTACCGCAGCATCTACCTCGAAAGGCCCCTGCCCTCCTACAAACTGGCCTGCGACTACTGGACCGAACAGACGGTCATCCATCTCGACAAAGACCTCGACAGCAGCCTCTATTGCGGAAAAGAACACGAATTGCTCGACGGTCTCCTGGGCGTCGCCTTCCCCCTCTTGTCCTACCTCTCCGACTCCAATCTTGAATGGAGCAAATCCCTCCTCCTCTAACCTCTCCCCCTAGTTCTTCAGGAACTCCACGGCATTTCTGAAATTAGTCCCGGTGATCTCGATTATATAGACGCCCTTAGCAAGATCACTGACAGGCACCTGTACGCTGGCCGATGTCGTCGTCATCATCCGCACTATCCCTCCAATGCTATTGAACAGCCTGATATTGACCGTGCCGTCAACATGGGTAAGGGCCAGGTTAAGAAGGTCGGTGGCTGGGTTGGGGTACACACTGACGGTGACATCGGAACTGCCGCCGAAATTCACCGTACGGATGCCGGAATAGGCAACGGTACCATCCTCGTCCACCATAGCCAGCCGGTAATAGTTCAGCCCCTTCAGCGGCTGGAGGTCCGAAAAGGTATACTGTCCGGGGACCGTAGTGTAGGCTGCAGCAGCGACCGATCCGATCGTTGAAAATTGCGCGCCGTCACTCGATCTTTCGATCTCGAAGTGACTAAGGCCGGTTTCTTCCTGGGCATTCCATTCCAACAGGCTGCTGCTGCCCTGCGCGACAGCGGTAAAGGCAGTCAGCTCTAGCGGAAGGGTCGTGGCACTGTAAACGATGGTATAATAGCCGTTGGCCAGTTTGGATGCCGTCAGCTTGAAGGACACTATATTGCCGGATAGGGTGGTCGAGGTGGCGGCCACCAGCTTGTTGGTGCCGGTAGCAAAAGTACCGTCCGTAGCATTGTACAACAGCGAGTAGGTATTGACAGCCGACGGCGTGGTCCCGTTATAATCTGAAAAATTTAAGTTCAGCGTGACGGCTCCCGCAGTATTTCCGCCCGTCATTTGTACGTCCCAGCTGCGGTTCCAGCGGCTAATCGGGCTGGTGCTGGTGATGCCGGGAATAGTCGCGTTGGTGATGACCGTATTGGTCTGGGCGTTGTGTGCCGCCATCAGGTAGCCTGCGGTATTCAGAAAATCGGTGGCGCCGCTGCCGCTGCTGAAACCCAGCCCATCGGTAGAGCCCGCCAAATCGGCCAGGAAATTATCTGTCCCGCTCGTATATCCGATACCTATCAGGTTGGTCCCATAGGTAGTGGTAGTAGGCGGCGTATACTTGCTGACACTGACGGTCTGGTTCCATTCCGCCGACTCATAATTTTCCAGGATCACGCGCTGCGTGGTATTGAAGGCGGTATTATAAACCAGGATTTCGGACATCGTGCCGGAAAAATAGTTATCGGCGGCCCAATTGCTCCGCCCGATGTAATTTGAAGTCCTGGCAATGGACGTGGGTAAATACGTCTCGCTCGATCCGGCCTGCCCGGAGGCTGCCTGGGCTGTACCTGCAAGGTAATGCGCTACATTGGTCAGTGTCGCCGCAGTGCCCCCCTGCTGGACAGCCTCATATACGTTCTCGGATCCATTGACGATGGTTGAGGCGGTGGTCCAGGTCTGATCGCCGCTGGTGCCATTCCAACCTTCATAATAACTTTCAGCAGTATTTCCATTACGCCCCATCATGAAATTATTGTTGGCCGATCCGTTACCGAAGTCGAAGATCCGCTGCCAGCCTGACCCTGTTGGGGCATTATAGCTCGCGACCGCAAAGGCGCTGACGCCGGCTGTAAAGGAAATAGATGCCGGCAGGCTGGGTGTGCTCAGGAATTGCGTGCTGGTGGCAGTAAAGGTCAGGGCAGACCTGCCCGAAGGACTTGCCGCCGCTCCGTAAACGGGTTCCTCTGAAGTAGTGCCCTGGGTGAAATTATAGCCATTGCCGCTCAGGTCGGACCACTGGCTCACCTGATGGGAGCCATTTTGCGTAATGGAGCTGCTCTTATTGGCGTTTACCCAAACCAGGAGGTTGCCGTTGCCCATACCCCCGGGATAATAACTTTGGGCTTTCAGTGCCGGTACACTTATCCAGGCTATCGCTGCAAGTAAAAGGGCTTTTTTAAATGACTTTTTCATAAATATTGGCTTAGTCAGCTCCTATCTTGCAAACGCCGTACTAATCATCAACTGCGTTGATTACCAATATATATTAAAAAAATTAGTATACTCTTTAGCCTTTTTTCGGGACAGGGTTCCCAATTTGGGCCAACCCTCTTATCTCACGAAAAAGCTGAGAACGATGATAGCCAATTCGGCCAGTACTCCGACGAAGAGAAAGGGAATGGTATATTTGGTCGGCAAGGCCGCAAGGTTAGTCACAAACACCGACACCAAAGGCACCATCGCGGCAACGATTAAGCCGAACGATGCGCCATTCAACAGGATCGAAAACATCGTGATAGGAAAGAAGAAGGCGGTCATCACCGTGATGGAAAACCCTACCCACCCGATATGGTGGTCCACATCTTGGTTTTCGGCCCAATCGAAGAACCGCTCAATGAGAGATGGATGGCTGACCGCAGGCCTGTACAAGGGACGCACTAGTCCATGGGAAGTTGTAGTCGACATATTACTCAGTTTTAGACTACAAAAGTCGCCAGGAAAATTGCCATAATATATGACCGCCATCATGCCTCCACCTGATCATGAACACCCCCTGATCACTTTTGTACCCGTCAAATCAGGATATCCCGGTTCTACCCAAAAATCAGTACATTTAATTAAACTCCATCTGATCAATGAAACGCATTCCCATCCTTCTACCCGCACTTCTTGGCTTATTCGCCCTTTTGACCCAACCTTCTGCAGCACAGGTCCCTTACGGCAATAATCCCGCGGCAGGCCATTACCTCGAGACCCGCGGAGTCAAATTGTATTACGAAACCTATGGCCAGGGTCTGCCTTTGCTGCTCTTACACGGTAACGGAGGTTCCATCAGCAACATGAGCAACCAGATACCTTACTTTTCCAAAGATTATAAAGTCATCGCCATCGACACCCGGGCACACGGCAAATCAAAAAACCTATTGGATTCCCTGACCTTCGAACAGATCGTCGACGACTTCAACGCCTTGCTCGATACCCTCCACCTCGACAGTTGCTACGTCATTGGGTGGAGCGACGGCGGCATCGATGCACTTCTCCTCGCCATCCGCCATCCCGACAAGGTGAAAAAGATGGCCTTCACCGGCGCCAATCTATGGCCCGATACCACCGGCCTCACACCGTTTGTATGGAATTTGATTCAACGGGGAAATGTCGCCCTCCACAAACAGCCGTCGACACCCGAGGTCAAAAGACAACTCCAGATCTCGGACCTGGACCTCTATCAACCTCATATTACCCTGGACCAGCTGCATCACATCACCTGCCCCACGCTCGTCATCGGCGGTGACCACGACGCCATCCCGGTCCTCCATACCGTCCTCATTGCACAGAATATCCCACAATCCTATCTGTGGATCGTGCCCAACTCAGGCCATTCGGTGCCGATATTCAAAAAGGATCAATTCAATACCTTGATCTATGATTTCTTTACCCATCCGTACCGGAAGATCGAAGGAATTGCGACGTTTCAATAACGCTCACTTCCCATCGCCGCCCTCAATCCTCTTCCTGAAGTCCGATGGGTTCTCCCCCGTTAGCGCTTTAAATAATTTATTGAAATAAGATAAACTATCCAGGCCGATGGCATAACAGGTTTCACTGACATTGTCCCCCTGCATCAGCAGATTTTTGGCCCTCTCGATCCTGTATTGATTCAAAAAATCAGTGAACGTCATGTTGGTCTGCCGCTTGAAATATCGGCAGAAGGCAGGTGTGGTGAGATTTACTTTCCTCGCGACGACATTGACGTCAGGATTACTATGATAGTGAGCATCGATATATTCATATACCGCACCCATCCTGATCTTATCTTTCAGGATAAAATTTCGGCTCTCCAGGTCATGATTCAATATCGTCCTTTCGGCTGACCCCGCCACAGCCAGCTTCGTGTCACCATCAAAAGCTATCCCATATGCCGCATCCTTGAATAAAGCAGCTTCCACATAAACTAATTCGAACTCAGGGTGATAATGCCACAGGAAAGTATTTCGCAGCCGGGGCGAAAAAATCCTGAACGATTTGCCTGGCTCAAACGGAATGCTTTCCAATTGTATTTTACCATGCTCCATTATCCTGATTGTAAGCCTGAATTTACCAAAAATGTCAATACACAGCAAATAGTGGTCAATGGATGATACAGGCAACCTTTACAGGCACCTTAGCTTTGTTCGATAAAACAGCAAATCATGCAAATAGCCACCATGAACGCCCATAAGGATATACCGGGC
>Ga0302324_100011018_pt1 | contig 18628 bp, 17 predicted proteins | sample Palsa_T0_1_FD_201949 | JGI IMG/M metagenome (GOLD analysis project Ga0302324, IMG submission 201949) | Peat permafrost microbial communities from Stordalen Mire near Abisko, Sweden - Palsa_T0_1 | ecosystem: Environmental > Terrestrial > Soil > Palsa > Peat permafrost | place: Sweden: Abisko...
CGGCCCTGCCTGAGGCGCACCGCCGCCAGAGGCTCCGCCAGCCGTGCGGCGTCCCACTGGAAACGGGGCCAGTCGGGAAGATCGTGAATGTATATTCTCCGCATGTTCTGCGTCGATTATAGCAGCTGATCTCCGCATCGAGCAAACCTATTCACCGCACAAAACGCGGTTAATATTGAGGCTAATCTCCGCATGGCATGATGCGATTCTGTCTTTTCAATCACTTAGCTAGGCTGCTTGCTCTGACATCATCATCCCGATTTTCAAAACCTGCTATTCTTGAACTTGTCCTTGTAGAGGCGCGGAAACCATCAGTAGCCAGCCGCGCGGTTCCGGGATCTTCGGAGCGCTGGCGAAAGGGGTTGGCAGGATCATCCGCCGAAATCGGACCGTGGCAGATACCGCCCGGCGCGGTTGGGGGGCCAGGTTAATACCAGCCCACTGTCGTCCGGATCTCTTTGGAATCGAGAACGGATGGAGCGCTACTGGGAGGCGCGAAAAGCCGTTTGCGTGCCCTTGCTCCTCTATCCTTCTCAGCAGTCGATTGGAATCGAATGAACGTTTTCGAACTCACGCGCGCACTGGTGGACATCGAATCCATCACCGGCAATGAAGAGCAAATGGGCGATGTTCTCTTCGCTCGCCTGTCCGAGCTCGCCGCGCAATATGGCGGGCACGCCGAGCGGACGCCTGTCGAGCCTCGCCGCAATAACGTTCTGGCCTGGTGGGGAGAACCGGCAGTCACTCTTTCCACGCATATGGACACCGTGCCCCCGTTTTTCCCCTCGCGCGAAGACGACCAACACATATGGGGACGGGGCGCGTGCGACACCAAGGGCATCATCGCGTCCATGATTTTCGCCGTTCGCGATCTGCTTGAAGCCGGCCACTCCAATCTTGCGTTGCTGTTCGTGGTGGGCGAGGAGCGCAACAGCGCGGGCGCGCTGGCCGCCGCGAAATCGCCGCGCGGCTCCAAATTTCTGATTAACGGCGAGCCCACCGAAAACAAGCTGGCGCTGGGATCCAAAGGCGCAATGCGTCTGGAGGTGGTGGCCAGCGGGCGCATGGCGCACTCGGCTTATCCGGAGCTTGGCGAATCCGCGATTGAAAAGCTGCTCGACGCCCTCCATCAAGTGCGGCAGGTTCGCCTGCCGGTAAACGAGATCCTCGGACCGAGCACGCTCAACATCGGCACTATCTCTGGCGGCCGCGCGCCCAATGTCATCGCCGACCATGCGCAAGCCGAGCTTTTCATCCGCTTGGTGGACAGCGGCGACGCGACGCTCGAAGCCATGAAACAGGCCGTCGAAGGCCGCGCTGAAATTCGAGAGGTCCTCACCGTCCCGGCCGTGCTCTTGGGATCTCTGCCGGGTTTTGAGACCACCGTAGTCTCCTTCACCACCGACATTCCGGCGCTGAGTGAATCCTGGGGCCAGCCTTACTTGATTGGCCCAGGCTCCATTCACGTTGCCCACACAGTGGAAGAGCGAATCCCTAAAGCGCAAATTCTAGAAGCGGTACAAATTTACAAACGAATGGTCCAGCAACTCTTATGAACGACAACCGAATCCCCGTCGGAATCTTGGGCGCCACCGGCATGGTGGGGCAACAGTTCGTCAAATTTCTCCAGAACCATCCCTGGTTTGAGATCGCCTGGATGGGCGCGAGCGACCGCTCGGCGGGCAAGGTTTATCGCGAGGCGACCAGTTGGCGATTGGATGGCGCGATGCCGCTGTACGTACAGCGCCTGGAGGTGCGGGAATGCAAGCCGGCCAATGCGCCGCGCCTGGTATTCTCCTCCATGGACGCATCGGTGGCCACTGAAATCGAACGGGAGTTTGCGAAGGCGGGCCATGTCGTCGTCTCCAATTCGCGCAACCATCGCATGGAGCCGGATGTCCCGTTGCTGATTCCCGAAGTAAATCCCGATCATCTCAAGATCATTCCGCATCAGCAGCGGCTGCGCGGCTGGAAAGGGCAAATCGCTACCAATCCGAACTGCTCCACAATTGTGCTGGCCATGGCGCTCGCGCCGTTGAAGCAGTTCGGCATTACGCGCGTGGTTGCCACTACCATGCAGGCGATTTCGGGCGCAGGTTATCCTGGCGTAGCTTCCATGGATATCAACGCCAACGTGATTCCGTTCATCGGCGGCGAAGAGGAAAAGATGCAGCAGGAGACCCAGAAAATCCTCGGCGATTTCGCGGGCGATGGTCTCCGTCCCTTGAACGCCAAAGTGAGTGCGCATTGTAACCGTGTGCCCGTCGTCGACGGCCACACTGTCACCGTAAGCGTCGAGTTGGAGCGTAAGCCGAGTAAAGATCAAATAATCCAGGCGCTAGTGAATTACCGTAGCGTGCCGCAAGAGCGGAAGCTTCCGAGCGCGCCGCCGCAACCAGTGATTTATATGGAAGAAAACGACCGGCCGCAACCACGCCGGGATGTGGAGCGCGAACGTGGCATGGCCGTGTTCATCGGCCGCCTGCGTGAATGCCCTGTTCTGGACTACAAGTTTGTCGCACTCGGACACAACACCATTCGGGGAGCCGCCGGCGCGGCGGTATTGAATGCCGAGCTGATGTTCTCTGAGGGCCTTTTGGACTAATGCGCCGGACGCGCTATCCGTACCGCACGCCTGCGTCGTGGCGCAGTTACTTTCCAGTGAGCATCCACCTGCGGCGAAGATCCGAGCCGCCGATCTGCGTCGGATGGCAACGGTCAGCGGCGCTTGAAACCGCACCAACAGGATGCTGAAAAAGGGCGAAAACCGTTTGCTGGGGCGCGTGGCTCATTCTCGCGCATGCGTGTTCGTTTACCGAGCCGCGACCGTGAGGGAGTCGGTTCCAAACGACTCTTTCAGCAGCCTGCTAAGGGCGGACCCCGGCTCCTGCGTTCCGCGCCTCCGCTCACGGCGACGATTGGCCTTTCCTCACCAGTGTCCGCATAAGCGGAAAGCGCTTCCCGGCGGGAATCTCTCTGGCGGATGTAACCTCGGCCGGGCGTGTTCTCCGCATCGAGCGGCTTGCGCCGGGATTCCTGGACAGTGCGGACACGGCACATTGAGAACGCGCGCCATAAGAGACACTCGCGAATGATCGTCATGAAGTTCGGGGGGACCTCCGTCGAGTCCGCCGAAGCAATCCAGCGCGTCACCGGAATTGTCAAGTCGCGGCTCCACCGCAGGCCCATTGTCGTGGTCTCCGCGATGGGCAAGACTACCAATCGGCTGCTAATAATCGCCGATCTCGCGGTCTCGGGACGCCGCGACGAAGCGCTCCGCGAATTGATCGCGCTACGCGATTTTCATCTCCGGGAATCGGGAATGGAACGCACGGTTGACGAGCATTTTCAGGAACTCTCGGAGTTGGTGAAAGGTCTGGCAGTTCTGGGCGAATTGACTCCGCGCTCCATCGATGCGATTTCCAGCTTCGGCGAGCGCCTGTCCAGCCTGATCGTTACCAACTATTTCCAGCATCACGGTCTCAGCGCAGTGCATGTCGATTCGCGCAAAGTGATCGTCACCGATCGCCGCCACACACAGGCTATCCCGCTCTTTGAAGAAACCTACGCCAAACTGGCGGCTGCCATTCCGCCCTTAGCGAAGCAGCAAGTGGTGGTGATGGGCGGCTTCATCGCATCCACCGAAGATGGCGTCACTACCACGCTCGGCCGCGGCGGATCGGACTTCACCGCATCCATCGTCGGCGCAGGTATCGGCGCTGAGGAAATCCAGATCTGGACCGACGTCGACGGAATGCTCACGGCGGATCCCACCGTCATTCCGGACGCGCATCGCGTCAAGGTAATTTCGTTCACCGAAGCCGCCGAGTTGGCCTATTTTGGCGCCAAAGTGCTGCATCCCGCCACTGTCATGCCCGCCATCGATCGCAATATCCCCGTCATGATTCTGAACTCGCGCCGGCCCCAGGTGGAAGGCACGCGCATCCAGTCCGCGACAGTTCCAAGCAAAAACGTTGTGAAGTCCATCGCCTGTAAAGGCAAGGTATTGGTGCTGAATATCCGATCCACGCGCATGTTTATGGCGCATGGTTTCATGCGGAGGATCTTCGAGGTTTTCGACCGCAACCAGACTTCGGTGGACATGGTCGCGACGTCGGAAGTCAGCGTTTCACTCACCATCGATCAGCCGGAGCGCGTGGAGGCAATCGTGACGGAATTGCGCGAGTTCGCCGAAGTTTCGGTGGATGAAAATCAGGCTATCATTTGCATTGTGGGTGAAAACATCCGCCACACTCCGGGCGTTGCGGCGCGGGTGTTCAACGCGCTGGGAAGTATCAATGTCCGCATGCTGTCGCAAGGCGCATCCGCGCTGAATCTTGGCTTCGTCGTGGCCGGCGCCGATCTGTCCGCCGCCGTTCAGGCTCTGCACACCGAGTTTTTCACCGATCTCGATCCGGCGGTCTTTGATTGAGCAACCAGGATTGAGCAACCCAGATGCCTAATCTCGCCATCGTCGGCTACGGCAAGATGGGGCGCTTGATCGATCAGCTTGCCCCGGAATATGGATTCACGGTTACGGCGCGAGTGGACGTGGATCGCGACGAATCGCTCGGCGGCGCGGACGTGGCGGTCGAATTCTCCGTGCCATCGGCCGTGCTGGACAACATCCGGAAAGTGTCCGCGCTTCACATTCCGATTGTGATCGGCACCACCGCCTGGCTGGAACATCTGGCCGAAGCCAAAGCGTTGATCGAAACAAACCAGACCGCTCTCGTTTGGAGCCCCAACTTCTCGGTCGGCGTAAATGTCTTCACGCGGCTGGTTTCTGAAGCCGCGCGATTGCTTGCGAACGAAAAAGAATATGGCGCGTGGGCCTGGGAGATTCACCACATTACCAAGAAAGACGCACCGTCCGGCACTCTAATCCAACTGGTGGATCGGATCAAGGCCGCGGGCTACGGCCGCAATATTGACGTGAGTTCCAACCGCGCAGGCGCACATCCGGGCACGCACGAAATTGGCTTCGATTCCGCCGCCGACACCATCACGCTGCGCCATACCGCGCGCAGCAGGGAAGGCTTCGCCCGGGGCGCTCTGAAAGCGGCACAATGGATTATCGGGCGCAAAGGATGCTACGAATTTAGCGACGTTCTCTTTGGAGCCTGAGGCGTTATTGGAGGAAGACATGTTATTTCAAGGCTGCGGCACCGCCATGGTTACCCCGTTCCGCACGGACGGCTCTCTCGATGAACATGCGCTTCGGTCGCTGGTGAAGCGGCAGATCGCCCAAGGGATCGACTTTCTGGTGCCCTGCGGAACCTCGGGAGAAAGTCCAACCCTCACCCGCAAAGAACATCTGCGCGTGGTGGAGATCACGCTGGAAGAATCCAAGGGCCGCGTGCCGGTGCTCGCGGGAGCGGGCGGTTATAACACTGCTGAAGTGATTGAACTGGCCAACGAGATCAAGGCGATGGGCGCCGAAGGCATTTTGTCTGTCACGCCGTACTACAACAAGCCCACGCAGGAAGGTCTATACCAGCATTATAAAGCGATCGCGTCGGCGGTCCAGCTGCCCATCATTGTATATAGCGTGCAAGGCCGCACTGGAGTGAACATGGAGCCGGCCACGCTGAAGCGGCTTTCAGAGATCGACTACATCATTGGCGTCAAAGAAGCCTCCGGCAATATCGGCCAAATGGCGCAGGTGGTGCATCAGGTCCCGTCCGGCTTCGCGGTACTTTGCGGAGACGATTCCATCGCCGTTCCTTTGATCGCCCTGGGCGGCCATGGTGTGGTCTCGGTAGTATCGAACGAAATTCCGCGCGAGTTCACCAACCTGACGCAGCGCGCACTGGCGAACGATTTCGCGGGCGCTCGCGAATTGCAGCGGAAATATCTGCCGCTCATGGAAGTGAACTTTGTTGAATCGAATCCCATTCCGGTGAAGGCGGCCATGGCGCTGATGGGACTGCTGGAGCCTGTGTGGCGGCTGCCTCTCTGCCCGCCAAATCCGGCGAATCTCGCGAAGATCGAAAAGGTGGTCGAAGCGCTGGGTCTATTGGCTGGCCGGAGCGTGCATGCGGGCTGAGATCGAAACGCTCTTCGACCAGCCTCCCGCGGCTTACACCGACGATCATTTTCATCTCTTCCAGCTTTTCAAGCAGGCGCTGAATTCGGGCGAGGTTCGCGCGGCCGAGCCCGACAACTCGACGAAAACCGGATGGCGCGTAAACTCTTGGGTGAAAAAGGGAATTCTACTTGGCTTTCGCCTGGGTACCCTCGTAGACATGTCGATTAATTCCACCCGGCAGCCCTGGTTCGATAAAGCCACATTTCCCGTGCGGCACATTGCGGCCGATCGCGGCATCCGCATCGTTCCCGGCGGATCCAGCATCCGCGACGGCTGCTACATCGGACGAGGCGTCACGTGCATGCCGCCCATGTACATCAACACGGGAAGCTGGGTGGGCGACGGTTCCATGATCGATTCGCACGCGCTGGTGGGAAGCTGCGCGCAAGTGGGATCGAATTGCCATATTTCCGCGGCAGCGCAAATCGGTGGAGTGCTGGAGCCGGTGGGCGCGCTCCCGGTAATCATCGAAGACGAAGTGCTGATGGGCGGCAATACGGGTGTTTATGAAGGCACTGTGGTGAAGCGGCGCGCGGTGCTCGGCTCGGGTGTCATTTTGAATCGCTCCACGCCCGTGTATGATGTGGCGCGGGGCCAGATCCATCGCGCTACTGACGAAGATCCGCTGGTGATCCCCGAAGACGCGGTGGTGGTGGCGGGCTCGCGCGCCATTACCTCAGGCCGGGGTCTCGAGTGGGGATTGTCCTTGTATACACCGGTAATCGTCAAGTATCGCGATTCGAAAACCGACACGAGGATTCAACTGGAACACCTGCTCAGATAGTCCAGCGTGGCGCGCGGCCAGATTCATCGCGCTACTGACGAAGATCCGCTGGTGATCCCCGAAGACGCGGTGGTGGTGGCGGGCTCGCGCGCCATTACCTCAGGCCGGGGTCTTGAGTGGGGATTGTCCTGGTATACGAACACTTGCTGAGATAGTCCAGCGTGGCGCGCGCGGTTGTTTCCCAAGTGAATTGCGCGGCGCGGTGTTGAGCTGCGTCAGTAGGGATTTGTCCCGAAGCCAGCAACAGCAAGGCGTCTCGAATCTCGCGATCGTCGTTGGGGTCGAAGAAGTGGACGGTCGACCCCGCGATTTCGCGCAGCGGAGGAATATCGGAACACGCGACGGGGACTCCAGCCGCCATCGCTTCCAGCACCGGCATTCCGAAGCCTTCGAAGGTAGATGGGTAAATGAATCCCAGCGCTCCTCGATAAAGCTCCAAGACCTTTTCGCGTGTGACCCAGCCGGTGATTTCGACGTTTTCGCCCGCCAGGCGTTCCACCTCGTCAGCCGCGAATCCGCGCACGCCCGTCAGTATCAATCTCGGCGCATTTTTCATTTTAGCGTGTACGCGCAACAATCGCTGCAAGTTCTTGTGCGGATGCGTGGTGGAAACGCACAGCAGATAATCCTTGGGATCGCGGCCATGGGCGATTGCCTTGAACTCACGCTCCACGCCGTGATGGATCACCTGCGCCGGGCGGCCATAGTAACGCTGCAGATCGTCGGCGGTGGCTTGGGACACCGCAATCGCGCCGCGCGACCGTCGAGCCGAGGCCCATACCCAAAAATTCCAGAACGGCAGGTCGAACCAGCGAAAATATTCCGGATGCCGCTTGTGCTGCAGGTCGTGAAACACGGTGACCATCGGGCAAGCACACAGCAACGGCGCGGTAAATCCCGGATTAAACAGAACATTGAGCCGATGTTGTCGCGCTGCGAACGGCAACGCGAACTGTTCCCAGAGAATGCGCCCCGGCCGGAAGCTTGCGCGCAAGGGCTGCGGCGCCCTCGCGAAGTTCGGACGGTTCGGCGTCAGATCGAGGCCGGTCTCGCGATTGGTGAAGACGATGTATTGGTTTTCTGAATCGATATCGGCCAGTGCCCGAAGCAGGTTTCGGAGATAAATTTCGGTGCCCCCGACACCTCCGGGAATCAGGTAGAGAGCGTTCACGCCGATGCGAATCATCTATTGGTGCACATCGGCGTGACGCACATCAGCGGCCCATGCGAGCCAGAGCCTCACTCGCAGGCGCATTGTTCGGGTCTAGCGCCATCACGCGCCGATAGTCCTCCCTCGCTTGCGCTCGATCGCCTTGGATGGCATGAATATTTCCTAAATAGTAATAAGTCATGGCGAAGCCGCCGTCCAGCCGCTGAGCCGTATCGAGAGCCTCCAAGGCCTCCGGATACTTCCCCATTTTTCCGTATTCCATCCCGATTTGCGAGTACACGTGCGCCGTCGGATGCTGCGCCGCAGCCTGTTGAAGTTTCGCGATAGCCTCTTGCGAGTTGCCGGCGCAATCGTAGGCTAGCGCCCAATCCAGGAACAGGTCGTAGGCCGGAGGCTGCAGCGCCGCGGCTTCTTGAAATTCGTCGACCGAATCGGCGCAGGCCCCCGCCTGAAATTCAGCCATCGCCAATTGGAAGCGCGGCCGCAGTTTTTTTGGCGATTTCGAGACGGTATCTTTCCACATGTCGATAGAGCTGCCCCACAGCAGATTCCGTTGGTATGTCAGGGAGCCTTCCACCACCAACACCAGCGCAAGCGCGCCGATAAGAACGTTCCGCGAGGGTTTCCAGCGGCGCAGAAATTCCACGGCGATGAACAGCAGGCCAATGAACGGAAGGTACATGCGGCGCTCGGCCATGGGATCGCGAATGGGCGCGAAAGAGGAGGTTGGAGCCAGCAGAATCAGGAATATGAACCATCCATAGGACGCGATCGGAAAGCGCCGGCGATAAATCCAAGCCGGCACAGTAACCGCCAACAATCCAGCCAGGCCGAAGATCGCGCCGTGAGCGGTGATGTTTCGCGAAATGTCGATGTCGGGGTCGAGGTTCTGGCCGATCGGCACGACAAACAAGCGAAGATAGTCCCAGATGACACGGCACTCGGTGAAGAAGTATTGGTACCAGGTGAGGCCCTGGATCTGGAAACCCGCGGATTGATTCCCACGAAGAATGCGCAAGAGGCCCACTAAGGCCAAAGCGGCGCCGGCCGCGATGGGAATGTACAATTTCCAATTTCTCCAGATGACGGAAGGGGAAAATTCAAAGTTCCAATAGTAATCGGTGAGAATGAAGAGGGCCGGAAGGACGACTGTGTGTTCTTTAGACAGCGCTGCCGCAACAAACAGGGCCATGAGCGCCAGGATTCTTGGGATCGATACAACCGCGGTTTTGCGATAAAGATAGACGGCTAAAGCCGCAAGAACAAAAAATACGCTGAGTGTTTCGGACCGGCTGGCCACGTAACTCACCGATTCGGTCTGCACCGGATGGAACAAGAAGAGGCCGGCGGCGAAGAACGACAGGATACGATTGCGCGATTCCTCTACCCCACCCCAGCTCAGCACCTTGCGAACCGCGAGGAAAGTGAGGATGGAGTTCAGCAAGTGCAGCAGCACATTGACGGCGTGGTAGCCAAAAGTATCCTCCGCGCCGGACTGTTGGTAATTCAGCCAGAAGGTGAACATCAGCAGCGGACGCGTCTGCCTGAACCAATCCCGAAAAGTCAGATTGGCGGCGTCCGGCCGCATATACGTGAGGTAGGTGTCGTCCAGCAGAAACGGCCCGTGGATAGCGGGCCAATAAATTTCAAACACGGCAAACAGCGCAATCGCGAGGCTCGCCGCGTAAATCCAGATCCAAGGATTGGCCGCGGGCTCCGCCGCTGCGACGGAAGGAACTGCTCGGTTTGATTTCCTCGTCTTGCTACTCTTCATTTATATTCGTGATTTATATCCCTGATCTATATCCTCAGTTCGATTGTGCAACTGAAACTCGACAATCGCGATCCGCTGGGCCATCGCGATGTTGGCGTCCTTCAGGTCGGAAATCACCACCGAAAGACGATAGATCACAATCACGAACACACAGAAGACCAGGAGCATCAGGGCGATCGGAGGATCGGCCAGACCCAGTTGCCGCGAGATCCAGTTGAGCGCGAAGGACGAGCGGGAAAGCACCAAAAGTATGACGGCGGCGGCCAGCCAGCTTACCGAATACTCCACGCGGATATGCGAGCGGCGGACCGAGAACAGCACCATGGCTGCCAGCAGGACGCTCAGAACGGTGGTGACATTGAGTAGGCGCTCCATGTTTTATCGCTCTTCTCGCGGGGCGTCCTTTCTGCGGCGCCGCTCAAATTTCAGAACATTGATAAACACACCCAGCAGAACGTGGAAGATGTAATATAGCGATTTTACCGCGGTGATGGTGCTGCGGCCAGTCTTACGCGGGCGCATGCGGCAGGGCACTTCCTGGAACTGGAAGCGCTTGCGCTGCAAAACCACCAGCGCCTCAATTTCCGGATATTCGAGAGGAAAACTGCCGGTGAATACTTGCAATGCCTCGCGGTTGACGCCGACGAAGCCCGAAGTAGGATCGCGCACCGGTTTCCCCAGAATGGGCCGCAGCACCAGTCGAAAAAACCAGATGCCCATGGCGCGAACGGAGTTGGTGTAGTTCCCGTTGCCATCCTGAAACCGCGAGCCGATCACCATGTGGCATCCGGTTGCGCGCAGCGTCTGTAACAGAGCCGGAATGTATTTGGGATCGTGCTGGCCGTCGCCATCCACCCGAATCACATAGTCATAGCCGAGCTCGTAGGCCAGCTTGTATCCAGCCTGCACACCGCCGCCGAGGCCCAGGTGATAAGGCAAGCGGAGTACGTCGGCGCCGGCTGATCGCGCACTTCGCTCCGTGCCGTCGGTGGACGCGTCATCCACCACCAAAATGGGCGCCTCGGGCATTGCCGCGCGAACTTCGTGGATGACACCGGCGATCGCGCCTACCTCGTTAAATGCCGGGATCAGAATCAAAAGCTGATTGGGTCCGCCGGCCGGCTTCACAGAGCAGCCACCTGGCGGGGACTGATGGAATAACGCCGGATCAGCCGACGAAATCGTTTGCCGCTCAGCCGGCGCTTCATCCCGCGGCGCTGGCGCCAAATTGTAGGAAATCGCGCGAGCAATTCGAAATGGCCGCGCACAACGTACCAAGCCAGGCGCGGTAACCCGCCGTCCTCGCGCCGAAACTCGGCTGCCTTGCCGCGTCCGCCCAGCGCATAGATAAAATGCCAGAAATAGCGAGACGTGGCATAGAACGGAACCAGCAGTAAATCGAGCAGAGGAAAGTTTTTGAAGATCACGAAGAGACGATTGCGCTCCACATACCAGGCTTTGAGCGCGGAGGCCCTGCCTGAGGAATGCGAATAGCGATGTTCCACCGCCGCATCGGGAACGTACAGGCACTCCCAGCCGGCCCAGCGCGCGCGGAGGCCCAGGTCGGTGTCCTCGCAATACAAAAAGAAGCTCTCATCGAAGAGGCCGATTTCTTCCAGCATTGCGCGGCGATATAAAGCCGCGGAGCCGCTGGGCAACAGCGCTTCTTCCTGGCGCGCATAGGCCCCAGGCGATTCCAGATGCCCGCGCTGTTTGCTGCTTCCATCCAGGCAAATCAGCATGCCCGCCGAATCCAGACTGCCGCCACTCGCGTTGCGGACTTGTGAGGCGCACATGCCCACGTCGGGGCGCGGCTCTATGGCTCGAAGCAGCGCTTCCAGCCATCCGGGATTCGCAGCGGCGTCGTCATTCAATACCGCAAGATAGGGCGCCCCCGATTGATGGAATGCTTGATTGACGGCGGCTCCGAAGCCGAGATTGCGGTCGTTTGCGATCACTCGGATTCGGCCGCCCGCTTGCTCCGCGCGCCGAGCCGCGTCCCGCCCGCTGTTGTCTACCACCACCACTTCGAAATCCGAAAAGGTCTGGCGCTCCAGAGAGGCCAGGCACGCATCCAGGGTTTCGTCCGCCGCCAGAGTGGGAATAACCACCGTCACTGTTGGGTGGACCGCGCCGGACCGGAGTTCTTGTAGCATCTCAGTTTCTTGCAAGCGCAAAGGGTGCGGCGCGCACCGCGAAATAGATCGGGAACCGGCCCGTGCCGCGCTCCGTTTTGCGAGAGTTCCTCAAAAACCCTCAAGCCCCGAGCCAAAACATAAGGTAGGATAGTGGCTTGCACAGACACTTACTATACATTCTCTTTGCAAGCACCGTGTTGGCGCAAACGCCGGTCCATCTAGGCGAAATACGGCAGCTCACCGATGGCGGCGAGAACGCCGAAGCGTACTGGGCGCCCGATGGCCGGCGCATCATTTTTCAATCCACGCGCGACAAGCTGGAGTGCGACCAGATCTTCATCATGAATCGCGACGGATCCAACCAGCACATGGTTTCCACCGGCAAGGGCCGCACCACTTGCGGATATTTTCTGCCGGACAACAAACACATCTTGTTCGCGTCCACGCATGAGTCGGGCGACGCCTGCCCGCCCCCCGCCGATCGCAGCAAAGGATATGTGTGGGCTGTCTATCCGACGTACAAGATCTACCTGGCCACCGATGACGGCAAAATCCTGAAGACGCTGGCCGGCGCGCCGGGCTACAACGCCGAAGGCACCGTAAACTTCAAGACCGGCCGGATCGTTTACACGTCCATGGAGTCCGGCGATTTGGATCTGTGGACCATGAAGCCGGATGGTTCCGGCAGGAAGCAGCTCACCAAGACTGATGGGTACGACGGCGGCCCCGTGTTTTCGCGGGATGGCAAAAAAGTGGTGTGGCGCGCGAATCATCCGCTCACGCCCGAAACCGAGAAGCGCTATCACGATTTGCTGAAGGATAACCTGACGTCGCCGATGAAGATGGAGCTGTTTGTAGCGGACGGCGAGGGAAAGAACGCAAAGCAAATCACGAATTTCGGCTGCGCGAGTTTTGCTCCCACCTTCACGCCGGATGGCAAGAAGATTCTGTTTGCGTCAAACAAGCATGATTGCGACGGGCGGAAGTTCGAGCTCTACCTGATCGACACCGATGGTTCGAATCTGGAACAAGTGACCGATTTCGGCGGTTTCACCGCTTTTCCCGAGTTTGCGCCAGACGGAAAAACAATCGTGTTCGCATCGGACAAGGGCGCGAAGTCGCCTTACGAATTTAATATCTTCACCGCTGAGTGGAAGTAGCCTCCGAACCCGTCCCCTGAGTCTCGTTCACCAGACTCGGTGTTCCCTTACTCGTCACTTTCGATGGCAGGCGCATTCCAGCCACCGCCCAGCGCCTGCACCAGCTCAACCGCCGCCGTGATCTCGTTGACGGGTAAAGTCACCTGCGTCTCCTGATTGCTCAACAGCGTGAGCAGGGCCGTCACCACATTCAGGTAAGGGTCCAGACCCGTCTCATATCGCGGTAGCGATGTTCAAGTATCTTTGCGCCGCTTCTAGTAAAGCGTCAGCACCTGATGGAACAGCAGACCGCCCTCCATCGCCACGCCCAGCGCCTTCCGCGGATCAGAGCCGATACCGGAGCCAAATGCCAGTGGAATGCCGCTGAGCAGCGCCGCCATTGTCGTCATCGTGATCGGCCGGAAGCGAAGCAGCGAGGCTTGGTAAATTGCTTCCGTGGCATTTTTTTCGCCAGTCCGCTCGGCCTCCAGCGCCAAGTCGCGCGCCTGCTCTTATGGAATGACAACTGGGCCTGCTGGACCGTCTGAGCATGGTTTCCATGGCCTGACTTCCTTCCGCCCGGGAGTCTTGACCTGACGCGGCTCGTGCGGGATGCTCGATACTTATGGCTCGCCGCACATCGGAGCAAATCCAGGCGGATCTGCGCGCTCGTCTGGAGACGGCAAGGCTGGATCTGCTTGCTCTCTTCCGCGCCCGGATCGAATGAATCTGACGCCGCAAAGATTCCGCAGCGCCTCATCCGGCAACTGTTCGAACTGGATGCCGGCTTTGTGGAGGCTCTGTGGGGCCTCGATCAGCCACCCGGCACACCTGGAACAGCTACCCGCGGCCTGCTCCCGATTCAGCAAGAACTCCCGGCACAGGCTCTCGCCACTCTTTCCCGATTGGAACCCACTATCCGATCGAATCTGAACCCGGCGAAGGCCTGCAATATGGTTCCCGGCCAAGACCCCCCAAAACGGTTAAGCGCCCGGACCCTTTGGCTGCCGCTGGGCCTGGGCGCTTATCTATTACAATGGGGGTTGCATTTTCAGCATACCGGCGTAACTTGAACGATCTTCGAAGCGCCAACTCTGTATACAAGTCGCAAGGCGGTCTGTTTTTTTGGAGAATGATTTTTTTGGAGAGTGAAATGGGCAATTTCTGCCGAACCAGCATACGTCTGTTCTTGCCCATCGCGGCCCTGATGAGTTTACCGGGTCTGATGAGTGTTAGCGCATTCGGCCAAGGAGCCATTGGCGAGTTCGTGCCCGATGTGGGATTCGATCTGTCCGGAAATTGGAACCCGCTGTTGCACGAGGACTTCCTGGAACGCATTCCGGGTCCGGAGTTGGTGAACTATTCCGGCCTTCCCATCACGGAAGGCTCGCGGCTGTGGGCCGAAAGCTGGAACTCCTCCCGGCTTACCATGCTGGAGCACCAATGCCAGGTGCACGTATCGCCCTACATTTATCGCGGACCGCTGCAACTGCGGTTCTGGGACGAAAAAGATCCGCAATCGCAGACCATCGTCGCGATCAAGAACTACATCAGCACCTACGAGCAGACCCGAACCATCTGGATGGACGGGCGCCCACATCCGCCGGCTTGGGCGGCTCACACCTGGATGGGGTTCTCTACGGGCAAGTGGGAAGGCACTATTCTGACGGTTTACACCACCCACATCAAGCAGGGCTGGGTGCGGCGCGACGGTCTGCCGGAGAGCGATCAGGCCACGCTGGTGGAGCACTTCATCCGGCACGGCGAGCACCTGACGCACGTCAGCATCGTGACCGATCCGGTGTATCTCACCGAGCCGTTGATCAAGTCCGAGGATTTTCTGTTGAACACCAACGCCGGCGGAAACTGGCTGTATCCCTGCGAAGAGGTGGAAGAAGTGGAAGGCCGGCCGCGCGGCGCAGTGCCGAATTATCTGCCCGGCCAGAATCCTTTCATCACAGAATACGCCAACATGGTCCACTTGCCGCTGGTGGCGGTTTTGGGCGGTCCGGAAACGACGTATCCCGAGTTCGAGAAAGTCATCAAGAATCCGCCTCCCGTTCCAACCGATCCGTTCCAGCGGGACGAAATCGTCCCCATGCCCGTCAAGAATGAAGCGCAGAATCCCGCGCCTACGGACGGCGAGGTCCACATTCTTCCGGTGCAAGGGAATGTCTACATGCTGGTGGGCGCGGGCGGTAACATCACCGTGCAGGTTGGCGCGACGGGCGTATTGATCGTGGACACGGGCCTGGCGCAGACGGCGGATAAAGTGATCGCGGCTATCCAAAAGCTGGCTCCCGACAAACGGCTGCAGTACATTATCAACACGCACGTACATCCGGATCATATCGGCGGAAACGAAAAACTGCGCGCCTCGGGTGTCACCATTACGGGCGCCAACGTGACCCGCGATATCGCCGATGCGTCCAAAGGCGCTGCGATTATCGCTCATCAGGCGGTGCTGGACCGTATGAGCGCGCAGAGTGGCGCCCAGCCCGCGGCGCCCACCGGCGCCTGGCCCACCGACACTTTCCTGGGCGATCGCAAGACGCTGTGGTTCAATGAGGAGCCGGTGGAGATCCTGCACGAGAAAGCGGCGCACACCGATGGCGATAGCATCGTGTTCTTCCGCCATTCGGACGTGATCAGCACCGGGGACATCTTCACCACCACCGGTTATCCGTTTATCGATCTGGCGCGGGGCGGCAGCATTCAAGGCGAACTGGACGCGTTGAACAATCTCTTGGACCTTGCCATCTCCAAGCACGACGAAGAGGGCGGCACCTACATCGTTCCCGGTCATGGACGCTTATGCGACCGTTGGGAATTGATAGAGTATCGTGATATGGTAACTATCATTCGGGATCGCATTCGGGCTTCGATCAAAAAAGGGATAACGTTGGACCAGGTGAAAGCATCCAGGCCCACGATGGATTATGATGCACGGTATGGTGCCGACAAAGGCTTCGGCGCTACCGACCAGTTCGTGGAAGCTGTGTACAAGAGTTTGGGGAAGTAGAAGCACAAGAAGTTGCACACAGGAGTTTGCAGTACGGTATATTATGAGATTCAGCCGGGAAGGGAAAAACTAAAGGAACCCATATGAAACGAACACTGTTGTTCTTGGTTGTCGCCGCGGCGTCCGTGTTGAGCACACAGATAAATGTGTATGCGCACCACTCATTTGCGGCCACGTATTTCGAAGACCAGACGGTCACTATCGAGGGCAAGCTGGTACAGTTCCTGTATCGCAATCCCCATTCGTTTGTGCACGTCGAAGCTCCGGATGACAAGGGAGAAATGCAAGTCTGGGCCGTGGAATGGGGCGCCGGAGGCCAGTTGAGCCGCGACGGCGTCACGCGCGAGTCTTTGAAGCCGGGCGATCACGTTGTTATCAAGGGCAATCCGGGCCGCAACCCCGACGATCACCGCATCCGGATGCAGAGCATCACTCGCCCCTCCGACGGTTGGAACTGGAAGGGCGTAGTTCAGTAACTCAGCGCGGCCAAACCCAGCCGCGGCCAAACCCAGCCGCGACCAAACCGAGCCGCGACCAAACCGAGCCGCGACCAAACCGAGCCGCGACCGTGAGGGAGCGGTTTTAAAAATGCCTGAGACGGCCTACCGGGTTATCCTGGTTGCCGTCGTGAGTCCGCCTGCTTTCGCATCGGTGGATTTCATGGGACGAAGGCTTCCGCCGGATCGCGAGAGTCGGCGCGGAGCCTTTCTGGATTAGGTCCAAGCGCGGCGCGCAGGGCGGACGCCCTTGCATGGTGCCAGGTCGCCACGGTTGAGGATGATCTCAAATAGCTGACGGGGCCGAGCCCCGGCGTCCCAAATTTAGTAGCATAGGATTCGTTTCCCATGTTGTGGAAGGTCCGGAGATAAATTTATGATTCGCAGATTCCTAAGCAAAGGCGCGCTCCCGCTGTTGGGCGCCGCAGCCACGCTATTGATTCTCGCCCCGGCAACCATGCTGGCGCAGGCTGGCGCCCCGCCGGCGCAACCGCCCCGCTCCCCTAAAGCTGCCGCGCCAGAAGATGTGACCGGATATTGGGTATCTATCGTCACCGAGGATTGGCGGTGGCGCATGGTCACGCCCGCTAAAGGCGACTACACCAGCGTCCCGCTTACGCCGGCTGGAAAGAAAACAGCCGACGGATGGGACCCCGACAAGGACATCGCAGCGGGCAACCAATGTAAAGCCTACGGCGCGCCGGCCGTTATGCGCGTGCCGGGCCGCGTTCACATCACCTGGGCGGATGACAACACGCTCAAGGTAGAAACAGATGCCGGCACCCAAACACGTATGTTCCACTTTGACGCCAAAGCCCCGGCCAAAGAAGCTCCAAGCTGGCAGGGGTACTCGGAAGCCACCTGGGATGGTCTGCGTCCCCCTCCCCGCCGTGGCGGCGGCCCACCGCCTCCTGGAGGCTCCCTGAAAGTGGTTACCAGCGACATGAAGGCTGGCTACTTGCGCAAGAACGGCGTGCCATATAGCAGCGATGCCATGCTGACGGAATACTATGATCGCACCAACGAGCCCAACGGCGACTCCTGGCTCATCGTAACCACCATCGTGCACGATCCGGTGAATCTGACTACGGACTTCGTCACCAGCACCCACTTCAAGATGGAGAAGGACGGTGCCAAGTGGAGCCCGACTGCGTGCGAAGCGAAATAAGCGCAATCCACTGAGCCGCGCGCCAGCAGCGCTACCGGAAGGGTGGCGCGTGAGCAAGCGGTCTTTCCGGACCCCTCCCGCTCAACAAAGAGCGGGAGGGCAGACAAACTACCCAAGCAGACCTAGGACTTGTTGGACTGTTCCTGCCTCTGCGGGTTCTGGTTTTGGCCGCGTTGGTCATTCTCCCTGTCGTTCTGACCCCGCTGCGGACGTTGCTGTCCTCTTTGCTCCTGGCCCTGCTGACGGTTTTGAGCATTCTGCTGCTTGTTCGCTTGGTCTTTTTCAGTATTGGTAGCGGACATTGCGTACCTCCTTCGGCTATTTGACGCCGACGTTCGTGAAGCCTTTCAGCGAGTTAAGCGAGGAAAGGGTGACGCGCTCGTTACCCGATTTACCCTACCAGCGTCCGACAGAAACCGGCCAAAACAGAAGCGAGCTCGGTTTCACCCCGAGGCTCGAGTTCTGCTTTTGCCGACGACCATCCTTGTAAAAAACGACTCGTTGCCAGTGCGCCCGGCAACACATTCGCTATCCAGCCAACCCGACCTTATTGAATTGCCCGTGGGCGCCTTGCGCTGCAATTCGTCCAAAGCGCAAAGGGTGCGGCGCGCACCGCCAAGCGGATTGGGAACTGGCTCGCGCCGCACTCCGTTTTGCGCGTGTTACTCCAAAGCGCAAAGGGTGCGGCGCGCACCGCCAAGCGGATTGGGAACTGGCTTGTTAGTGGCGGCGGCCGATGGAGCCATTATGGCGGGGCCAGCGGGACCACACCGCCGGTAGTCAATGGCGGTTGAGCGGGGACCAAGCGAGTCCCTGAAATTTTCCGAAAGATTTTCCTTGACTC
>Ga0302324_100011020_pt1 | contig 18625 bp, 17 predicted proteins | sample Palsa_T0_1_FD_201949 | JGI IMG/M metagenome (GOLD analysis project Ga0302324, IMG submission 201949) | Peat permafrost microbial communities from Stordalen Mire near Abisko, Sweden - Palsa_T0_1 | ecosystem: Environmental > Terrestrial > Soil > Palsa > Peat permafrost | place: Sweden: Abisko...
ACATCCCGGACTGTTTGAGGCGGCTGCCAATGACGGTCTTACAGCCAGCCTCCATGACCCCGGTCCCGACAAACAGGCCCTGTCTCCGGAACTCCGGGTACCGCATACGTTTGGCGTTGGCCTCGAAGTATCCAGCCTCCGTACGAACCATATCGATCACTTCCGTCTGAGCGGGGCGGAGCGCACGCAACGAAGTGAGGAGGCTTTCGATGCGCCCATTGTCGAGCTTGTCTTGTGCTGCCATGATCCACCGCCTTTGACGCGCAGCATCGTTGGGATACAGCTTGGGAGCGAGATTCCACAGATGCTCACGGGCGTGATAGAGGTCTACGATCTGGACGGCGCCCGGGAAGTGTCGATCCCCGATGTTCCATATCCAAACCGCACCATCTCCCATGAAGACTTTGAGGTCGGCTCGATCCCAGCCGCGGCGCCAAGCTTCGGTGTAGAGGCGTAGGCCGAACTCCTCGGCGGTCTCAATGGCGCCGACGTAGCTGGTCGAATTTGCGTCCCGCACCGGGCGGCCTTCCGCATCGGTCCCGGTCTGCGTGAAGAGACAGCCGAGTTTGGCTTCGCGCGTATGGGCGGGTTGGCCGGGATCTTTCCCCTGCCTGCCTTGCGTCTCGGCCAGGGTCACGGGTACGCCGGTGCCGTCGGTCTGGATGTACAGAATCGGAATGCGAGGTCCGGCCACGACGGGTAATTCCAATTGCTTGGCACGGCGGATCTCCTGCTGCTGTCGTGCCAGGATATCCCGGCCAATGGCTTCCGCTGTACGTTCTACGGCTTTGGTCGTTACCGTAAGGTCGGCGAGCAATTTCATTTGGGTGCGCCCAGAGTTGAATGCCACCTCATGCCCAATGAGGCCCATCATCCGACGGACCCCCGGGGAGAATTCCGTACCCTGGATATCCAGTTCTCGATCCGCGGGGAATTGGCCGCGGTGGCAACTCCGGCACAAGTAGTAAGGCCGCTCGATCGGGGTGGGTCCCAGCACCGTCAGCACCTGCTTGGTCCGCAGCTCGACGTACTGCGCTTGCTGACCGCAAACACAAGGTAGCCATCGCTGGTCTGCGGCAGGTGGGCCGTAATGCAGTAATTGGCCGAGGGCGGCGGCACCGGCGCAGTGCAGGGCCGAACGCATAGCCATTCCGACCGCTTCCAGATCGGTACCCCCGCTCTTGCGGCGCTCGGCAAAAACTCTGTCTAGCAAACGCATTACTTCGCGTGTGACTTCCTGATGGATTGCAAGACTAGTTTTTTTTCCTGCGCGGTCCAACCCGGGGCATCGGACGCGACCGGACGCAAACGGCAGATCTGTTCGTTGAGGGCGATCAGCTCAGCACTCAGACTCTGCCAATGATGGAACTCGGCGACTTCGCGTTGGGCTTTGCGGAAGGACGCCGGGCTGGCAAAGGACTCTGCTACGGACTTGCCGTTTACTTTGCGGACCAGACGAAGTTGCGGCTCGTGACCGGGATCATTGGGCTTGGCGCAATGACAGTTCGGTTTCCCGCAACGGCGGGCTACCGCGCTGATGGATCCTGGGCGAAGATCTCCGAGTTCCATTAACTGCTGCAAGACGCTGGAGCGCTTGGCTTCCAGATCGGCTAGGGACTGCGACATCGGGGCCTCCTAGTTCTGAGTATATGCATATACTCAGATTAGGGGTCAACTCCGCCTATCCAGCCAAACGCTCACTTTTGTGTCGCACACCCTTGCTTTACACCCTCGCCCTTTAATGCGATGCTGTTCAGTAAGCTGGCTTTAGCGCACTCGGAGGATGTGAAGATGATTGCCTGTGGAAATCCAATTGCAGGAGGGGTTTTGTCATGGATCTAAACAGGAGCGCATTCCGCATCGTCCAGTCCCTTACGGGAGAGAAGAGAGCTAATCCCCGCTCTGAAAGCGCCCGCGCTGCCGGGCGGCGTGGTGGGCCAGCCCGCGCGCATGTTTTGCCACCGGAGCGCCGAAAAGAGATAGCGAAGGCCGCGAATCGCGTCCGGTGGTCAAAATACAGAGGAGACAAGCAAGTAACCGATGCGGCACTTGGCGCACCTAAGGTACTGTAAAATCATGTCGATACCAGTTCCACAACTAAGAGAATTACATTATCTGTTCACGACAAAGTCGCACGGTCGAGTCGTAGCGCATTGTCTTGATATCGACATCGTTACGGCTGCGAACGATATCCGTGAGGCCGAAAAGCGTTTGGACTGCCTGGTGCGCCTCCAGATAGAAGAGGCCCTCGCAACCGGCAATTTCCCGGCATTAGTGTCGGAACCGGCACCGGCGGCATTTTTCGACACATTCAACGAATGCATCCGGGCTGGGAGGATATACGATTCCAGAAACCCCACGCTAAGGGTCCGCGTGCCCGAAGTGATACCGATGGATGCCCCGTTCGGATCTATTGGCGTGATCGCCGCCCTTGCGGCGAACGCAGCTACGGCGTAAAACGTAAAGCGTGCGATGACGTACGCCCACTTTCTTCAGAGAGCTTCAAAATTCGGTCTAGGACAAGTAAGCAGGCTAACCTGTGATGGTGGGTACGACGTAGCCCGTGTAGGCTTCCCGAATTCAGCCGTCTTCCCGTACGCCTTTAAGTCCTTTCCTATAATCCTGGACGATGGTCTGGAAACCGAGCTGGACGACGAGATCATCGAAGCCCTCCTTCGCAAATTATGCCCCGACAAGACGTTACGCGATATCGACCCGATTATGTAGGGCTTCGATTTTAAAGCTGAGCCACTACCCCTAAGCCGCATATAAGCTGCCGGTCTCTTCGGCCCGATGCCACGCGCACACAGGCCGGACGCCTTGCTTCTCACGGAGCGCTGGCCGGGACGCAGCGGAAGACTACGATTTTGCCGGAGGTTGCTGTAACCGTCTGTTGAAACGTGGAGCTAACTGCCGTAAAGGCTGTCACGTGAGTTGCGAGACCTGCATTGGCGTTGAAATCCTCCACCGGAACGGCCAGCGCCGCCGCCGACCCTTGGCCTGAAACCGCGGAAAACTCGTACTCGTACAAGTTGTACGACACACCGGGTGTAAGCCCGCTTACGGCGACCTGCAAAACGAAATTGGTCATCCAAGCATCCGGCGGGGTGTTTGTGCAGCTCTTGCCCCAGACACTGGTCCCGATCATGGGGTTTTCATAGTCATAACCGGCCACGGGATCGCGCGGATTCGTCGCGCCTTTGGTAACGGTCGGCCCCGCGATGGTGAGCGCAACCGGGAGTGTCACGCCGGTTGGGTCCGCGGGGCCCGCTACAGAGAACCCGTAATTGTGCGGCCCGGCGATGGGCACCGTATCGTACCCGGAGCCACCTGTGTAGGTTTGAATGGTCTGGTTGCCCGGAATGATAACGGAGTAGGCTTGCGCACCCTTGCGGTTGGCGCCCGCACGCGTGTTTGCCAATGAGCCAAAAGTATAACCGAAGACGTACGGCGTGCAGCCGGTCGAGTCGGAACCCGCGCCCGGCGGAATCGGCGGATTGGAGGTGAATGAGGCGCCGGAGAGAGTGTAGACACCGTGATCGTCAAAATACACCACATCGTCGGGATAGTAGGTTGGGTCCGCCGGGGAGTGATTGGTGCCGATCTTGATGACCGCGGCCTCGTGATCGTATTGGGGATCCGATCCGCCATTGATCAAAATCGCCATAGTTACCTGATGGCCGCCGATCGCTTCCTGTTTGACCCAGGACATGTATTGCTCGTATCCGGCGATCCCAGGCGTCTGCGCCGCGTAGTCATAAGTAGTCGCGCTCAGCCGTGAATTCGAAAGACACAGGGCGGCGTCGGCGTAGACGTTTGGTCCACTGACGCCGGTGCCAGGGTCTTCAATGAGCAACTGGGCGTTGTAATCGGTCTGACCGCGATGCGCGGCGCAGGCGCCATTTGGTCCCGACTGGGATAACCCGGTTCCGCAGATCAAGCGGGCATTGAACTGCGACATCCACTGCCCATTGTTGAGCCCGGCTTGCATCATGGAAACTTCGCCGCAATATCCATAGTTGTTCTCCCACTGATAAAACGGCTGCAGGGGCTGGCGGGGATAGATGTATGAACTCGTGGGTGGGGGTGTGGTACCATCCACGAGCTGCTGTCCACAATCCGGCTCCGCGGCTTGGGTTCCGGGCGCAACGGACAAAGCCCCGAGGACGAACGCCAGGGTAAGCGTGATCCGACTCTTGTGTATTGGCATTTTAACCAGCATACCCGTTATGGACCTTTGGAGGGACATCCGGCCCTCTCGGATACTGGCGGCATATGTGACTACGGCGCGCCTTATCTCATACGCGCGGGTACACCTTCCGGATTTGCGGAGACTATATCGTCCGTATCGGCTTTAGTGAACTTCGGGTCCAGGGACACACCCGCAAAGCGGCTGAGTATGTCAATCGTCTTCGGGCAACATATGGCGCCACCGCGTCAAGCACCTCGCGCAGGTGCTGCTCGAATACGGCGCGCGCAGCTCCGGGCATCCGCCATTTCGCTGAAAGCGTGCGTCAGTGGGTCACATCAATTCGATTTTTCGATCAGCGCGCGCAATGGAATGCGATTCGCCAAAATCAACCGGCGGATCTCCGCGGGCCCAAGCCTCGCCAATCGCCGCACCTGGCGGCGCTTCCGCAGCATACGCCAGAGCATCCCCAAGGCCGCCAGATCCGCGCGTACTATGGTGCAGGCCAGCCGCAGCTTGTTGGCCAGGCCCGGGAAGCGCACCATCTCGCCCTTGCCGCCGGCCGCCGCCAGCAACCCCCCGCCAAGCCGCAGGGCGAAGTAGTACGGATTCAGCAGCAATAAGCTCCACGGGAATAGCTTGACCGCCAACAGCACGCGGTTGCGCTCGATCAGGAAGATGCGCCTGGTGGACCCCGCGTCCAGGCTGGCGCCGCGACGATGCCGCACTACGGCGTCCGGCATGTACAGGCAGCGCCATCCCGCGATGCGCGCGCGCAGGCCCAGTTCCGCGTCGTCCGCGAACATGAAGAAGTCTTCGTCGAAGCCGCCGGTGGCATCCAGCATGGCTTTGCGGTACATGCCGGCGCAGCCATCCGGCCACAGGCATTCTTCCACGCGATTATACTGGCCGCGGTCGATCTCACCCGTGCCCCGGCCGCGGTTCTGGCCGTCCGGATAAATCAGATGCGCCACCTTGTCGATCCGCCGGGGATCTTCCCAAACCAGCACTTTGGCGGCGGCCATCCCGATATCCGGCGCCCGGTCGAAGGCTCGCCGCAGCGCCGCCAGGAATTCCGGTTCGGCTTCCGCGTCGTTGTTCAGCAGCGCGATGAATGCGCCCCGCGCGGCCGCGAAGGCCTGGTTGTTCGCCGTACAGAATCCGCGGTTGTCGCCATTGGCGATCACCCGGACCCCGAACTCCGTCCGCGCCATCTCGGCCGAGCCGTCGCTCGATCCGTTGTCCACCACGATGACTTCGAAGCTCGCGCCGCGCTGCCGTGCCAGCGATTCCAGGCAGGCCCGCAGGTAGTCGCGCCGGTTCCAATTCACCACCACCACCGAGATATCGGGTGGACTCTCAGCAGCCACGGGCGGCCCTTGCCTGACCAGCGCTCATGCTGCCATGGTAGCCCACTCGTCGGCGGGGGAGCCCAGTTCCGCGATGGTACCGGAACCGTTGTCCGCGCCAGACGGACGGTCGAGCGTTATTCCGATCCACGCAACTGCGGAGCAGATCGGTATGATCCGTGGCGCCGGCGTCTTCAAGGCGCCTATGCGACGAACAGTCTTCGCCGATCCTTTTCCGGCGAATCATGATGAATGCGACCTCCTAAACTGAAGCTTCCTGCATCTAACCACGTAGGCACGACAGAATAAAGGAGAACCGGAAATGACGAAACAGATGCAGCTTGCCGGCAGCTTCACGCTCCCTGGCTCCTCGATAACCTTGAACCGCATGGGCTATGGCGCGATGCAACTTGCCGGCCCGCAGGTGTGGGGACCGCCGCGCGATGTCGACGGGGCCATCGCTGTTCTGCGAGAGGCGGTGGCGGCTGGCGTGAATCACATCGATACCAGCGACTTTTACGGTCCCCATGTGACCAATCAGATCATCAAGCAGGCGCTTCATCCCTATCCCGATGGCCTGACGATCGTCACGAAGGTAGGCGCTCGACGCGAGGAGGACAAGTCTTGGCGCCATGCTCTTTCGCATCGAGAACTGGTTGATGCCGTTCACGATAATCTCCGCAATCTCGGGGTCGACACGCTGGATGTCGTCAATCTTCGGGTTGGAGGGATGATGGGGCCATCGGAGGGATCCGTCGAAGAACCGCTGACGGCGCTTGCCGAACTGAAGCGGCAGGGACTGATTCGTCATCTCGGTCTCAGCAACGTCAATCCCGGGCAGTTTTCGGAGGGTCGAACAATTACAGAGATCGTCTGCGTGCAGAACCTATACAACCTGGCGCAACGGAACGATGATGGTTTCATCCATGATCTGGCTGTCGAAGGCATTGCTTATGTGCCGTTCTTCCCATTGGGAGGGTTCACTCCCTTGCAGTCGTCGGCGCTCGACGCGGCAGCGGCGTCGTCGCAGGCCACCCCAATGCAGGTCGCGCTGGCGTGGCTTCTGCAGCGGTCGCCGAACATCCTGCCGATCCCGGGCACATCATCCGTCAAACATCTTCGCGAGAATCTGGATGCCGCGGCACTGTACCTTCCTCCCGGAACGATCGCCGATCTTGACTCTATCGGCGGAGCCGCTGGGCAGTGAGAACGGACAGAGGCCGTCGTGGCTCGCCCGTGCGTCTTACGGAGCGGGGATAGCTTCTTCAGATGTAAAAGGCGAGGCCGGTAATCCCTCGGAGTTGTACAGATTGACCACCGGCGCATTTGCCCACCCGTACCGGACGTACTTGGGCTCGGCGACCTGGGCACTGCCGGCCACCACGGTCTTGCCGTCAATGCGCGCGGTGGCGCTTACAAAACGGCCGTCGTCTCCGGCGATCTCAAACCCTTCGGGAGCGCCGCCCTTGGCCACCAGTCCATCGGCCGTGTGATCGAACCAGACACGTACACTTTCGCCCTCGGGCGTTGCCTGTCGAAACAGCGGCCCGGAGTACTCCACGTTTTCGCCATAAGCCAAGGCCCGCGCGGCCAAGGCCAGGCGCGCGCCGACGGTCTGTTTATCGGCCGGATGGACATTATGCGGATCGCCGATATCGACGGTCACCACCATGGCGGTGTTCGCCACCGAGAGACTGCGGCGTTGGGCTTCGCGAATGATGGCCCATTCTTCGGTGGCGTTCGATGTGAAGTTGGCGATTTGCACGAAGAGAAATGGAAAATCCCCCGCATGCCACTGCGCGCGCCAATCGGCGATAAGGGCCGGAAAGATTCGGGCGTACATTGGGGCAAAGCCCCGCCGGCTGTTGGACTCGCCCTGATACCAGATGACGCCTTTGATGGTGTATGCCACCGCCGGGGCGACCATCCCGTTGAACAACGCAGCGGGAGCCCAGGACGCAGGGTCCGGGCGCCAGGCGTGTTGCGGCGGCACGCGGCCTGTCTGGCGCGCGGCCAGATCTTCGCGCTTTTCCCGCGCCGCGATCTCCGCCAGTTCGGCTTGTGTCTGCATCATGTGGGCGCGCGTGGCGAAGACAGGCATAAGAGCGGCATCGGCGGAGATGGCTTCGAGGCTCACCCAGGCTTCGGCCACTGTGCCGCCCCAGGTGGCATCGATGAGTCCGATAGGGACGTGCTCCCGGGCGTTAAGTTCGCGCCCGAAGAAATAAGCCACTGCCGAAAAGCTGGAGGCCGTCTCGGGAGAGCATACAGTCCATGACGCGTCGCTGTTCCGGAGGGGAAAATCCGCCGCCTTGTTGGGGATGTGCAGCAGTCGAATCTGTGGCTGGCCGGCGTGGGCGATTTCCTCCGCGGAGTCTTTCAGAGCGGCGCCGGCGAAGCCTTTCAAAGGCATTTCCATGTTCGACTGGCCCGATGCGAACCATACGTCGCCGATCAAAACATCGTCCAAGACGATCTTGTTGCTGCTGGTGACGGAGAGTTGGTACGGGCCACCGGCTGCCTCGGGAGGCAGGAAAACGCTCCAATTTCCTAAGCTGTCGCCGGTGGCATCGCGGCTGATTCCATGGAACGCGACCGATACCTTTTCGCCGGGAGCCGACCAGCCCCAGATGTGAATCGGCCGTTCGCGCTGCAACACCATGTGACTGCTAAGAATTCCCGGCAGTCTGGCCTCGCAGGTCGCATTGCGCGGGTAGCAGGCCAGCAGCAGGGCGAGGGTCAGGACGCGAAGGGTGGTGTGGATGGGCATAGCTACATTAGAATATCGCAATGCCCAATCCGGTCTATACCGCTGTGCAAGTCCCCGTGCTCGAAACGGAGCGGCTCAAACTGCGGGGCCATCGCCTGGACGATTTTGCTCCATGCGCCGCAATGTGGGCGGATCCGCTCGTCACCCGGCACATTGGCGGCATTCCGCTCTCCGCGGAGGAGTCTTGGACCAGATTGCTGCGCTACGTGGGTCACTGGGCCTTGCTCGGCTTCGGCTACTGGGTGGTTGAGGAAAAGGCGACTGGGAACTTCGCCTGAGGTGGGATTTGCCGACTACAAGCGCAACCTGGAGCCGCCGCTTAAAGACACGCCGGAAATCGGTTGGGTATTCGCTGTGCACGCGCATGGCAAAGGCTACGCGACTGAGGCGGTCCGCGCCGCCATCGCGTGGGGCGACGCGCACTTCGGATCGTCCCGGACTGCCTGCATCATCCATCCCGAGAACCTTTCGTCGATTCGCGTCGCGGAGAAATGCGGCTACCGGGAGCTTCAGAGTACCATGTACAAGGGGCGGCCAACCATCGTGTTTGTCCGCTAAACCGGCAGGTTCGGACAGTCCGGTAGTGGGTCGGTTTGGACTTGGAGGGCGGCCAATCTTGGCCGCAGCCGCCATTTAGGCGGCCAGAGCCGGCTGAAAGCCGGCTGCGGGCAGAATTGCCCGCCCTCCAACGATCGGGAGTTATAGGGGATGGAAGAAAATCGCAGATCTTTCGTGAAGCAGGCCGGAGCGCTTGCCGCGGGCTCGCTGCTTCCCTGGAACGCGCGCATTAAAGGCGCCAACGATCGCGTCGTGCTGGCCCTGATCGGCGGACGCAATCAGGGGCGCGGCGACGCCACTCGCGCCATCCGGCAGGGCGCCGAAATTAAGACCTTTTGCGATCTGGATGACGCCGTTCTCGAGCAGGTAGGCGCCGAACTCAAAAAGGCGCAGAACAAGGCAGTCGTCCGGGTCACGGATTTCCGGCGCGTGCTCGACGACAAGGATATCGATGGGGTCATCGTCGCCACGCCGGATCACTGGCACACGCACATTGCTTTACTGGCTTGCCACGCCGGCAAGGATGTTTATCTGGAGAAGCCCGTTTCCCAGACCATCCACGAGGGGCAACTGATTCGCGACGCGGCGCGCAAATACAAACGCATCGTGCAGGTGGGAACCCAGCGGCGCAGCAGCGAATATTGCAAGAGCGCCATGGAATACCTGGCAACCGGCAAGCTGGGAAAGATTTGCCTGGTGAAGGCGTGGCACTCGCAGGTGCGCGAGAGCATCGGGAGGCCGCCAGACGGCTCCGCACCGGCCGGCATCGACTACGATGTGTGGCTCGGCCCAGCCCCCAAGAGACCATTTAATCCCAACCGGTTCCATTACAACTGGCGGTTCTTCTGGGACTACGGCAATAGCGAGATCGGGAACCAGGGGGTACATGTGATCGACCTGGCGATGTGGGGCATCCAGACGATGCGCGGCATGCGCGATTCTTTGCCGAAACGAATTTCGAGCAACGGAGGGATATACTGGCTGGACGACGCCAAGGAGGTTCCCGACACGCAGGTGGCGACCTACGATTACGGCGACTTCATGCTTGTTTGGGAACTGCGCAGCTTCAGCAAGAACAGGCCGCTGGAAGGCACGCAGTTCGGCGCGGCGTTTCATGGTGACGCCGGCGCACTGGTGATCGGCGGATCAAACTGGACCGCCTACAATAAGGATGGCGAGATCGTGCGCACCGTTAAAGATGCCGGCGGCTCGCACGAGAAGGATTTCCTGGAGGCGATCAAGAGCCGGAATCCGCCGCACGCGGATATCGAAGTGGGGCGGCTGAGTACCACAATCTGCCATCTCGGCAATATATCGCACCATCTGGGGCGAACCATTGTTTTCGACCCATCGACTGAGACTTTCGGCGGCGACCAGGCCGCTAATGCTTATCTTACGAAGGAGTGCCGGAAACCCTACGAGCTCCCACGCGTGTAATTGTGGGGCAGGCCCTTGGCCTGCGCGGGTCCCGTGGACCCGCTGGCGGCCTGGGAGGCCGCCGCAGGCCGAGGGCCTGCCCCACTATTTGTGCAGAATCGTTGTTGAGAAAGGAAGGAGACCGTCGATGCACCGCAGATCATTTCTGGCTGGCGTGAGTGGCCTGGCAGCATCCGCGCTGCCTGCTGCAGCGAGCGCTCCGGCCGGCACCCGCAATACGTCCAATACACCACCTCGCAAGATCATCGTCGGTACGGCGATCCAGGATCTTTGGGGCGCCTACCCGGGACTGCGGCAGCGTCTCGATCAGCTCACGGGCCTGGTGGACCGGATGGTGGAGCAATCCGGCAAGAAGTACGGGCGTGGCCCGGACCTCGCCATCCTCACCGAGACAGCCGTGACCGGCGAGGCCGGTAAAGATGCGCTTGCCTGTGCGGTCCCGCTGGAAGGCCCACTACGCGAGGCTTTCAGTCGCAACGCGCGCGAACATGCCTGCTACATCGTGGCTCCTACCTACCTGCTCGCACCGGACGGCAAGCGCTGTTCGAATGCCGCGATTCTATTCGGGCGCGATGGCGCGGTGGCCGGGATTTATCGCAAAGTGCACCTGGTGGTTGGGCCGGATGGCGAGACTATGGAGAGCGGTTCTACGCTGGGGACGGAGGCGCCGGTCTTCCAGTGCGATTTCGGCCGGCTCGGCATCCAGATTTGCTACGACATGGAATTCGATCGCGGCTGGGACGAACTGGCGCGGCAGGATTGTGAACTGGTGGCATGGCCGACGCAGTCGCCCCAGACAGCCACTCCGGCATTTCGCGCCATGCGGGGACGGTTTTACGTGGTCTCCAGCACCTGGCGGAACAACGCATCGGTTTTCGAGCCGAGCGGGCGAATGGCCGCGCAGATCCGGCCACCGGAAGGTGTGCTGACCTATGACATCGACCTGAGCTATGCGATCCTCCCTTGGAGCGCCAGGCTGGAAAACGGCAAAGCGTTGCAGAAGAAGTTCGGCGATGGGGTCGGCTTCCACTATTATGAGGATGAAGACCGGGGCATTTTCTGGTCGAACGATCCTCGCATGACCATTCGCGAGATGTTGCGCTCCCTCGGGCTGGAGGAGCGGCACGAGCAACTCGCGCGCGTCCAACAGGTATATCGCAAGGCCGGACTGCGGGAGTAGCTGCGGAACACTCTGGCCTGAGACAAGATCCGGGGACCCACGTATAACGCGTGCGGTGACCTTCAATACCTGAATCTGAATCGTGCTGCGATCGGCGCCTGAATCCACTACGCCTTCCAGCGTCACCCATCCATTCTTCACGATGATATGAATCGGAGGAGAGGCCCGCGTGCCGTACTTTTCCAGCGTTTCGTTCTCATAGATGGCGGAATAAACCTTCATGCGCAGAACGTCGTCCCGCCTGGAAGAAGGCAGCACCTCAATCCGGTTGATTACCCGGCCGACACCGTCGATCTTTCGGGCCGCGCGTTCCACAGCCTGCTGGACTCTCTCGTTCATAACCTGTCCCGTTAGAGTGACGGTGGCGCCGTGTACTTCGAAATTGAGCCTGTCGAACACGCCATGGAAGGGAATCGTGGCGAGTCTCTCATGGATCGCCGACTCCAAATCGTCAGGCGCCCTATCGGCCCATTTGTGCTCTTGTGCCAACGCGCAAAGCGCAGTAAACAGCGTCACGCATGCGATTTTCGTAATTCTCTGCGCCAAATTGTGTCTCATCGTTTCTATCTCCTGTCAGGATCGGCTCGCGGCGGGGTTGCCGCTTCCCGGTGGTCGAGTACTTGGCAATGTCTTCTCATGCCGCCGTGACCGGTCTTCATACACAACATGGCAATCGCCGCTCCAATCCGGATAAGTACGACCGAAGCAAGCTATCGGATTTGTTTTCAGCAGCTCGCGGTCACTGCCTGCAAGCCGCAATGGAGGCGAGATCAGAGGGATCGGATGGAGAGACGAACCTTTGCGACGCGCTGATTTCCAAGCGTCACGACTTGGCCGACGTGAGACCCAGCGTTCAGTCCCCCCGACTTTAGCGAGTGGGCAGCGCGAATGCCACGTAAGACCCGCGGATCTTCGCCTGGGTAGCCGGAGTCAGTCCCGACTGCGCGGACGCACAGAAAACAACGAATTGCCGGCCGTCCACTTCATAGACCGCGGGCATGCCCTCCAGCGCCGTGTCCAGTTCATATTCCCACAGCACCTTGCCGTTCGAAACGTCCAAGGCGCGAACCTTGCCATCGCGCGTACCCGTGAAGATCAGGCCACCCGCCGTCACCACCGGCCCCACTTTGGGATAGTGGGAACCTGTATTTCCGAACCCTCGGGATGCCAACTCCGGCACATCGCCCAGCGGAATCTTCCACCGAATCGTCCCTTCGTTCAGGTCGTAGGCCGTCAGCGACGACCAGGGCGGCGCAATGGGAGAGAGCCCGTCGCTAGCGATCATGAACCCGAAGCCGCTGTAATAACGATCGGCCCCTTGCTCGTCTCCGGATAGCCGGAGCAGGGCCGGCAGATCCTTGGAGACCACGAACAAAGTGCCATTCGCCGGATCGACGGCCGCCCCTCCCCAATTAGCTCCGCCGTTGTTCCCCGGCATCTGAATCGTGTCGCGCCGGCCAGCCGGTGTGTACAAACCTTCGTTGCGGGCACTCAGAATCTGGTCGCGGAAGCGCGCCCGGTCTTCGGCTGAGAGGAACGGACTGAGATCGTCCACCGTGAACCTTTGGCGCGCGAACGGCGGCGGCTTCAATGGAAACGGTTGTGTCGGCCAGGCGTTCTCATTCGGCATATCGGAGCGCGGCGTGGGCCGCTCCTCGATGGGCCATAGCGATTCACCCGTCACGCGATCGAACACCCAGACAAAGCCTTGTTTGGTCACCTGCGCCACAATATCGACCGTCTTCGCGTTGTGGCGTACGGTAAGCAACTTGGGTGCGGTTGCGTCATCGTAATCCCAGATGTCGTGATGCACCATTTGGAAATGCCACAAACGCTTTCCGGTCCGGGCATCCAGGGCCAGCAGGCAGTCGGCGAACAGATTGGCGCCGCTGCGATCCGCGCCGTAGAAGTTGTATTTCGCGCTGGCAGTGGGCGCATACACAATGCCGCGCTGGCGATCGAGCGAGAGTTCGCCCCAGACATTCGCGCCGCCCACGCGTTTCCACGCATCTTTCGGCCAGGTCTCATAGCCGAACTCACCGGGTCGTGGAATGGTGTGAAATGTCCAGACCAGTTGACCTGTCCGCACATCAAAAGCACGGATGTCGCCCGGAGCCGAACCATAGCCCTGATTCGTCGCCGAGCCCAGGATGAGCAGATCCTCAAACACCCGTCCAGGCGTGGTGGATTGAACGAGCTTGAGGGAGGCCGGATCGCGATCCAGTCCTTCTTTCAAATCGACGGCTCCGGCTTTGCCAAAGGTGGGGATCGGGCGTCCGGTGCGGGCGTCGATGGCCCGCAGAAAATGGTTGCTCGCAAACAGCAGCCGCCGGTCGGAGCGACGCTGGTTCTCCCAATAGTCGATTCCGCGGTTAGTAATGATGCTGGTATCGGGATCGGCGGGATGCATCCAGATCTCGCGGCCGCTTGTGGCATCCAGAGCCACAATCGAATTGTTGCGCGCAAGGACGTAGATGCAGCCGTCCACGACCAGCGGATTGAAGGAGTACTTATTGCCATCGCCAGTCGGATAGGACCAAGCCACTTTCAGCTTATTTACGTTGGAACGATTGATTTGGGTAAGCGCGGAATACTGGGAGGAATCCGCAGCACCGCCATAGACGCTCCAGGTTTTGTAGTCCTGCGCCGATGCCGGCAGGCTTGCGCAAAATGCCACCAGCACGACGAAGGAACCTGGGAATGCACAGGCCATTTACCCATCATGCCATCCTGCGCACCCAAGGGCGATGAAGGTCGGATAAAAACCGCGCGGGGCTCTAGCCCCGCGTTTCCCGCGAGCTTCGCTCGCGGCTGGAGTTTGGCCCTTCTGGGCGCCGTGGCAGATTGCCGACGTGGCGCAGGCACCCTGCCTGCCGCGACTGCACTCCTGCAGTCGCGCCGGGCGTAGCCCGGCTGCGGGCAGAATTGCCCGCCCCACGGTGAGCCGATCAGCGCTTCGACTCAAGTACGGCATGCACGGCGGACGCGTGTCCCGGCCCTACGGATATGCTCCGGGACTGGTTGGCGTAGCCATCGACCGAGAACACGGCGGTGTAGGCTCCCGCCGCCAGCCTGGTGGTGAACGGCGTCCGGCCGATGAAGGTGCCATACATGTTGACCAGGGCGCCTTGGGGGTTCGACGTGAACGCTACATCGACCAGGAATCTGGCCGGATTCAGCCTGGTTTCGCCGTCGCTGTAAATGGCGATCTCGGTGCCTTCCGGGAAGGCCTCGTCTTTGCCGTAGGTGAAGAGCGTGGACGGCGCCGAGGGCCTGACCATCGCCCCTGCAGCTACTTGCGGGGCGTCCGCTGGTCCGCTTGCCCGGCCCTCCTTCGCGGCTCGGACGGCCACCTTGTCGCCGTTCAGCAGCGGAACGAACTCGAGACTCACCCCCAGTTTCCCGCCGCGGTTCGCGCGCGTTTTCGCCTCGGCCTGGGTTATGGTTGCGGTAGCTCTGGCGCCACGCGCAATTACCAGGACACCATCGATTCTGAGGTCGTCCATGATCTCAAAATCCACAGTGTCTCCGGGTTTGACGTTGGTGAAAGTCAGATCGCGCGTGAGGCGCATCCGGATGGGAGCGGCATCCGGCAGAGCCAGCACCGCGGGGATAGTGGCTTGGTCCCCATTCCGCGCGGCCATAGCAGCCATAATCCTGTCCGAAACGCCCGCCTTCTTGAGCGCGGCGATATCATCGGGCGAAAGCGCGTACTTTCCGGGCTGCTGGTCGATCATCGCGACGATGGTTTGTTCGGCGATGCCGGCCTTGACGAGTTTCCCGATGGTGGTATTGTCAAGCAGCGCTTGACCATAGGCCGCGAAGGACAACACAGCCAAGGCGGCGATTCGGCGTATAGGCATGGATAAACCTTATTACCGGCCCTCTGCCGCGCGGGCTGGGCCATTCACCCATCTTCAATGGAACGCGGTGCGGCGGGCAACGTTAACGATAGATAACAGAGATGGTAACACACCCTCCGGTTCACCTGGCCGCGGTGGAAAGCGATTTCACCAGTTCGTATAAGAAAGTCTGGCCTTCGAAGAACGCTGTCACTCCCATGCGCTCGTCGCGGCCGTGAAAGCGGATATCGTCCCGGTCCATAAAGAAACCCTGCACACCATACGTCGGAATTCCCGCCTCCCGAAGGTACAGGCCGTCGGTCGCTCCCATAACCATGATGGGGACCGTGGCCACACCGGGCCACAACGTATCGGTGAGCCGACTGACTGCTCGAAGAACGTCCTCCCGCATCGGCGACGCGGGTCCCTTGCTAACGTCACCGGATATGGTGAGATTTACATTGTCGTCCGCGATCACTTGATGCAGCGTGCTCTCGACATATTCGGCGGAATCCTCGGGGAGAACCCGGCAGTTCACATTCGCCGCCGCCAGTTGCGGCAGGGCGTTCCGGGCGTGTCCGCCCTCGATCTGCGTGGCCACACAGGTGGTGCGCAATGTGGCATTCCACACGGGAGATGCCTGGGCGACCCGCTGCATCGCCTCCACAGAACCGCCGGCCGCCGCTGCCAGATCGTCCTTCACCGGCCTCGTCTCAATCTTTGCCATGGCCTGGAAGTACGCCTGCGTGACCGGATTGATCTTCAGCGGGAAGGCAAACTGGGAGAGCCGGTCGAGGGCCGCCGCCAGGTGGTAAATGGCATTATCGGGAACTGGCACCGAACTGTGCCCGCCTTTGTTGCGGACTTCCAATCGAAAATTGACGACGTACTTTTCACTGATTTGCAGATCGTTCGAAAGTTTTTTGCCGCTGGCCATTTCGCCCCAGCCGCCTTCGTTCAACGCGAACTCCGCGTCAATCATGCTGCGCTTGTTTTTAAGCAGCCACTGGACACCGTTGTAAGGGCCGCCCCCCTCTTCATCCGCCGTGAGCGCCACGATGATGTCCCGGTCCGGTCTAAAGCCCTCGCGCTTGTAGCGGAGAAGGTTCGCGACCCACACGGCGGCCTGCGCCTTATCGTCGGCGGTGCCGCGGCCATAGAAGTAGCCATCCCGCTCGATGAACTCGAATGGGTCCATGCTCCAGTCTTCGCGTTTGGCTTCCACCACGTCGGTGTGCGCCAACAGCAGGATCGGTTTGAGGCGGCCGCTGCCATGATATCTGACGACCAGATTTGCCTTGGTGGGAATCGCTCCGCCCACAAAAATGTCGGTATCGGGGAAGCCGGCGGTTCTGAGGCGCGCGGCTACGGCTTCGGCTACCGGTGTGGTCGCACCGGTCGTATAACCAGACTTGATCTCGACCAGTTGTTTGTAGATGTCGCGAGCTAATTGCCGGTCTGCCTCTGGCGGCAGTGTTTGGCCGGTTGCGGACACCACCAGCGGGAAAAGCAGGATGAGAAACCTGAGCATGCCATATTGTGCCACACGCGTCGGCTGGGGCAGGCCACCCCAGCGCGACAGGAGTGTCGTCGCGGCGCGCTGAGAGCGCGAGGTCGCATACTTTTTGACAGATACGCGATTCCGCGTTAATTGTAGGGCGGCCAATCATGGCCGCAGCCGCCTTTTCAGGCGGCCAAAGCCGGCTAAAAGCCGGCTGCGGGCAGAATTGCCCGCCCCACGGTGCAAAAAGTGGGTGGCAATCTGACTGTGACGTTAAATGGGCCAAAGAGCTATACGACTAACAACTGCAGGTCGGGCGCGATTCGACTGAGATCGGCGGCGTCGCTGGTGACGATGACCTGTCCAGCCCTGCGGGCACAAACAACGACATGGGCATCGACGACGTCGGCGGTCGCGGTTCGCGCTAATAGCAGGCCGCAAACGGTGGCATCCGGTCCGTCGAGCGCAATGAGGTCCGTACCGGGTTGTCGAATGAGCCGCGAGAGCCGCGCCTGCCGGGCAGGGTTTCGAATGGCCTGCGCCAACGCCGTCGCTGGGATCGTGATCCGCATCCCACGTTCCGCCGCGCGCGCGACCAAGACAAGCACCCGCCGATCGTTCCGGTCCAGTGCAATCAGGCCACCAGCATCGAAGGTGATGCCGTTCACGCAGCCTTCCCTCTCTTTGAGCCCCTCTTCTGCTCCCGCGGAGAGAGAATCGCGTCCGCCCATGCCCGTTCCTTTTTGGTTAAGGGGCCCCCGGTTTGCTGAAGTGCATCCGCCAGCATCTCTCTCCATCCGGCGGCATCGTGCAGAGCGACATCCACGGCGTGCTGCACGAACGCGGAAACGTTTGGCGCTTGCCGGGCTGCTACCAGAGCGCGAATTTCCTTAACCTTCTCGTCGTCAAGCGTGACGGTAATCTTCCGGGTCGCCATACCAATTACCATACCACTGAACCGGCTCGTCTCTGCGTTACGATGTTACGCGTCGCGGCCCGTTGAATATTTCCGAGCGGCATGCACCTGCCCACACTGTCTGGGTGGGGGGCAGCCATGCGCTAAACTCGGTTCGAATGACGGTTGAGTCGGATGAGCGTAAGGCAACGGCGAATCTCAAAAAGCATCGCGTGGCTTTCGAGGATGCGGCCACCGCCTTCCTCGATCCGCTCGCGAGAGAAAATCACCGTAGGCTTACAATGTAGGGCTCGTGGTGTTTTTTCCCACTGCGAGCGCGCGGGAGGGATCCGCATCATCAGCGCTCGGTTAGCAACGCGAAACGAGCGAAAACAGTATGAAGAAGGAACCGGCAGTGAAACGTAGGGACGAGTTGCGGCGGGAGTATGATCTGTCGCGGTTGAAAGGTGGCGTGCGAGGCAAATACTACCACCGCGCCTCCGCGGGAATGAATCTGGTGCTTATTGAACCCGACCTTGCGAATCTGTTTCCCGATAGCGAGTCAGTAAACCGTGCGCTGCGTGTGTTGGCCGATGCCGCGCAACTGGCAACGCCCCGCAAGCGCCGGGGCGCTCGGGTGGAGTGAATGCGCCCGGCATAGGTCCGGCGTGGCGACTATACGTCTTGTGGTTTCGGTGGAGCGGCGTTTCACGGGATCTATCCGCGCTCGTAGGATCGGTGTTGTACAAACGTTTACAAACGTGTTGACATGGAATTCGCCATAAGCATCCAGATTGAGGAATTGCCGGAGGGGGTTTGGGTGGCAACTTCCGACGAACTGTCCGGCCTGGTGGCGCAAGGGCGAACGGTTGCCGAGGCTCTGGACATTGCCCGAGACGTGGCG
>Ga0302324_100011021_pt1 | contig 18624 bp, 13 predicted proteins | sample Palsa_T0_1_FD_201949 | JGI IMG/M metagenome (GOLD analysis project Ga0302324, IMG submission 201949) | Peat permafrost microbial communities from Stordalen Mire near Abisko, Sweden - Palsa_T0_1 | ecosystem: Environmental > Terrestrial > Soil > Palsa > Peat permafrost | place: Sweden: Abisko...
AAGCAACCATGACCGGCATGTACTGGCTCTCGGGCTTGCTGGCGCTGTTCCTGTTCGGCTATCTGCTGTACGCGCTGATCAAGGCCGAGCGGTTCTGAGCAAATCGTGTTCGCGCTGTTGCTGATTGTGTTCCTCGGTCTGGCCATCCTGTGCGCCAGACCGCTTGGCATCTACATCGCCGATGTCATGGAAGGCAGGCCGAATCTCGCGCTGCGCCTGGGCGCCGGTCTGGAGGCGCGCCTGTATCGGCTCTGCGGCGTGGATGCGCTCGCGCAGATGACGTGGCCGCAATATGCGATCGCGCTGCTGTTGTTCAATGTGCTCGGCGCTGCCAGCGTCTATGCGTTGCAACGATTGCAGTTCTGGCTCCCGCTCAATCCGCAACATTTCACGGCCGTGAGTGCGGACTCCTCGTTCAACACCGCCGTGAGCTTCATCACCAACACCAACTGGCAGGGCTATTCCGGCGAGTCGACGATGGGCTACCTGGTGCAGATGGCCGGGCTCGCGGTGCAGAACTTTCTGTCTGCCGCCACCGGTATCACGGTCGCACTCGCGTTGATCCGTGGCTTCGCGCGCCACAGCGCACAGAGCATCGGTAACTTCTGGGTCGACCTCACGCGCGCCTCGCTGTACCTATTGCTGCCGCTGGCGGTACTGCTCGCACTCGTGCTGGCGAGCCAGGGCGTAATCCAGAACTTCGACGCCTACAAGGATGCGACGACCGTCGAGCCGCTGAGCTACCAGAACCCGAAAACCGACGCGCAGGGCAATCCGGTCAAGGATGCGGCCGGCAACGCAGTGACCCAGACCGTGACGACGCAGACGCAGACGCTGCCGATGGGACCGGTTGCCTCGCAGGAATCGATCAAGGAACTGGGCACCAATGGTGGCGGGTTCTTCAATGCCAATTCCGCTCATCCCTATGAGAATCCGACGCCGCTGACGAACCTGCTCGAGCTGCTGGCGATCTTTACGATTCCGTTCGCGCTGACCTATAGCTTCGGCCGCATGGTCGGGGATACGCGCCAGGGGTGGGCCGTGCTGGCCGCGATGATCATCCTGTTCGTGCCGCTCGTCACCCTCGCCTACCGCGCTGAGCAATCGGGCAACCCGTTGCTCACGCAGCAGGGCATCGATCAGGCGCAGAGTCTCGCGCAGCCCGGCGGCAACATGGAGGGCAAGGAGACCCGATTCGGTATCGCGGCCTCCGCCTTGTTCGTGGCGGTCACGACGGCGACCTCCTGCGGCGCGGTCAACACCATGCACGACTCGCTACTGCCACTGGGTGGCATCGTGCCCCTGTTTCTGATGCAGCTCGGGGAACTCGCGCCCGGCGGGGTCGGCACCGGGCTGTACACCGTGCTGGTCTTCGCCATTCTCGGCGTGTTCATCGCCGGACTCATGATCGGTCGAACACCCGAGTACCTGGGTAAGAAGATCGAGGCATTCGAGATGAAAATGGCTTCCGTTTTTATCCTGACCACGCCGTTTGTCGCGCTGATCGGCACGGCGGTGGCTGTCATGGTGAGCGCCGGCAAGGCCGGGGTCGCCAATCCGGGCCCGCACGGCTTCAGCGAGATCCTCTATGCCTTCACCTCCACGGCCAATAACAACGGCAGTGCGTTTGCAGGGCTGTCGGCCAATACGGTTTTCTATAACGTTGCGACCGGCTTGACGATGTGGTTCGGCCGCTTCTGGCCGATCGTGGCGGCGCTCGCGATCGCTGGCTCGATGGCCGCGAAGAAGCGCGTGCCGGTCACCGAAGGCACGATGCCGACGCACGGCCCACTGTTCGTGGCGCTGCTCATCGGCTCGATCCTGCTGATCGGCGTGCTGACCTACGTGCCCGCGCTTGCGCTCGGACCGGCTGTCGAGCACTTCATGCTGGCGGCAGCCAGCTAGCGATATTCACGTGTCACGGCAACAACTATCACTGTTCGATCGCAAACTCATCGGCCCGGCGCTGCTGGATTCGGTGCGCAAGCTCGATCCGCGCACCCAGTGGCGCAATCCCGTGATGTTCGTGGTCTACCTCGGCACTATCGTGACGGCGATCCTTTATGTTCAGGCGTTGGCCGGACATGGCGAGGCCCCGGCGGGTTTCATCCTGGCGATCACGATCTGGCTATTGTTCACGGTGCTGTTCGCCAATTTTGCCGAGGCGCTCGCCGAGGGTCGCAGCCGCGCGCAGGCGGCCTCGCTGCGTGCCATGCGCCAGACCGTGTTCGCGAAGAAACTCGCCGATCGCACGCGCCGCGAGACGCTGCGCGTCAACGCCGAGGAGCTCAGGAAAGGGGACCTGATCCTGATCGAGGCCCACGACACCATCCCGGTGGATGGCGAGGTGATCGAGGGCGCAGCCTCGGTCGATGAGAGCGCTATCACGGGTGAGTCCGCGCCGGTGATCCGTCAGTCCGGCGGCGACTTCTCATCGGTGACAGGTGGCACCAAGGTGCTCTCGGACTGGATCATCGTGCGCGTGTCGGTCAACCCCGGTGAGACCTTTCTGGATCACATGATCTCGATGGTCGAAGCGGCGAAGCGGCAGAAGACCCCGAATGAAATCGCGCTGACCATACTGCTCGTTGCCCTGACGCTGGTGTTCCTGGTCGTGATCGTCACGCTGCTGCCCTATTCGATCTTCAGTGTCGAGGTCAGCAAGGCCGGCAGTCCCGTGACTCTGACGGCACTGGTATCGCTGCTGGTGTGCCTGATCCCGACCACCATAGGCGGGCTGCTCTCGGCGATCGGCGTGGCCGGCATGAGCCGCATGCTGCAGGCGAATGTGATTGCCACCTCCGGTCGCGCCGTGGAAGCGGCCGGTGATGTCGATGTGCTGCTGCTCGACAAGACCGGCACGATCACGCTCGGCAATCGCCAGGCCATGGCGTTCCTGCCAGCCCCGGGTGTCAGCGAACAGGAGCTCGCCGATGCCGCGCAGCTGGCCTCGCTGGCCGATGAGACCCCGGAGGGGCGCAGCGTCGTAGTACTCGCCAAGCAGCGCTTTAATCTGCGCGAGCGCGATCTGGGCGCGCTCGGCGCGGTATTCGTACAGTTCTCGGCCCACACGCGCATGAGCGGCGTGGATATCGGCGCGCGCCAGATCCGCAAGGGCGCCGCCGATGCGATTGCCGCATACGTGGAGCGGCTCGGGGAGCCGTTCCCGCAAGCGGTCAAGGATGTCGTGCAGCGTGTGGCCCGGCAGGGCAGCACCCCGCTCGTGGTGGCGGACGACGCGCACGTGCTCGGCGTCATCGAGCTCAAGGACATCGTCAAGGGCGGTATCAGGGAGCGCTTCGCCGACCTGCGGCACATGGGTATCAAGACCATCATGATCACCGGTGATAACCGCCTCACCGCCGCCGCGATCGCCGCCGAGGCGGGCATCGATGATTTCCTCGCCGAGGCCACGCCGGAAGCGAAGCTCAAGCTGATTCGCGAGCTGCAGGGGCAGGGACGGCTGGTCGCGATGAGCGGCGACGGCACCAACGACGCGCCGGCGCTGGCACAGTCCGATGTCGCAGTGGCCATGAACACCGGCACGCAGGCGGCGAAGGAGGCCGGCAACATGGTCGACCTCGACTCGAACCCGACCAAGCTCATCGAGATCGTCGAGACGGGCAAGCAGATGCTCATGACGCGCGGAGCGTTGACGACCTTTTCGATCGCCAATGACGTCGCGAAGTACTTTGCGATCATCCCGGCTGCCTTTGCCTTGACCTACCCGCAGCTCGGCGCGCTCAACATCATGCGTCTGGGCACCCAGACCGCGATTCTGTCGGCGGTGATCTTCAATGCGCTGATCATCGTCGCGTTGATACCCCTGGCGATCAAGGGCGTGAAGTACCGGCCCCTCGGTGCCGGTCCGCTGTTGCGTCGAAATCTGCTGATCTACGGACTCGGCGGCATCATCGTGCCGTTCCCGGGAATCAAACTGATCGACATGCTGCTGTCGGCGACCGGTTGGGCATGAGGAGCGCTGCTATGTTTCTACGCCACTTGCGAGCGGCATTGAGCCTGCTGCTGGTCATGACGATACTGCTTGGCCTGCTCTACCCGGCTGTCATCACCGCGGTCTCGAGGCTCGCCTTTGCGCGCGAGGCCGAAGGCAGCCTTATCTACCGGGACGGCAAGCTGATCGGATCGCATTTGATTGGCCAGAGCTTCACGGCCAGCAAATATTTCTGGGGCCGGCCGTCGGCCACGACACCGCAGCCCTATAACGGCGTGGCCTCCTCGGGCTCAAACCTCGGCGCGCTCAATCCAGCGTTGCTCGATCAGGTCAAGGCGAATGCGAAGGCGCTGCACGATGCCGACCCCGACAATCGAGCGCCGATCCCGGTCGAGCTCGTGACGGCCTCGGCGAGCGGTCTGGATCCGCAGATCAGCCCGGCCGCCGCGCACTACCAGGCCGCGCGCGTCGCGCGCGCGCGCGCGCTACCGCTGCGGCAGATCGAGGCGCTGATCGCGGCACACGAGCACGGTGTTGTGCTGGGGTTCCTGGGCGAGCGGCGCATCGACGTGCTCGAGCTCAACCTCGCACTCGACACGCCGCGCTGACAGGCTTAAGCGCTCGCACCGGCGCCGGCGCGGCGCTATGGTTGCAGCATGCAGATCGCTACCTGGAACGTGAACTCACTGCGCGTGCGCCTGGAACAATTGCTGCAGTGGCTGCAGGCGAACGGCCCGCAGGTCGTGGCATTGCAGGAGACCAAGGTCACCGATGAGCTCTTCCCGGGGGCGGCGCTCGAGGCGGCCGGCTACCAGGCGGTGTTCAACGGCGAGCGCAGCTACAACGGTGTGGCGATTCTCGCGCGCAGCCCGCTGAGCGAGACGGCACTGGAGATTCCGCGTTTCGACGACTCGCAGCGACGCGTGCTCGCGGCATGCTGCGGCCCATTGCGCATCGTGAATCTCTATGTGCCCAACGGACAGGAGGTAGGCTCGCCGAAATACGAGTACAAATTAAGTTGGCTGCGGGCCTTGCGCGAGTGGCTACGCGAGGAGCTCGAACGCTATCCACGCCTCGTGGTGCTCGGGGATTTCAACATCGCTCCGGAGGACCGCGACGTACACGATCCGACCGCATGGATCGGCTCGGTGCACGTCAGCGAGCCGGAGCGCGAGGCGCTGCGCGGCCTGATGCAGCTCGGTCTGACCGATGTCTTTCGTCGATTCGAGCAGCCGCCGCAGTCCTTCAGCTGGTGGGATTATCGTGCGGGCTCGTTCCGGCGCAATCACGGTCTGCGCATCGATCTGCTGCTGGCCTCCGCGGCGCTCGCCGAGCGCTGCACGGCATGCCGGATCGATCGGGGCCCGCGCAGCCTGCAGCGTGCATCCGATCACGCCCCGGTGCTAGCGAGCTTTGACATATAAACCCGGCACCCTGCGCAACAGAACTGTGCGCCGCGTCGCTGGTGCCCCCGCGAGCAGTGACCTAGACTTCGATGCAATGACGGCCAGTCTCCAGAGCATCTCGGGGCGCCGACAGATGGTGGCTCATTGATGGCCGGTACCCGCCGCAGCGATTTCGATATAACAAACACGGTACGAGTTAGTTCTCCTCCGGAAGTCTTGCGCGCGACCGCGCAGCTGCTGCTGGGCACCTGGCCTCGTATGGATCTTGCGCCCGTGGAACGCGCGTTCAAGGATTTCGATGCGCTGTTCGCCGGCCGCATGCCCGGCTATGCGGGCGTCGACACCGTCTACCACGACCGGCAACACACGCTCGATGTCACCCTGGCCATGGCGCGACTGCTGGCCGGCTATGAGCGACAAGTCGACGCGCCCAATTCGCTCACCAGCGAGCGCGCCGTGGTCGGCGTGCTGCTCGCCTTGTTCCATGATGTAGGTTATCTGAGGCGCAGCAGCGATCACGAGCAGGCCAATGGGGCCGAATTCACGCGCAGCCACGTGACCCGAGGCGCGCAGTTCCTGCAGCTGTACCTGCCGCAGCTGGGATTGGCGCCGTGGACTGATGTGGCCGCGCAGATCATTCACTTCACGGGCTACGAGCGTCCTTTCAGCGAGATCGTGACGACTGACGCGCGGGATCTGAAGCTCGGTCATTTGCTCGGCACCGCCGATATGATCGCGCAGCTGGCGGATCGCTGTTATCTGGAGAAATGCCGCGATCGTCTGTACCCGGAATTCGTACTGGGCGGCGTTGCGCTATCAGCCGTCGGCGGCGGCGCGGAAGTGCGCTACGCCTCGGGCCTGGATTTGTTGCGCCAGACGCCGGGCTTCGTGGCCCACACGCGCGCGACCAGACTGGATCGGGACTTCGAGCACTCCTACCGCTATCTGGAGATTCTGTTCGAAGGCCGCAACCCCTATATCGAATCGATTGAACGCAATATGCAGTATCTCGAGCAGGTGCTGCGCAGTGAGAGCTGGCGCATGCTTCGCCGCAATCCACCGCTGCACGCCGCTGATCCAGAGACCCTCGGGCGCGTGCGCAGCCTGATGCTGGGGTACTTCAAAAAGGCCTGGATGCAGGACTAGTGCTCATCGCCCATGCCGCGGGCCGCCAGGGCTTGCGGCGAGGGCGTGGCCACCGCCAGCACATAGCGCTCGTAGATGTCGGCGAGCTGCGATCGCACGACCCCCGCTCCGGCCAGATCGGCGCTGTTCAAAGCCTCGGCCAGCACCTCGAGCCTGAGCGTCTGCAGCGCCTCGCCCGAGACCGGCGCGAAGCTCAAATGCCAGGGCTCAGGGGCAACCCCGCCGCGATCGCGATCGTAGGGCCGGAAGAAGCCGAAGCCCTCGGCATGCTGTTGCAGCCACCGATCCAGTGCGCTGAACAGGCCCCCGGGGGCGAACTCCGCGGGCAGCAGCTTTGGCCTCCCCGAGGGCAGCGCATGACGATCGAACACATCGATTTCCGTGCCCCAATGATGCCGGCTTGCGCCGGGCAAAGCCGACCATTGCAGGATGGCATGCACGATCTGCGCCTCTGGCATCTGCGCGCGCTCCAGCGCGCGGCCATCCCGATCCAGCAGCGCCCTGCGACCGAGAAACTTGTCGTTCCAGATCGCCAGCTGGTGCTCGAAGGGCCGAAAGCTGGAAGCCGCAGCCACCGCGATGCCATCGCGCGAGGCCGCGGCGCGCAGCGCCAGGTAGGCGCGCGCGGTATCGCTCTGCAATGTACAGCCCGCTTCCTGAAGCTCCAGGACGTGCGTTCGAGCCTTACCGGTGAGCTGCTCAGGGCTTAGAGTTGGCATGATTTGTAGCCGTGGGAGCCCGCATACGGCATTATTCCAGCATTACGATAATCTGGAGGCCGCATGTACGGCCCGCAGTCTAAATATGTAATGCTGGCGCTTGGGGGTGCCGCGGTGGGGGTGGCAGCGCTGCTGACCTATCTCGCGCGCCACTATGCTCTGCCGCCGCTGAGCATTGCGCTGCTGGGCGCGCTCGCCGCCGTGGGGCTGGTGCTGCCGGGCTGGCGCTTCTGGCGTCGGCGCGAGCGCCTGGACCCGACCGTGCTCGGATTGATTGGCGCCGCCGAGACCATCAGTCGCGGTGAGTTCGGCCAGGCGCTCGTGAGTACGGGGCGCGCTCAGCTCGGGGAGCTCGAGCAGGCGTTTGAAAACATGCGCCAGGCATTGCGCAGCACCACGTTCACGCGCAACTACCTGCACAGCGTACTCAACAGCATGACCGACGCGGTGTTCGTGACCGCCCCCGGTGGTTTTGTGCGCATCGCCAATGAGGCGGCCTGGCGCCTGACCGGCTACGCCGAGAACGAGCTGATCGGCAAGGACATCGTGACGCTGATCGAGCCGTCTGACAAAGGCGAGCCCGATCCGCTCATGGTTGCGTGCGAGACCGGTGAGACGGTGTTGCGCACTCGCTCCGGGCAGACCATCCCGGTCTCCTTCGTCAGCTCGACCATCGCCACGGATGATCCGCAGTTCGAAGGACAGATCTATGTGGCGCGCGACATCACCGAACGCAAGCGCGCCGAGCGGCGTATCCGTTATCTGGCCCGCTACGACGCGCTGACCAAGATACCCAACCGCATGCAGTTCCAGCATCTGCTGCAACAGGCGATCGCGCGCTCGCGGCGCACCGGTCACGGCGTCGCGATGCTCTACATCGACATGGATCGCTTCAAGGAAGTCAACGATACCTTCGGTCACGCTTCGGGTGACCGCGTGCTCGAGGTCTTGAGCGAGCGGCTCACGCGCGTGTTGAGCGGGGAAGCGGTGCTGGGTCGGCTGGCCGGGGATGAGTTCGCCTTGTTCGTCGACGGCATCAGCGAGCAGAGTGAGGAGGCCGGTGGTCCGGTCGCGCAGCTCGCCCGCACCGTGCTGCATGCGGCGAGTGAGGCGTTTCACATTCACCAGCAGGAGGTGTTCCTGACCGTGAGCATCGGCATTGCTTTGTGCCCGCACGATGCGGAGAACGTCATCGACCTGATCCGCAACGCCGATGCGGCGATGTATTACTCGAAGCAAAATGGCGGCAACACGTATGCGTTCTACTCGCCGGAGATGAATGCCGCGGCGGTCGAGCGGCTCATGCTCAAGAGCAAGTTGCGTCGCGCCGTGGAACGCGACGAATTCGTCGTGCGCTACCAGCCCAAGGTGGACCTGCGCGACGGCCGCGTCGTGGGCGCTGAGGCCTTATTGCGCTGGCGATTGCCCGGACACGGTGATATTCCGCCGGCGCAGTTCATTCCGATCGCCGAGGAGACCAACCTGATCAGCGCCATCGGCGAATGGGTGCTCGAGCGAGTCTGCATGGACTTTCGCTCCTTGCGCCGCCATGTCAGCGACCCGGGGCGCATCTCGCTGAATCTCTCGCTCAAGCAGCTCAAGCAGGCAAGCTTCATCCTGAATTGTCGCTCGGTGTTCGAGCGCCATGCGGTACCGACCCGCAACTTCGAGCTCGAGATCACCGAAACCACGTTGATGGCCGATCCCCGCCGGACTGTGCAGATGCTCAATCAGCTGCATGACATGGGCCTGCATCTGTCGATCGATGACTTTGGCACCGGCTACTCCTCGCTGTCAGCCTTGCAGCAATTCCCGATCGGCACGCTCAAGATCGATCAGTCCTTCGTGCGCGACTCGGCCGACGATCCGGCCGACGCCGTGCTGGTGCGTACCATCATCGACATGGGGCATAGCCTGGGCATGGAGGTCGTGGCCGAAGGCGTCGAATCGTTGCGTCAACTCGAGTTCCTGCGCAACAGCCGCTGTGATGTGGCGCAAGGCCAGCTGTTTGGCGAGGCCCGCAGCATCGATGAGTTATTGCAACTGCTGCTGAGTCAGCAGAATGCCCGTCCCGCGTTCGCGAACCTGGTCCCGGCCGCGCCCGGAATTCTGCGGCCCGTCTCGGCCTGAAGAAGCTACGCCGGCTATTGCGATTGCTGCCCACGGCATTGGTGCTCGCCTGGGCGATCGGTGCCGTGTGGATTTCACACAGGCGCGTGCCCCCGGGAGTCAATATCGCCGGACCCTGGCAGCCGCTACCCGCCCAGTCGCTGCGCTTCATGCACGATCTGGCGGCAGCCGACGCCAATGGCGCTGCTCTGGTCGAGCGGCAGATCGATGCCGAGCTGCTGCGCATGATCTCGCAGGCGCGCGAGCTGGTGCTGGTCGACACCGGACTATTTGGCGATCTGCCTGCCGCCGGGCCGGGCGCTTCGCATCTGCGCGCTGCGCCTCCGATCGCCGCTGAGCTGGTCGAGGCGCTCGTGCGCGCCAAGCGCCAGCTGCCCACGCTCTCGGTGCTCGTGCTCACCGATCCGGCCAGCGAGAGCATCGGCGGCGCGCAGGACCTGTTGCAACGCGTGCGCGCCGCCGGCATGACGGTGCTGGCCGTCGACATCACTCGGCTGCGAGCGCCCGATCCGACCTTCGCTGCGTTCTGGGGACTGTGCTGCGCCTGGTGGACTCGCACGATCAACGCGGGAGAATGGCCCAATCCGATTGGCGTCGGGCCAGTGGACGTCCCATTGGGGGTCTGGGGCGCGCTGCAGGGCTATCAGCGCAGTCACCGGCAATTGCTGATTGCCGATGATGGCGCCGGCGGTCTGGCGGCGCTGGTGTTTTCGCGCCCATTGCATGCCGAGGCGGGCATTCATTCGGCTACCGCGCTCGAGCTCTCGGGCATGGCGCTCGAGCCTCTGCTGGAATCGGAATTCGCGGTCGCGCAGTTTTCGGGCTGGAGCGATGACGGTGCCATGCAGCAGCGCTCACAGCGCCTGCTTGAGCAGCTGCGAGCCGCGCTGCCCACGCCTGCGGCCACGGCGCGCGCACGCGTGCTCACCGAAGCGGCGATCGCCCAGGCGCTCGTGGCGCGCATCAACGCGACCAGCAAGGGCGATCGGATTGAAATCGCAGCGCTCTATCTCTCACAACGAGAACTCGTGCGCGCCCTGCTGGGGGCAAGCCGGCGCGGCGTGGACGTGCGGCTGCTGCTCGATCCTGGCAAGGACGGCTACGGTTACGAGCGCTCGGGTATCCCGAACCGGCAGGTGGCCTCAGAGCTGATCGCGGCCAGTGACGGCGCCATTGGCGTGCGCTGGTATCGCACGCACGGGGAGCGCTTCAGTCCCGGTTTCGTGCTGATCCAGAGCGCTCAGAATTGTTGGTTGCTGCTCGGTACCGCCGAGCTCACACGCTACGATCTGGATGACTTCAATCTGGCCGCGGCCGTGCTGGTCGAGCTGCCTGCGAGCGCCGCGCTCGCCGGTGATGCGCTCGCGTGGTTCGATCGGCTCTGGTACAACCGTGCCGCCAGCGGCACCGAATACACCAGCGACGCGGAGGTCTATACCGACCCCTCGCCGCTGCGCTACTGGGAATACCGGTTGTTCGAAGCCACCGGCACCGCGTTTTATTGAGCGGCTGCGATCGCGATGGGGTGCGCGCGATGTCAGACCTCAGGATTCCCCGCAGGCGTTTTTTGTGCTCTGATCGCAACCCATCGTGCTTGCGCGAGCCGTATTCATCGCGGTGGCTCGCAAGGTCCCCTTGAGTTACAGCGCGGCAGCGGCTCGGGCCTGCCGGGATTGGAGGCAGCGTGCAAATCGGAATGATTGGACTCGGGCGCATGGGCGCGAACATGGCGCGCCGGCTGGAGAAATTCGGCCATCACTGCGTGGTTTACGACCCCTCGGAGAGCGCGGTGCGCTCGCTCACCGAGACCGGTGCCACCGCGGCGGCATCGCCGGTCGATATGCTCTCGAAGTTATCCGCCCCGCGCGTGGTGTGGATCATGATTCCCGCCGGCGCGGTCGATGCCTTGCTCGGCACCCTGCAGCCCGCGCTGCGCGCGAGCGATATCGTGATCGACGGCGGCAATTCGCACTACGTGGATGACATCCGGCGCGCCCAGCAGCTCGCCCCCTTGGGCGTGCGCTATCTGGACGTGGGCACGAGCGGCGGCACGTGGGGTCTGGAGCGCGGCTACTGCCTCATGATTGGCGGCGATACGCAGGCCGTGCAACAGGTCGAGCCAGTATTGGCCGCGCTGTCTTCGGACACGAAGGCCGGCAGTGCCAGCGGCAGCACCGCGACGCGCGGCTATCTGCATGTAGGCCCGAGCGGTGCGGGCCACTTCGTCAAAATGATCCACAACGGCATCGAGTACGGCCTCATGGCCGCCTATGCCGAAGGCTTCAATATCTTGCATAAAATCGGTGCCGGCGCCGGGCAGACCGTGATCGATGCCGAAACCGCGCCCACGCAGCAGATCACGCACGGCTACGAATTCAAGCTTGATCAGATCGCGGAGCTCTGGCGTCACGGCAGCGTCGTGAGCTCCTGGCTGCTGGATCTGCTGGCCGGGCAACTGGCCACAAACGTCGGGCTCGACGAGTTTGCCGGCCATGTCGCCGATTCGGGGGAAGGGCGCTGGACCGTGCAGACAGCGGTGGACGCCGGCGTGCCGGTGCCGGTGCTGGCGACCGCGCTGTTCGCGCGCTATACCTCACGCGGCGAGGCCGATTTCGCCAATCGCATACTCTCGGCGATGCGCCTGGGATTCGGCGGGCATCAGGAACGAGCGAGCGCCCGTGCCTGAGCAGACTGCATCCGCGAAGGAATCCGACGCCTTCGTGTTCTTCGGCGCCACCGGCGATCTGGCCTTCAAGCAGATTTTTCCGGCCTTGCAGGCCCTCGTGCGCCGCGGTCACCTTGATGCGCCGATCGTCGGTGTAGGGCGTTCCGGCTGGGGCCGCGACCAGTTCATCGGGCGTGCGCGCGAGTCGATCAAGCAGCACGGTGTGTTCGACGACGCCGCGTTCGCCAAGCTCGCGGGGTTAATGAGCTATGTCGATGGCGACTACCGTCAGGCCGAGACCTTCACGCGCCTGCGCACAGCGCTGGGAACCAGTGCGGCACCATTGCATTATCTGGCCATCCCACCGAGCGTGTTCGAGGTGGTGATCGGCGGCCTGGCCGCCGCGCAATGTGCGACCAATGCGCGCGTGGTGCTCGAGAAACCCTTTGGCCGCGACCTCGCCTCGGCCCGCGCGCTCAATGACATCCTGCACCAGCATTTTCCCGAAGATGCGATCTTTCGTATCGATCATTATCTGGGCAAAGAGCCGGTGCAGAATATTCTCTATACCCGCTTCAGCAACGCGTTCCTCGAGCCGATCTGGAATCGCACCTACATTCGCAGCGTACAGATCACGATGGCCGAGGACTTCGATGTACGCGGCCGCGGCAGTTTCTATGAGGAAACCGGCGCGATCCGCGACGTCATCCAGAATCATCTGCTGCAGGTGTTGAGCAGCCTGATCATGGATGCGCCGTTGCATGCGGCAGCCAGCGCCCTGCGGGATGAGAAGTCGCGCGTCTTGCGCGCCATCCGCCCGCTGGATGCGACCCGCGTCGTGCGCGGGCAGTATCACGGCTATCGCGACTCCCCTGGAGTGGCCGACAATTCACAGGTTGAGACCTACGCCGCCGTGCGTCTGTACGTGGACAGCTGGCGCTGGGCAGACGTGCCGTTCCTGATCCGCGCCGGCAAATGCATGCCGGTCACATCCACTGAGGTCGTGGTCGAGTTTCGCCGCCCGCCGCGCGAGGTGTTCGGCGAGCTGGTGCCGAGCCTCTCGAGTCACTTGCGCTTTCGCTTAAGCCCGGATGTGGTCATCGCTCTGGGCCTGCGCGTCAAGGTCGCCGGTGAGCGCATGGCGGGCGAAGACGTCGAGCTCGTCATCACGCGCCAGCCCGGCGAGGTCATGACGCCTTATGAGCGGCTGCTTGGCGATGCGCTGCGCGGGGACCCGGGACTGTTTGGCCGACAGGACGCGATCGAGGCGCAATGGGCTATCGTCGACCCGGTACTCGGGGACAGCACGCCGGTGTACGAGTATGCGCGCGGAACCTGGGGCCCGCGCGAGGCCGGCCGCATCGTTGAAGGCGATGATGGTTGGATCGATCCTGTCCAGTAGTTCGCCGCGCCTTTAGGGTGGGTGCGCAGCCGCGCCCGAATGCGGCGCTTCGGCCGCCCGCTTGGATTGCACCTGCGGTTGGGGCGGTGCCACCGAGCTCGGGGGGGCGGCGCGCGGTGGCGGGACCGTGATTGCGCTCGGTGCGGACGGCTGCGCGAGGCTCTGGGCGGCGCGCGGGGCGGGCGTGGCGGGTCCCTGCGGCGCCGTGCGCTGTTGCTGCTGCAGCTCCTGATCTCGCCGCACGAACACGTTCGGGTTTTGCGCGCGCGAGGGTGGTTGGAAGCGCGCGGAGCGCTCCGGAATCCCACGTCGCTCGGACGGCGCCGGCGTCACGATGGCGGTGGGTCGAGTGCGGGGCCATTGCGCCGGGTTCACCGGCAGACTCCCATTGGCGTCGATTGCCGCGCGCTGCACAGCGAACGCGGGTGGGGCCGCGGGCGGCTCGTGGCGCCTGATAACAGGCCGATTCAGCAACCCGGGCGGAGGGTGCGCGACTCGGGTCAGCGCAATCGGGCCCAGCACGCTTGAGCGCTCCGGTGCGATGGCCGGCACGCGCACCGTCGGGATCGCCGAGGCCAGCTCACCGGGGGCAGCCACGCGCGAGCGGCGCACGGACAGTGCGCCCACGAAGGCCGTCTGCGGTACGAGCGTCAGCGCGTGCGGCGCGGCGCGATTGGCGTATCGATTCTGCGAAGCCGGATTGCGATCGATAGCGTTAATGGCCTCCGCGTTGAGGTGGCTCGTATTGCTCAGGTTCAGCGCCTCCAGGTAATGCGCGCTTACGCTGTAGCCCGGGATGTAGACCTCGCCAGGGGCCAGCGGCAGCCAACCAACCGCCGTACCGCCGCCCAGCGAGAGCGCCGCGCCGCCTATGGGTCCGCCGACCCAGGCCACCAGTGCCGGCGCGTACAGCGCGTGGCGATTGGCCGGACCCGGCACCCAGCCCCAGCGCCGCGCGATGTAGACCCAGCGGCCATAATGAAATGGCGCAAACCCCCAGGGAGCCCGATCGACCCAAGTCCATCCCCAGGCTGCGACCCAGACCCAATTGCCGTCGCTGTAGGGCGCCCAATCATCGGCAACCTGGCCTGGAAACCAGGTCGCCCCGTAATCGGGCTGCGTTTGCCAGTCGCCGTACTGGCTCAGGTCCTCGGAGCCCACGACATCGTCCGAAACGTATTGGGAGGCCGCCTGCCCATTGAGCCACGCCGTCTCGCGCTGCTGGCACCAGCGGTCGAACTCATCGGGCGCAGCCGCCGGCATGATCGCGTAGGAGCCATTGGGGCCGAATACCCCGCGCTGTCCGGTGGCGAGGCCCATGTCCGGTGCGCCATCCAGAGCGACCTGCGCCCGACCGTTGCGGATCGTAATGCTGGTAGCGCCGCTGCTGTCGATGCTGAGTCGATACTCTCCGGGCTGCAGCAGTGCCGCCGCGGCATCGGGCCCATCGATTTCAACGCCGCCGCCAGGACCCAGGCTGCGCACGATGACATCGGCGCTGCCGGAGCTGAGCTGAAGCTGCACGCTCTGGTCAGTCAGGTCTGCCAGCGACAGGCTGCTGTTTTGATCGAGCCGCACCGTCGCCGAGCCCAAATCCAGCTCTGCGCGCGAACCCGCATCGCTCCAGAGCGCATCACCCGGGGTCAGCGGCTGATTGATCGGCGCCGCGCTCCATTCCGTCATCCCCGCCGGCTGCAGCGATACCGAGCCTTCGACGTGGCTCAGGCGTCCGACGCGACTGGGCGGATCGGCCTGCGCGGGCGGCGCTGAGGGTTCCTGTGCGAGTGCGCGCGCCGCGAGCCCCGCGGCGCCGACGGCCAGGCTCAGCGCCAGCAGCAGCGGGGCGCTAAGGGCTTTCATGGCTCTGACCTGCGCAGCTGCGCCAGCACCGGTGCCGTGTCGGGGCGCATGCCGTGCCAGAGCAGGTAGGATTCGGCGGCCTGCTCGACCAGCATGCCCTCGCCCATGTAGGTGCGCCGCGCGCCGCGCTCGCGGGCCCATTGCACAAACCGGGTCGGAGCCTTCCCGTACGCGAGGTCGTAGCAGACTGTGGTTGGCGAGAGCGCACCGGTCGGCAATGCGGGCAGCTCATCGCTGAGGCTGGCCGCGGTCGCATTGATAATCAGCCCGTAATCCAAGCCGTCGAGCTGCTCAAAGCCGTCGCCGTGCACCGGGCCTTGGGAGGCAAAGCTGCGCGCGAGCTCGCGCGAGCGCTCGGGCGAGCGATTGACGATATGCAGCTCGGCAGGCGCGAGCGCCAGCAACGGGCCGAGCAGTCCGCGCGCGGCGCCGCCGGCGCCGAGCATCAAAACCCGCTGTCCGGCCACCGCCAGACCGAGGTTCAACGTGAGGTCGCGCACGAAGCCGACCCCGTCGGTGTTGTCGCCGCGCAGGCGCTGTCCGGTTTCGCGCACGATCGTATTGACCGCGCCGGCAACCCTCGCTCGCTCGCTCAACGTATCGATGAGCTGCAGCACCGCTTGCTTGTGCGGTACCGTAACGTTGAGGCCACAACCGCCCTGCGCGAAGAATTCGCGCACGCGCAGCGCGAGCTCGGGGCTGGGCACGTCGAGCGCCGAGTAAATCAGCGGCCGACTGCTCTGCTGTGCAAACTGAGCGTGAATCCAGGGCGAGAGGCTGTGCGCTACGGGATGGCCGATCACCGCATAGCGTTCAGGGGCCGGCGTCATGAGCTTCAAGCTCGCCGGCCAGCGCGCGGGTCGCGCTGCCGCCGCGGTGCGTCTTGTCCAGTACGCGTTGCAATTCGTCCTGCCAAAGCGTCGCGCGTGATGCGAACCCATAGGGTGGATTGACCACGAGCAGGCCCGAACCGTTCAGTCCGACGCGCGAATCGCGCGGATACAGCCACAGTTCCAGAGTCACGGCTGGTGCCTGCAGCGCTCGCTCGGCGCGCGCGAGCCAGGGCACGAGCGTGCGCTCGTCCTTGATGGGATACCACAGCGCCACCACCGCGTTGGCCGCGCGCTCCAATACGAGCTCGAGCCCCTGGAGTGCTCGATCCAGTTCGGCAGCCGGGCTCTCGTAGGGCGGGTCAATCAAGATCAGGCAGCGGCGCTCCTGTGGCGGCAGCAGCGCGCGCAGCTGCTCGTAGCCGTCGGCGCACTCCACGCGCATACGCCGCACGCCGCCGAGCGCGCGCTCCAGCGCCCGGCATTCGGCGGGCAAGAGCTCGCAGCACACACCGCGGTCCTGCAATCGCATCAGGTGGCCGGCGAGCCATGGGGAGCCCGGACAGGCATCGGGATTGCCGAGGCTACCGCGCAGTGCCTCCACGGCCTGGCAATACGCCTGCAGCTCCTCACTGTGCAACTGGGGCGCCGCGGCCAGCAGCGCTGTCAGGCCGTGTCTGGCCTCAGCGCCGTGGTGCGTATCAGGGCTCGCGAGATCGTAGCGGCCGGCTCCCGCGTGCGTATCCAGATAAAAGAAGCCCTTGTCCTTGCGCTGCATGGCCTGCAACAGCGCACACAGCGCCACGTGCTTGTGGACGTCGGCGAAATTTCCAGCATGGAAGCTGTGTCGATATTTCATCGAGGCGCTGTGCTTGCTGCGGCGCCGGGCTTTAAGCGCCCGCGACCTTCTTGGTTGCCGGCCGCAACCGCGCGGCGACCCCGGCTCGCTTGACGCTGCCTTTGGCTACCGGCTTGGACGCGCGCTTCGGGGCGGTCTTGCGCTTGGCCTTCTTCTTGGCAGGCGCGGGGGCCGCGCGTACCAGCTTGACCGGGGCGGCGCTCTTGGCCGCAAGATTGCGCGCTGCGCTGGCAGCGCTCGGCGCACCGGCCGCGCCTCCACGCCGCGCCGGCCGCCGAGCTCGAGGATTGACCGCGATCGGCGCAGCAGGCACCGTCGTACGGGTGCGAAAGCGCCCCCGGCCGCGCTGGTGGCGTTGCGGCGCGGCCTCGAGCAGCGCCCGGCATTCCTCCAGCGTGAGGCTCTTGGGATCGCGGTCCTTGGGCGCGCGGGCGTTCTTGGCGCGGTTGGTCACATAGGGCCCGTAACGGCCATTGAGCACCTGGATATCATCGACCCCGAAGTCACGAATGATGCGATTGGCGTCGGCCTCCTGCTTGATGCGGATGCATTCGAGCGCGCGCTCCAGCGTAACCGTGTAGGGATCGTCCTTGAGCGATACATACTTCGCACCGTATTTAATGTAGGGACCGAAGCGCCCGACATTCGCGACGATCGGCTCCCCATCGGCCGTCTGACCGAGCGTGCGCGGCAGCTCGAACAATGCGAGCGCCTGTTCGGGCGTGATCGCGTCCATCTTCTGTCCCGGCCGCAAGCCTGCGAAGCGTGGCTTCTCCTCGTCATCCTTGGTGCCGATCTGCACGAACGGTCCAAAGCGGCCCATGCGCACGCTCATGGGCCGCCCGCTCACCGGATCAGGGCCCAATTCGCGTGCCTGCGCAACCTGCTCGCGCGTGACGTTCTTCTCAACGTCCTCGACCTGTTGAATGAACGGTTTCCAGAACTTCGACAACGGCACGGTCCAGGGCTCCTCGCCGCGCGAGATCGCGTCGAGCTCATCCTCCATCGCCGCGGTGAAGCCGTAATCCACGTAACTGCGAAAATGATCGGTCAGGAAACGGCACACGATCTTGCCGATGTCGGTCGCCGTGAAGCGTCGATTGTCGATCTCGGCGTAGCCGCGATCGCGCAGTGTCGAGATGATCGAGGCATAGGTCGAGGGTCGGCCGATACCGTGCTCCTCGAGCGCCTTGACCAGCGAAGCCTCGGTATAGCGCGGTGGCGGCTCGGTGAAATGCTGCTGCGGCGTAACGCTGAGCAGCCGCACGATGTCACCGGCGCTCATTGCCGGCAGCAGGTGATCATCATCGTCCTCGGTGGCTTCGTCCTGGCCTTCCTGGTAGACGGCAATATATCCGGGCGTCACCAGCGTCGAACCGTTGGCGCGCAACAGATGCCGTTCAGGGCCGTCCGGGCCGGCCAGCATATCCACGGCCACCGTATCGTATACGGCCGGGGCCATCTGGCAGGCGACGGCGCGCTTCCAGATCAGCGCATAGAGCCTGAATTGATCAGGCTCGAGCCAGTGCTCGATATCGGCTGGAATGATCGCGGCAGAAGTCGGGCGGATCGCCTCGTGCGCTTCCTGGGCGTTCTTTGACTTGGTGCGGTAGACGCGCAGCTCCTCGGCCACCGCCTCGCGACCATAGACG
>Ga0302324_100011022_pt1 | contig 18624 bp, 16 predicted proteins | sample Palsa_T0_1_FD_201949 | JGI IMG/M metagenome (GOLD analysis project Ga0302324, IMG submission 201949) | Peat permafrost microbial communities from Stordalen Mire near Abisko, Sweden - Palsa_T0_1 | ecosystem: Environmental > Terrestrial > Soil > Palsa > Peat permafrost | place: Sweden: Abisko...
GACCGCGACGAGCACGCCGAGGGCGATGAAGCAGCCGCCTGCGACACGCGCCGCCACCAGCCAGCCGCCGCGGGCGAGCGCGACCGGCAGCACCAAGCTCAACACCGCGACCGCCGCGCACAGGAGGACCGCGACGTAGGCCACCAGCGCGGCGGCGGCGGTCCCGCGCGGGATGATCAGCACGACCGCGTAGGCGGAGCGGGTCAGCGACCGCGCCAGGATGACCGCCATGTTGCGCGCTTGGAGATAGGCGGCGATCCAGGCCGGCGGGAGCGTCGCGCGCGCGAACAGCAGCGCCTCGGTGCGCGAGGAGAAGGCGCCGGCCACGCTGCGCAAGGCGCCGATGAGGACCGCCCCCATCGCACCCAGGATCAAACACAGCATGAGGTCGCCGAACCCCCGTTCGATCGCCGCCGAGGCCAAGTCGTGCACGTGTCCGCCCCGCACGCGCATCCACCCAAAGAATACCAAGAACAGCGCGTAGGCCGACCACAACAGCAGGCGGCGCGGGTCGTTGCGAATCCGGCGCAGCTCGTTCCCCAACCGCCGCCGGTCGCCGTAGAAGAGCGCGCCGACCGCGTTCACGTGGCGGTGATGTCCAGGAAAACGTCCTCGAGCGAGCCGCCCCGCGCACGCAGCTCGTCGACGGTCGCGGCCGCGACGACGCGGCCATGGTCGAGGATCAGCATCCGATCGCACAGCGCCGCGGCGCTTTCGAGCTGGTGCGTGCTGAACATCAGCGCGTGTCCGTCGGCGCGCAGGCCGGCTAAGATCGTGCGCAACTCGCGCTGGCCGAGCGGGTCGAGCCCGACCATCGGCTCGTCGAGCAGCAAGACCGGCGCGTCGCCCAGGACGGTCGCCGCGATCAACGTCTTCTGGCGCATCCCCTTGGAGAGCGCGTGCCCGAGCGTGTCGCGCTCGCCGGCCAGCTCGAGCCGCGCGAGCAGCGACTCGGCGCGCGCCTCCCAGCCGGCCGGCCGGCGGGTGAGCGCCGCGACGAACGCCAGGTGCTCCCAGACGGTGAGCATCGGATAGACGTCGGGCGTCTCGGGGATCAGCGCGATCGTCTGGCCGCGCTCCGCGCCGAGCGGGCGGCCGTCGAAGGCGATCGTGCCGGCGTCGGGCCGCAACAGGCCGGCCAGGCAGAGGAACGTCGTCGACTTGCCCGCGCCGTTGGGTCCGACGACGGCGACGGTTTCGCCGGGGGAGAGGTTGACGTCGAGTCCGTCGACCGCCGTCTTCCCGTCGAAGCGTTTGGTGAGGCCGCGAACGACGAGGCCGCGCTCCACTAGGGCGCGACCGGTTCGGCCGCGGCGCGGTCGCGGAATTGCTTCCAGTACAGCTGCGCGTACGGACCGTCGCGGGCGAGCAGCTCGTCGTGCGCGCCTTGCTCGACGATCCGGCCGTCCTCGACGACGAAGATCACGTCGGCGTCGAGGATCGTCGAGAGCCGGTGGGCGATCACCAAGCTCGTGCGGCCCTCCATCAGCGGGACGAGCGCGGCCTGGATCGCGGCCTCGTTGGCCGAGTCCAGCGCGCTGGTCGCCTCGTCGAGGATCAGGACGCACGGGTTCTTGAGCAGGACGCGCGCGATCGCCAGGCGCTGGCGCTCGCCGCCGGAGAGCTTGTGCCCGCGCTCGCCGACGATCGTCCGGTACCCGTCGGGCAGCGAGGCGATGAAGTCGTGGATGTTGGCGGCGCGCGCGGCGGCGATCACCTCGGCCTCGGTCGCGTCGGGTCGCGCGTAGCGCAGATTCGACTCGATCGTGTCGTGAAAGAGGTACGTTTCTTGGGTGACGATCCCGATGTTCTCGCGCAGGCTCGCCAGGGTGAGGTCGCGCACGTCGTAGCCGTCGATGCGGATCACGCCCGACTGCGGATCGTAGAAGCGCGGCACCAGCTGCGTGATCGTCGTCTTGCCGGCGCCCGACGGTCCGACGAAGGCGGCCATCTCGCCCGGCGCGACCCGGAAGGTGACGCCGTCGAGCGCGACGCGGTCCGGTGAATACGAGAAGTGCACGTCCTCGAAACTGATCTCGCCGCGCACGTCGCGCAACACGATCGCGTTCGGCTTCTCGGCGCCTTCGGGTGCCATGTCGAGGTACTCGAAGATGCGCTCGAAAACCGCCAGCGCCGAGACGACCTGGACCTGCACGCCGGCCAAGGTCGAGGCCGGTCCGTAGAGCCGCCCCAAGTAGGCGACGAAGGCGACGATCGTCCCGATGGTCAGGTCGCCGCGGATCGCCAGCCACGCGCCGGCCAGCCAAACGATCGCCGGGCCGACGACGATCATCGCGGTGATCGCCCCGATGAACCAGCGGCCGACCATCGCCAAGTCGATCTCGAGCTTCATCAGGTCGGTGCCGACCCGGTAGAAGCGCTCGCGCTCGAAGCGCTCGCGCACGAACGACTTGATCAGCGTGATCCCGGAGATGGAGAGCGTCTCCTGGGTGATCGACTCGATCTCGTCGCGCTTCTCGCGCGTCTTCTTGCGCACGTCGTACATGCGCCGTCCGACCGGTGAGAGCGGCAGGATCATCAGCGGGATGACGGCCAACGAGATCAGCGCCAGCTTCCAGTTGAGCACGAAGATCGTCACCACCGTCGTCGCGATGATGAAGACGTTGGTGACGATCGTGACCAGCGTTCCGGTGACGACGTTGTCGATGTTGTCGACGTCGCTCGAAACGCGGTTCATGATCTCGCCGGTCTTCGTCCCGGTGAAGAAGGAGAGCGGCATCCGGTGCAGGTGCGCGACCAGGCTGGTCCGGATGTCGCGCATGATCCCTTCGCCCAGGAACGAGTTCAGGTACCCCTGGTAGACGCCGATCACGCCGGTGACCAGCGCCGTCCCGACCATGCCCCCGACCAGCAGCCAGACGGCGTGCATGCTGTGGGTGGGGATCGCCGTGTCGATCAGCCACTTGGTGAAGAGCGGCGGCAACAGGCCCAGCAGCGCGCCGACCATGATGCAGACCAGCACCAGGATCAACTGCGCGAGGTAGGGCCGGAACAGCGCCAGGATACGGCGCAGCTCGACCCGCCGCGTCACCTTCGGCTGGTTGGGGCTGAACATGTTGGACCACATCAAGTGGACCGGAGGGCCGCCGAGCATCGCTACCCTAGAACCCGGCGGCAGCCACGCTGGGTGCGGGGGCGCAGGACGCCATCAACCGAGGCGGACGAGCACCTTGCCGATCGTCGCGTTCGGGCGCAGGATCTCCATCAGCGCGTGCGGTGCCCGCTCGATCCCCTCCAAGATCGTGGTCGGCGCCTTGATCGCGCCTTGGGCGATCAGCGGCGCGACCTCGGCGACGAAGTCCCCGTAGCGCGCCAGGTGGTCGATGACGATGAAGCCCTGCAAGCGCAGCCGGCGCGAGATCGCCAGTCCCAGCGTGCGCGGTCCGGCCGGCGCGGTCGCGTTGTACTGCGAGACCGCGCCGCAGAGCACGATCACAGCGAAGTCGCGCGTCGCCCCCAAGGCCGCCTCGAGCTGCTCGCCGCCGACGTTGTCGAAGTAGACGTCGATCCCGCCCGGGACCAGCTCGCGCAACTTCTTCCCCGGGCCGTCGTGATAGTCGAAGGCCAGGTCGGCGCCGAGTTCACCGGTGACGTACGCCGCCTTCTGCGGCGAGGACGCGGAGCCGATCACGGTCAGTCCTTGGCGCTTGGCAAGCTGCACCACCATCGAACCGACCGCGCCGGCGGCGCCGGAGACGAACAGCGTCTGGCCCGGCTTGGTCTCGGCGACGATGCGCAGGCCGACCCAGGCGGTGAACCCGGGCGTCCCCAGCGCGCCGAGATACGCCTCGGCGGGGACGTGGCTGACGTCGATCGGTCGCGCGCGCTTGGCCGGCAGCACCACGTACTCGCGCCAGCCCTGATCGTGCAGCACCGTCGCACCGACCGGCACGTCGCTCGCGCGCGAGGCGACGACGACGCCGACCGCGGCGCCCGAGAGCGGTTCGCCGATGACGAACGGCGGGACGTAGGAGCGCCCGTCGTTCATGCGGCCACGCATGTAGGGCTCGACCGACATCAAGGTGGTGCGCACGAGCACCTCGCCCTCGCCGGGCGGCCCCACCGATGCGCTCGCGAGCGCGAAGTTCGCGTCGGTCGGCTCACCGACGGGGCGGGACGCGAGCCGGATCTCGCGGCTGGTCACGGTGTCGCTCAGCGTCGTCATGGGCCGGGGCTTACCGGGGCGAGCCGCCGGTGCCTGCCGCCGCAGGGACGGCCGCCGAGGCGCGCCAAGGGCGTCGCATGATCGCCGTGACCGTCTGCTATCCGAGCGGTGCCGCCTTCGACCGCGACTACTATGCGAGCAAGCACATGCCGATGGTCCGCGCGGGGTTCGGCCAGTACGGCCTGCGCCGGGACGAGGTGCGCGCGATCGTCGGCACGCCGACCGGCGGGCCGGCGCGCTACCAGATCATGACCTCGCTCTACTTCGACGACATGAACGCGGTCGGCGCGGCCTTCGGGTCGCCCGAAGGGCGTGCCATCGCGAAGGACATCCCGAACTTCTACGGCGGTGCGGCCGAGGTGATGCTCGGCGAGATCGCGCCCGGCTGACCGGGCACGACCTCACTCCTCGCTCACTCCACCTTGCCGTTGCGCAGTCCGGCCAGCTCGCGAAAGAGCTTCTGTTCCTTGTCGGTCAGGTTGGTCGGAAGCTGGCCGATCAGGCGCACGTATTCGTCGCCGTAGCCGCTGGTCTTGAGTTTGGGCATCCCCTTGCCGGAGAGCCGCAGCATCTTGTTGTTCTGGGTGCCGGCGGGGATCGTCATCGTGACGTCACCGTTGAGGGTGGGGACGCGCACCTCGGCGCCCAGCGCGAGGTCGTAGACGCTCACCGGGAGATCGAGGTAGAGGTCGTCGCCCTTGCGCTCGTAGCGCTCGTCCTCGGTCAGGTGCACGATCAGGTACAGATCGCCGCGCGGACCCCCTCCCGATCCGCTCCCGCCTTGCTTGGCCAAGCGGATGCGCTGCCCATCGCGCACGCCGCGCGGGATCGTGACATCGAACTTCTTGGTCTCGCGCACGCGTCCGGTGCCGTGGCACTGCGGGCAGACGCGGTTGCGGTCGGTGCCGGTCCCGTGACAACGCGGGCAGATGTCCTCGACCTGCAGCGTCACCGTTTTCTTCCCGCCCTCGAACGCGTCGTGGAGCGTCAGCTCGATCGTCGATTCGAGGTCCTCGCCGCGCTTGGGCGTGGTGGCGAAGTTGGTCGGACCGGAGGTCGGGCGGCGCCCGATCCCCGAGAAGAACATGTCGAAGAAGTCGGAGAAGCCGCTCGCGCCGGCCGCGCCGCCCCCGAAGTTGAAGTTGCCGAGATCGTCGTTCTGAGCGGCGCGGTAGTTGCGCTGCTGTTCGGCCTCGCGCGCCGCGCGCTGCCAATCGGAACCCAGGACGTCGTACTTGCGGCGTTTCTCGGGATCGCCGAGCACCTCGTACGCTTCCTGGATGTCCTTGAACTTCTCTTCGGCTTCGTGCTGGTTGGTCGGGTTGGCATCCGGGTGCCACTTGCGCGCCAGCTTCCGATACGCGCTCTTGATGTCTTTCTCGGCCGCATTCTTCGGCACACCAAGAGTCGCGTAGTAATCCTTATAATTCATTTGAACGGCGCTCCGCCCTAGGCTCCGCGCCCCCCACGCTTCGCGTGGGGCCCCCAGACCTCACGCGCGCTCGCGATCGGAGTGCGGGCGCGATTCCCCGAGGGCGCGCTCAAGCGCTATGTCCTTTGGAGACGACGACTTGGCCGGGGCGTAGGATCTCGTCGCCGATCGTGTAGGTCTTGCGGGCTTCTTCGAGCACGGTGTCGTCGGCGGTGCCGGCGGGTGCGTCGTGCGTCGCGATCGCTTCGGCGAGCTTGGGATCGAAGGCTTTCCCCTTGAGGGAGACGGCTTTCACGCCCTCCGACTCGAGCGCCGCTTCGAACTGTCGCAGCGTCGCCTGCAGGCCGTCCCGGACCCCGCCGGAGTCCTCGAACGCGAGCGCGCGCTCGAGGTTGTCGAGCACCGGGAGCATCTTGACCAGCACGGCTCGGCGGCCGGCCAGCGCGATCTCCGCGAGTTGGCGCTCGATGCGCTTCTTGTAGTTCTCGAAGTCGGCCATCGCGTAGAGGAACTTGTTGTAGTTCTCCTCCGCTTTGGCGCGCGCAGCCGTCAGCTCGGCGGCGAGGTCACCCTCGCCACCGAGCTGTTGGGCAGCGCCGTTCTGCGGCACCGTCTCGTCGACGGACGCCGCGTTGGTCGCGGTGTCCTCGTTCACGGCGCGCTTACTTCGCTTCCTTGAACTCGGCGTCGATCACGTCGTCGCTCGGGCCAGGGCCCGCACCGGCTGCCGCGCCGTCAGGCTGCGGCGCGCCATCGGTTGCACCGGCACCGTTGGTGCCGTTGGCCGAAGCGCCGGTCGACTTGTAGATCGTCTCGGCGAGCTTGTACGAAGCCTGCTGGAGCTTCTCGGTCGCCGCTTTGACCTCGGCCACCGTTCCGTTCTCCGCGATCCGCTTGAGCTCGGCCAACGCCGCCTCGACGTCGGCTCGCACCGTCGCCTCGGCCTTGTCGCCGACTTCCTTGAGCGACTTCTCGGTCGAGTAGATCAGCGAGGACGCAGTGTTGCGGACCTCCGCCTCTTCCTTCTTGGCCTTGTCGGTGGCCGCGTAGGCTTCGGCATCGCGCACCATGCGATCGACCTCGTCCTTGTTCAGGTTGGTCGATGCGGTGATCGTGATCTGCTGCTCCTTACCGGTGCCCAGGTCCTTGGCCGAGACGTTCACGATGCCGTTGGCGTCGATGTTGAACGTCACGTCGATCTGCGGTACGCCGCGCGGTGCAGCCGGGATCCCCTCGAGCCGGAAGCGCCCGAGCTCCTTGTTGTCGTTCGCCATCTCGCGCTCTCCTTGGAGCACGCGGATGTCGACCGACGTCTGGCCGTCCTCGGCCGTCGTGAAGACCTGCGTCTTGCGGGTCGGGATCGTCGTGTTGCGCTCGATGAGCTTGGTGTTCACGCCGCCCAGCGTCTCCAGACCCAGCGAGAGCGGGGTCACGTCGAGCAGGACGACGTCGCGCACCTCACCGGCGAGCACGCCGGCTTGGATCGCCGCGCCGACCGCGACGACTTCGTCGGGGTTGACGGACTGATTGAGGTCCTTGCCGGTCAGCTTCTTGACCAGCTCCTGGATGACGGGCATGCGGGTCGAACCGCCGACCATCACGACCTCTTGGATCTGCCCGACGTCGAGCTTGGCGTCGGCCAGTGCGTTCTTGAACGGCTGGATGCAGCGATCGGTGAGGTCCTGCGTGAGCCGCTCGAACTCCGAGCGGGTCAGGGTGATGTCGAGGTGCTTGGGCCCGTTCTGATCGGCGGTGATGAACGGCAGGTTGATCGTCGTTTGGACGACACCCGAGAGTTCGATCTTCGCCTTCTCGGCGGCCTCGGTCAGGCGTTGCATCGCTTGCCGGTCGCCGCTCAGGTCGATACCCTGGTCCTTGCGGAACTCGCCGACCAGCCAGTCGACGATGCGCTTGTCGTAGTCGTCGCCGCCCAGACGCGTGTCGCCGTTGGTCGCCTTGACTTCGAAAACGCCGTCGCCGACCTCGAGGATCGAGACGTCGAACGTCCCACCACCGAGATCCCAGACGAGGATCGTCTCGTTGCCCTTCTTGTCGAGGCCGTAGGCCAGCGCTGCCGCCGTCGGCTCGTTGATGATGCGCAGGACGTCGAGTCCGGCGATCTTGCCGGCGTCCTTGGTCGCCTGCCGCTGCGCGTCGTTGAAGTAGGCGGGGACCGTGACCACTGCCTGCGTGACCCGCTCGCCCAGATACGCGGAAGCGTCGTTGACGAGCTTCTGCAGGATCATCGAGCTGATCTCTTGCGGCGTGTAGTCCTTGCCGTCGATTTTGACTTTGTAATCCGTCCCCATGTACCGCTTGATCGAGGAGATCGTGCGGTCGGGATTGGTGACGGCCTGGCGCTTCGCCAGTTGCCCGACGAGTCGCTCGCCGGTCTTTGTGAACGCCACGACCGAGGGAGTCGTGCGCGACCCTTCGGAGTTGGCGATGACGGTCGGGCTCTGCCCTTCCATCACGGCGACGACGGAATTCGTCGTGCCGAGGTCGATGCCGACCACTTTTGCCATGTGTTTTCTTGTCTCGCTTTCCGAGCCGCGTGGACCAGCCGTCAGAATCCGGCGTACCGGAACCTCGGGCCTTGCCTCTTACCGCAGCTCAAGGGATGTGAGCGCCGCCGCCCTCGACGACGTACCGCCTATGATACGCCGCCCGGGCAATGGTGTTCCACCTATTCCGTGTGACAGAATTCCTGGCACTTTGGTTGCAGTCGAGGTAAGCAAGCAGGGCGCCGTTGCCGACGCCCTGCTTGCTTGCTCATCACTCGGGCGAGGCCCGGCGGGAGCTAGGGGTTCTGCTGCTGCTGTTGCTGCTGCATGTACTGCTCGACCGGTTGCTCGGCCAGGGTCGTCTCGACGTTCTTCTTGACGCCCTGTGACCAGACGCGCAGGGTGACCTTGGTCCCCGGCTTGAGGCTGGAGATCGCGGCGACCAGGTCGTCGGGCGAGTTGATCGCCTTGCCGTCGATCGTCTGGATGACGTCGCCGGGCTCGATCCCCGCGCTGTCGGCCGGCGAACCGCTGACGACCTGCGCCACCGCGACGCCGCCTTGCTCCGTGTAGCCGCCGAGCTGGGTCCGGACGTTGCCGGTGATCGCCGCGGTGCCGACGCCCAGGAAGCCCTTCCCGGTCCCGGTGCCGTTCGCGTCGAGCGTCTTGCCCGGATTCTTGAACAGAATCGCTGCCGTCTGGACCACCGTGTCGGCCGGGATCGCGAAGCCGATGCCCTGCGCCGAACCAGGGTTCGCGGTCGATTGGTTCACGCCGATCACCCGGCCGTCGTAGTCGATCAGCGGGCCGCCCGAGTTACCGGGGTTGATCGGGGCCGAGGTCTGGAGCAGCCCCTTGAAGAGGTGCTGCGTCCCATCGTCGCCGGTGATCGGCTCGTCGCGGTTGAAGCCCGAGACGACGCCGACGGTGACCGAGTCCTGGAGCTCGAGCGGCTCGCCGATGGCGATCGCCCATTGACCCGCCGAGACTCGAGAGCTGCTGGCGAACTCGACCGGCGGCGGCAGCTTGGCGTAGTTGTCGACCTTCACCAGGGCCAAGTCGGCCGCCGGATTCGACGCGTACACGTGCGCCTTGACCTTGTCGCCGTTGCGGAAGACGACGACGATCGAGCTGACGCCCTTGGGCACGACGTGGGCATTGGTCAGGATCAGACCGTCGCGCGAATAGACGAAGCCGGACCCCGAGGCACTCTCGCGGACGCGGCGCTGGATGACCGGACCCTGCTGTCCGAACAGCTGCGAGAACGGGTCGACGGGGACGAGTTGGGTGCCGTTGACGACGACCTCGAGGGCGACGACCGACGGCTCGACCCGCTTGACGGCGTTGACGATCCGACTCTGGTCGTCGGTGGCGCCGGTGACGGGGAGGGGTGCTGCGTTGACGGACGGGGGCGTATTCCCGGGCCCGGCGACTCCCGCGAAGTGCGTACTCGCGAAGAGCATCATCGAGAAGCTTCCGATGATTGCGCCGATCAGCCCGACAACGGCCGTCCCGAAGACGCTTCGAGACTTCACGTTTTCTTTGGACTCCTAACGGGGGTGAGAATCGCCACTACCAACCGCCTGGGTGGAAGTAGCGTTTCAAACGGACATTTTCCCCAAATTCTCATTTTGGGCCGGTTGGTTCGTCGCTGACGATCCGGCCATCCCGCAACCGGACGATCCGCTTGGCGTGCCGAGCGACCTCCTCGTCGTGGGTCACCATGATGATCGTCCGGCCGGCGGCGTGCAACTCCCCGAACAGCGCCATCAGCTCCTCGCTCGTCTGGGAGTCCAGATTTCCGGTCGGTTCATCGGCCAGCAAGACGGCTGGGTCGTTGACCAGCGCCCGGGCGATGGCGACGCGCTGCTGCTGGCCGCCCGAGAGTTCGCTGGGCTTGTGGTCGGCTCGGTCGGCCAAGCCGACCGCGGCCAGCTGGGCCGCGGCGCGGGCGTCGCGCTCGCGCGCCCCGAGCCCGGCGTAGAAGAGCGGCAGTCCGACGTTGCGCAGCGCGCTCGTGCGCGCCAGCAGGTTGAAGCCCTGGAAGACGAAGCCCAGCTTGCGCAAGCGAATGTTGGCCAGCGCGTCGTCACCCAAGGCCGAGACGTCGACGCCGTCGAGCAGGTAGCGGCCCGAGGTCGGCCGGTCGAGGCACCCCAGCAGGTTCATCAGGGTCGACTTGCCGGAGCCCGACGGTCCCATGATCGCGACGTACTCGCCGCGCGCGATCTTGAACGAGACGCCGCGCAGCGCGTCGACCCGGACGGCCCCGAGCTGGTAGACCTTCGTGACCTCGCGGACGTCGATGACGGCGGCGTCATTCATAGCGCAAGGCCTCGATCGGATCGAGGGTCGCGGCGCGCCAGGCCGGATACGTCCCGAACGCGAGGGTCACCACGGTCGCGAAGCCGGTCGCGATCGCGATGCTGCGCAGCCACGGGATCGGTGCGACGACGCCGGAGAGCTTCACGATCGCGAGGTCGTCGACCAGCGCGCCGATCGCGACGCCCAGCACCAGGCCGACCAAACAGCCGAAGCCCGAGAGCGCCAGCGCCTCGATGAAGAACTGCAGCATCACCTGGAAGCGGGTTGCGCCGATCGCCTTGCGCAGACCGATCTCGCGCGTGCGCTCGGCGACGCTGACCAGCATGATGTTGAGGATGCCGATCCCGGCGACCAGCAGCGAGACCGCGCCGATCAGCGCGACGACCAGCGTGACGCCGGCGAAGATCCCGTCGACCGCCGCGCTGAACGTCGCGCGATCGAAGGTCTGATAGCGCAGCCGCTCGCCCTTGAACGCGTGGAGCCAGGCCAGCACGGCGGTCTCGGTCGGTTTGATCTGGCGCTGGTCGTCGAGCAGCACGTTGGCGGCCAGGATCGCGTGACCGCGCACGTACTCGGCGTTGTAGACCGGATAGGGGATCCCGACTTGATACTCAGTGATCGTCGGCAGCACGCCGGCCGACGACTTGCCCAGCACGCCGACGATCGTGTAGCGGTACTCCCCGACCCGGATCGAGGTCCCGGTGGGGTCGCCGCTGAGGCCGAGCTTGTCGTACCCGGCGTCCGAAAGCACGCAGACGTGCCGTCCTTGCGCGACGTCGTCGGCATCGATCTTGCGCCCGTAGCGCACCGGCGTCGAGGTGGCGAAGCGTTTGTCGGCCCGCGGGCCGAGCGTCAGCCGCGGGGTGAGGTGCCCGTACTGGGCGCGCACCCGCGTCCCCCCGAGCGGCAGCACGTCGACCACGTTGGGGACCGCCGCCTGGAGCCGTTGCAGATCGGAGAGCCGCAGGGCGGCGCGGGTGAGATCGGCCTGGCGCACGTTGGCGACGACGAAGAAGGTCCGGTCGCTCATCCCGCCCAGGATCCCGTTGACCGCGCCGCTCATCCCCGCGCCGAGCACCTGGATCGCGATCACGGCGGTCACCCCGATGACCAGGCCCAGCGCGGTCAGGATCGTGCGCGCGCGATTGGCCGCCAGCACGCGGAACGCTTCGATCCAGTATCCCCCGATGGTCACGACCGCAGCGCCACGATCGGATCGAGCCGCGCCGCGCGCAGCGCCGGCCAACTGCCGAAGACGCAGCCGACCAGGGCCGAGAAGCCGACCGCGATCGAGATGATCAGCAGGTACGGAATCGGCGCGGGACCGACCAGCGCGGCGACCGACGAATAGGCGAGCAGCGTGACGATGAAGCCCAGCACGGTCCCGATCCCGCCGCCGATCAACGAGAGCAGCACGGCCTCGAGCAGAAACTGCAGCGCGATGTCGCCGAAGGTCGCGCCGATCGCTTTGCGTAGCCCGATCTCGTGCGTGCGCTCGGTGACCGAGACCAGCATGATGTTCATGATGCCGATCCCGGCGACCACCAGCGCGACGCCGCCGATGCCGGTCAGCGCGGCCGCGATGACGTTGATCACCGCGCCGAACCCGGCCGACTGCGCGTTCGAGTCGGTGTAGGTGTATTGCGCGCGCGGGCCGTGCAGCTCCCGCAGCACGGCGGTCATCGGGTCGGCCAGCTGCGCGACGGTCACGCCGGCCGCCGGATAGACCGCCAGACCGTCGGTCGGCCCCGGCGAGATCTGGTGGAAGACGGTGTACGGCAGCTCGAGCCACTGATTGCCGCCGATCGAGTTGAGCAGACCGCCGCCGATCTGCCCGTAGACACCGATGACCGTGCAGCGGGTCCCGCCGACCGCGACCTCCTGGCCGTCGGCCGGCGCCGGGCCGAAGAACTGCTTCGCCAGCTGCGAGGAGAGCAGACACAGGTGGGCGCCGCCGAGCACCTCGGCGCGGGTCAGGCGACGCCCTTCGCTGAGGATGAGATGGTCGCGATAGTAGCCGCTGCCCTCGACGACGAACGTCGTTACTTGCTGCCCGTTGGCGCGCAAAGCCAGGCTGCGCTGGTAGTTGGGCTCGATCTCGTCGACCAGATTCGGCAGCGCGTCGGTCAGCGTGCGCACGTCGCGGTATTGGATCGCCGCCGACTGCGGATCGTCTTGGTTCGGATCGACGGCGACCGAGATCCCCTGATCGCCGAACGAGGTCAGCGTCAGGCCGATCCCGCCCGATGCCGCGTGGCTGATCCCGAGGACCGCGATGATCGACGCCGTGCCGATGATCATCCCGAGCATGGTGAGGATCGAGCGCGTGCGGTTGCGCCAGATCGCCGCGAGCGCCTCGCCCAGGTACGCGAGCGCCCGGGTCACGGTCCGTGCGACGGAACGACGGTCGGCGCCGTCGTCGGCTGGATATCGGTCTCGGCGACGATCGCGGGGCTGGGATCGGCGACGACGACGTCGCCGGCATGGACGCCCGAAACGATCACCGTCGCCACGTCGTTCGCCGCGCCGACGCCGACCGAACGTTGGACGGTCTTGCCGCCGACGACGACCAGCAGGTAGGGCTTCGCGTTCGAATCGTGCCGCAGCGCGTCGTTGGGCACCGTGAGGGCGTGCGCGGTGCGGTTGGTCACGATGTCGACGTCGACGTTCATCCCGTCGCGCAGGTAGGGGGTGGTGCGGTCGAGCGCGATCGTCGTGATGATCTGCCGCGCGGTGTTCGAGGGGTCGTCGCTCTTCTGCGCGACGGCGCCGATCGTTGCCACGTGGCCGGGCAGCGTCGTCGTGCCCAGGTCCTCACCGGAGACCAGCGCGGCCTGGCCGATGCGGACGCCGGCGACGTCTTGTTCGTCGACCCGCGCGCGCACGACGAAGCCCTCGTCGCCGGCCAGCGTCACCAGCGCCTGGCCGACCGTCACCGGGTCGCCGGGTTGCAGCGGACGCAGGGTGTCGGCCGTCTCGGTCGCGATGCTCTGCACGGTACCGGGGAACGGCGCGACGATGCGCAACCGGGCGACCTGATCGGCGGCGTAGCGCCAGTCGGCGAGGCGCTGCGCCGCGTCGGCCTGGGCCGACTCGACGTCGCCGCTCTTGTCCTGCGCCGCGGTCGCGCGCGCGGCCGTCAGCGCGGCCTGAGCCTGCGTCACCGCATCCCGCGCGGCGCGGACGCGATCGGTCAGGACCGGGCTCTGCCGTTCCAATTGCGCGTACGTTTCGTCCCGCACGCGCTTTTGCTGATCGTAGGTGATCTGCGCTTCGGCCAGCTTCGCCTGTTGCTGGTCGAGCGCGTCGCGCGAGAGCGCCTTCTGCGCGTAGAGATCCTGATCGGCGCCGGCCAGCCGCTGTTGCTCGTGCAGGTCGGTCAGGGCGTTGGCGACTTGCGCGTCGGCGAGCGCGCGCTGCGCCGCCGCCGACTGCCCCCCGTAGCCCAGGCCCGACTCGGCGCCGGCGCGCGCATCCTGGATCGCCTGGTTGAGATTGAAGCGCGCCTGTTCGAGGCTGGCCTCGGCTTGCACGACCGACGAGTGGTTCTGCGCCGGCAGGGCGTTGTTCGTCGCGACCGCGCTGCGCGCGCGCCCGGCCGCCGCGAGGTAGGCGTCGTGCGCGTCCTGCTCGGCGTTCACCAGCTGCGGGTTGGAGATCGTGGCCAGCAGTTGGCCGCCGGCGACGTGCTGCCCCGGCTTGACCGCGATGCGCTCGAGGTTCCCGGCGACCAGCGCGGCCAGGATCTCCGTCTGCGGTCGCTGCACCAGTCCCGTCTCGGGCAGCTTGGTCTCGAAGTTGCCCGAGTGCACCGTGACGACCCGCACGACCGGCGCGTTGCCGTGCGCGCGCGAACCCACCACGGCGATCGCGAGCGCGACGACCAGCCCACCCAACACGATCAGGAGGTTGCGGCGGCGGTGCGCGGGGCGCCGCGCTGAGAGTGCGGACATCAGGGAGCTCCGATTTGGACGAGCGCGACGGGGTCGGCGATACCGATCGCCGCCCGCAGACCGATCAGCGATTCGAGGTACGAGACGCGTGCCGCGATCAAGTCGTTGGCGTTGGTCAACGCCGTCTGCTGCGCCGAGAGGACGTCGGTCAGCGAGATCAGGCCGTTGCGATATTGCAGTTGCGCGATGCGGGCCGACTCGGCGCCGAGCCGGTCCGCCTCCTTGGAGTAGGCCAGGTTCGCGTGGGCGGTCTGCGCGCCGCGCAGCGCCAGCCGCACGCTCTGTTCGACCGCGCCTTCGGTCGAAGCGAGTTGGGCCAGCGCCGCGTCGATCTGCGCTCGCGTCGCGCGGTGCTTGGCCCGGCGCGTGCCGTAGTCGAACAGCGGCACGGTGAACGTCTCCTGCGCCTGGATCGTCCAAAAGCCCGGGACGCCGCGCGTGATGACGGTCGGCGGGATCGTCAGGCCGAGCTGGCGGTACAGCGCGGCGTTCTCGGCCGCGGCCTGGGCCGCGTAGCCGAACGCCGTCGGCGAGGTCTGGTTGCCGAACGAGCCGCCGAGCTGAAACTGCGGGCGCAGGTCGGTGTCGATCTGCGCGTCAGCCAACCGCGCGACGGCGACCTGGGCCGCGGCGCCGGCGATGTCGGGGCGGCCGGCCTTGGCCAGCGCGATGAGCGTCGCCAGCGGCGTTGCCGGCAGCGGCGGCTCGGGCAGCGTCGCCGGCAGCGCGAACGGTGTCTCCGGCGGCGCACCGATACGTTGGGCCAGCGCGTCGCGCGCGTTCGCGTCGTCGGCTTGCGCCGAGACCAGGTTGGCCGCGCTGCGCAACGCGTTGGCCTGCGCCCGCAGGACGTCGACGCCGGCGACCCGGCCGACCCGCTCCTGGGCCTGCGCCACGGTCAGCAGCGCCTGCTGGTACTCCAGGTCTCCGGCGGCGAGCCGAACGCCGTCGCGCCGTTGCACCGCGGTGTACCAGGCAGTCGAGACGTCCTGCGCGAGTTGCTGTTGCGCGTGCGCGAGCGCGTCGCAATCACTCTCGACCGTCCGCTTCGCCTGCTGCGCGACCAGCTGCGCCGCACCGTTGTAGAAACCCCACGTCGAGGTGATCTCCGCCGTGTTGAGCGAGAAAACCGTCTCGGGTTGGATCCCATACTGCAGCAGTGCACCGCCGGCGTAGCCGTTGGTCTTCTGGATCTGGTTCTGCAACTCGCCGGCGATGGTCGGGAACTCGGCCGCGTGGTCCTGCACGAAGGTCGCCTCGGCTTGGGCCAGTGTCGCGCGGTCGGTGAGCACGATCGGATCGTGTTCGAGCGCGTAGCGCACCGCCGCGGGCAGATCGAGCGGTGTGGTGCTCGTCGGCGGCTCCGCGGCCCCGGCGGCGAGCGGCGCAGCGGCGAACAGCGCCGCCGCCAGGGCGGCGCCGAGCAGCGGCGACCGCACGATCAGCGCGCGAACGCTGCGGGGAGCAGCGCGCTCAGCAGCAGGATCGCCACCGCCGTCGTCCAGGCGACCGCGCGTGGGATGCGGGCCGCGACGGTCATGCCGAGCGCCAGCAGGACGATGGACCAGACCGAGCCGACGTTGATCGCGGTCAGGAAGGTGAGCAGCTTGGGGGCCGCACCGGGCGCCAGCAGCGCCAAGCCGGGGACGGATGCTTGCACCGAGATCGCCGTATCGTACGCCGCCGGGCCGCGAATGACGGCGATCAGGCCGGCGAGCAGCGCGGTGACGCCGGTCCCGACGACCGCGCTGTTCATCGACACTGCGTAGAACCGGCCGAAGGTCCCGTCGCCGCGCCCGACCGCGTTGGCGATCAGCATGATGAGCGCTTGGACCAGCGCGGCGAGCAGCACGACGAACGGGATCACGACCCAGCTGTACTTGACGAAGATCTGGCCGTAGTCGACAGCCCGCTGCACCGCCGCGGCGCGTTGGGCTGGGTCCATGCTCTGGAATTGCTGCGCATAGAGCGCCGGCGCGTACTGCGTGAAGGCGTGGAGCTGCGCCGGGATCGTCAGCAGCAGTCCGGCGATGCCGAGCACGCAGGTGATCACGAAGGCCCAGCCCCAGGTCGGGACGATCCGCAAGCTCTCGAAGGCGGCCTTCGGAGCGACGACGATATCGGCGACGTTGAGCAGGCCGCTACGGGGTTCGACGGTGGTCTCGGAGGTGTTCAAAACGATTGCTCCCCAGGGCGGAACGCGCAGAGAACACCGGCAGCTACCCAGCGTTCGCCGCGAGAGTTTCGCCGAGGGCGACGCATTTCCATCATGCCGTCAGCGCCGCGACCAGCTGCTCCGGCGCGTCGCTCGCGACGAACACCGTGCGCACGTACCGCTCGCCGCGGTACGCCGTCCGGAGCAGTGCCGGCTGGGCCAGCCCGATCTCGACCACCGGAACGCCGCCCCAGGTGAGGTAGGCGGCGTCGGCGCGCTTGGGCAGCGCTCGGCGCCGCCGGACCCCGTGGTTCACGGCCGCGCTGACGCTCGCGCGGTCGAACTCGACGCCGGCGAGCACGCCGTTGAAGAGACGGACGCGCTCGCCGAGCTCGTGCGGACGGCGGATCATCGTCCCGTAGATCCCGAGGAACCAGCCCAGTGCGTAGAGGTCCAGCACCACGAGCAGGAGCTTGAGCGGCCACCAGGGCGCCGGGACGAGGACCGCGATCGCCACGGCGTCGGGGACGAGCGCCGCCGCGAGGATGAGCGCCACGTCGACCAGCTTCGAGCCGTTCACGTAGCTGCTCGCCGAGCGCGGCGGGGGCGCGACGATCCCTTTGGCGCCGGCGACGACCGATCCGAAGACGGTCGCTTCGAGTGCGGCGACTCGAGTCAGGGCTGCCAGGATGGACGGCGCAGCGATCTTCGCTCCCCGATAGGTGCTAGCGGGCGTTCGGTGGGGGCGTTTCGCCGAGCAGGGCGCCGATTCCGAGCTTGCGCTCGATGACCAGACGCGCGCGCTCGAGGTCCTGCTCGCGCAACTGCCAGAGCTTGAGACGTAAGTAGGACTGGACCAGTCGGCGCGAGCGACGGGAGTAGAGGCTCGCGCGGTCGAGCCCGGGCGGGAGGGTCGGGCGGGCGGTAGGAGCGGCCGCCGGCCGGCGCGGTGGAACCGTCGCGGCCTTCGGCGGGGTCGCTAGTACTGAGCAGAAGAGCATAACCAAGAGGCCGGTGAAGAGTGCGTGTCTCACGCGCCTCGTTCCCACCGCGGCCGCCCCCCATCAAGGAACCCCTTTGTCTTCCGACACCTTCGTCGTCCCGGCCCCCCCGGACGAACCTTACCTGCGCATCGTCCCCTTGGGGGGCTGCGGCGAGATCGGCCGCAACATGACCGTCATCGAAACCAACGACGACCTCGCCGTCGTCGATTGCGGCCTGATGTTCCCCGATGAGGAGATGTTCGGGGTCGACATCGTCATCAACGACTTCACCTATCTGCGCGACCGCCGCGACAAGCTGCGCGCGCTGCTCGTCACCCACGGGCACGAGGACCACATCGGCGGGATCCCCTACCTGCTGCGCGAGTTCCCGCAGGTGCCGGTCATCGGGACGCCGCTCTCGCTGGCGCTGATCCGGGCCAAGCTCAAGGAGCACAAGCCCGGCGAGTGGGTGGCCAAAGAGGTCGAGCCGGGCGACCGCGTTCGCTACGGTTCGATCGAGGCGCAGTTCATCCACATCAACCACTCGCTCGCGGGCGCGTGCTCGCTGGCGATCCGCACGCCGGTGGGGACGGTCTTCCACACCGGCGACTTCAAGTTCGACCAGACGCCGATCGACGGCGACCCGGCCGACTTCGCCTCGATCGCGAAGGTCGGCGAGGAGGGTGTGCTGGTCATGCTCTCCGACTCGACGAACGCCGAGCGACCGGGCCATACGCTCTCCGAGCGGCTCGTCGGCGAGGCCTTCTCGAACATTTTCGCGCGGGCCAAGGGGCGCATCATCGTCACCTCGTTCGCCTCGAACGTCCCGCGCATCCAGCAGGTCGTCGACCAGTCGAAGCGCTTCGGGCGCAAGGTCGCGTTCCTCGGGCGCTCGCTGCAGAACGTCGTCCAGTACGCGCGCCAGCTCGATTACCTCGACATCCCCGAGGGTCTGGTGATCCGGCTCGAGGAGGTCGACGAGTATCCGCCCGATCAGGTCTGCGTGATGACGACGGGTTCGCAGGGCGAGCCGATGTCGGCCCTCTCGCGGCTCTCGGTGCGGGACCACAAGCAGTTCAAGATCGT
>Ga0302324_100011023_pt1 | contig 18624 bp, 19 predicted proteins | sample Palsa_T0_1_FD_201949 | JGI IMG/M metagenome (GOLD analysis project Ga0302324, IMG submission 201949) | Peat permafrost microbial communities from Stordalen Mire near Abisko, Sweden - Palsa_T0_1 | ecosystem: Environmental > Terrestrial > Soil > Palsa > Peat permafrost | place: Sweden: Abisko...
CTCCTCCCAAGTTGAGAGCAACATGGTGATGGACCGAGCGCAGAACCATCGTGCGCTATGCTGCATGCTCGTTGCGAGGTCGGACCGGGGGCCCCGCCGCGAAGCGGTGGGGGGCGCGCAGCCTGGGGGCGGAGCGCCGTTAAGGTGAAGCTCACGATTCAACTTTGCACGTATAATCGCGCGCACTTGCTGGGGCGGGTGCTCGAGGCGTGCTTCGATCAGACGCTCGCGCCGGAGGAGTACGAGGTCGTGCTGGTCGACGACGGCTCGCAGGACGAGACGCCGGCGGTGATCGAGCGCGCGCGGGCGCTGGCGACCTGTGGCTTCACCGTCATCCGTCAGGCCAACGGTGGGCTGGCGAACGCGCGCAACGCGGGGATCGCGGCGTCGCGCGGCGCGCGGATCGCCTTCATCGACGACGACGTGTTGCCGACACCGGTCTTCGCCGCCGAGCACCTGCGCAGCGATGCGCGTCACGGCGACGTGGTCGTGCGCGGTGCGGTCATCAACACCGAGTCGTTCGACAAGCTGCCGCCGCCGATCTGGTCGCTGCGCAACCACAGCGCGAACTGGTTTTGGACCTCGAACGTCTCGGTGCGCCGCGCGCGGCTCGACCAAGTCGGCGGCCGGTTCGACGAATCGTTCAGCGAGTACGGCTGGGAGGACATCGAGCTGGGACTGCGCTTGCGCGCGATCGGGACCAAGGCCGTCTTCAACCGATTGGCGGTCGCCTTCCACTACAAACCGCGCCCGGCCGGGAACAACGTCGCCGGGATGCTGCGCCAAGTGCGCGCGCAGGCGCGCACGGCGGTGCAGCTCGAGCGCCTGCATCCGAGCTGGCGCGTCGCGCTGGCGATCGGCGACACGGTCCCGCAGCGGCTGCTCGGCGGGGCGCTGCGCAGCAGCGCGCTCGTCACGCGGCTCGAGCGCCTGGCCGACGGGTCGGGCGCCGACGGGCGGCTCTCGCCGCTGCGCCTCGCCGCCGCGCGATTGCTCGCCAGCGCCGCGTACTATGACGAGCTCGCGCGCGCCAAGCGCGCATAGTCGAATGCGGATCCTGCTCTCGCGCACCGATCGGGTCGGCGACCTGATCCTCTCGACGCCCGCGATCGCCTCGGTCCGCCGGTCGTTCCCGGATGCGCACGTGACGCTGGCCGCCAGCCGCTACAACGCGGTCGTCGTCGACCGCTCGCCCGACGTCGACGCGGTCGTCGGCTATCCGGCCGAGGTGCGCCCGGACGTCTTCGGCGCGCGCTTTGCGGACGTCGACCTGGCGATCGCGCTCGCCCCGCGCGACGTCGACCACCGGATCGTCGCCGCGACGGGGGCGCCGCGCCGGGTCGGCTACACCTACGCCTCGCGCTGGGTCGCGCGCCTCGGCTTGCGCTCGCGGCTGACCGAGGTCGTGCTCAGCCAGGCCGACCCGGTCTGCGCCGAGCGTGACCCCAGCCAGGTCGTCGCCCACGAGGTCGACCAGGTGCTGGCGGTCGTGGCCGCCGCCGGGGCCGAGCAGCTGTGCCGCGAGCTGGTCCTGCCGGTCACCGCCGCGGACCGCGCCGCGGTCGCCGGGTTGCCGCCACGGCCGATCGTCGTCCAGCTCGGCCGGCGCTGGACCGAACGCGGCTCGACGACGGCCAGCTGCCTGGCGCTCTTCGAGGAGCTGCGCGCCCTGGGCCGGCCGCTGGTCGCGACCTACGGCGAGGACGCGCGGGAGCTGGGCGCCGAGGTCGCCCGGGCCGGGGTCGCCGATGCGGTCCTGGGCAACCTGGACTTCCACGTCTGGGCGGCGGTCTTCGAGCGGGCCGCTTGCGTCGTCACGATCGACACCGGGGCGACCCACGTGGCCAGCGCCGTCCGCGCACCGACCGTCGTCCTGTTCGAGTACGCTTGGTTTCGCCTGGCCTCGCAGGAATGGTCGCCGTATCGCGTGCCGAACGCGGTCCTGCGCAAACCGCCGGACGAAACAGACGCCTCGCTGCGCGCCTCGCGTGCCGAGATCTTCGCCGCCGTCGCCGCTCTGCTATGACCGAATCGCCGCGCCTCTCCGTCGTCGTCCCGACGTACAACCGCATCGACACGCTGCGTCTGATGATCCCCGCGCTGATCGCGCAGGATCGGCCGCGCGGCGAGTTCGAGGTGCTCGTCGCCGACTCGAACTCGACCGACGGCACCGCCGCATATCTGGCCGAGGTCGCGCGCGAGCATCCGTTCGTGCGCCACCTGCCGGGGCCGTACTCCGGTCGCGCGGGGGCGCGCAACGCCGGGATCGCCGCGGCGCGCGGCGAGATCGTGCTGTTCACCGATTCGGACATCCTGGCGGCACCCGACCTGCTCTCGCGCCACTTGGCGCACCACGACGCGCCGGGTTCGCGCGCGGTCGTTGGGATGGAAGTGCAGGTCGACACCTACGAAGACTACCTGCGCAAGCGCGACGACGCCGCGCTGCGCCGGCCGCTGCACGGCGAGCACCCCAAGCGGCTGAGCTGGTTGTACTTCCTGACCGGCAACGCCTCGGTCCCCAAGCGCGAACTCGACCGAGTCGGCCGGTTCGACGAGGACTTCACCGGCTACGGCCACGAGGATCTCGAGCTGGGCTATCGCCTGCAGCACGCCGGCGTCGCGATCGTCTACGAGCCGCGCGCCGTCAACTATCACTACCAGTACGTGCCGTGGGACGAGCAGCAGCGCAAGTACGAGCTGGCCGGCCGCTCGACCGTCCGTTTCTTCCGCAAGCATCCGGACTGGGACGTGCGGCTGCGCCTGGGGATGACGCCGGTCTCGCTCGGGCTGCACGCGCTGGTCGACGCGCTCCCGCCGCTGCGCGACTGGTTCGAACGCGGCGCGAACCGGCCCGGTGTCGCGCGCACGCTCTCGTACCAATATCACTACCTGACCGGAGTCAAGGCCGCCTTACGTGGATAGCTCGACCGTCACCGTCGCTTGTGGAGCGCTGACCGCGGCTGACGTCGGCCGCGCGGTCGCGCTGAACGGCTGGGTGCACCGCCGGCGCGACCACGGCGGGCTGATCTTCATCGACCTGCGCGACCGCAGCGGGATCACCCAGGTCATCTTCGATCCTTCGCACGCCGAGACGTTCGCGCTGGCCGAGACGCTGCGCGGCGAAGACGTCGTCCGCGCGCGCGGCGTCGTCCGCCGCCGTCCGCCCGGTACCGAGAACGCGCGCCTGGCGACCGGCGAGGTCGAGGTGCCGGCCGACGGGCTCGAACTCCTCAACCGCTCGGAGACGCCGCCCTTCGTCATCGCCGCCGACGAAGAGCCGGCCGAGGAGGTGCGCCTGCGCTACCGCTACCTCGATCTGCGGCGGCCGCGCATGCAGCGCAACCTGACCCTGCGCCACCGGATCATCAAGGCCTTTCGCGACTACTTCGACGAGCACGACTTCCTCGACATCGAGACGCCGAACCTCATCAAGTCGACGCCCGAAGGCGCGCGCGACTATTTGGTCCCCTCGCGCGTCCACCGCGGGACCTTCTACGCGCTGCCGCAGTCGCCGCAGATCCTCAAGCAGATCTTGATGATCGGCGGCTTCGGGCGCTACATGCAGATCGCGCGCTGCTTCCGCGACGAGGACCCCCGGGCCGACCGGCAACCGGAGTTCACCCAAGTCGACGTCGAGATGACGTTCGTGCAGCAGGCCGACGTGATGGCGGTGATGGAGGATTCGATGCGCACGGTCTGGCGGCGCGTGCTGGGCGTCGAGGTACCGCCGATGCCGCAGCTGACCTACACCGAGGCGATGCGCCGCTTCGGTTCCGACAAGCCGGATCTGCGCTTCGCGCTGGAGTTGACCGACGTCGCCGACCTGTTCCGCGACGGCACGTTCGCGCTCTTCGCCGGCCTGGCGCAGAGCGAGGCCAACCGAGTCGCGGCGGTGCGCTGGCCGGGCGGCGCCGCGCTCTCGCGGCGCGACTTCGACGCGCTGACCGAGCTGACCAAGACCTTCGGCGGTAAGGGGCTGGCCTACGTGACCTTCGCACCCGAGGGCGTGAAGGGCTCGATCGCGCGCTTCGTCGATGCGCCGCTCGCCGCCGCGCTGCGCGAGCGCACCGGAGCGCAGGACGGCGACGCGCTGCTCTTCGTCGGCGACGCCGCGCACGTCGCCTCCGACGTCGCCGGCAAGCTGCGCCTCGAGATCGGGGACCGGCTCGGGCTGCGGCCGGCCGACACGTACGCCTTCTGCTGGGTGCTCGGCTTTCCGCTCTTCGAGCGCGACGCCGAGACGGGCGAGATCACCTTTTCGCACCACCCGTTCACTGCGCCGCTGCCGGGCCAGGAAGCGCTCTTCGACAGCGATCCGCTGGCGATCACCGCGCAACACTACGACCTGGTGCTCAACGGCTACGAACTGGGCAGCGGCTCGATCCGCAACCACACGGTCGAGTTCCAGCAGCGCGTCTTCCTGCGCCTCGGCCTCAGCCAGGAGCAGATCGACGAGCGCTTCGGGTTCTTCATGGAGGCGCTGCGCTACGGCGCACCGCCGCACGGCGGGATGGCGCTGGGCGTCGACCGGATCGTGATGCTGGCCTGCGGCGAGACCTCGATTCGCGACGTGATCGCGTTCCCCAAGAACCAGACGGCGCGCGACGTCATGATGGACGCGCCGTCGACCGTCCCTGAGCAGGCGCTGAAGGATCTCGGCCTGCGGATCGTCCCATAGGGTATCAGATGGGAAGGCGATCACGCTTCGCTGCAGCTGCCGAGAGTTGGATCCGCAAACAGGGCACGCTGCGGGCCTATTCGAGTGCCGAGCTCTGGGCAGGCCTGTGCGCCGAGCACGCGGAGCTGACTACGCCGACTTCGGACCGGAAGACGCCCCGCGCGACGTGTATGAGGGACCTCCGGGCAGACCGGCGCTTTTCGGTGTCGCAAGGTGTCGTTCGCCTAATGGGCGTTGACGAACCGGATCCGACCGCGTAGGATACGTATAACGTACACCAGTTCGGTGTCATCCCCCGCCAGCGGTACCCGCCGCCGGTGCAGGTTGGCTATTGAGGAAGCGTTGGACGACGATCTCCAGCAAGCGGACGATGATGGTGATAATCCCGACGCGTCTCAGGCGGGGGATGTCGCTGCTGTTCCAAACGAGAGCGCCGATCCGGACGATCTCGTACGACGGAAACTTCCCGCTAGCATCTTGGCAAAGTACGAGGTGTATAGCTATCGCAATGCGGCGCTCATCCTCGCGGAGACACGGAAGGCAGAGTTTGACGAGCTCGTCGAGGCCCTCGAGTCGTTCAGTCTTACGACGACCCAGATTCGGATGCCGGGGGGCAATGAGTCGGAGATCCCCAAAACGTTTAACGCTTCGCTGCGCCCGAAGGGTTGGTACGAGACCGTCATTCGTGGCGATCTCGTCGTCACGTTGACCTGGAAGGAAGAGGGTAGTCGGGTCGATCGCCGAGGTCGAACGGTGGCCACCCAGACGCCGCGATCCCGGCAGACGTTGCGGGAACGCTTCCTCGACGGACACAAGATCGACTATGTGAAGAACCGCGTCGCCTTCGACCTTGAGTGGAATAGCAAGGACCAGACGTTCGATCGCGACCTATATGCCTTCAGCGCGTTCTCGCAATGCGGTGTTGTAGATGCCGCTGTCCTCGTGACGCGGTCCGCCGAGCTCAACGCTGTTTTTCGCACGCTCGGCCCGGCACTTCTCAAAGATGGATCGATCGACGGCGAGGGTGGAAAACCGAAAATGCTAATTCACAAATACGGTGCCAGCACAACATGGATGGGGAAGCTTCTCTACCGGCTGAACGCAGGCCGGAACGGTAGTTGCCCAGTACTCGCCCTCGGTATTCGACCTGCGTGCATCTCTGATTGGAGCGAATCATGAAGGCGTCCCCATCGACAGACCTTCTACGCTTCGCAGGTGGCAAGCGCTACGGCACCATCCTCGCAGACCCCCCGTGGCGCTTCCAGAACCGGACTGGCAAGATGGCCCCAGAGCACAAGCGGCTGAGTCGATACGGGACGATGACGCTTGAGGAGATCAGTGCGCTCCCCGTATCGAAAGTTGCCTGCGAAACTTCGCACATCTACCTTTGGGTGCCCAATGCATTGCTTCCCGACGGTATCCGGCTCATCGAGGCGTGGGGATTCCGCTACAAGACGAATATTGTCTGGCACAAGGTCCGCAAAGACGGAGGCTCGGACGGCCGCGGGGTTGGGTTCTATTTTCGGAACGTGACGGAACTCGTGCTATTTGGGGTCCGAGGGAAGAATGCGCGGACCTTGGCTCCCGGGCGGCGTCAGGTGAACATGCTCGAGACGCGCAAGCGTGAGCACAGCCGCAAGCCAGATGAGCTGTACGACGTCGTCGAGTCTTGCAGCCGTGGACCGTATCTGGAGCTCTTCGCGCGTGGGACTCGCCCTGGCTGGTCCGCGTGGGGCAACGAGTCCGAAAAGTACGACATCACCTGGGACACGTATGCCCATCACAGCAAGGCCGAGCAACTGAGGCTCGCCTAGGCGTCCCACCCCGTCGTCTTCCCCTTGGTACCTCTGGATTATGCTAGAGGTGGATGTCTCGCCGCGTCTCGCGGAAGAGCATCTTCTTATTCAGCTCGCGCAGCGCGTCGATCGAGCGACGGTGTTCCTCGGAGCGGCCGTAGCGGTTCGCCGCGCGCAACGAGGCATCCAGGCTGCGCTCGCGGTTGGCGTAGACCAAGAAGGCTTGCAGGTCGCGGTCGTCGAGTGGCATGAACATCGCTGCCGATAAAATACCCACGTCGGTGTAGCGGTATGCGTGACGCGCGTCGCGCGTTCGATTCACTCGGCCAGGAGCGCTCGGACGCGGGTGAAGACGGCAGCGAGCATCGGCTCGGTGAGCGTGCCGGTGTTCGTGTTCTGACGGCTGGGGTGGTAGGACGCGAGCACCGTTGCCGAGCGACCGTCCGGCAACTCTACCGGCGTTTCGGCCAGGTGCGCGAACGCGGCACGGCGCGCCCGGTACGCACCCGAGCGCCGGATCACGTGGTGCACGGTGTCGTCCGCTAGCTTGCCGAGCGTGACGATCACCCGCACCGCGTCGAGCAGCGCGAGCTCCTCGACCAGGTAGGGCAGGCAGCGGGTGCGCTGTGCGGGCGTCGGCTTGTTGGCCGGCGGTGCGCAGCGCACGGCGGCGGTGATGAAGGTGTCGTGCAGCTCGAGCCCGTCGTCGCGGTCGACGGCGCGCGGCTGATTGGCGAAGCCGGCTTGGTAGAGCGCGCGGTACAGCCACTCGCCGCTTGCGTCCCCGGTGAACGGGCGACCGGTCCGATTGGAGCCGTGCGCGCCGGGTGCGAGGCCGACCAACAGGACGCGCGCACGCGGGTCACCCCAACCGGGGACGGGCCGCGCCCAGTAGGTGAGGTCGCGATAGGCGCGCTTCTTCGTCGTGCCGACCTGCGCGCAGTAGGCGCGCAGCTCCGGGCAGCGGCGACACGCGACCACCCGCTGCTCGAGCGCGCTCAGGGAAACAGAGGGCACGCTCGTCGGGTTCTACAAGCACACAGGCCTCCCCGCAGAAGGACAGCCGTGACAGAGCCGGAGTCGGCGCTCGAGATCTTCACCTTCGGGCCGTTCACGCTCGATGCGTTCGCGCGCACGCTCGATTCCCACGCGACGGCGATCCGGCTCGATCCCAAGACGTTGGAATTACTCGAGTTCCTCGTGCGGCATCCGAAACGGACGCTGAGCGCCGAGACGATCGGTTTGACGGCCTGGCAGGGTGAGCAGCTCCCGCCGGACGCGGTGGCGGCGCAGGTCGACGTGTTGCGCGCGACGTTGGCGCGCTACTCGCCGCGCCAGACGTTCCTCGTCGGCGAGCGAGGTGGGTACCGCTTCGTCGCGCGGGTCTCTTCGCGCGTGGCGGAGTTCGCCGAGGGCGAAGCTTCGGCGCACCGTCTGCATGCGCGCGCGCAGTACTTCTTCGAGAAGCGCACCGCCGACGCGCTGCACCGCAGCATCTACTACGAGCATCGCGCGCTCGAGGTGGCACCGCGCTTCGGCGCGGCCTACGCCGGTCTGGCCCGCGCCTACGCGCTCTCGGCCGAGTATCTGTTCGTGCCGCCGAACGAAGCGTTTGCGCCGGCCGCCGCGGCCGCCGAGACGGCGCTCTCGCTCGACGGGCCGGCCTTGGAACCGTATCTGGTCCTGGGCCAGGTCGCGTGCTACTACCAGCGCGACTTCGTCTTGGCCGAGCGCTGGTACGGGCTCGCCGCGGCGATCGCACCGGAGACCAGCGACACGCTCGTCTTCGCCGCCTGGCTGCGCTGCATCGAAGGCCGGGCCCCGGTCGCAGCGGAGCTGCTCGGCGACGCGCTGCGGGCGGAGCCGTACTCGACGGTCGTGCAGACGACGCTGGCGGTCACGCTGATCTTCGAGCGGCGCTACGACGAGGCGATCGCGCACCTGCGCGCGATCCGCGGTGGCGACGCGACGTCGGACCACGCGCGGCTCTACCTGGCCCAGGCGCTGCTGGTCCGCGGCGGACACGCCGAGGTCGTCGAGCTGTGCACCGCGCCGTTTCCGGACGGGTACGAGCAAGAGTTCTTGGCGTTACGCGCAGCCGGGCTCGCCGGGCTCGGCGACCGCGCCGGGGCGCAGCACATCGCCGGCGAGATCGCGGCGCTGGCCGAGCGTGGGCGTTACGTCTCGCCCTACAACTTGTCGTTGGTCGCGCTGGCGCTCGGCGAGCGTGACGAGTCGCTCCGCCTCCTCGAGCGCGGCCTGGCCGAACGCGATCCCTGGATCGTGCTGATGCTCCACCACCCGCAGGTCGACGCGCTGCGTGACGACCCGCGCTTCGCGGCGCTCATGACGCGGGTGGGCCGCGCCGAGCCATAGCGACTTTGCACGCTTGTGCCCCCGATCCGGGCGTGGCACGATGCCACGGATGACTCGCTTCGACCCCCGCGCGATGGCCCTGTTGGCGACGGCCCACGTCGTCGACGACATCAACCAGAGCTTCATCCCGGCGCTGTTGCCGATCCTGAGGGCCGACCTCGGACTCTCGTACGCCGCCGTGACGGTCCTGGTGGCGGCCCAGGCGATGTCGTCCTCGGTCATCCAGCCGGCGATCGGCATCCTCGCCGACCGGCGCTCGATGCCCTGGCTGATCGCGGCCGGGATCTTTCTCGCCGGCGGTGGGGTCGCGGCGCTGGGTGTCCTCACGTTCCTCCCGCTGCTGGTGTTGGCGGCGCTGATCAGCGGGATCGGGGTCGCCTGTTTCCATCCTGAAGCGGCGCGCTTCGCCAACTACGTCTCCGGCGACAAGAAGGCGAGCGGGATGCGCTGGTTCACCGCCGGCGGCAACGTCGGCTTCGCGATCGGGCCGATCTTCGCCACCGCGGCGCTCGCGGCGTGGGGGCTGCGCGGCACGCTCGTCGCCGCCATCCCGGTGACGATCGTCGCGGCCGTCGTGCTGCTGGAGTTGCGCCGGCTGAGCAGCTTCGTGCCGGCGCACGCGCGGACGCGGACCTCGGTCGGCCGCGACGATTGGGGTTCGTTCTGGAAGTTGAGCGCGTACGTCGTCGTGCGCTCGATGGCGTACATCGGCTCGGTCTCGTTCATCCCGCTCTACTTCGTCGGCGCGCTGCACGCGTCGCCGGCGCTGGGCGACGGCGTCCTGACCGCGTTCCTGTTGTTCGGCGTCGCCGGGACGATCGCCGGCGGTCCGATCGCCGATCACGTCGGTCGCAAGCCGGTGTTGGTCTGGTCGACCGGGCTGACCGCGGTCTGCTTCACGGTGCTCGTCGCGCTCACGCACGGCGGCGGGTTGTGGCTGGCGATCGCGATCCTGTTGCCGACCGGCTTCATCTTCGTCGCGGCGCAGGCGTCGTTCGTCGTGCTGGGCCAGGAATATCTGCCCAACCACCTGGGCCTGGCCTCCGGGGTCACCCTCGGCCTGGCCGTCTCGCTGGGCGGGATGTTCACGCCGGTGCTCGGCGCGATCGCCGATCACGCCGGCGTCGCCGCCTCGGTGCTGACGATCGGCGGCCTCGCGCTGGTGGCACTGATCCTCGCGTTGATCCTGCCGACCGAGGCGCCGCGCCACGTCGGGACCGCCGAAGCCGTCGCCTGAGGCGAGACGCTCAAGCCAGGTCGGGAAAACCGAGCCGCGCCAGCGCCGCGTAGGCGACGACGCCGACGGCGGTCGAGAGGTTGAGCGAGCGGACCGCGCCGGGACGCATCGGGATGCGCAGCGCGCGGTCGGGCTGCGCGTCGAGCAGCGCTTGCGGTAAACCGGCCGTCTCCGGGCCGAAGACGAGCGCGTCGCCGCGCGCGAACGGCGCGTCGGCGTAGCTCCGCGCGGCGCGGGTCGAGAGCAACCACGTTCGCTCCGGCGCGAACGCGGCCGCGAACGCGGCCAGCGACGGGTGGACGACGACGCCGAGCGCGTCCCAGTAGTCGAGGCCGGCGCGCTTGAGCGCGCGATCGTCGAGCCGAAAGCCGAGCGGCTCGACCAGATGCAGCGCGCAGCCGGTCGCCGCGCACAGCCGCGCGACGTTGCCGGTGTTGGGCGGGATCTGCGGCTCGACGAGGACGACGTGCAGCGGCGCCGCGCGCACCGCCGTCAGGGCGACGACCCGATCCGAGGGTTGCGCGCTCACGCGGCGGGATCGTTGGTCAGCACGACCAGCTCGGTGCTGCGCTCGCGGGGAGCGACGAGATACGCGACGCCGCCGTGGCCGCGGAAGGCGCGTTCGAGCGCGGCGCGCGGATAGCGCGTCGCGACGTCGGGATGGGCCGGATCGTGGACCAAGGCCGCGCTCGGCTCGAGCCCGCGCACGACGAGCAGATGACCGTCGCTGCGCTCGAGCGGGACGCCGGGGAGCTGACCGCGTTCCCAAGCGATCGAGATCGCCACCGGCAAGCCGGCGGCGAGGAACGCGCCGACGTGATCGAGACCGCGCAGGTACGCGACGACGCCGCGCAGCCCGTGCGCGCCGGCGTAGGCGACGTTGAAGGCCCAGTTCCCAGTCCCGCCGTAGCCGGCGTCCTCGACGCCGTGCGCGACGCTGGCGACGTCGGCGGCGACGCCGTGGAAGCGCAGCAGCATCGCGAGCGCCGCGGGCGAGCACCAGCGGCCGCGCGCCTGCGGATGCGCCGCGACGTCCTGCGAGAGCGGCGGAACGTCGAGCGCGGCGACCTGCGGCCGCGCCGGGGCGGACGCGCCGCGCGGCGGTGGGACCGCGACCGCGAGCGCCTCGAGCGGGACGGTGCTCGCGACGCCGATCCCCGACAGCGGCACCTCGCTGCGCACGACGTCGACCGCGATCGCCGTGGTTGGATCGGCGCCGTCGAGCGAGCGGCGCTCGTCGGGCGACCAGCGCACGTAGAGCAGCGGCTCGGAGACGGAGCCGTCGACCCGGTGCGCGATCAGCGCGAGCGCACCGGTCGGGGCGCTTGCATTCCAAGAGACGACCGCGCGCGTCGCGGCCGGCACGTGCAGCAGTGCGTGCTGGCCCGGCTGCTCGGTCAGGCGCAACATCAGATCCGCCAGTCCCAGGCGTTCCAGTAGTCCGACAGGTAGGTCGCCGGTCGCCAGCCCTGCAGGTCGCCGTTGTGCGCGGCGTACGAGTTCTGCCAGTAGAAGAAGACCGCCGGCACCAACGCGTGGATGCGCGCTTCCTCGGCGGCGTAGAGCGCGCGCCGGCGCGCGCGATCGTAGGTCAAGGTCGCCGCGTGGCTGGTCTGCGTGATGAGCGGATCGTTCAGCCGGCCGGTGTTCGCGCCGGCCGGCGGGATGAACTTCGCGCTCCAGAGTCCCTCGTTGTCGGGGTCCGGCCCGTTCGTCTCGATGGTGAACTCGCTGTCGAACCGGCCCGAGTAGATCGGCCCGTCGTGCGCGAAGAGCAAACTCGAGGGATAGTTCTTGATCTCGAGCGCGATCCCGAGCGCGCGCAGCTGTTGCTGCATCTGGACTTCGGCCTGCACGTTGGCCTGTTTGGCGGGGGTCGTCGAGACCGAGAAGCGCAGCGGCATGCCGTCCTTGGCGCGCTGTCCGTTCGCGCCGGCGCGCCAACCGGCCGCGTCGAGCAGCCGTCGCGCGGCGGCGGGATCGTAGGGCCACGGCTGGACGTGCGGCGCGGCCCACGAGGTCGGGACGACGTCGCTGGCGGCGCGTTCGTCGTAGCCGTGGAAGATCGTGCGCAGCAGCCAGTCCCAGTCGACCCCCTGCGCGATCGCGCGACGGACGCGCGGATCGGCGAGCTGCGGCTTGGCGCAGTTGAACGCGAGCCGCCGCCAGTTCGCGCTCAGCCGCCGGCTGACCGCGATCCCGGGGATCGTCGCCAGCTCGCCGATCTGATTCTCGCTGACCGAGTCGTAGAGATCGATCTCGTGCGTGCGGATCTGCGAGAGCAGCGTCTCGGAACTGGGGACGATGCGCAGGCTGATGCGCTGTAGGCCGGGTTTGCCGCGCCAGTAGTAGGGGTTGGGCGCGAACTCGAGCGAGGCGCCGTGGTGCCACGCCGTCAGCACGAACGGGCCGCTCGAGATCGGCGCGCCGTTGAACGCTGCGCGGTCGAGGCTGGGCAGCGCCGCGAGCAGGTGCGCGGGGATCGGCGGGTAGCCCGAGCCGCCGATCCCGCCCAGGTCGCCGAGGATCCCCGCGTTGATCGCCCGCAACCGCACCACGACCGTGTAGCGATCGACCAGCCGCATCGCGGCGACGTCGTCCCACCCGACTTGCAGCCGAACCGTGTTGTGCGGGTTCATCACGGCGTGCCAGGTGAAGACGAAGTCGCGCGCGTCGTACGGTGCGCCGTCGGACCAGCGCATCCCGTGCCGAAGGTGGATGGTCACCGTCTTCCCGTCGCGGCTGATCCCACCGTTGGCGAGGCTGGGAACGACGGTCGCCGCCGCCGGGATCAATTCGCCGTTCTGATCGTAGCGGAACAGGGGCTCGTAGAGCAGGTTCGCGACGTCGCCGGCCGACTGGGCGTTGGCATACATCAGGTTGAGCCCGTCGGGCTCCTCGGGCGTCCCGATGCGCAGCACGCCGGGTTGCGTCCACGACTGCCGGCCACCCGGTCCCGCCGCGGGCGCGCAGCTGCCCAACGCGACGGCGAGCGCCGCCAACGCGACGAGCCTACGCACGCAGCGGCTCCGACTTCACGAGCGCCGGTGCGATCGCGGCGTACAGCGCGTGCGGGCCGTTGCGCACGACGTCGTCGCAGGGGAGGCCGGTCTCCGCGTGCGCGCGCGCGATCTCGGCGCGCGCGCGGTCCGCGTCGCACTCGCGCGTGTTGAGCGCGATCCCGACCACCCGCGCCGGCTTCACGCCGGCGCACAACCCCTCGTAGGTGCGGATCAGCGCGCGGTACGAGAGCAGCGGGAGGTCGTAGCCTTCGATCGTGGTGCGGTCGACGTTGTGGACCAGGACCAGCGCGTCGGGCGCGCCGCCGTAGAGCAACGCCAGCGTGACCGGCGCGAAGGCCGGGTGGCTGATCCCGCCTTGCCCTTCGAGGAAGAGCAGGTCGCGCGCGCGCCGCTCGCCGGCGAGGACGAGTTGCTCGGCCGCACCGGCGGCGAAGTCGGCGACGACGGCGTCGATCGCGGTCCCCCAGCCGGCGATCGCGATCCCGATCTGGCCGGTCGGGACGAACGCCGCGTCGACGCCGGCGTCGCGGGCGGCTCGGCACAGCTCGAGGGCGGCCGTCATCTTCCCGACCGCCGCGTCGCTGCCGACGGTCAACACGGTCCGCCCCCGCACGTCCCAGGCGGCGCCGGAGAAGAGCGGCGCGGCCGGCGGAAGCCGCAAGTCCCAGATGCGCGTGTCGTGCTGGCGGGCGAGCGCGGCCAGTTCGGGGTCGTCACCGAGCATCACGTGCAAACCGCTGACGATCTCGAGCTGCGCGCGCAGCGCTTCGACGATCGTCGCCCGGAAGGCGTCGGGGAGCGCGCCGCCGGCCGGCGCGATCCCAACCAGCAGCGCGGTCGGGCCGGCGCGGCGCGCCTCGGCCAGCGAGGCGACGATCGGCGCGTCGCTCTCGAGGTACGGCAAGACGTCGCGCACGCGGCGGCCGGCGTAGTCGGGGTCGATCACCGCGACGACGGCGTCGCTGCCGTAACGGATCACCCCGTGCGCCATCTTCGCTGCGCGCGAGGTCAGCGCGTGCGGTGTGAGGATCACATAGCGTCGACTCAGCGCCGGGTCTCCGCGCGTTCGCGCACGCCGAGCCCGGGCGCGTACGGGAGCACGATCTTTCCGTCCGCGTAGGTCAGGCCGACGAACGGATCGTGCGCGGTCAGGAACGGGCCGTCGAGGTCGGCCCAGTCGACCAGCGGGCTCAACTGCGCGGCCGCCGTCGCCGTGATCGCGCTCTCGACCATGCTGCCGAGCATGATCTTGAAACCCAGCGCGCGCGCCGTGGCGATCATCGCCAGCGCGTCGCGGATGCCGCCGCACTTGACCAGCTTGACGTTGATCCCGTCGACGCAACCCTGCAACGCCGGCAGGTCGGCCGCGTCCTTGGAGTCCTCGTCGGAGACCAGCGGGATCGGCGAGTGTTCGCGAATCCAGCGCAGCCGCTCGGGCATCCCGGCCGGGATCGGCTGCTCGCAGAACTCGATGTCGAAGCGCGCCAGCTCGCGCAGGATTCCGACCGCCTGTTCGGGCGCCCAACCCTCGTTCGCGTCGATGCGGATCGTCCCAGAGTAGATCGAGCGGATCGCTTCGACCGTCGCGATCTCGGCGCCGCGGCCGAGCTTGACCTTGAGCACCGGATGCGTACCGACCTCGCGGACCTTGTCCAGCATCTCGTCGAGCGGCGCGATTCCGATCGTGAAGGAGGTCAGCGGCGTCGCCGACGGGTCGAGCCCGAGCAGTTGCCAGAGCGGGCGATCGAGATCTTTGCCGATGCAGTCGTGCAAGGCCAGGTCCAGGCCGCAGCGCTGAGCCGGCGGCAGACCCTGCAAGAGCCGGTCGACCGCGTACGGATCGTCGCCGAGCGTGCGGCCGCGCAGGCCGGCGATCACGCTGGCGACGCTCTCGCCGTAGCGCTCGCTGGGCGCACTCTCGCCGAACGCCTCGATCTCATTCCAGCGCAACCGCACGACGACCGTCCTGGCGATCGACGCCGTCGAGCGGGCGATCGTGAAGGTGTGCTTGAGCGGCAGCTCCAGCGGTTCGACGTCCAGCGCGATTGGCGCCACCCCAAGCGGTTCCGCGGAGGCACGCGCCGGCCTGCCGGGACGGCACAGCGTTCGACGCTCGCTCGCTGGACAGCGGGACAGGGAGCGGCGGACCCGAGCTTCGAACGAGCGGCCAGATGCGCCCATCGTCGGTGGCGGTCCGCGCGATCTTCTGTCTGGCGACAGCGATCTCGGCCGCCGCCCTGGCCGACCCGGTCATGGAAGGGATCTCCAACGCCGGGACCTTCGGCCCCCGCACGTACACCGACCACAGCACGCTCGACGTCGTGCCGTCGCTGCTGGTTGGGCTGTGCTGCGCGGCGCTCGTCGTCGCGATCGTCGCGCGCCGCATGCTCGTCCCGCGCGGTCGTAGCCTGCCGTGGCTGCGTGTCCCGGCGCGCGCGCTCGACGACGGTGCTGTGTTGCGCCTCGCGCCGCTGACGTTCGCCGTGCAGCTGGGCGTGCTGTTCACGATGGAGACGCTCGAGCAGATCGTCGTGGTCGGACACCCGCTGGGCGGGACGATCTGGCTCGGCGGTCCGGTGCTGCTGAGCCTGGCGCTGCACGCGAGCGTCGGGCTGGGCTTGGGCTTGGGCTTCGCGCGCCTCGTCCGCTGGTCGGCGCGCGCGGCGGTCGGGCTGATCGCGTTCGTGCGCCGCCTCGTGCTGGCGTGCGCGCGGCCGCCGCTGGCCCGCCTCGCACTCGATCACGTCCCGCTGCGCCGCGCCTTCGCGCCGGCGCTCGATCGGCGCACCGGCCGTGCGCCGCCGTACTCCACGAGCTAGCTGACCGACCGCTCCGGCGCAGCGCGCCGGACCCTCGTCTCACTCTCGCGGAGGTTCCCGCCATGCCTCGTTTGGTGCTGCTGGCACTGCTGTTCGTCCTCGCGACCGCGTTCGGCTACGCGTCGATCGGGCCGCACGGCTTGCGTTTTCCGGTCTCGTTGGAAGCCGCGATCCCCGAGCCGGCGGCGCTGTTCGGACGCCCGATGGTGCGGGTGCTCATCGTCGGCCTCGACTACGACTACGACCGGCTCGATCAGGAGACGTCGGCGCATTCGCGCAGCGATATCATCATGGCCGTCAACCTCGACCTGCTTGCGCACCGCGTCTACGAGCTGTCGGTCCCGCGCGACATGGTCGCCGTCCTCCCCAACGGGCGCCGCGGCAAGATCAACGAGGCGCAGGCCGACGGTGGGATCGCCGAGTCGCAAGCGGTGGTCGCGAAGTGGCTCGGCATCCCGGGCTTCGACCGCTACGTCGTGCTGCGCATCGACACGACGAAAGATCTGATCGACGCGCTCGGTGGCGTCGACCTCGACGTCCAGAACTCGGCCGCGCTCGAGCACGTCGGGCGCAACGGTCCGGTCGACTACGACGACAGCTGGGGGCATCTGCACGTGCACTTACAGCCGGGTTGGCAGCATTTGACCGGTGCGCAAGCCGTCGGCTACGCGCGCTTCCGGCACGACTGGTGCAGCGACCCGTGCCGCATCATGCGCCAGCAACAAGTGATCCGCACGATCCTAGCCAAGCTGCGCGACGGCAAGCTCGACACGCTGGTGCGCGCCGCGGCGCTGCTCGGCGTCCTGCGCAAGGACGTCGAGACGAATCTCTCGCCGGGCGAGGAGATCAGTTTGGTGAACGCGTTCCGCGGACTCGGTCCGCAGGGCTTCACGAGCGCGCAGGTGCCGTACGTCGGCGACGTCGACTTGCCGGGCGAGGGCGACAGCATCATCGCCAACGATGCCGCCAAGGCACGCTTGGTCCGCGCGATGCTGCTCGATCCGCCCGCGCCGGCACCGCTCGACCCCGTTTCGCCCGCTGTCAAGACTTGACCGGGGGGTGAACGCGGGATATACCATGGCGGGGCGGACGGCGACTGCGGCGGTTCGCGCAGTTCCACGGTGGTGGACCAACGTCGATACCAAGGGAGCATCAGCTCCGGATACGACCGGTATTGCCGCCCGCTTCGGCGGATGGTGTCTGGGCGCCCGGGCCGCACCCACCTGCCAATGGCAGGTCTCCACCCGGTTCAAGACGGCCGCTGCGGTCCCGTCCTCTCCGTTTCTCTCTCCTCGCCGATAAAGTCAGGCGCGCGCCGCGAGGCGGTGCGCCGCCGCGGCGTCCCGCAAGCGGTCGAGCGCGGCCCGCGCCGCCTCCCAGGGCGCGTCGTCGGGCGGCAGCTCCAGCACCACCCACGTGCCGCCCGCCGCGGCGGCGACCGCGGCCGGATCGTCGTCGGGCGTCGCGGTCACGGCCGGCAGCAGCCGGCGGCCACCCGGCTCGCCGGGTGGGAGCAAGGCGGGCGGGCACGCCCGTAACCAGGCGCTGTCGACGTCCTTGAGCAGGTGCTTCACCGCGGCGAGGTCGTCGCCGAGCGTCCCGGGTTGGGGCGGGACGACGACCGTGACGTTGACTGCCTTGGCCGCCTTCGATACGGCTTTGGCGGCCAGGACGGTCGCCGCGAAGGTCGCCGCCGGGACCTCACCGGGCGGCGGGAGGGTCGTGCGCACGACCGCGGCGCCGAAGCGAGCCGCCAGCCCCAGCACCCGCTCGCGCGCCTCCGCCGGCGTCAGCGGGTCGAGCAGCCCCGGCGCCTCGAGGCCAAACGGGACGATGCCCAGGTCGACCGCGACCTTGCGGACCTGGGCGACGTAGTCCGGGTCGCCGCGGGGGAAGTCGGCGGCCGCGACCAGCACGCCGTCGACGTCGAGCGCGTTCGCGCAGCGCTCGACCCACTCGAGCTGCGTGAGGGCGCCGGCCGCAAGCGGTCGGCGGAACGACGAACTCGAAAGGGCGAGACGCATCGCCCGTCGTTTTCACCGGAAGGCCGCTGCGACCATCGTACCGCCATGATCGACCGTCAGACGCTCGCCAACCTCGTCCCGCTCGCCGCCGTCACGCTGGCGCTGGCGGAGTATCTGTTCGACCACACCGTGCCGCGCTATGCGAGCCCGTGGTTCTGGCTGACGCTGGTCGCGACCGTCGGGTTGCTCGTGCTCGTGCAGGTGCTGCGCTTCACCGGGGCGCGCCGCACCCCCACGGCGAAACCCGACTACTCCGCCACCACGCTGATTCGCCGCCGCTCCGATACCGACGACCGAGGATAGACCGCACCGATGCAACTCCTGGAATCCCCGACGCTGGCCGTCCAAGATCCCGCGCTGTACGCCGCGATCGAGCACGAGGAACGCCGTCAGCGCGACAACCTTGAGTTGATCGCCTCGGAGAACTACGCCAGCCGCGCGGTCCGCGAAGCGACGGCGAGCGTGATGACCAACAAGTACGCCGAAGGGTATCCCGGCCGGCGCTACTACGGCGGCTGCGAGTTCGTCGACGTCGCCGAGACGCTGGCGATCGAGCGCGTCAAGGCGCTCTTCCGCGCCCAGCATGCCAACGTGCAGCCACACGCCGGCGCGCAGGCCAACATGGCGGTCATGATGGCCGTGCTGGAGCCGGGCGACACGTTCCTGGGGAT
>Ga0302324_100011024_pt1 | contig 18623 bp, 17 predicted proteins | sample Palsa_T0_1_FD_201949 | JGI IMG/M metagenome (GOLD analysis project Ga0302324, IMG submission 201949) | Peat permafrost microbial communities from Stordalen Mire near Abisko, Sweden - Palsa_T0_1 | ecosystem: Environmental > Terrestrial > Soil > Palsa > Peat permafrost | place: Sweden: Abisko...
TAGCCTGGAGCGGCCACCTCGCAGTGCTGCTCTGCGCCTTGCTCGCGCGTGAATTGGATTATCTGCTTCGGGCATTGCAAGGCGTCGTAGGGCTTGCGCGCCTGCCCTGGAAAGAACTGCTCGCCCTCCGGGTCAGTAATCAACATGGGGCACTTGATGCGACCGGCCACCTCCGCGAGGTTGTAATCCCGCACGGCATGAAACGCGTCATAGAAGGACGTCATGCCCAACGGACGCATCCGAAAATGCAGCATCGCCCGCGCCCGCGGATTGGAAGCCGTGCCCATCTGGATCATCTGATCGAACTGGCTCTTCTTCCCGGCGTCCAGCACGTCGCGCACAAACTTAGGCAAACTGCGCAGCCACGGATCGGAGACGTCCCATACGCCCGGATCCGCCACTCCCGCCGCGATGCGGTGTTCGAATGCCAGGGCGCGCGGCACCCAGAAGCCGCCCTGGCTGGCCCCCACCAAGGCAATGCGCTTAGGATCGACCTCGCGATGGCGCAGCATGGCGTCCACCACCGGCGTAATCACCTTTTCCCAATCGGGCCGGAAGTACAGCTTGCGCACCCATAACGAATCGCCTTGCCCCGGACCGTTGAGGATGAGGCAATTGTAACCGCGTGCCAGGGCGCCAGCGCCGCCCAAGACATACATGCTGGTTTCCAGGCCGTCCGCGCCGGTGTTGAGGATCGCCAGCGGCCTGCGGCGGCGCGTCCCGTCGACGCGTAAGAACCACCCGTTAGACCGCCGCCTTCATACGGTATCTCCAAGCGCTCCACCGGCGGATCGAACAAGGCTCCGGCGGCGGACCAACAGGCGTCATATTCCTGCCAGCAGCCCGGCATCCGCTCGCGGTCTTTAGTGCCATCCAGGAAGCGCAGCGCGTGGCTAAAATAGCCGGCGGCCCACCGGTACGCCTCGCGGGCGCTCACGTTGTGGCGCTTGGCGGCAGCCTGCGCTGCCATGGTCCGCGCGATTCCACGCCAGCATCGTGGTAGGCCTGCCAGGCGGACTCGAAATCTCCCGCCTTGATCCGCGAGACGATGGCCAGCAGCTTGCCGGGATTGCCTCCACCATAGTAAGACGCGCCCAATGCAATCTGGGCAGTGAAGCCAAAGTCGGGGTCGTCGAACGGCGGCGCGGGTTTGGCGGCTTCTTCCGCGGCGGGAGAGGACGGGGCTTGCGCCACGGCGGCAGTCGCGGAAGCTCCGAATGCGAGGAAAGAACGGCGGTCGATCATGATATATCTTTGCTTGACTGATGGGGCGGGCGTAGCGCTTCCACATCGGCCAGATCCTTGGCCCTACCCGCTGCTTGCTTGTTGGCTAGGAGAGCGTCCCGGCCGATGAAGAATACCGGTACGTCCGCACAAAAACCGGGCCGCCTGGAATCCCATGCCGAGTGCCAGTTGACGCCGGAAATGGATGTCATCACGTGGATCTGCACAGGCTGACGCCCCAATTGCAGGATGCGGCGTTGGTGAAGCACATCTCGAGCGGCGGTGAGCCGCGGCGCGCCATGGAAAGCCACAGCATAGCCACCCACGATCATGAAATCAACGCAATTCGCATTCAACAACGAGCAAAGATCTGCAAAGTCGCGGTGAAGGTCCATCGGGTCCGTTCCCTTGAAGGGCCAGGTATTCCCGCCTCAATCGCTCCACTTCCGCGATGCGCTCCTCGGGAGGGCGGCTCAACCAGTATTCGAGCGAGGAGTTATGAGACTGCTCTTCGTCGAAGGTTGTGAGGCTAAGGACTCGATCCATCTTGTCTCCACGCTACCGCGGAGGGCGCGGGAAGTCCGGTCGTTGGTTGGCCTTGTCTTAACGCGCCCGTTGCAGTACGAATTCGTGGCCTTCGTCGCAGACGCATTTCGTGGGATCGTCGTCGTGGACCACGGATCAAGTCAGCGACTGGCCATCCGACCGCTATCCGAAATGGTCGTCCAGATTGTCCGGTGGATGTTCGATTCGCCACGTGATTACCCTATGGCTCAGCGGATACCGCTGGCGGCCGTCGAACGCTTGCAGGTTCGTGTAATCCACCGTGCCCTCTGACATAGCTAGGACCTAGCGCTGCGAGCTGTCCACTCGGGCGCGGCCCGACGGGCCCGCACTCCTTGTCAATGCGGCCTCCACCCACGAAAAAGGCTGAAGGCACACTGAACCCCTTTTTCGGTCGCGTGATCGACCGGCAACGATTTCTCAAGTAGATTACTCGTGCGCTCGTGGCCCTCGAGGGCGTTGCCGCCGTGCGAAGGGATCGTTCAGAATCTGGCAATCTAGACGTACAATCTGAAGTGGTATACCCCGGTTCGCATTCAAACGCACAAAATTCTTATCAAGATTTTTTGGAGGTTTCTGGCCGCAAGTAACCAAAATAGGCCCATTGGCTCGAAATCTTTCAGAATTGTCGTCGAATCGAACTGAAAGACGGACGAAAATGATGTCACTTAGCCCCGGCGAGAGTTTCTACAGCGCGGCTAGGGGAAGCTTGAGACTCCAGGCAGCAATCGCCCTCCGGAATCGGGCTGCCATGCGGACACGTGCGCGGATGGCCGAGAAATGTGCAGATCCGATCGGTGACCTCGGGACTCAGAATATGCTCAAATGTGCAGGCGTTCTTCTCGATGGAACCCTCATCGCGGATGGCCAGCACGTCCATGAACAGGCGCTCGGCCAGCCGGTGACGGCGGATTACGCTGCGCGCCCGCTCTTCGCCACGCTGCGTGAAGACCACGTCGCCGCCGCGCAACTCCACCAATCCGATGCGCGCCATCATGGCGCAGACCTTGCGCTGCTGTGCGGCCGTGAAGTGCTCCGGCTCCTCGTGGAAGGTGCGTTCGCGCGCCGCCCATAACTGTTCCAGCACCTCGTCGAAATCCTGATTCACCTCCATGCTGAAATGCGTGGTCTCGACGATGCGTCCGTGTTCCAGGTCGAGGCGGACGTCGGCACAACGGCCCACCTGTTCGTCGTGCGTCACCATCAGGATGGTGCGGCCCTGCTGGTGCAACTCGGCCAGAAGCTCCAGAACGATCTGCTCGTTGGCCGCATCCAGGTTGCCGGTAGGCTCGTCGGCCAGGATGATCTTGGGATCGTTTACCAGGGCCCGCGCGATGGCCACGCGCTGTTGCTCGCCGCCCGAGAGCTGCGAAGGCAGATGGCTCGCGCGGTCGGTCAAGCCCACGCGGTCCAGCGCGCGGCGGGCTTCCGGTTCGTCCGTCATGCTGTGGAAGTATTGCGCCAGCATCACATTTTCGAGCGCGGTCAGATGCGGTATCAGGTGGAATTGCTGGAAGACGAAGCCCACCGTTTCGGCGCGAAAGCGGGCCAACTCGGCGCGCGTCAAAGTGGAAGTGTCCACGGAATCGATGCGCACCGCGCCCTCGGTGGCCTGGTCCAGACAGCCCAGGATATTTAGCAGCGTCGTCTTGCCTGAGCCGGATGGGCCCATGATGGCGATCCACTGGCCGGCCTCCACGGTGAAGCTTACGCGATCGAGCGCCTTTACCGGCGCGGCCCAACCGCTATCGTATGCCTTCGTGACGTTTTCCAGTTCGACGAATGCCATTGCTTCTATTCTCCGCGCAAAGTCACGGCCGGCTTGATGCGCCAGATGCGCGCCGCCGCGGCCAGTGTAGCGGCCGTGGCCATTGCCAGCGTCACCCCGGTTACCGGCAGGAACACGCCATAGTCTACACCTATGCCGGCGGCGGCCGATTCGGGAAAGATCTGGCGCCCGATCCACCAGGCTACAAACAGTCCCACCCCGTACCCCGCGGCTGCGGAGCCTACGCCCAGAATCAGCGACTCCGACAGGAACAATGCGGCGATCTTTTTCTCGGCGGCGCCGATGGCTTTCAGGATTCCGATTTCCTTGCTGCGCTCGAGCACCAGCGCACTGAAGTTCGTGCTAACGCACAGGGTGGTGATGGCCAGGATCAGAGCCGTTAGCAGAAACAGAGTCGAGCGGATCTTCAGCACCACGTTGGCTTCGGTTTCGGCCACGGCGTGCAGCAGGCGCACATCGGCGCCAGGTAGCTGCTTTGCCAGGGCGGCCTGCACGGACGCCAACCGTTCGCCATCGGCGCGCACTTGCACGAGGCTGGCCGCGGCTTTGCCCCCTTCGGGAAAGCCGGCCAAATGCGCCGCGATGTCAAACGGGACGATAACCTGCGCGTCTTCTGCGCCGCCGCTGGAGACTACGCCGCGGATGGTACAGGGCACACCTTCCAGTTCCAGCTTCTGGCCGAGCTTCAGGCGGAAGTGCGCGGCCACGTTGGCGCCCACCAGGCATTCCCCCGGCCCCGCGGCGCGCGAGCCATCCACGCGCCAGTAATTGGTAAGGGGGCCGGCGCGCCGGAAGTCTGTGCCCGCCACCACCACCGGTTCGCTTTCCACGCGCCCCACGCTGTAGATGAACGGCGCAGCCACGGCGCCCTGCCGTTCGGCCAGCGCGACGGCGGTCAACGGGACAGTTTCTTCGCCGCCGGACGGTGCGATGACGATGTTCGCGCCGAAACCGCGGAACTGCACGCGCATCTTCCGCTCGATATCGGAATAAACCGAGAACAGCGCAGTGGCCAGCGTGGCGGACACGGCGAGAGCCGCAAAAGCCAGGGTCAGGCGCCGCTTACGGAACTGCACCGCACGCAGCACGAACGTCCAGAACATTACCAGCCTCCTATATGAGGCAGGCTCCCAGCCTGCGGCGACCTCCCAGGCCGTTCGAACATCGTCACTCGCCTCCCCGCAAGGCGACAGCAGGCTCCAGCAGCAGCGCACGCCGCAAGGGTTGGGCCGCACCGGCGACCGCGGCCAACACCGCAGCGCCCACTACCACCGGGCCCAGCATGGCCGGCGTTTCGAGCGCAGTCTGAAATACCGCACGGCCTACCCATGCGGCCAGCAACAGGCCCACCCACGATCCAATCAGCCCGCCGATCGCGCCCTCCAGCGCTACCTCGGTCGAGAACAACGCCGCCACCAGCCCATTGCCTGCGCCAGTCGCCTGCATGATGGCGATCTCTCCGCGGCGTTCGAGCACCGTGGTGGCCATCACGCTCCAGACCGTCAGGCCGGCCGAGGCCAGTGCCGCCAACGTGATCAGCATCATCAGCCCGCGAATCTTGTCCAGCACCTTGCCTTCGTTATCGGCCACGCGCCAGATGGGACGGGCGGCGGCCATGGGCAGCACTTCCTCGATCTGGTGCGCGATGGAGCTGATATACGGCGTACAATACCAGCGGTCGTATTCCTTAGGCGTCATCTTGGCGGGATCTTTGCGCGCGAAATCGTCCTCGGGCTTGGTGAGCGCGCCCACCTGCACGGCATCCACCTGGTTGCGCCGGTTCACCAGACGCTGCAAGACTTCCAGGCGGATGAAGATGCGGTCCTCTTCTTCACCGCCCGTCGATATGACACCCGACACTGTGAACTGCTGGCCGAAGAGTTGCAGCGTATCGCCAGGTTTTACGCCGAGCCGCCGGGCCACGGCGCCGCCCACCATTGCATCCAGCTTGTCGTCGTTGCGGTCGCGATCGTCGATCCAATAACCGTCGACCTTCCACTTGCCGTTGACGGTGCGCAGGCCGGCTTCCAGCGCGGAACCGTCCGCGCCGCGAAGCCCGCGCCGGAACCATACGCCTTCCACGGGCACGTTCCGTCCACTCAACGAAGCTACGGCTTTAAGCACAGGCTCGAACCCGGTGATGTTCAGTTGCCAGAAGGTGGATTTGATTTTCTGCACCTGATCTTCCGGAATGTAGTCCTGGCTGGACACCGGACGATAACTGATGCCGCCAATCTCGACCGGCAGCGACTGCGCCTTGGGGGTCACCATCAGGTTGGCGCCCAGGCTGCGCATTTCACGATTCACGCGATCGCCGATATCCAGCATCACGCCAAGCATAGCTGTGGCCACCGCCGTGCCCATTGCTACCGCCGCCACGGTCATGGCCTTGCGGCGCGGCGACCGGCGGATCGATTGGCTGACGAAGCGGAGGAACATGCGGCTAACTAGGATTGCGGAAGATTTTCTCGCCCGGAATCAGCTTGTCGCCGGGGATCACCAATTGATCGCCTTGCACCTGCGAGGCGATCGGGATAGGATTGCATCCACCGTGCACCCCGATGCTGGGAATAAAGATAGCGGAAGCGCAATTCTTGCAGATCACGTTGGGGCCTTTCTGATAATAGCCCTGATTGCCGCAAATCTGGCAGGCGTCGAACGCGGCCACCAGCGATTGGTCGGGGCGGCGGATGACGATGAAGCGCACATGCACGCCAGCCTGCTCAATGGCGAAGCGGTGCAGGTTGCCGTCGTTCACCGAGGCCACCGGAATGCGCACCTCGCCGTTCACGACGGAAACCGGAATAGCGGCGGATAACTCCGTCGTGGATTTGGCGTAAATGAATTCCGCGGTGATGCTCAAGATAAATAGCCCTGTGGCCAGGCAGGATGCGGTCATCCATAAGCGCTCGCGCTGCACCGTCCAGCGGGCTTTGCGCAGGGCCGCGCCTTGCAAGCCCTCCAGCGCGGGTGCGCGCCGCTTGCGATATTCCATCAGCAGCATGGTTCCCGCCAGCGCCAGAATAGCCACAAAGAAGAAGACCTCGTTGCTGACGATGGGGCCGATCAAAGCCATCTCCTCGCGGCTGCTGGGCAGCACCTGGCTTTCCGACAGTTCATGTAGCCCAGTGATAACCAGTTGCACCACGATGACCATCAGGATGACGGTGGTCATACGGAAGAAGCTGCGTAGATCGATGCGGATGGTGCCGCGCACGAAACTGACTCCGAACAGGATGGCGAGACCCAATCCGAGCGCTACCCCTGCAATATCCAGTACTCCGGAGGTATCGAACTTGACAGCGGTCAGCATCAAGACGGTCTCGACGCCCTCGCGGAAGACCATCAGAAAAACGAAGAGGAAGATGCCCCAGCGGCTGCCTGCGCTGCTTCGTTGTTGCAACTGAGTTTCAATATCGCCCTTCATGCCGCGCGCGTGGCGGTTCATCCAGAGCACCATCGAGAGCACGAAGACGGCGCTGACCAGGAGCGCCCAACCCTCGTAGGCGTCTTCACCGAGGCCCAGCCGGGAGAGCAGCCAGGCGAACCCAAAGCTAGCAATAACAGCGGTTCCGAAGGCACGGTGCACGGCGGGCAGCAGGTCGCGGCGGCCGATTTTGCGAAGGTAGGCGATGGCGATGGCGACCACCAGGGCGGCCTCGACGCCTTCGCGTAGCGTGATGATCAGTGTCTGCAACATAGTTGCAAGTGGCCCAAGGACATATTGTAATGCATTTCGGGCGGGCTGTCGTGGAGCGTCGTGGGTGAAAGGTACCGCATCGAGATAAGAATTGTTGTATTGCGGCATAATGGATAACGCCGCAGAATGATGTGGTTTGTTCCTCGCCCTTGCAGGCGCAAACCTGGGAACATCTGCGCGCGAAAGGGGGGCCATATGCGGAGATTGTGGTTTTGCGCCGGCGGGTTGATTGTGGCGGGCGTTGCGTTCACGGGGGCCGATATGAATGCGCAGGAACTCGGGAGTATCGCCTTTCCGACGTCCGGCAACGCAGCCGCGCAGCCGAAATTTATCGAGGGAGTCAAAGACCTGCACAGCTTCGAGTTTGACGAAGCGGCAGAAGCATTCCGGCAGGCGCAGCAGCTCGATCCGACGTTCGCGCTGGCTTACTGGGGCGAAGCTATGAGTTACAACCATCCGCTGTGGGCGCAACTCGACCTGTCGGCAGCCAGAAAAGCGTTAGAGCGGTTGGCGCCCGCACTCGATGGCCGCCTCGCGAAAGCGCATACGGAAAAGGAGAAGGCTTATCTGGAAGCCGTGAATCGTCTATTCTACGCTCCCGGAGACAAACTGGCGCGGGACAACGCATACTCCGAGACGATGGCGCGGATGTACGGCCGGTGGCCGGACGATCACGAGATCGCGATCTTTTATGCGCTCTCGCTGCTCGGCGCCGTCCGTCCAACGGATAAAGGGTTCCGGCGGCAGGCGCTTGCGGCTTCCATTGCCCTGAAGGTATTTCAGGAAAACCCGAACCATCCGGGGGCCGCGCACTTCATCATCCACGCGTTCGACGATCCCGATCACGCGATTCTCGCGCTGCCGGCGGCGCGAATGTATGCGAAGATCGCGCCAGCCGCGCCCCACGCCCTGCATATGCCGTCGCACATTTTCGTCCAGCTCGGCATGTGGCAGGACGTGGCCGACTGCAATATCGTAGCTTATAAGGCTGCCGTGGACCTGATCGCGCGCATGCACCTCCCGGAAGGGCGAGAGGATTTTCATACGCTGTCGTGGCTGGAGTACGCGAACTTGATGCTCGGAAAGTTCGAAGAAGCGCGCGGAAACGTGGATCTCGCCAAGCAGGCCGCCGATCGGAATCCCCAGAACAAGAACGTCTCCCAGCAATACCACACCATGCTCGCGCGTTACATCCTTGAGACCGGCAAGTGGGAGAGGATCCCGCTGGAGGGTTCGACGGACGCTCCGGCCGGCCACGAGCCGATGCCCGGCATGCCTGGCGGGGGTATGCGTTACGCGGGACAAGGGGCATGGATCTTCATCGCCGGCCTGAGCGCCGCAAAACTTGCCGACCCGGACCAGGCCGAGCTGGCCCGAGTCAGGCTTAGCGCGATGCGGCAAAGCATGGAATCGTCCGGCGACGCTTACGCCGCGAAGCCCATCGCCATCATGGAGAATGAAGTATCCTCGGCGGTTCAACTGGCGCGTGGACGAAAGCCGGAGGCGGTGCGCCTAGCCAGGCAGGCGGCCGATATCGAATCGACTCTGGCCGCGCCGTCAGGGCCCCCGGAGCCGATCAAACCGGCGTTGGAGTTTTACGGAGAGGTCTTGTTGGACGCAGGCATGCCGGCGGAGGCTGCCACAGCGTTCGAACAGGAGTTGCTCCGAACGGCCAACCGAACTCCCTCAGTGGAAGGACTCGCGAGAGCTACTGCAAAAGGAATTGGTCCGGCTGCCGCCGTGAACCGGTAACAGGGGCAGGCGCGGCCTTGCCCAGTCGACGGATGCTCACACTCTTTGCCTCTACCTGTTTACCCTCCACCTTGACACCCGGCCCGGCATTCTGCATAATTACGGTTAAGGCGAACAAAAAGAGAATATGGCCGCCGTGGCGCTGGGCCGGGATTTCGAATTCAAAGTGGCCGGACAAGAGGTCTGTCCGACCGGTGTGGCCCAAGTGGATGCGGCTGTCGGTGGCCTTCCGCAGGGGTGTTTGACCGAGCTCTACGGTCCGGCATCTTCGGGACGGACCAGCCTAATGCTGGCGGCCATGGCTCAATCCACCAGCCGCGAGAATGTGTGCGCGTTGGTGGATGCGAGCGACGCATTCGATCCGGCATCGGCCGCGGCGGTTGGCGTGCGGCTGGAGCGGCTCCTATGGGTGCGCTGCGGCGGCAATGCCGAGCATGCGTTGAAAGCCGCGGATCTGCTGGTGCAGGGCGGGGGATTCGGCTTGGTGGTGATGGATCTGGCGGATACGCCTGTGATTACCGCGCGGCGCATTTCGATGACCTCCTGGTTCCGTCTGCGCCGCGCCGTGGAGCATACGCCCACAGTGTTGCTGGTGGTGGAGCAGCAGCCGCATGCCAAGACCTGCGCTTCGCTCACGCTGGAGATGCGGCGGGAGCGGGCGGTTTGGTCAGCGGCAGGGGACGAGTTGCACTCGCTGAAGAGCGGGGCAGGGTGCCCTGCGCAGGCTGCGATCCTGCCCCACAATCGCTTGCTGCGCGGCATCCGGGTGCATGCGGACCGGCGCAAGCCCGTGCCGGCGATTGCGGCATCTTTTGAATCGCGCTGGTAGGGATTTATGTTTGCGGCGATCCACGCCACGCCTGGCGATTCAGAAAAGCTGTTGCGGCTGGCGCAGGAATTTTCGCCGCTGGTGGAGCAGACCGCCGCGGACACCGTTGCGCTGGATGCCGACGGGCTGGAGCGCATCCATGGCTTGCCCCAGCAGATCGCGGCGGTCCTGGCGCGCCGCGCCGTGGAACGGGGCTTGCAAGCCAGCGCGGCGATCGCGGCCAATTTGGATACGGCGGTGCATGCGGCGCGCGGGTTTGCGGGCGTGAGCGTGATTCCCTACGGCGATGAGGCCAAGTATCTGGGCAGCCTGCCGCTCACGTTGCTGGGACCTACGCCGGAGATGCAGGAGACGTTGGAACGCTGGGGCATCAGGCGGTTTCGCGATCTGGCCGCGCTGCCGGAATTGGGTCTGGCGGAGCGGCTCGGCCCGGAGGGGTTGCGCTTGCACAAACTGGCGCGCGGCGCGGGCGACCGGCCGCTGGCGCCCGTTCGAGAGCCTTTGCATTTTGAAGAAGAGGTGGAACTGGAATATCCGCTGGAGCTGCTGGAGCCGCTGATGTTCGTGCTGGCGCAACTGCTGAATGGTTTGCGCGCGCGCCTGGCATCGCACGGCCTGGCCACCAATGAATTGCGGTTGCGGTTGCAGCTGGAAAATCGGGGCGAGCATGCGCGCACGCTGCGTTTTCCGGTTCCCATGCTGGACACCAAAGCGTTTTTGAAGCTGCTGGATCTGGATCTGGGCGCGCATCCGCCGCCGTCGCCGGTGGTGAAGGTATGGCTGGAAGCGGAGCCGGCCAAGCCGCGCGCGGCGCAGACTGGCTTATTTATTCCTATCGCGCCCGAGCCGGAAAAATTGGAGCTGACACTGGCGCGGTTGAAAGCGCTGGTAGGCGAGGGGAGCGTGGGATCGCCGGAGTTGCTGGATACGCATCGGCCGGGGGCGTTTGCGATGCGGAGATACGGAGACGCGGAGACCCGCAGACGCGGAGATACGGCGGCGCGGAGACAGATACTGCGGGCGATACGGCCGGCGCGGGCGGCGCGAGTGCAGATGGCTTCCGGGCAGCCGGTGCATGTTCATGCGGATGGCGTGCGCGGGCACGTAGTTGGCTCTGCGGGGCCGTGGCGAACATCCGGAGATTGGTGGACTCACGATCCCTGGGCGCGCGATGAATGGGATATCGGGCTGAGCGATGGCGCGCTTTATCGGATTTATTGCGAGCAAGGGCGATGGTTTGTGGATGGTTGTTATGACTGAGAAGCTGGCCGGACCGTACGTGGAACTGCATGCGCGATCGGCGTTCAGTTTTCTGCAGGGCGCGTCGGTGCCCGAAGACTTGGTATCCGCTTGCAACGATCTGGGCATTCCGGCCATGGCTTTGCTCGATCGGGACGGTGTGTACGGCGCGCCGCGCTTTCACATGGCGGCGAAGAAGACGGGGATGCGCGCGCACATCGGCTCCGAGATTACCTGCACCAACGGCCGGCGCTATCCGCTGTTGTGCGAAAACCGCGAGGGCTATCGGAACCTGTGCCGGCTGGTGACGCGCATGAAATTGCGCGCCAAGAAAAGCGAAGGCGCCGCTACGCTGGATGAGATCGCGGAGTTCGCACAGGGGCTGATCTGCATCACGCCGGATATCGACGAAACGCTGGTGGGGATTTTCGGGAAGCGGAATCTATTTGCCGAATTGCAGCGGCACATGGACCGCCATGAGGAGGCCCGCAACCATGCCATTGTCGAAAAGGCGCGCCGTCTGGGCATTCCGCTGGTGGCCACTAATGGCGTTTGCTACGCCCAACCGCGGCAGCGGGAAGTGCTGGACGTGCTTACCTGCGTGCGCGAAAAAGTGACGCTCAAAACCGCCGGACGGCTGCTCACGCCCAACGCGGAACGATATGTCAAATCGGGCGCGGAGATGGCGCGGCTGTTCGCGGACCTGCCGGAGGCCATCGCGCATACCGCGGAAATTTCGTCGCGCCTCCAATTCACGCTGGCGGATCTGGGCTACGAATTTCCACGCTATCCTGTGCCGGAAGGCGAGACTATGGCGTCGTTCCTGCGCAAACGCGCGGATGAAGGCGCGCGGCGGCGCTACAGGCCGTATCACGAGAAAGCGCGGCTACAGATCGAACGCGAGCTGGCGCTGATCGAAAAGCTGGCGCTGGCGGGCTATTTCCTGATCGTGTGGGACATCGTGAATTTCTGCAGGGACCACGGCATCCTGGCACAGGGACGCGGCTCGGCGGCCAACAGCGCGGTGTGCTATGCGCTGGGGATCACGGCGGTGGACCCGGTGGGCATGGATCTGCTGTTCGAACGTTTCCTCTCGGAAGAGCGCGGCGAATGGCCGGATATCGACCTGGACCTGCCCAGCGGCGATCAACGCGAGCGCGCCATACAGTATGTCTACGAGCGCTACGGCAAGCTGGGCGCGGCTATGACGGCCAACGTGATTACGTATCGCGGGAAATCGGCGGCGCGCGAGGTGGGCAAGGCGCTGGGCTTCGAGATGGTGACGCTGGATCGCCTGTCGAGCCTGGTACGGGCGTGGGAATGGAAGGACCCCAGCGACACGCCCGAGCGGCATTTCAGCGACGCAGGCCTGGACCTGACAAATCCGCGCATACGCAAATTCATGGAGCTGTACCAGGCCGTGCAGGATCTGCCGCGGCACCTGGGGCAGCATTCCGGCGGCATGGTGATCTGCCAGGGACAACTGGATTCGGTGGTGCCGCTGGAGCCGGCCACCATGCCCGGGCGCGTGGTGGTCGAGTGGGACAAAGAAGACTGCGCCGACATGGGCATTGTCAAGGTGGATCTACTGGGGCTGGGGATGCTGGCGGCCATTGAGGAGTGCCTGGAGCGCATCCGCGAATCGTACGGCGAAGAGGTGGACCTGGCGCATTTGCCGGCGGACGATCCGGCGGTGTATGGCGCGCTGCAAAAAGCGGACACCATCGGCATGTTCCAGGTGGAGAGCCGTGCGCAGATGTCCTGTTTGCCGCGGCTGCGGCCGGCGCGTTTCTACGACATCGTGGTGCAGGTGGCCATCATCCGGCCGGGGCCGATCGTGGGCAAGATGGTGCATCCTTATTTACGGCGGCGGCAGGGGCGGGAGCTGGCAGACTGTCTGCATCCATCGCTCGAGCCGGTGTTGCAGCGGACGCTGGGCGTGCCGTTGTTCCAGGAGCAGCTACTACGCATGGCCATGATTGTGGCGGGCTTCACGGGCGGCCAGGCGGAGGAGTTGCGGCGCGCCATGGGTTTCAAGCGCTCCGAAAAACGCATGAAGGAAATCGAGGCGAAGCTGCGCGAAGGCATGGGCCGCAACGGCATAAGCGGCGGCATGCAGGATCAGATCGTGCTGGCCATCACTTCGTTCGCGCTATACGGATTTCCGGAATCGCACGCTGCCAGCTTCGCCATGATTGCGTATGCCAGCGCGTATCTCAAGTGTCACTATCTTGCTGCATTCACTGCAGCCTTGCTGAACAATCAGCCGATGGGGTTCTATCACCCATCGATCTTGATCAAAGACGCCCAGCGCCACGGCCTGCGGGTACTTCCAGTCGATGTCACCAAATCCGACTGGCCCTGCACGATAGAACAAGTTGTGGAGCAGGCCCGCAGCTCGCTCCATCTTCGCCTGGGATTTCGCTACGTCCGCGGGATGCGCCAACCCGTAGCCGAAGCCATAGTGCGCGCGCGAACAGCGCACCCCTTCACCAGCGTGGACGATCTGGCGCTACGCGTCCCGGAGTTGCGCAAAGACGAAATGAAAATGCTGGCGGAGGTCGGCGCGCTGAATCCGCTGCAACAAATACACCGGCGCGACGCGCTGTGGACGGCGGAGCGCGCGGTGCGGCCGGTGGGTCCATTGTTGGAGCGGATCGAAGCGGCCGAGGGTGCGTCGCCGCTCGCGCGCATGACTGTCGAAGAGCGGCTGACTTCCGATTTCCGCGGCACGGGAGTAACTATCGGCCGGCATCCCATGGCCTACCGGCGAATGGAGATGCAGGCGCTGGGAGTGACTCCGGCGGCGTATCTGGCACGCGTTCCGCATGGCCGGCTAGTGCGCATTGCGGGATCGGTGATTGTGCGGCAGCGGCCTGGGACGGCGAAAGGATTTGTGTTCCTGAGCATGGAGGACGAAACCGGAGTGATGAACGCTATCATCGAGCCGTCCACTTACGACCGTTATAAGCTGGCGGTGGTCGGAGAGCCGTTTTTGTTGATCGATGGCGTGCTGCAGAATCAGGACGGCGTGATTTCTGTGAAGGTGGGGCGGGTGGAGGCGCTGCCGGCGGGCGCGGCCGCGGAGTCGCACAACTTTCATTGAACAGCTATACGGATGTTGTAATATATAAAGCATATGATCCGTTCCTGCCGGGATAAAGATGTCTCCCGGCTTTTGGGCCGGCAATTTGCCGAAGATTTCAGTCGATTGAAAAGACCGCGCGCATCCGGCTGGAGCTTCTGGATGCAGCGACCTCGCTCGAAGATCTCCGGCTCCCGGGCCTCCGGCTGGAAGCGCTTAAAGGAGATCGCCGGGGTCAGTACAGTATTCGGATCAACGATCAGTTTCGGATTTGTTTCGCATGGCTGGATGGGGATGCTCACGACGTCGAAATTGTGGATTATCACTAGAAAATAAGGAGTACGGACATGGCCCACACTAAAGAGAAACGGCTGCCGCCAATTCATCCGGGCGAGGTCTTGCAGGATTTGTTCAACGAAGCCGGCCTGACGCCAAACGCCGTCGCAATGGCCCTACGGGTTCCCGCGAACCGGATTGGAGGCATCCTGAAAGGACAACGGGGCATTACGGGCGATACGGCCCTACGGCTTGCCCGCTACTTCGGTACCTCTGCCCAGATGTGGATGAATCTTCAGTCGAAGTACGATTTGGCAGTGGCTGAGGATGCCCTCAGGAAGCGGATTGAACGGGAAGTTCTACCGCTTTCGGCCTGAACGCCGGCCATCGGTCATCACGATTAGCGAGCGTCTGAAGATCGATCCCGGAAGAAGCAGGTCGGCTATGCGATCCAGCTTGACTGTGATCTGCTCCAAACGTTCGTCTGCGGATTCCATGCGAATTCTCTGCTCCTCCATCGACCGGGCGTGGTCCATCCGCCGTTCACACTCAGTAGCAACGCGCACGAGATCTTCACGCCATTCTCTGTGATCCTTCAGGCCGACGGTACGAAACCGGAGTGATGAACGCTATCATCGAGCCGTCCACTTACGACCGTTATAAGCTGGTGGTGATAGGAGGACCGTTTTTGTTGATCGATGGCGTGCTGCAGAATCAGGATGGCGTGATTGTGAAGGTGGGGCAGGTGGAGGCGCAGCCGGCGGGCGCGGCCGCGGAGTCGCACATTTTCATTAAGCTCGATTCATGTTGGCCGATGATATGCGCAACTGGCCTCTAAAGCCATGCTGTATCCAGCCGATTTATCCCTGTGAGCACTGGAGGCCATATGGATCAAAGCACGAATAAATATCAACACCATATTATTTCGTTTGAGGCAGGACTCGTGGTTATGCTTATCAAAGTCGCCCTTGAGCAGGCTAACATCCACACTATGTCGATTTCGTGGATCAGCCTGCTGCTCTCAATCCTGTTTTGCGTGGACATTCTCAGGCGAACCAAACGGGCCTCGTATCCCGAGTGTGGGAGACTGCGCTTCACGGTTGGTTTAGGAGTTATTCTGGCAGTGTTTGTATCGTTCGGTGCATCATATGCATATACTGGAGATCGGCCGCCGAGAGTGCGGCTGGAGTGGGAGCGAGCAGGCACACGATTCCTGCCCACGATCTGCAACTGATTGCGGAAACACGCCCGCCCGCAATTAACACTCCTTCGCGCACAAGTAAGTCCAAACGCAAACCACAATTATCGTTAAAAGCGGTCGATCCGACTCGGCCGGAACCGACAATGTCCGAAACTGAGACGCCGGTACATCCATGTCAAACTAACATCGTTATAGGTCCTGCAGCAAGCGACACAACCTTTACCAATAACCTTGTCGTCACCCCATGCACTGCATTCGTCGAGACATCCGGAGTTCGAACCTTGGTGTCGAACAATCGTATTATTCAATATCCGCCGCACTCTCAAAAGTGAGACCTTGACGGCGTGTAGACATCCTGGTCATCGACCATGTGGAGAAGCCGGCCGCTCGGCGCTACTTAAGGGCGGCCTGAACCCGGCTGTGTTTGCGGCCATAGGAGAAGTACACAACTAGCCCAATAAGCAACCATCCTATCAGGCGCGCCCAGTTGACCCATCCAAGTTTGTACATCATGTATCCGTTAAACAGGACGCCGAGAATGGGAACAAGCGGTACCCACGGCGTGCGGAATGGGCGTGGCTGGGCCGGGTTGCTGTGCCGCAGTACCAGCACCGAGACACAGACGATGACGAAAGCCAGCAGCGTACCGATGTTGACCATCTTGCCGATGTCGTCGATGGGGGTCAGGCTGCCGACGACCGCAGCCAGCGAGCCGACCAGTATGGTGTTCTTCCAGGGAGTTCTGAACCTGGGGTGGATTTCGGCGAAGAAACGCTTCGGCAGCAATCCATCGTTGGCCATGGAGTAAAGCACGCGGGTTTGGCCCAGCAGCATCACCAGCATCACGCTGGTAAGACCTGCCAAAGCGCCCAGCGTAATCACGTGCGAGGCGCCGGTCAGCCCGCGGTCGAGAAATGCGCGCGCCACCGGCGCCTCGATATTCACTTCGCGCCAGGGCACCATACCGGTAAGCACCGCCGCCACCGCGATGTACAAGACGGTGCAGATCAGCAGCGAAGCGATAATCCCGATCGGTAAGTCGCGTTGCGGGTTCTTGGCCTCCTGCGCGGTGGTCGAGACGGCGTCGAATCCAATGTAGGCGAAGAATATATAAGCGGCCCCCGCGCCGATACCGGAGAAGCCGAAAGGCGCAAAAGTGGTCCAGTCGGAGCCCCAGTTCGTTTTGTTGATGTAGGTGACGCCGAGGGCGATGACGAACAGTACCACGGACACCTTGATGGTGACGATGACCGCGTTAAACTGCGCACTCTCTTTGATACCGACAGCCAGGATGGCCGTGATCGCGAGCGCGATCAGGAAGGCCGGCAGGTTAAAGCCGATCTCGGCGCCAAAAAGACGGGGTGCGTTCAGCAGATCGTGCGCCCGCTCGATCAGTTCGGGAGAACGCGCGGCGAGGATGGATGAGACTTTCTCCATGAATGCCTGAGTCCCCGGCACGAGGGACGCATCGGCAGCCTGCGCCATCTGGCGGGCAATGGTAACTTGCGCGGTGCGCAGGGCCGTCCAGTGGTCGTACGCCAGCCAGAGCGGCATTTTTAGACGGAAGATATTGAGAAGTTCAATGAAATGGTTCGACCAGCCGGAGGAAACCGTGCTCGCTCCCATGGCATATTCGAGGGTCAGGTCCCAGCCGATGATCCAGGCGAAGATCTCGCCCAGCGTGGCATAAGCATAGGTGTAGGCGCTGCCTGCCAGGGGAATCATGGCCGCGAATTCCGCATAGCAAAGCCCTGCGAAAGCGCACCCCAATCCCGAAAGGACGAAGGACAACATCAGCCCCGGTCCGGCGTAGTGAGCCCCCAACCCGGCCATCACGAAGATGCCGGCGCCGATGACTGCGCCAACCCCCAGGGCGGTCAACTGGAAGACTCCGAGTGTGCGTTTCAGACTGTGTTCGCCTGTGGCGCGGGCTTCCTCCACCAGAAGTGTGAGCGGCTTCCGAGCGAGCAGGTTTGGCATGTGTTCGAATAGACTCCCCTAGTCTAGAGATTTCAGCATTCTAGCGCAACGATGTGCCGCATGGCGAATTTCGGTTGTTGGCCCGTGTCTGGCAGGGACGGCCGGGAGACCAACCGCAGGCCGATGGCCCACCGTCATGGGGTTTTGATCGACACGTAGCCTACCGGAAATGCCGCCGCGCTGGGGCGCAGTGCAGAATCCGCCCCAGGGAGTGCAGGCTTTGCGCCGCCGGCCCAATCGCCAGACCCGCCCGGCACGCCAACTCCCGCCAGATCCTCAGATCCCGCCCGCCCTGCGGTTCAGGTGAACGGTAGCACGCGTGCTCTGACATTCCGGGATCTACAAGGAAATCATGAGGACACGTTCCACTATTGCGATTGCCGGCGCCGTCTTGACGACGCTCGTCTTAGCGTTCTCCGCCTTCGGGCGCGATCGCATTGCCTTGAACGGCACCTGGACACTGGTGCCCACCAAGAGCGATTTTGCCGGCCAGCCTGTCGTTCAAACCGGCACCGTTACGATCGACGAGCGGCAGGGCAACATCACCGTGTCCCGCAATTTCACGTACGCAGGCGCCACCGAGACCTACTTCTACAAGGACATGACCGACAGCGAGAACAATGCCACGATTCACACCGGCAAAGACCTCAAAAGCAAAGCCCGGTGGGATCACGATGTCCTGAAGGTGACGACCACCCAATCCGGCGCGGTTACCCTCGAAAGCTACAGTCTTGCCGCGGATGGCAGCATGATGGTAAATGTTGTAAGGCCGGACCACGCCACGATCACTCTCGTCTTCCAGCGCAAATAGGGCAACCGCCGACGCCGAATCCGATCCATTCCCGGTGTCGCTTGCAGCCAGCGCACGGCAGCATCCGGCAAGGAGAACCACAGAATGGACCCAGCAAAAGGAAGCGCGACTGACGCGGCGCAACTAGACCAACTGGCGATCAACACAATTCGTTTCCTGTCCGTGGACGCCGT
>Ga0302324_100011025_pt1 | contig 18622 bp, 17 predicted proteins | sample Palsa_T0_1_FD_201949 | JGI IMG/M metagenome (GOLD analysis project Ga0302324, IMG submission 201949) | Peat permafrost microbial communities from Stordalen Mire near Abisko, Sweden - Palsa_T0_1 | ecosystem: Environmental > Terrestrial > Soil > Palsa > Peat permafrost | place: Sweden: Abisko...
CGAGGTACGCCATCGACCGCCGGTTGTTCCCATCGCCGACGATCGGCGCGCGGCCGTCCCGGATCATGCGGAAGAACTCCGTCTGGCGCGGCGGCTGCTTGATCCCATAGAACCACGGCGGGCGGATCACGACGCCGTCCAGCCGGCCGCTGCGATTGAGCTCGCCGATGTATTGCTCCATCGCGACCTTCGAGCGGCCGTACCCCATGTACGGGTTGAACGGGCTTTCCTCGGTAAAGACGACTTCCGGATCGCGACTGACGCCGATGGGCGAATTCGACGACACGAGGACCGCCCGCTCGCATTCGCCGCGCGCGACGAACGCGTCGAGGAGACGCCGCGTGCCTTCGGTATTGACCTCGAAGAACTCCGCATATCGCTGGGGGTGGATCATCCCGGCGCAGTGGATCAGCGCGCACGGCCCGGCGGCGGCGGCGAAGCGCACGACGTCGTCGGCGCTGCGCACGTCGCCTTCGATCGTGCTCACCCGCGGGTCGCTGGCAGCTCCTTCCGGCAGCGTGCCGGCGCCGTGCATGAAACAGACGACGCGCTCGAACGTCAGGCGGCGCCGAGGCACGTCGTCGACCTCGGCGAGGAGCATCTCGAGGACGCGTGCGCCGAGCCAGCCGCTGACGCCGGTCACGGCGATGGTCTCGACGTGGCCGACCGCGCTCATCGCAAGAACTCCAGGGCGTTGCGCCGCGCGAATGCCATGATCGATCCTTGCGGGTTGACGGTCGTCGACGTCGGCAACATGCTTGCGTCGGCAACGCGCAGCCCTGGGGCATCGTGCACGCGGCCGAAGCTGTCGACCGCGGTGCGCTCGCGCGCCTCGCCCATCGGGCACGTCGAAAACAGGTGGATCGTCATGAGGTTGGCGGCTCCAGGTGTACACCAGTCGTCGAGGTCGCGCAGATCGTCCATGCGACGCACGACCGGGGCGCCGGTCACGGCGGGGTAGACGGCCAGCGCGCCCGCGGCGAAGAGCAGTTCGCAGAGCAAACGCAGCCCGCGCCGCAAATGGTTCGCGTCGCCCGGCGCCAGGTCATACGTGACGAGCGGATCGGCGAACCGGCCGAGGACGCGCACGCAGCCCGTCCCGGAGCCTTCCGCCATCACGTAGTACGATGCCATGCGGCGCGCGCGAGCGCCGAGGTCGCGCAGGACCTCGCGGTGGCCGTACAGCTTGAGGGCGAGATATTCACGGCTCGAGATCGAGCAACCGAACGAGATCTCGGGCGAGAACTGCTTGACCTGCTCGGACGGGACGCCGGAATTTTCGTCCGTCACGTCGTCCGGAAACTCGGCAACGACTTGCAGCGTCGGATGCATGCGCAGCGTGCGCCCAACGTTGTGCCCGAGGCCGGAGCGCTGCAGGATCGCTGCCGTCTGGATCGCTCCCGCGCTCAGGAACACATTGCGAGCGGAGATCTCGAACGGCTCCCGGTAGCGCCCGTTGCGCACCCCGCGTACGACCCAACGCTGCCCGCGCCGTTCGAGTCCCGTCACGCGCGCGTCGCTCACGAGCTGCGCTCCGGCCGCAAGCAAGTCGGGGACGAACGTCTCGGTCATCGACTGACGGCGGCCGCCGCCGGACGAGCCGTCATAGCGAAACCATCGCGGAACCTCGCGCGACTCCCAGCCGAGCTGCGTGGCGCCAGCGCGCATCAGGAGCGCGGCCCGCGGCGTCGCATCTTCGGACGGCAAGTACGAGACGCAGAGGCGCCGCTCGTTTTCGACGAAGTGCTCGAGCAGCTCGCGCTCGCCGTCGAGTCCAAGAACGCGATACTCGCTCCGCCAGCGGTCGAGCACGGCCGCCGGCGTCCTGTGGTAGAGGCCGCTGTTGATTTCGCTCCCGCCGCCGACGCAGCGTCCCTCGACGTACTGCACGCGTGCCGCCCCGAGCGCGACGGTCAGCCCTCCGTTGCGATACTTTTGCTCCATCTCGTCGCGCGAGAACGCTCGCGCGCTGTCGAGCGGGAGGTGTGGACCATCCTCCACGACGGTCACGGAGCGTCCCGCGGCCGCCAGGTGGTACGCCGTCACGCTTCCGCCGGGCCCGGAGCCGACGACGACGCACTCGTCCTCCACGGGCACGGATCGCGCGCTCATGGGCTCAACCACCGGCGCCGTCTTCCTCGCGAACCAGGAGCGCGAGGCTCTCGTAGAATCGCATGGCGTCGCGCACGGGCCCGAGCCGCGAGCCGCGCGCGCGAGCAACGACATAGCGCTGCTGCGGAAGCGAGAGCATCGTGAACGGCCGGGCGTAGACGCGGAGCGCCACGCCGTCGACGGTTCGGCTCAGTACGCGCACGGGTAGGCGAAGGTGGTCGGGAAGCCGCGCCAACTGCCGGCGGACGAACGCATAGGCCTCGTCCTCGAGGGCGCCGGCGGCCGGACCGTCGGGGCTCGCGAGAATCGCGCGCACCAGGGTCCGCAGAAAGGTCATCCGCGCGCCACGAGCGCGATCCCGATCAGCGTGACGACGATGCCCGCATACTGCACGAGGCTCAGCCGTTCGCCGAACGCGACCGCGCTGACGAGGGCCAGCAACGCGAACCCGGACGCGGCGAGCACCGGGTAGGCCGCGGACACCGGCAGGCGATCCAGCGCCTTCGCAAAGAGGACGACGTTGACCGCGTAGAACGCGAGGCCGCCGAGAAACCACGGCGATCGAAGCAAATCGAGCAGCGACGGCGAAGCGGCCGTGAGGCGCGACTGCTTGAGCAGAACGTTGCCGATCATGCTGTTGACCCCCGCCGCGAGCACCAGCAGCCATGGGCCGAGCGCCAGCGCGCGCGTCATGAGAAGCGCCGCACCAGGCCGAGGATCTTCTCGGCGACGGGTTTGCGGTGCACGGATCCTCCATCCGTCGGGTCCGCGCGATGCTCGAGCCACCAGGCGAACGAATCGCGCATCATCTCCTCGTTCGAATAGCGCGCGTGCCAGCCGAGCGCCGCGAGCGGCGCGACGTCGAAGTAAAACGCCTTGCCGTACGTCAGATAATGGTACGGTGCGAGCGGGCTCACGCCCATGCGGTCCAGAACGCGGAGCACGCCGCGGGTCCCTTCGGGGAGACCCACCACCTCCGAGCGGCTGCCGGCAAAGCGGATCGCATCCTCGAGCACCGCGCGCAGCGGTCCGTAGCGGTCGGTTCCCACGTTATACTCGCCGGGCTTCCCCTGGTCGAGCGCCAGCATGTACGCGTCCATCAGGTCGTCGGCGTGCACGAATTGAAACGGTGCGCTGCCGTCTCCGATCACGTAGACCTTGCGGTTCTCGACGATCCACTTGAACAGGATGCCGAAGATACCGGACCGCCCCGGAGCCAAGATCGTGCGAGGACGCACGACGGTCACCGGGATGCCGGCGGCCGTACAGATCTCGCGGACGACCCGCTCGCCGGCAAGCTTGGCACGCCCGTAGAGCTCGCGCGGCGCCGGTACGGTCGCGCTGGTGATCGGCATCTCGCTCAGGCCAAAGATCGCGCTCGAGCTCATGTTGATAAACGCGTGGACGCCGGCTCTCGCCGCCTCTTCCGCGGCGACCTTTGAGCCCGTCACGTTCACGTCCCAAAAGCGCCGGCCCGCTTTCGTGACCGGCACCAGCGCCACGTTGTGGTGCACGACGTCGACGCCGCTCATCGCCCGCGCGACGCCGTCGCGGTCGAGGATATCGCAACGGATAAACTCGATCTCCGCAGGGCGGGAGGGATCCTCCCAGATGTCGAGGACCGCGACGTCGTCGCCGCGCTCCAACAGGCGGCGCGCGATACGGTTTCCGAGGAAGCCGGATCCGCCGGTCACGAGATGCTTCACGATTGGCCTCCGGCGCGCAGAATCAAAAGGTCGCGAACGTCGCGATCGCGACGCACAACAGGAAGACGCACAAGCTCTCGCGATCCGTCAGCGCGTACACGACGGGATCTTCGTGCATCTCGCCGCGGTGCGCGATGAGCCAGACCTTGCTGACCCAATAGAGCAGCACGGGCACGATGCCCCACAACCGCTGGGGGTGACCGTAGAGTTGCGCGACGCCGTCCGTGTTGATGTAGAAAGCGAGAACCAGGATCGCGAGCCCGCTGGTCACGGCGCCGAACACGCCGACGACTTCTTGGTCCTCCGCGCGATAGCCGCGCCCCGGCGGGGACACGACGCTGCGCTTGCGGACGTCGACCAATTCGGAGAATCGCTTGAGCATCGCGAGCCCGAAGAACAGGAACAGCGCGAACGCCAGCAGGTAGAAGCTCGGGATCAGGTCGGTGGCGGCGTAGCCCGCAATCACGCGAATCGTGTACAGGCCGGCGAGCACGATCGTGTCGACGAGCACGATGGCCTTGAGCTTCAGTGAGTACGAGAGCGTCAGTGCGAAGTAGATCCCGAGAACGGCCAGCACGCTGGGGCCGACGAACCACGCGAGCGCCGCGGATCCCGCGAGCAGGACGACCGACGCGGCGAGGCCCACCGGAATGGGCAACTCGCCCGCGGCGAACGGCCGCCGCCGCTTGCGCGGGTGCGCGCGGTCGGCATCGAGGTCGAGCAGGTCGTTGATGACGTACACGCTCGACGCGCACAGGCTGAACGCGACGAACGTGATGCTGTCGCGGACGAACAGCGAGATGTCGGTGTAGATGTGCGATGCGAGCAGGGGCAGGAAGATCAGCGCGTTCTTCGCCCACTGGTGGGGGCGCAGCGCGCGCAGCAGCGTCGCGAGCGCCGCCGGACGCGTCCCCACGCGCTGGATCGGCGTGCCGCGCGCCGCAATGCGACGCAGTGCGCCGTCGTCGCAGCGGACGGCGATCGCGCGCTGCGCCACCATCCAGATCGCGACGTCTTCGGAGCCGTTCCCCATGTAGTCGAACGGCCCGGTCGCCCAGTCGCGAATGGCCGAGAGCTTTGCGTCGCTCTTGAGGTTGCGCACGCCGTCGCTCGCGATCACGCCGTCGAAGAGGCCGAGGTGCGCCGCGACCCCGCGCGCCAGCGTGGCGTCGGCGGCGGTCGCGAGCACGAGCGTGCGGCCGCGCTCGCGTTCGTCGGCCAAGAGCGTGACGACGTCGGAATCGTAGGGAAGCAGGTCGACGCGCACGGGACCACACTCGGCTAAGCGCCGCTTGAGGTACGCGCGACCGCGCGCGAGCCAGAAGGGCAGCGCGAGGAGGATCCACGGCCGGCGTTTGAGGGCGCTCATCAGCGTTTCGAACAGCAGGTCGGTCCGCACCAGCGTGCCGTCCAGGTCGACGAACAGCGGCGTCCCCGGCGCACCCTGCGGGCGGCCGTCCGGTCCGACCATCTCGTTGCTCAGCCGTTCCATCCGCCTGCGCCGATCAGTCGGATTCGATCCCTCCGAAGTCGCCACGCACGACGCCGGGCTCGCCCCGATGCTGGGCCGCGATCACGTTGATCTCGACCTGCGAGGCTTCGGAGAGCATGAAGTCGGCGCTCTTGCGCAACTGTTCGGGATCGACGTCGATGCTGTTCCACGCGCCGATGCGACCGGGCACCTCGAACACGGTGAACTGGTCGTGCTTGAAGATCTCCGTGTGCAAGAGCGACGAGTCGATCGTGTAGTAGGCATGATGTCCGAGCGCGTCGATCAACTCGACGCCGAAAATCGAACGCGGGTACGCGTTGCCGATGTAGTTGCGGTAGGGGCGAAGGACGATCGTGAAGCGGCGGAGCGTGCCCGGCAGCTTCTGGCTGATCGATGCGACGTGCCATTCGTCGTTGCGTGGCGGAGCGACCACGAACGCAAGCGCGTTGCGCTTTCCGTCCTTGGTGCGGCGAATCGCGCCGCTGTTGAAGTCCGCGGGCGCGTAGTTCCAACCAACGGGCGTCGACGGCTTCCCCGGCAGCCACGACGCCAGGCGCGGATTGGCTAGTCCTGCCGCGGCCGGACCGATCTCGACGGCCGGCGAGTACGCCTGCGTTCCCGCGGCAGTGTCGATCGCGACTATTTGGACCGACTGATCCTCGGCGGCGATCTCCGACGACATACCCGGTGCGGTGATGCGCAGCTCGCGCTGGACGTTCGGGCCGATCGTCTCGGGCCGGCGCACCCAGTACGTGAAGTTGTCCCCGTTGCCTTGCGTCAGCACGCCGAACCGGACCGAACGCGCGTGCTTTTGGTCGGCATTGCTCAGGCGGATCTCGAAGGCATCGACGTTCTTCGTCGCGTCGTCGTAGCCGTAGCGCAGGATCGAGACGTGTAGCGCCGTCGCGGCCGCCGTGGTGCTGCGGACGATGAGGAAGCCCACCAGGATCGTCGCCAGCGTGCCGACGGCAATCGGCGCCCACGGGATGCGCGCGCGATCGGGCGCCGGAGCGACCAGTCGTAAGTCGGCGGGGCGCGACATACCGTACGCGACCAGCGCGACCGGCCAGAACATGAAGTAGTTCTGCAGCGAACGCGCGGCAAAGAAGAGCGCGATGCCCGGCGCGATGAACGGCACGAACCCGAACTTGCGCCGGTCGATCGCGTAGATGATCAAGAGCAGCCCGAGCACGGAAGCGGAGAGCACGGTCAGCGTGTGCAGGTCGGTGGCATACACGTTCGCCGTCGTCAGCTGCACGATGCCGGAGCCGAACGCGATCAGGTTCCCCGCCATCGGCGTCAGCACGCCGCGGAGCCAAGCGCCCGGATCCCACGCGATGTACAGGGCGTTCGGCAGGAAGAACGTGAGCAGCAGCACCGAGAGCGGCTCGAAGAAGCTGAGCCAACGCCGCCGCTCGACGGCGAGGAAGCCCCACGCGACGAGCGCAAAGGGCACGATGAACCACGGCGACTGCTTCACGCCGCACGCGAGGCCGAGGTAGAATGCCGCCAGCATCGGCCGCGAGCGCCAGTAGTAGGCGCACAAGCAGGCCGGCAGCGCCCACAAGATGTCGGTGACCGATCCGAGTGTGTACTGCGCGTACGCGGCGTCGGCGAAGAGGATCAATGCGGCGAACGCCTTGAGCGGTCGCGGCGCCACGCAGATCAGCGTGATGAGCAGCCCGACGTGGGCGACGACGTTCAGCCACAGCGCGTTGATGCCGAGGAGAGCGAACGGCACGTAGACGAGGAAGCTCAGCGCCGGATACGACTGCTGCGACACGACGCCGCCGCCGGCCGTCGGCGTCACGAGGTTCGGCGGGACGCCGAACAACCCGAACGCGGGCTGCATGTTCTGCACGTAGGGGTTCGCCCAGCGCGTGACCAGCTCGGCGGAGTACGCGTTGAAGAGCATCGCGTCGGTGCCGTACGTCGTCGCACGGAACAGCGTGTAGTTGACCGCGTAAATAACGAAGGCCAGCACGAGCCCGACGACCGCCGCGTTCTCGCGCCGGGCCGGCGTCGGGCCGCTCAGCGATCCGTACCACGCGATCCCGAAGCCGAGGACGTAACAGGCGAGGCTCGACCACAGCGCGATGACGTGGAGATTCGCCTCGACGTCCTGCCACAGATGGTACCCGGTGCCGATGAGAACGGCGGACGCGATGTACGTCGCGAGCCGCGTGGCGAGGACGCGAAGCTGATCCGGGTCGGGGTCGCCGGTGGGCTCCGGCCGACCGACCGCGGTGACGCCGAAGCCGGCGGTCCCGACGTCCTGGGGTAGCTCGTGCCGTGTGACCGACACGGCCTACTTCGCGCCGGTCTTCGTCAACGCGTCGTCCGGGAAGACCTCGACGTTGCTGAGGCGCGAGGTGGCGTTGAGCGCGAGCAGGTGATGATCGGCCGACTCGTAGAGGGCGATGGCGTCATTCGAAGCAGGGATGAGTTGCAATTGCAGCAGGGTCGGCAGCGAGAGCGACACGATGCTGGCTGCAGCGAACGCGTGCGAGATCGCGAACACCTGCTGTTTGCCCGCGAGGCACATCGGGGCGTCGGCGACCACCGTGCTCCGCACGACGATCCCGCTCTCGATCTCGCGAACGACCACGGTGCCTTGCGTCCCGCCGCTGTATACGAGGTACGGCGAATCGCCGAAGATGCACTGTCCCAGCGTGCGTGCGTTCGCGTCGAGCGCGATCGGCTTGCCGCGCTTCAGAGACGGAATGGCGATCGGAAGCGCGGCGCGCGCGGAGCCGTTTCCGATCAGAAGATACGCGAACCCCTGTGCCACGGATGAGATGCCGCGCGCTGCGGACGGGAGCGGGACGACCTGGGTCTTCTCACCGGCCAGCGTCCAGCGTTCGACCGCTCCGAACGGATGCTTCGTCGGCGAGAGGCCGCCGACGGTCAGGAGCAGCGGGCCTTCGGGCGTCTCGGCGGCGATGCCGGTGCTTTCCTTCGTCACGCCAAAACTCTTCTGCACCTCGCCGTTCGTGAGGTCCACGATGAAGACGCCTTTTGCGGTCGCCGATCCGGACAGAATCGCGATGCGGTGCTGGCCGAGCGGAGCCGCGCCGACCGCCCCGCTCGGCCCCGGCACCAGCCGATTGCTCGGCCGAAATGCGGAGGCGCAGCCGGAAACGGACGCCGCGACCAGCGCCGCGCCACTGACCATAGCCGCGGCACGCGCAAACGCCCGCCTGCACCGAGAGGACGGATTCGAGATTGTCATGAGGTTGAAGGAAGGCTCCTACACCACGGCGACGCCGTGGCGTGTGCGGCTCGACGTTCTGAACGCGCGGGTCGTCCACCTGGGGCAAACGCCGAACCTCGGGTCAGGTGCTTCGTGCGGCTGACGCCTCCCTGCTCTCCCCAGAAAAGCCCGCAACATCGTGACCCGTGGGCTCAACCTATACCCGCTAATTCGACCGCCTTGCGCGCGAACACACCGCTGTACCGTCCGACGGCCGCGGCGTCCGCAGCCACCGCATGACCGCTTTGTGCGCGCGCCGCGATGCCCTCGAAGATGACGGCGGAGCGAAAGAGCGCGAAGGCCAGGTGAAATGCGCCGATGGGCTCGCGCCCGGTCAGGGCGCAGTAGCGGGCGACGTAGGCGTGCTCGCTCGGGATTCCCAGACTCGCGAGGTCGAGCCCCATCAGGCCCCTGGCCGGGCCCAGGTCGCCCGTCCCCATGTGCCAGGCGATGCAGTTGTAGGCGACGTCGGCGAGCGGGTGCCCCAGCGTGGACAGCTCCCAGTCCAACACGCCGATCACGCGCGGTTCGGTCGGGTGGAAGAGGAGGTTCCCAAGGCGATAGTCGCCGTGGGCGATCCGCGTCTCGTCGCCCTGCGGAATGTTCGCCGGCAGCCAGGCGGCGAGCAGGTCGAGATCGGGGACGTCGCGCGTTCTGGAAAGCTCCCACTGCTTCGTCCAGCGGCCGATCTGGCGGGCGAAGTAGTTCCCGGGCTTGCCGAAATCGGCGAGCCCGACCGCCGCGGGGTCGAGCGCGTGCAGCGCCGCCAAGGTTTCGACCATCGCGTCGTACATCGCGGCGCGCTCGGCGGGCTCGAGGCCGGGCAGGGTCACGTCCGAGAGCACCCGCCCGTCGAGGCGCTCCATCACGTAGAAGAGCGTCCCGACGACGGACCGGTCGTCGCAGTAGAGGATGGCGGGCGGCACCGGCACGCCGCTGTGCGCGAGCGCGCGCAGGACGCGGTATTCCCGGTCGACCGCGTGCGCCGACGGCAGCACCTGCGCCGGCTGCTTGCGAAGCACGAGCCGGCGATCGTCGTAGGTGACGTAATACGTGGGATTCGATTGGCCGCCCGCAACCTGTTCGATGCGCATCTCGCCGTGAACGCCGAGCGCGCCGCGAAGATACCCATCGAGCTTCGCCCCCTCGAACATCCCGCCGCTACGCGGCCTGCAGTGCGACGCACCGCAGCGTGTTCTCGAGCAGCATCGCGATCGTCATGGGGCCGACTCCCTTCGGCACCGGCGTGATGGCGCCGGCGACGGAGCGCGCGGATTCGAAATCGACATCGCCGACGATGCGCCCCGCGCCGTCCTCGCCGCCGACGCGGTTGATGCCGACGTCGATCACGGTCGCGCCAGGCTTGATCCAGGCGCCGTCGACCAGCGCGGCCTTCCCCACGGCGACGATCAGCAGGTCCGCTTGGCGCGTGACGGCGGGCAGGTCGCGCGTTCGCGAATGCGCGATCGTGACCGTGCAGTCCTCGATCAGCAGAAGCTGGGCGACGGGCCGTCCGACGATCGTGGACCGGCCGACCACGACGGCGCTGCGTCCACGCAGCGATGGGTGCACCGCGCGGGCGATCAGCAGGCAGGCGAGGGCAGTTGCGGGGACGAGGGTCGGCCGGCCGATCGCGAGTGCGCCGACGTTCTCCGGATGAAAACCGTCGACGTCCTTGCGCGGATCGATGGCGCGCAGCACGCGCTCGACGCCGATGTGCGCCGGCAGCGGAAGTTGGACGAGCACGGCGTGCACGTCGCCGTCTGCATTCAGGCGGTCCAGCACCGCCAGTAGCTCCTCCTCCGGCGTGTCGGCGGGCAGCCGGTATTCGATCGACCGAATGCCCGCCTCGCGGGCCATGCGCCCTTTCCGGCGGACGTAGATCGCGCTTGCGGGGTCGTCGCCCACCAGCACGACGGCCAGCCCCGGAACGATGCCGCGATCGCGCAGCAAGGCCGCGACGTCGTTCGCGACGCGCTCCCGCACCTGCGCGGCCAGCCCCGTTCCGTCGATGATCACCAGGCGTGATTACGGGTTCGGCCGGCGCCGCCCCCTGCGCGGCGGCGCCGGCCGGAATGGCTGCCGCCGGCCGGGGCGGTATCATCGCGCATGGACATCGACACTGCGCCGCTCGCGTGGACCGACGCGTATCATCTCCTTGTCGGCGCGATCGTTCCGAGACCCATCGCCTGGGTGTCGACGACGGCCGCGGACGGCGTGCAGAACATCGCGCCGTTCTCGTTCTTCATGGGCGTCTGCGCAAAGCCGATGCTGCTGGCGTTCGCACCGATGCGTTTCTTCAGCGGCGAGCGGAAGGACACGCTCGCGAACATCGAGGCGACCGGTGAGTTCGTCGTCAACGTCGTCACCGAGCCCCGCCTGCAGGCCATGGATGCGACGTCCGAGGAGTTCGACGCGGAGGTCGACGAGTTCTCGGCCGTCGGCCTCACGCCCGCGCCGTCGGCCATCGTGAAGCCGCCGCGGATTGCGGAGTCGCCGATCAACATGGAGTGCGTGCTCGAGACGGCGCTCCACTTCGGTACGGAGCCCGGCGGCGGATCGCTCGTGATCGGCCGGGTCGTGCACGTATGGGTCTCGGACGACGTTCTGAACGCTGGACGCATCGACGCCACGCTCCTGCGGCCGGTCGCGCGCATGGCGGGGCCGCTCTACAGCCGCCCGGAACTGCTCGCGTTCAAGCGCCGCGCCGTCCCGCCGCGGCGCTGACGCGAAACGCGGCGCTGGAACGTCGCTACGTCGCGAGCGCCGCCTGGGCTGCGGCCAGCCGCGCGATCGGCACGCGGTACGGCGAACACGACACGTAGTCGAGCCCGAGGTCGTGGCAAAACGCGACGCTCGACGGCTCGCCGCCGTGTTCACCGCAGATTCCGATCTTCAGATCCGCGCGCACCCCGCGACCCTTCTCGACCGCCATGCGCATGAGGCCGCCGACGCCGACGCGATCCAGCACTTGGAACGGATCGTCCTTGAGGATCTTCTTCTCCAGGTAGCGCGGGATAAACGACGCCTCGGCATCGTCGCGCGAATAGCCGTAGGTCGTCTGCGTGAGGTCGTTCGTGCCGAACGAGAAGAACTGCGCGATCTCGGCGAGCCCGTCGGCGACCACGCAGGCGCGCGGCAGCTCGATCATCGTGCCGATCCGGTAGGAAACGGCGACGCCGCACTCGGCGATCACGCCGTCCGCGACCGCCTTCGCGGCATCGTAGGTTACCTGCATTTCCTCGCGCGTGCCCACGCCCGGGATCATCACGTCGGGTCGCGCGTCGATCCCGCGCTTGCGCAATCCGCATGCGGCCTCGAAAATCGCCCGCACCTGCATCGCATAGATCTCCGGGTACACGATGCCGAGGCGGCACACGCGCAGGCCGAGCATTGGATTCTGCTCGTGCAGCTGACGCACGCGCGCGAGCAACGCCATCTTCTGCACGTACGTGGGCGATGACTCGCCGTCGCGCAGGCGCAGTTCCGTCGTCTCGACCAGCAGGTCCTCGAGCGACGGCAAGAACTCGTGAAGCGGCGGATCCAGCAGACGGATCGTGACGGTGCACCCCGCCATTGCTTCGAGTATCCCAGTGAAGTCGTCGCGCTGGAACGGCAGCAGCCGCTCGAGCGATGCGGAGCGGGCGGCGGCCCCGTCGGCGAGGATCATCTGCTGCACGACCGGCAGCCGCTCGGCCTGCATGAACATGTGCTCGGTGCGGCACAGGCCGATGCCGGTCGCACCGAGTTCGCGAGCCCGGCGTGCGTCCTCCGGCGTATCGGCGTTCGCCCACACGCCCAGCCGGCGTGCGTCGTCCGCCCACGTCAAGAACTCGCCGAGCCACGGTGGCAGCTCCGACGGCGGAGGGATGAGCGCAAGCGCACCGAGGACGACGTCTCCCGTCGTACCGTCGATCGTCAGCTGATCGCCCTCGTGCAGCACGTGGCCCGCGATCGTTGCGGTGCGCGCGCGCTCGTCGATCGTCAGCGACTCGCAGCCGGAAACGCACGGCTTCCCCATTCCGCGAGCGACGACCGCCGCGTGCGAGGTCGCTCCACCGCGGGCCGTCAACACGCCGCGCGCGGCGATCATGCCGTGCACGTCGTCGGGCGTCGTCTCGATCCGCACCAGCAGCACGGCGCGACCGGCCTTCGCCGCTTCGACCGCGTCATCGGGATCGAAAACGATGGCGCCGCTGGCAGCGCCGGGGGATGCATTCAGCCCGCGGGCGACGACCTCGAAGTGCGCCTGCGGATCGATGCGCGAATGAAAGAGTTGGTCGAGCGACGCCGCGCTGACGCGACGGAGCGCCTCGTTGCGATCGATCAAGTGCTCGTGCACCATGTCGCGCGCGACGATCACGGCGGCTTCGGCGGTGCGCTTCGCGTTCCGCGTCTGGAGCATGTAGAGCGTGCCGCGCTCGACCGTGAACTCGAGGTCCTGCATGTCGCGGTAGTGCGTTTCCAACCGCTCGGCGATCTCGGCGAACTGGCGATAGATCGCGGGCTGGTCGCGCTCGAGGTCGGCGATCGCCTGCGGCGTGCGAATCCCCGCGACGACGTCCTCACCCTGCGCGTTCACGAGGTACTCGCCGAAGAGCCGCTTCTCACCGGTGTTCGGGTTGCGCGTGAAGGCGACACCGGTGCCCGAGTCGTCGCCCATGTTCCCGAAGACCATTGCGACGACGTTCACCGCCGTGCCCCAGTCGTCGGGAATGCGGTTGAAGCGACGGTACTCCGTTGCGCGCTTCGAATACCACGAGTCGAAGACCGCGCGGACGGCGCCGCTCAGTTGGCGGTGCACGTCCTGCGGAAACGGTGCACCCGTGAGCTCCGCGACCAGGTCCTTTGCCTGGCGTACGAACGTCCGCCACGAGTCGGCCCCCAGCTCGGGATCGGTCGCGACCCCCGCCGACGCCTTGGCAGCGTCGATCAAGTGCTCGAAGCGCTCCTTCGGCACGTCGAGCACGACGTTCGCGTACATCGCGATGAACCGCCGGTATGCGTCCCACGCAAACCGCTCGTTTCCGGTCAGCGCCGCAAGCGCTTCGACCGTCTCGTCGCTCAGGCCCAAGTTGAGGATCGTATCCATCATCCCGGGCATCGAGACGCGCGCGCCGCTGCGCACGGAGACGAGCAGCGGGTGATCGCCGCCTCCGAAGGTCTTCCCCGTCGCGGCCTCGAGCGCTCCCATGGCGGCCTCGACCTCCGCTTCGAGGCCGTCGGGCACCATTCGCCCGAGCCGGTAGTAGTCGAGGCAGGCCTCCGTCGTTATCGTGAAGCCGGGCGGGACCGGCAGCCCGGCGCGCGTCATCTCGGCGAGCCCGGCGCCCTTGCCTCCGAGCAGGTCCTTCATCGTACCGTCGCCGTCTTCGAAGGGCCAGACGCGACGGGCGTGCGTTGTCGGTTGGGGCGGCGCGCCCCCAGTGGGCGGAGTCAAGACGTCGGACATGCGTTCTCCGTGGTCGCGGCAGGAAGATATTTCCGCGCCGCACGCGTCCAACACTTTGTCCGCGCCGCGGCGGCGGCTCAGAAGACCTCCGTGCCCTCCCCGCGCAGCGCTCCCGCGATCGGAGCCTGGGACGTACCGCAGATCACGGCGCGACCCACCCCGCCCTCGAGCGCCTGGAGCGCGCTACGGATCTTCGGCCCCATTCCCCCATCGAAGGCCCCGTTCGCGAGCCCGCGCTCGGCGGCACCCCGCTCGAGGCGATCGATGCCGCTGCGGGGATCGTCGCGGGCGCGGAGCACGCGTGGCACCGCGGTCACGACGACGTACGCGTCGGCCGCCAGGGCTGCCGCGATCGCGCCCGCCGACGTGTCGGCATTCACGTTGAGTGGCTCGCCGCTCGCGCCATCGAGCGCCAACGGGGCGACGACCGGAAGAAAGCCGCCGGCGAGCAGCGCGTTCAGTATGCGCGCGTCGACGTGCTCGATCTCCCCGACCGCTCCGAGATCCTCGCCCAGCGGTCCGGCGATGCGCCGCGCGCGCAGCAGGGCGCCGTCTTGCCCGCACAGCCCGGCGGCGCGCGCCCCCCGTGCGAGCAGGGCCCGCACGAGCGCCTTGTTCACGGTGCCGCAGAGCACGGCCTCGACTACCTCGAGGGTCGCAGGATCGGTCACGCGCAGCCCGGCGATCCGCCGCTCGACGAGCGCCTGCCGGCGGGCGGCCGCGTCGATTTGGGGAGCGCCGCCGTGGACGATGACGATGCGGTCGCCGTCCGCAAACCGGGCGGCGCATTCGTCCAAGACGGGATCGCCGGCGCCTGCGGCGATCGCATGGCCACCGTATTTCACCACCAAGAGCACCGTGCGTCCGTTCACCGTTTGCGTCCGTGCGGCCCGGTTTCGGTTTTGCCGAAGCCGCGAATGGGAAGACAAGTTCTTCAGGGACGGAGCGTCGCTCAGGGAGTTTTTCAGTGCCCGCTTGTGCGGTCGGCGTGCTAGAACGCAGGGCGTCATTCCACAGTCTCGCGTGACGGATCACTCGGGCCAGCAGAACCGTGCCCGGCCGCCACTACGGTTGCGTTGGTCGATCGATATTCGCGATGCCGGCGCGGCGACGAACGCTCGTCGCGCCCTCCTGCGCGCGCTGCGGGCCGAAGGCGCCGACGAGAGCAACTTCCAGGCGGCCGAGATCATCTTCGGCGAGTTGATCGGAAACGCGGCACGCTATGCCCCGGGCGTGGTCGAGGTGACGCTCGACTGGACGGGCGAGCATCCCGTGCTGCACGTGGTGGATCGCGGCCCCGGCTTCTGCGCGGAGCCGTCGCTCCCGACGAACCCGTATGCCGAGTCCGGGCGCGGCCTCTTCATCGTGTCCCGGCTCGGAAACGACTTGAGCGTACAGCGCGGTCCGCACGGCACGCACGTGCGGGTGCGCCTGCCCGTGGAGCGGCGAAGCCAGCCTCACTGAGGGCTTGGCGCAGGTCGGCCGATACCGCAATTGTGAAACGGTGCGCCCGGGGCGCGCGTTGCGTGTACGCCCAGATCTTGCTAGGAGCCCCCTTACCCGATGAAGTTTGCAGTCGCCGTGCCGGTCATGGCCGGTGTTCTCTGTGCGTTGGCCGCGTCGGATGCGTACGCCACCCCGATTAACCTGCGCGCCCGCAGCATGGCGGAATTTCACGCGCTCGAGCGCCAGAAGATCAAGCACGTCATCATCATCGTTCAAGAGAACCGCACCGTCGATAACTTCTTTAACGGCTTCCCGGGCGCCGACACCGTGCGCGAGGGTCGCAGCCATAGCGGCCGCGTGGCACTGCATCCCGTCGACCTGAACTCACCGGCCGACGTGGATCACCAGCACCGTGCCTTCATCGAAGAGTACGACGGCGGGAGGATGGACGGCTGGGACACCGTCTCGACGCATCCGAAGCAGGACCCCGACTTTCCATATGCCTACGTTCCGCGCGACCAGATCGAGCCGTACTGGGATATGGCGCTGCAATACACCTTCGGCGACCGGATGTTCCAGTCGAATACCGGGCCGAGTTTCCCCGCGCACCTCTATCTCATCGCCGGACAGTCCGACTATACCGCCAACAACCCGAATCACATCGAGACGGGGCACTACGCTTGGGGCTGCGACTCACCTGAGAACGCGACGGTATCGATGATCGGACCGCACGGGAACGAGGTCAAGGGGCCCTACCCGTGCCTCAATTTCAGGACGATCGCGGACGAGATGGACGAGCACGACGTCTCGTGGCGCTACTACGCTCCTTCGATCGAAAGCGTCGGCAACATTTGGTCGGCATTCGACGCGATCCGCCACATTCGCTACGGCCCGGACTGGGCGAACGTGACCTCACCCGAGACCCGCGTGCTGGCCGACATCGGGAACGACGACCTGCCGGCGCTGACGTGGGTCGTTCCGACGGCGCAGAATTCCGATCATGCGTTTCCGCGCAAGAAATCCGAGTCCGACCTTGCGGTCGCCGAACAGCACGGTCCGCAGTGGGTCGCATCGATCGTGAACGCGGTCGGTCACAGCTCGCTCTGGGACAGCACGGCGATCCTGGTCGTGTGGGACGATTGGGGTGGATGGTACGACCACGTCTCGCCGCCGCAACTCGATCGCATGGGCCTCGGGCCACGCGTCCCCTTCATCGTCATCTCACCCTACGCACGCCGGCACTACGTGTCGCACGTTCAGCATGAATTCGGGAGCCTCTTGAAGTTCTCGGAGGACGTGTTCGGCTTGCCTCGGCTCGACACGACCGACGTTCGCGCCGACGCACTCCGCGACTGCTTCGACTTTCACCAAGCGCCGGCGCCCTTCGTCACGATCAAGTCAACCGAGAACGCAGCGTTCTTCCTGCACGAGCAGGCCGACGTCGACCCCGACGACGACGGCTAGCGGTTCTTGCGAACCGAGTCGAGGTCCGCGGGCGGCGCGGGGGGCTCGGGAATTTCTGCTGCGAGCGAGCCGTACTTCGCGGCGTAGTACGAATCGCGGACGTGCCCCAGCTGCGCGTCCCGCTTGAGCGGGGCGTCCGTGCCGTCGAGGACGACCGCGTCACGCACGAGCGTTACATAGGGCGCGAGCCGCACGTTCTTCCAATCCGAGACGCGCCAGCGCTGCGGCGCCATCACGAGATAATCGTACGACGGAAACGATTTCGTCTTCGCGATCAGCGGCGTGAGCCGAACGCGAAACCCTTCGCACGTGAAGATCTGCTCCTCGAGCTGCGGCAGCGTCGGCATACGTTCGAGCGGGCTTATGCCTTCGGCGGACGGCCCGGCTTCTCGAAGAACGCGCGAAGGGCGGACCTCGCCTCGTCCGACGCGAGGCGTTCGGCGAACACCGCGCCTTCCCGGCGCATCGCCTCGAGCGTCGTCTCGCGGTCGTGCGTCATGAGGCGCTTGGTCGCGCGTGCCGCCTCGCGCGGCTTCGCAGCGATCGCTGCGGCGGCGGACGCGGCCACCTCATCCAGGGCCTCGTCGTCGACCACTCGCGCGATCAGCCCGTGCGCGGCGGCCTCGTCGGCGCCGATGGTCTCGCCCAGGTAGAAGGCCGCGGCCGCGCGCGAGCGTCCGATCGTTCGAGCGAGGAGCACGCTGCTCGCCGCCTCCGGGACGAGGCCGAGATCGATGAACGGCACGCGGAAGCGTGCGCTCGGCGCCGCATACACGACGTCGCAGTGCAGCAGCATCGTGGTCCCGATACCGACGGCGGCACCGCGCACGCCGGCAACGATGGGGACGTCGGTTGAGGCGAGCGCGAACAGAAAGCGGAACGGCGGCGCGTCGACACCGGCCGGCGGGTGCTGCAGGAAATCGACGATGTCGTTCCCCGAGCAGAACGCGTCGCTGCTGCTGCGCAGCAGTATCGCGCCGACGCCGTCGTCGTGGGCCGACGCGATCGCATCGGCGAGGGCGTCGTACATCGCGAGCGTCAGCGCGTTCTTCTTCTCGGGCCGGTCGAGCTCGATACGGCGCACGCCCTCGTGCTCCTCGACCGTCACACCGACCGCGCTCGCATTCGTCATGGGTTCTCGTGGTTCGCCCTGCGCTCGCGCGATGCTTCTTTCGACCGCCGGCGCCGCGCGAGGGCACTCGGCGGCGCCGAGGCCCGAACCCAAACTCTAACGTGCTTCTCGCAATGCGAGCGTGGTACGGCGACGTTTCGTGGACGGAACCGGGTATAAACCCAACGGAGGACAACGAACCCAGATGGAACTCAGAATTCTCGCAGTCCCGATGCTCGCGGCGCTCGTCGCCAGCGTCGGCGCGGTCGCGACGACCGCCGCACCCGCGGCGGCACAATATCTCGCGCCACCCTATGCGTACGGCGCCTACGGTGCGCCCGCGAACGCTCTCATCGGTACCGTCACATATTTCTACCAGTTCAACATGACGGTCCAGGGGCCGAACGGCGCGGTCGTCCCGGTGCAGCTGCATCAGGGCACGATCATCAACCCGCGTGGCTCGACGATCGTTCCGGGCATGCGGGTCACGGTCCGCGGCTACTGGTCGAACGGCCAGTTCTTCGCGAACCGCATCCGCATCCGCTAGCCGGCAGAGGTCTTCCGCGCGCCGCGCGGTTCACGAACG
>Ga0302324_100011028_pt1 | contig 18621 bp, 15 predicted proteins | sample Palsa_T0_1_FD_201949 | JGI IMG/M metagenome (GOLD analysis project Ga0302324, IMG submission 201949) | Peat permafrost microbial communities from Stordalen Mire near Abisko, Sweden - Palsa_T0_1 | ecosystem: Environmental > Terrestrial > Soil > Palsa > Peat permafrost | place: Sweden: Abisko...
GTCCCAGAGACGAATAAGTGTTTTAGATACAACTGTCGGCCTTTTTCCCAAGCTGGACGTCGCCGGTTCGAACCCGGTCTCCCGCTCCATAGAATCAATAACTTATAGGGAATGACAATCAAAAATGACCGCACAAACGAGGCTTTTTCGGCGTAAGAGTCAATAACTCCTTATTTTTCATCTTCAAATGCCAGCGAGGTCTGAGCGCATCAGGGCCACCAAGGTATGACCGCCTCCGGCGTTCCCCCGCTCTCGAGTCCACTCCAGATCCGTTGTCACGCACCAATAAGTAAAATGCCCGTAATGAGTACCTCAATTCAACGACGATATTCGTGGCGCGCGCTATCTGGTAGGCACTAAGCGCGGCTTCTCGCCCTATTCTGTAGATTTCATCCCGGATGACCGGATGAAGCGTTCTTTTCTTGCCCACAACAATCACACGAAACTCGACGTGTGGGCCGTTTTCGGTTTGCGCGAGCAGTTCCTTTTCGACACTTGTAAAGGCCCAGGCGCTGCGCCTGGCCTCGGCCGGCTCGCTGCCCACCTCCTCCTCCGCTTTGCCGGACTCTTTTCAAATCTCCCGCTCGCTCCCTCACGGCCATGCGCTCGCCGTCCTCGGCTGCTTGCGCAATCTGAAGTCGGACGCCATCCTCGACTCTGCTACCAGTCGACGACGCGATCTGGTCGTCGCCATGATCGTCGCTCGCATCGTCGAACCTTCTTCGAAACTCGCCACCGCTTGTAGGCCGCATTCCAACACGCTCAGCAGGAGTCTCGGCGCCTTGCTCCATCTAGAAACCGCCGATGTCCCGTCGCCGTCGAGGTAATTGGTAATAGTGAAACGGTTCCAGCGGCAAAGGCAGCAGCGCCGGTTTCTCTTCGGCGAACATCGCCGCTACCTGGCGCTTCGTTGTGCCGTGAATGCGAGTGTCAGCCCAGCGCTCCTCCCACTTATCTAAGTAGGTCTGCGCTTCCTCCATGCTTTTGAAGCGTTGCCCTTTAAGAGGAGTTTTCTGGGCGTGTCCGACGCCACTCTCCACCTTGCCTTTGCGATCTGGATCGGCGACACGGCAAGGCACAGCCACTGCGCCATAATGAGCGAGCACGTCGCGATACAGAGGATTCAGAGTCGCATCGTAGATGTCGGGTTTGAGAACGCCTTCACCCAAGTTGTCGGGCACGACGATCTTCACCGCGCCGCCGAGTTTGCGAAAAGCGCGTTCATGCAACTCGGCCCAGGTGCGCGTGCTCGATTGAAAGGCGAGCAGGCGAACGCATTTGCGGCTGTAGCCGAGCGTCAGCAAGAACAGACGCGAGCGGCGGTACTTGCCGGTATTAGGATCTTGGATGGCGGGGCCGGTGCCGTAATCGACTTGCGCTTTCTTCGCCAGCTGCTGTGGTGATGACCGCGCGTGCTTCCGGGGAAGTGGGGCCGCGCAGTTTGCGCACAAAGCGCTTGACGCTTTCGTTGGCACCGGTGAAACCGTGCCGGTCCACCATTTCCTGGCAGATGGACATGGCGTTGCGGCCACGCGCCAACCCACGCTCAATGAGCTCTCGAAATGGCTCACTGACGCTGGCGGCGGTGGCCAGTGGCGTCGGTACGTTTGTTTCCGCTGGGGTGAAAAGACCCGCTTCTGACGGTGGATCGGCGGTCACCTCATTGGCCGGTTTTGAGGTGACCACTATAGGCCGGATTTGGGTGACCGCTGAGGGTTTGAGGCGTCAGAACTTCGGCCTAGAGCATTTGGCCCAGCGCCACCGGTCACAAACATCGAAGATTTATTTTTCCGCCACTAACCCTCTGAAAATAAATAGTTTCCATCCTTGTGACCCCGACGATCTTTCACCAGACCGACCTCGCCTCTCGCTAGCCTCAGAGCAGTTTAACGCGATCGCCGCCAGGCGTCTTCCAGTAAAGCTGGATCGCGCCCCCTTTCGCCAAGCCGGGAACCTTCCGGCTTCGATCTTTGCCTCGAAAATACTTTCGCGGTAAGCGCCGATTCTTCCTCGCCGCAAGGTGTTCGAAGCGTCGGCCCAGGGTTATTTGAAAACTTAATATTGCAGGTCTTCCGGGAACGCCTGTCGCGCCTTTTGGGTCACCCATTTTCATCCGCAGGGATGGCCCACAGGGCCAAAGAGGTTTAACCGATTATGGATTAGCGTCGAGAATGCAACGACGAACGAACCCGGCTCCAGGCTCTTCCCAACGGCGAGGCAGTTATCCCGCCGTTGGGTTCGTTTTTTCAAATCGGCCCTCTGGCCCGGATTTGGGTTCGTATCGCAAATTAATCTTGACTCGACAAGTTCGCGAACCTCAATTTGGCCAATAAAGCGCACTTTTCGCCCTTTCAAGACCCGCAGTTTCCGCTCCATCGCGCTCCAACCCACCTGCCTTCCGCCATTTCTACGGAAGCACCGCGATGCCCGCGTACGTCACGTCGGTGTTCAAATCCCAGGTTGTCTCATGCTTGAGTGTCGCGGCATCGTACACTTCGATATCGAAGCCGGCTCCGTAGATGTAGAGCTTCTTTCCGTTAGAGGAAATGCCGAGCGTGAAACGAGTGCGGCACGGAAGATCCGCCCGCTGCGCAATTCGGTCGCTTGACAAGTCAAAAGACCAGAACTCACAGCGCTTGTTGCCGTGCTTGCCATTCTCGACAACTGTATAAGCCCACTTCTTATCCGGAGTGACTTCCAGGCCGGCCATGCCTGCGGGGGCCGGGCCGATGGGATTGAAATCCATCCGTTTGGTACTTAGGTCGAAGCGCGCCAAGCCGAAGACGTGGTTGTGAACCACGGGATCGGAGGAAACGAACAAGGCCATATGCTCGCCCGGTTCGTTGAAAAGGTCTAAGTCGCCGCCGAAGGGTAGAGCGGCGCCGCCGTAACGGACATTCTCCATGCCGGGTTCATCCGGTCTCATAAGGTCAATGTGATCGAGTACCTTAAAATCGGAGGACTGTAAGACCGTAATCTTCTCGCCAAACTGATAAAGAAGCTTTCCATCCGGAGAAACCTCAATCGCGCCAATGCCCCAGTCTCCCTGGTTCAGTGCTTCTTCCTCCTTGGTGATGTCGTAGGTTTTGACGATCTTTTGCTGATCCATGTCAATGAGCGTATATTTGGGCTTAGCGACATCAAAATGCTCGGGAAACATGGTGATTTCCTTAGTTACGGCGTAGAAGAACTTACCGTCGGGAGACGCGGTACCGGCGAACAGGCGATACTGTTTGGTCGGGGTGTTGAGCACGAAATGATTAATGACTTTGCGCGTGGCCACGTCAATCACTTCAATCCCATTGTGATCAATGGTGGTCACATAGAGCTTCTTGTGATCGGCAGCCAGCCGGATACTCATTGGAGTGCCGGTGGTGAGTGGAATGCGATCGACAATCTCCGCTTTGTCTTCGTCGAAGACAAGAACCGAGGCCGGATAGGCCGGGAGGTAAAGAGTGCCCGGGGTAGCGAGCGCGGCAAGAGCCGTCAACCCCAATGTCAGTCGCCAAATCATGGGAAAATGATATCCAGATTTCGCCAATCCTTGGTAGCGGTCGCGCATTTCGATATCCAATCGGTTGCGTTGTTCAGGTGGTCCGGCACTTGGGCGGGCCAATAACAACTCACGAAACAATCGTAAATGTCGCGTTCAACCGGTTGACAGAGTCCGGCTGTACCGCCGGCGGCGTCTACTTCCCAACCCGGTGAGAACATCAATGCGCAGCCCATGGGCACGTGGGGGCGTTGTGCGCTGTGGTCCTGCAAAGCGATCACATCTTCAGTGCGCGAGGAAACGTAATTATCAATACGCGCAGCCTTCTTATTCAGAGCTCGCATGTGTTTCATTGTGCAGCCTTCCTTTCAGCAAACTGTTGCAAAAACCCGGGATTCCTCACGGCAATCGCGCCATAGATCTCGAGGCACTTATTCGTCCAGTCGCGGATCCAATCGCAATAGTGGAGATTGGGGTGCCCCGTATCGCCGTACCGTACAAACGCTTCGTGGTGGCAACCACCCGCACACAGCGGTCGCGCCCAGCACGTATGGCAATCGTATTTCGAATCGATATGCCCACGCTGTAGAAAATCGGCCTGCTTCTCGCGGTCTATTCCCGTCGAAATATGACCCAGCGCATGTTGGTCGGAATCGACGAAGCGGTGACACGGTGCGAGATCGCCGGACGGCCCGACTCCCAGCAACCCCAGTCCCGCGCCACAGGGATGCGACTTATTCACGCCCTGGCATAACTCGGCAAGGGTGTCGCTTACGTTTGAGAAACCGTGCGCCTCGCCGCGAACCGCGTATTCCAGGTATTCATCTGCCAGAACGTGAAACTGTTCGAGCATGCCGTCCATACCCTTTTGCCCGATGGAGTAAAGCTGATTCGGCGAAGATGTCACCGGCGCAAAACCAACTTCATGAAAGCCAAGATCCTGTTTCAAGTGCCGGAAGATACGAATTACGTCGGAGACGCCGGAGGTGAGCGTGACGCGCGCCGTGATCGGTCTCGTGCGGTGGTTTTCGATCAGCGCCCGCACCTTTGGTTCGATAATGTCGTAGCTGCCTTTACCGTTCGCGAAGACCCGCAGTTGATCGTGCATCTCCTTCGGTCCATCCATGCTGACAGTGACGCCAATATGGTTCTCCGAAAGAAACTGAATAATCGCCGGCGTGAGCAACGTGGCGTTGGTAGTGAGGCTGAAATCTATGTTGCGCCCTTGCTCCTTGGCTTTTTCGTTGGCGTAAGTGACAACCTCCTTCAGCAGCGGGAAGTTCATCAGTGTTTCGCCGCCGAAGAAAGTAATGTGAATCGCGCGCCGGTCGCCCGACTGGGCCAGCAGGAAATCCACCGAAGCCTTAGCCGTTGGCAGATCCATGAATTTGGGCTTCCCTTCAGGGGTGGCCACTTTATCCGCGCCGAATTCGTAGCAATATTGGCACGAAAGATTGCACTGGTTCGTGAGATTCATCACCAGCGTCTGAATAGGAAAAACGTCTGGCAGAGGCTGTGTCTGCTCGCGAATCGAATCTGAGGCCGCGATTACACCGGCATGGTACATCTCAGAGATCAATTCTTCCGCATCGCTTATGCTGAGGCCGCTCGCGGTCAGAGCATCCACCAAATGCTGATGTTCCAATTCACCCGCGCTCAAGGTGGCGATCAGTTTTGCCACAGCCTCGTCAACTGCGAAAATCGCCCCCGCCGGCACAAGGTAGAGAAACTCAGAATCTTGGGATTCGAAGCGATGGAATTCGCCCAACCGATAAACGCGTGGCTCTGTGGCCAGTGTCATTGTCCCACCTCGGGCTGATCCCACCTAATGTAAGCCGGGACCGTAACCACCAAGTATGATTTGCCGGCCAGCGGTCTGCCCTCTTTATCTTTTTCTTCCTTTGACGTAGCCACCACCCAAACATCGCCGTAATTGTTGCGGCTGAATTTGCGCTGCGGATTGGGCCCATCGGAAGCCGGCGTAAAGAAACCGGTGGAACTCAGAGATCCGACAAACTCTTTATCGTCGTCGCCATAGGTCGAATAGAATTCTTCAACTGACCAATTCACATCAATCGGACCAAGTTCAACGTCGTCCGCCGTGTGCATCTTGCCGTCGGCACCCCGTTGATAGCCGATAGCTTCAAACTGCTGGAAGCCTTTGGGATGTGTCTCGCTGCCGAGCCTTGCCAGCGACGACTCCGGCGTAACCTTGATGTAATCCAGATGATCGTACACTGCGATCGCGCTGGGCAACACTGACCGGCGGAAAGCGATATCGCGTTTTCCCGACACCGCATCCGATGCCACATCCACCTCCGCAATCATCTCTGTAGCGCTGTGCGAGACAATACGTTTCACCTTCACGCCCGATCCAAAATCCAAATCGTCAGCGGCCACTTGCGCCGGCAGACTCTCGCCAATCAGGCGCACGCGATTTCCCGTCGTCCCGGTTTTAAGCGAGGAGCGGTCCACAGTGATGAGAGTCGGATCGGCCGACGATCGCTGCAATTTTACATCGAATCCAAATTCCTGGTACTCGCCCCAAAACCAGCGGCCTTCGGCGCTCGCTTGGTCGGGCGAAAATTGCATGACTTCGCGCATTTCGCGTGCCAGGTCGTCCGGAGCGGCATTCGCCGCTAGCGTTCCTTTTGATCGCCCGCGCCAAGCGTAACCTGCGTACACCACGCTGCGGCCGGTATGCGTCATGGTTGACCCATCTTTCAATGAGGTCAACTTCACGCGCGTCGTAAACTCATCTTCGACTCCAGGCTTGGCCTCGACAACCATGTCCCCATAAAACTTGCCATGACCCGCCAGACGAGCCGAAACAATCCAGCGGCCCAGCAGCTTGGGAGCGCGCATCTTTGCTTTCCAAGCCGCCCACTCTGGTGTTTCCAGAGGTGCTGTCTTGCTCAAAAACGCCATCGCTTCGTCCAGCGGCGAGGGCGCGTTCGCATCGGCATGGTGGTCGTTACTCTCGCCCCCGCCCGCACCGGCGCCAAGGCCCAGTCTGAAAGGCTCGTCGGCTTGCGGATAAAGAGCGATGTGCAGATTCGCGAGCAGTTTCCAATCTTGCGGCGTACGCCGCCACGAGAGGCCGCGCGCCATGGCATGGCAGTTGGCGCAAGCACCATGCACGGCGTCGGAAGGAATATTGGTTTCGTCTTGAATGCGGTGTTCCGCGTAATACAGCACAGGTTTCGCTTCTTCCGGCGCCAAACCGTGATCGGTGCTGAGATACTTTAGGATTGAGCGAGCCTCTTCCGGAGTTAAGCTCACGCCGCGCAGACGCACCATGCGCTTAATCGCTTGTTCCCAACCTTCGGGAGTCGCGCGCTCCCAGGAGATGCGCAACATATTCCCTTTTTCGTCTTTCGTGTGACAACCGCCGCACTTCGATATCACAAGTTGGCTGGTCACAGGAATGCCCTCAACGGGCGCCAGCTTGGCCGAATCTGCGGACGGGGCAGCTTGCGGCTTCTGGTTCTGTGCGAGCAGCGGCAACACCAGAAAGGTTGCAAGCAGGAGTTTCATAGCGGTAACCCGTTATCATACAACTAGTGGTACAAGTCTCGACAGTGAAAATTGTTATGAGTGGTATCACCATTCTTAATCCGCTCAATAAAATCCAGTGATAGAAAAATCCGTGGACCGACGCGGAGGGGGTCTCAGCCAAAAGTCCTTGACAGGTTCGTACTAGCCGAAATATACTTCCAAGTACCTATTCAGCGCAGTTCCACGTCGACCCCCGTCTAGCGCTCCCTCAGTCCGCTTTTCACAGTGTGGCGATGACACGCCCGGTTATTGCATTTCCGAAGGGAATCGCATGTATAGACGACTACCGAAGACCTCCCGGTTTTTTTTGCTCACGACAATACTCGCAGCGGCTGCGGTAAGCGGCGCTGAGACTAGTGGCCAAGCGGTCGGCATTCCCATTGACGATCCACTGACAATCGCCAAATGCGGCGGCTGTCATGCGCGCGATTCAGCTGGTATCATGCGGCGCCTTTCCTTTATTCGCACTACCCCAGAGGTTTGGGAGCAGGCCATCAAACGTATGGTGCGCCTGCATGGGTTCAATGGCACGCCTGAGGAAACGGGCAAGATTCTCAGATATCTAAGCAAAAATAACGGTTTGGCTCCGGAAGAAGCGAAACCGGTGTTTTGGGAAGCTGAACACAGGCGCTTTCGCGATCAGGACGATGGAACCATCACCCCCGCGCCGCTGCAAACTACCTGCAACACCTGCCACACAGTTGGACGGGTGCTTGGTCAGAGGCGGACACGCGAGGATTACGTGAAACTTGCGAACATGCACATGGCTTTGTTCCCATATACCGAGATTTCCATCTTTCGTCCCTATCTTGGAAGAGCAACGGCGCTAGCGGCCGTGACAACCACCACCGGCATGTACTCAACGGATGTCAGCTATCCCGAACCGCCAAAGAAGCCGGCTAAGTCGCCTCTTGACGTTGCGCTTGATTACTTAGCGGAAAATCAGCCGCTCATCACGCCCGAATGGACCGCGTGGAAATCCATTATGCACACTCCCGATCTATCGGGTAGCTGGTTGGTCAATGGTTTTCAGAAGGGCAAAGGCCGGGTATACGGTCAGTTGACAATTGAACCAGCGCCCATTGCGGACGAATTCCTCACAAAAATCGAGCTGCATTATGCCAACACGGGCCGCGTGGTGAAGCGCACGGGCAAAGGCATCGTTTACACGGGCTATAGTTGGCGAGGCCGTTCGAAACTCGGCGATCCCGATACTTCAACGAAGGATCCTAACTACGCTCCGCCCGAAAACAAGGAAGCTATGATGATCTCGCGCGATGGGGCTTCCATGGAGGGCCGGTGGTTCTGGGGCGGATATGATGAATTCGGCATAGACGTTCAATTGAGTCGCATGGGCAAGGAGACGGTGGTGTTCGGCACCGACACCTATTCCATGCGTTCGCCGTCCACCAACGAAGTAACCGTTTATGGAGGCGGTTTCCCTGCCAGCCTCGCTCCGCGCGATGTGGATTTTGGGCCAGGGGTGAAAGTTTTGACAGTGCTTCAGGTGACGCCCACTTCGGCAAAGCTCCAGGTGGCGGTCTCCGAAGGCCTTCCCGACTCTGTCCACGACATCGCAATCCACGGAGTTTCGGCCGTCAAAGCGTTTGCCGTGTACCAAAAAGTTGCCTATATAAAGGTGATGCCGGACGCCAGTTTCGCGCGCTTAGGCGGGACCATCGCGGCGAAGCAGTATGCGCAGTTTGAAGCTGTGGCGTTTGCCGCCGGTCCCGATGGCACGCCCGGTACCGCCGACGATGTAGTGCTCGGTCCAGTGACGGCCAACTGGTCGCTCGAAGAGTTTTACTCAACCCCTGACGATGATGACGTCAATTACGTTGGCGAAATCAACGATTCCGGGCTCTTTACTCCATCCTTGGAAGGTCCGAACCCGAAACGCAAAAAACAGGCGAATAATTTACCCACCGATAACTATGGGGATGTGTGGGTGGACGCTTCATTCCAGGCACCCGATGGGAAATTGTTGAAAGCGAAATCTTACCTTGTAGTGGGCGTGCCGCTTTATATTCATTACGATCAGCCGGAGGTTTCACAATGACCGACACTCAGAAGCCTGTGACGCGCCTGCTCGCCGCGGCGGCGATCTCTCTGCTCATTGCCGGCCTGAGTCCTCGGCAGGGGAAGGCCGACCAGGCAGCCAGCAGCGACGGTCACTACATGTACGTCGGCACCCTCGATCACAAGTTACTGGTGATTGACGAAGCCACGGAGGATGTAGTGGCGGAAATCCCTTTGGGAGGAATTCCGCGCAACACGGCTCTATCGGCAGACCAGAAACAGCTTTACATCGTCACGACAAGGATGCTGATTGAAGTGGTAGACCTTCCGTCGCGCAAGGTCGTCAGTAGCTTCAATTTGGCAGACGGCCGCAGCACGCCAACGATTCAAGAGATTACACCCGATCCACTGCTGCCGGGTTCTCTCAGTTTCGATTATTCCGGACTCGCGGTAGATCCGAACGGTAAATACCTCTATACGACATTGCGGACAGCTATCAAGGAAATCGACCAATACCGGATTGAGCCCGCCATGTTTGTCGCCATTGATTTGGCGAATAAAAAGATCGCTAAGGCGTTTCACTTCCCCCCGGAAATTGACGAAGGCTTTGGATTCGTGGCGACGTTCAAAGTTTCGCCCGACGGCAAATTGCTGTACGTCTTTGACGACGATATTCTGATTTACGATCTGGAGACTTTTAAGCAAGTCGACAAGATCGCTTTGTCGAAACCGCCCTATCCGGGAGCATCTCCGTTTCGCTTAAGCGTCAGCGCCGACCCCTACGACGATCCGTCGACTGTTACCTCCGTATTCGTCTCGGTCGATCCCATCGTTCACAAAGGCTTGCTTGGGCTTGCCTCCCTGAATCTGCTCACTCGCCAAGTGGATTACAAGCCGGTCGGCCCTGCTTTGCCTATGCTGGGTTTTATGATTTCGCCGGATCGAAAGCTCGGCTATTCGGTTATGTACACGTCCGCGCTGGGAAACCGGCACACTCAGTGGTGGGTATGGGATTTGCAGACCCACAAGGTTATCAAGAAGCGCGAGTTCGAATCCAGACCAACGTTCAACTTCGGCCTGAGCGGCGATGGAAAGAAGATTTATTTGTTCGGTTCCGGTCCCACAATTGAAGTGTTTGACGCTGCTACGCTGGAATCGATAAAGTTTATGGATTTGAAACGGGACCTGACTACGAACGTGATTACGTTGGCTCGCCGCTGATAAGTTATCAAATAGATCAATTCTAGTGATTGACAATTAGTAACCGTACCTATAAACTTATATTCAATCTTGCTAGTTATCTAGCGCTCAGACGATAAATTAGCCTGCCCAGAATATCTGGTCCTTGTTTTCGTTCTGACGCCCCGTCCGACCCGCGAGTACCCAAGCCGTAGGTGCTCATTTGCCGCTTAAGCTCCTATGCTGCAACTGTAGCGGTCAATCGCGAGTAAATCGAAACTCTATCTCGAACTGTAAATGGGGGTACTATGCCGATTCGCATTCTATGTCGCGCTAAGAGCGCAATCTGCTTCCGTCTTTTATTTTTGATCGCAGCCTTGACGGGGCTCTCCGAGTCTGTCTTCGCGCAATCCATATCGGGAACCATTCTCGGAACTGTGAAAGACCCGTCAGGCAAGACCGTCGCACAGGCCAAGGTTCAGCTTACCAACAAAGGCACGGATGCCCAGCGAGTCACGCTGACATCTGAAAGCGGCGATTTTCGCTTTGGCGAAGTAGAAGCCGGGGTTTATGTCTTGGTAATCGAGGCACCCGGTTTTCAGAAGGAGGAGTTTGCTCAATTCGAACTACTAGCCCGCGAAACAAGGCGCCTGGACACTTTACTCAAACTGGCCACCCAAACTCAAACCGTCAACGTGGAAGAGTCCATGGGAGCGCTGATTCAAACGGATACTTCCAACGTCTCTGAAACCAAGACCGGCCGCGAACTGGTTGATCTCCCCATCGCTATTGCTACGCGCGGAACTGGCTCCACTAGTCCCATTTCCACGCTCACCACCCAGCCAGGAGTTCAGATAGATTCGAACGGGAACATTTCCGTCGCCGGCTCGAACCCCTCGCAGCTGTCGGTATCGATTGATGGCATCAGCGTCATGGGTCCCCGAGCTGCCGAATCGGGGCCGGTAAACGAATTATTTCCGTCCTTTAATGCCATTGAGGAAATCCGCGTCAGTGAGGTGGTGAACCCCGCCGAATTTGGCGGCGTTGCCGATATCGCCACCATTTCAAAGAGCGGCTCGAATTCCTTTCACGGCGGTGTGTTCGAAAACCTCCAGAACAATGACATGAATGCCGCGAACACGTTCACACACACGACACCTGTTCTCAAGATGAACGATTTCGGTATCTTTTTGGGCGGCCCGATTTCAATTCCCAAGCTGTATGACGGTCGCAACAAAACCTTTTTCTTCGGTAGTTTTGAAGCGCTAAGGCTTCCTCGGCAGGTGATTCAAGTCGAAAACGTTCCGTCGGTTGCGATGCGCCAAGGTGACCTGACCTCGTTGGGAGGTCCGGTGGTCTCAAGCGATCAAATTTCACCGCTTTCGCTGAAGATGTTGCAGTATCTGTATCCTCTCCCGAATTACGGCCTGCCCGGTGCGACCTCGAACAACTTTGCCGCCTATTTCGCCACGCCCATTAAGAGCAATCAAGCCGATGCGCGCTTCGATCAGATCATTTCGACGAAACAACAAACTTATGTTCGTATGACTTACAAGAACCGGCGGGTGGAGAACCCTCCCACCAGCACAAGTTCCGCGCTGTTAGGTCCATTTTCCCAGCCGGAAATCGATTACTCCGTTTCGGGCGGCTACAACTACGTGATTTCGCCTTCCATCATCAATGAGCTGCGCGGCGGCATCAGTGGGAATCACTACGCCACTAGCTACGGCATTACGGCCAGCGGAATCGCCAGCGATCTCGGCCTTAGCGGCTTTTCGATTCCCAGCGGAGATGCCGTTCCTAATGTAAGAATCGCCGGCTATCAAGGCACCGGCGGAACCGCATCCTCACTCGGAGCTAACCGCACCATCCAGCTTCTCGATACGCTGAGTTGGACCAAACAAAATCACACCATTAAGTTTGGCGCCGATTATCGCTATCTAAATGGACTCTATACCAACGTCTTCGCCAGCCGCCGGCTCGGCCTTTACAATTTCAACGGAAACGTTACCGCGGGCTACCTGACGAACGGCGTGCAAACCCCATACGAGCCGTTCGAAGCATTCCTCCTTGGTATTCCGGATTCGGACAGCATTGCCACAGTGCTCGAACCCGATACTCACGCCTACGCCAGCCACTATGGCTACTTCGTTCAAGACGATTGGAAGGTCTCCTCTCGTCTCACGCTCAATTACGGGATGCGCTATGAATACCATCCCATGCTCAGGGATCATCTCAATAACGTAACCAACTTCCTGCCGGATTATGTTTCGGTCGTAAATGGCCAAACTGTGCCTGGAGCGGTGATCATTCCGAACCAGGCCTCGTTTGCGCTACTCAATCCCGCCTTCGCGCAGTCGATAGCGCCCACGCCCATTTTGACTGCGGCCGAAGCGGGCGTTCCAGCCAGTTTGCGGTACTCACAAAAGACGGACTTCGCCCCGCGCGTCGGATTCGCCTGGAAGCCCTTCGTTAGTGACAGGACCGTAATCCGCGGCGGCTACGGCAAGTTCATTGAAGCGTTGATGGGCGGTATGGTCGACGATGCCTGGGGCGTTCACACGAGCGACGTGGCGGGATTCAACAACTCGCCCGGTAAGCCAACCTATACGTTCCCTTATGCGTTTCCCGCCAATCTGGCACAACCGGGAAGTCAGTCGTTCTACCAAGCCTTCGATGCCAAGAACTACCATGATCCTTACGTCCAGGAGTGGGATCTGACTCTTGAACAGAGCCTCGGCAAAGGCCTTGCTCTCCGCGTCTCCTATGACGGCAATCATGGATCGCACTTGGGAGTGATCACCAATGCTAACGAACTTCCGCCCAACACCGCGGGGTTCACGGCTCTTAGTTCTTCCGCTCCGTTCCCTATTTGGAACTATATCGCTTATCAGAAATCCATTGGAGTGAGCAACTATAACGCTGGAACGTTTGCCATTCAGAAGCGCTTTTCGGGTGGTTTGCAGTTCCAGGCGAGTTACATCTTCGCTAGAAATCTCTCCGACAACGCCGGTTATGATCCCACTACATTCACCGGCGAAAACGGCGGGACGATATCGAACCAGTTCAATCCTACGTATGACTACGGCAACGTCTCTTTTACCCGTAAGAACAGGTTCCTGGCTACTTTCCTTTACGAGCTTCCGTTTGGCAAAGGTAAGACGTTCATGAGTTCATCGAACGGGCTGGTGAGCCGCTTGGTGGGAGGCTGGGAACTGGCGGGAGTTATTGTCGCTCAGTCCGGCCCTTACATGACAATTCTGGCGGGGGGCGACCCGTCGGGAACCGGCTTTCCCGAGCTGGTGGGAGACGGCCGCGCCGATGCGGTGAAAGGAGTACCGCTCTATGCCGGGCAGTCGCTCAACACCTGGATCAATCCTGCTGCTTTTGCTACTCCAGCCGACAACATTGGCCGCTTCGCCAGTTCAGCTGTCGGAGCCGTAACTGGACCCGGCACGCAGGCGGTCTCACTCTCCCTTTTCAAAGGTGTGACGGTCAAGGAAAGCATCAAGGTCCAGATCGGCGCCTCTGCGGCGAATGCCTTCAACCACCCGAACTACGCCGTTCCCGGAAATTTGACCATTGGCACTTCGGGCTTTGCTTCCGTGACAAATTTGCAATCGGCTGAAGGCGCGGGTCCGCGCTCGATCCAGCTTTCGGCGCGTATTAATTTTTGAGGAACTGGCAATGCGGGCATGGTGTCAAACGCGATGCCGTGCCCGGTCTTCGTTTCACGTCGACGGGTGTGAGACATAGAAGTGGGGCCTCGTCGCGGCGGAGCTTCAAAACTGTTACAATTTGGTTACATGATTCAAGCGAGCTCAGGTCAAACCGATAAGATGAGAGTGCGGCTATTCCACTCTCTATTTGTCCGCTATGGCACCGGTTCGTCGGTGTTTCTGCCCATTACCCAGGCGAAGTGCTGGAACGTCATTGCGTGGACGATTATTGCGCTCGGAACGGTGGCTTGGGTCGTCACGCTGCTCGTTTGGAATTTCTGAAGAAGTCTGTGTATCAAGCAACTTTAGCGGGCGCTTGGATACGCGCACGGCTAATCCCGAGCGTCCACAACCACTTGGCGCCATGAAAAATGGCTAGAGGACCGGCCGCGACAAACAGCGCGATGGTTGTTGGAATGCGCCGCAAGTCGTCGAAAAACGTACCCTCATCTTCCCCGCCGGTAACTAAAACACCGCGGCGCATGGCATAGAGGTTGAAAAGCGTCGACAGCGCGGTAAAGCAAATCGACGCGCTGAGGCTGGTTCCCAATTTGGGAGTGCCGCGCAAGAGATGCACAATGGCTTCTATGGAATGCGAGAGCAGAGGGAGTAAAACCATGACCGTTAAACCAGCGGCCCAAGGGGGATCGGCCCGGCGAAACGCCTGCGTGAGCGCGCTGTAGACACCGGCGGTTGGCCCACGATACAGCAATTCAACCAAAGCCGCCGCTGAAGCGGCTCTCCAGCCGGCGGTGAGGTTCGCACAAAAGAAGATGCTGGTTGATCGCAGCCCGCGCCGCGACAAAGGGAACTTGCGGGCCGTTGGTGGCGTTGAGCGCGGCTTTGGCTTCAGTACATGACTCTTCCGCGCTGGCGGTCATCAAGGCGAAATAATCGGCCGCGACCATCATGCGATTTTTTTGCTCCACATTTTCTTGAATGAATCCAAAGCGGTTGAGGCCGTGAGCGCGCTCGGGGGTAGATCCACTCAAGAAGCGCAAACTCAGCGATTGCTGCGCGCCACGGGTATGCTCATCGGCGCCGGCGAAACCAAACCCACCCCGGAACGGCTGAAAATCGGAATAGACAGCAGCGTTATGTAGGCCGTGGCCTTATAGTGGCGCTGGAAACTGGCTTGAGAGCGTATTTCGTTCGACGGGGCATTTGCTTCAACTGGAGTCGACGCGCTAGCGGGTATAGCACCCCAATACGCGATGTATAAGGCCAACAACCGAACCACGAAAGTTCGCACGGGAGCCGCCGCGACAGACGAGCGCCGTGCTATGAGGTTTGCCATGCCTTAAGAGTTGCAACGTTGCGTGACTTTCTCATTGAATCACTGTGAATGTTTAATAAAACAGGAATTGATAAAACTGTTTGAACGGGAGGAAGGCGGTTTAAGGTGAACCCAGTTCCATCACTGACGACGATCTACTTCTTTGAAGACTTGCCGGCGGTCACGGTCTTAGCCAAGTCCGCGTGACTGCTCGCGACTTGGGTGGCGGCAGGCATCCTCAAATTTTCGCCAATCAAGTTTGCCATCGCGTGAACTTCCAATCCTTCCGCCTCTTTTGAAAAGAGCAAGCAGCCGTGTTCCGTGTCAAAATCGGCTTGAATCCAATCTCCTGGGCTGACCTGACTGGTCGCCATTAAATTTGAAAGTGGATGCACAAGCAATCGCTCAATGGCCCTCTTCAAGTGGCGCGCGCCATATTTGAGATCGGTTCCCTCCGTCAGCAGAAAATCCTTACCGCTATCGGAGACTGTAATGACAAACGTCTTATCGGCGGGAGAATAGAGAATTCGTTGTTGGACTTGCCCTAATTCAAGATCCAGAATCCGGCGCAGTTCCGGCTCGCCTAAGGGCCGAAAGACGACTACCTTGTCAATTCGGTTCATGAACTCGGGCGTAAATTTGCGGCGGGCCGCATCCAGACCGCTCTTGGCCACTTTCTTATTCAGCTTTTCGTCCACCACCATCACCGGGTCGCCCGCCTGAATGCTGCGCATGAATCCGAGCTTCGGGTTGACAAGGGAACTCATCTCGCTTGACCCAAGGTTGCTGGTCATGAAGATCATGGCGCGCGAGAAATCCACTTTGCGGTTATCGCCCAAAGTGAGCGTGGCTTTGTCCAATATGCCGAGCAGTAAGTTCCACAACGCATCGCTGGCCTTTTCGATTTCGTCGAAGAGAATGAAACTCAGCTTGTTCGTCTCGCTGTGATGCTGATTGATGACTTCCTGGCTCAATAGGGGGTGCGTTTCGCGGTGGCCTAAATAGCCCGGAGGCGATCCAATGAGCTTCGCAATTTCGTGGCTGTGTTGAAATTCGGCGCAATCGATCTTAATCACGGCTCGTGAATTATGGACCAACGCTTCCGCCGTTGCCTCCACCGTGCGGGTCTTACCCGACCCCGTCGGCCCCAGGAAAAGGAAATTTCCCACTGGCCGGCCAGGCGCGGACAAACCAGTGATGTGCATCTGATAGATGTTGACAATCTGCTCAATGGCTTCATCCTGCCCCACGATGAGCTTGAGCATGGTTTTTTCCAATGCTTCTGCATCTTTCCCTGTCCGCGTTGGGTCTAGCACTTTTCGGAGCCGGCTCATAATTCTTGATCCTTCTTTCTACTCATGCACTTCCAGCAATGCCTCTGGCGGTTCACCCGTCGTCAGGGCAGGTAATTGCGTCTAAGCTGCTTGCTATTGAATTCATCGTCAAAGGAAGCGGAGTTCATCAAGGATGTTTTGGTATTTCTTCTCAGGGTTTTCTTAGCTATTTCTCGTTAGCTCTTGCCGGGTCGGGAGGGCCGGACCTCAACCCGGCTGATCAAAGTTCGCTTAGGCATCCGAAGAATATGTAGGACTATATCCGCGATATCTCCGGGCGCTATTTTCCAACCGGATTTTTCCTGGGCGGCTTTACCCGAAAATTCCGTATCTACGCTACCCGGCATGATGTAGCTGACCCTGACGTTGTCGTTGCGATGGTCTAGCATCATAGCCTCGCTGAAGCCGTTCACCCCAAATTTCGAGGCATTGTAACCGCTGCCACCAGCGAACGGGTTTTTGCCGGCCAAGCTGCTGATGTTGATAATGAAACCACCTCCTGCCTTGCGAAGACGGGGGAGAGCCAACCGGCTGCAATAAAATGTGCCCGAAAGATTAACGCCGAGCATTTGGTCCCACTCCTCAATCGTCAAATCAGCGGTTGGGCGAAATATTCCGACCCCGGCGTTGTTGATGAGAATGTCCAGGCCGCCGAGTTCGCGGTCGATATGGGTAAAGAGGTTTAGAACCTCCGCCGGCCGGGAAACGTCTGCCACGCAGGCAGTGGTTTTTGTGTGCGGCGCGGTTTTTTGAAGATCTTCCAGCGCTAATCGCAGTTCGTTGTCTCTGCGGCCGCAAATGGCGACTTCCACTCCTTCCTTTGCGAGCGCCTCCGCGATAGCCAGGCCAATGCCTTTTGAACCGCCCGTTACCAGTGCTCTCTTCCCCTGCAATTGATCGCTCATACGATTTGCTTTCCTTTCATCATTTCGGATGGGGCCAGTTGCGGCGCCACTCGTCCTAACCATGATCGTAAGCGCTCGATTGAGCAGCCGGAATCGGAATTTGATTACCTCTATACTGAGAGTGGGCAATCTTAATGAGTGTTCTCTGGCTGCGTACCGCAGCCGCGCTGTATTCGTGCGGCCTGCTGTATGCGCTGATTTACCTGTTTCGCAAAAGTAACCAATTCTTCGGACCGGCCTTAATTGCTTTTGGAGCGGGCGCGGTGTTTCATCTCGTTTCGATCGTTGAGCTTTGGGTCGACACGGGTCATTTGCCGCTCAATAATTTCTACGAAACAAGCTCGCTTTGCGCGTTTCTGATCGCCGTCCTGTTTCTGATTGCCTATTCGCTTTACCACATTTCGATCTTCAGCGTTTGCCTGTTTCCCCTGGTCTTCTTCATGACCGTGATCGGAGCCACGGAGTTTCCGGTAGAGAAATGGAGCGCGCAAGCGCGCAACATCTGGCTGTTGATTCACATTTCCACGGTGCTGATTGGCTACGCGGCGTTGTTCTTTGCCGCCGTGGCGGCGGTTTACTATTTGCTGCAAGAGCGCCGTCTCAAAAGCAAGAGCGTGACACCTTCCGCCAACCGACTTCCGCCGTTGGGCACCTTAGACCGGATCATCTCGCAAACCATGAATACTGGTTTCGTCTTCATCACGATCGGTACGGTGAGCGGCGTGATCTGGGCGTTTATCGAAAAAGGAACGGCCTGGATCGGCGACCCGAAAATCGATTTCTTCCTGTTCACCTGGGCTTTTTATCTGGCCATGATTTTCCTGCGAGTGTCGGCAGGCTGGCGCGGCCGCCGCATTGCTTGGCTGGCGGTCGGCGTGCTGGGGTGTTCGCTAATTACCTGGGCCACGCACATCACGCTGAGGAGCTTCTGGACCCAATGAAGCTGCTACTGGCTGGCGTCAACCATCGCACCGCCCCAGTGCAGCTTCGCGAAAAGCTCGCCTACCGGATGGAAGAGATTCCCGCGGCGCTTTTGGAGGTCCAATCGCGCGGCGCCAAGGAAGCGCTGATTCTTTCCACTTGCAATCGGGTAGAGCTGACAGCGGCGCTCGACGACGATTTTGGCGTGGAGACGCTG
>Ga0302324_100011030_pt1 | contig 18618 bp, 13 predicted proteins | sample Palsa_T0_1_FD_201949 | JGI IMG/M metagenome (GOLD analysis project Ga0302324, IMG submission 201949) | Peat permafrost microbial communities from Stordalen Mire near Abisko, Sweden - Palsa_T0_1 | ecosystem: Environmental > Terrestrial > Soil > Palsa > Peat permafrost | place: Sweden: Abisko...
GCGGGGGAGGACGGACCTCGCGCGATGGCCTTGCGGATGAGGAAATCCGAGTAGGCGACGATGGACGTCAGCGGGTTGTTCAGCTCGTGCACCACCCCGGCGGCGATCTGCCCGAAGGTGGCCAGCTTGTCCGCCTGCATCATGCGCTCCTCGAACGCGCGCGCGTCGCGCTGCGCCCCCGACGCCACCGAGAGCTGCCGCGAGTGCAGCAGGGCGCGCCCCAGTGCCAGCGCGGCGCGGTCCACCAGGTGCACCACCGGTGAGGTATCGCGCTCGAGCGGGTCTTCGTCGGAGGCCACGTGCAGCGTCGACCCGGCGCTGCTCCCCTGCACGGGCGCGATGTGCTCGTGCGCCAGCCAGGGAAAGACGCGCGTGGGATCGACCCCCGCCGGCGCCTGCACCACCCCCTTGGGGAGCCGTTCCACCACCAGCTGCTCGCGCCGCCCGGTCCCCGGCTCCGGCGCGAAGCAAGCCGCCACGGCGTGCCCGGGGAGGATTTCCGCCAGCGCGTCGACCAGAGCCTCGACCACCGCGCGCTCCCCCGACGCCAGGGGGAGGTCGAGCGCGGCCACGAAGAGCCGGTCGATCCACGCCGCCGGCACCACCTCGGGAAGGCGCGGGCGCGGCGAGGACACCTCCGGCGCCGACGTGGGCACGGTCTGGCTGTCGCGGGCGTTGCGCGCCGCGTGCCTTTCACTGCTCTCTCCAAGCGCCGGACTCTTGCGCATGCGCGGTCCTCAATCCCCCCGTTCGTTGGCGATGATCTTCTTGCTGGATAACGGCTTTTCCTCGCTCTTCGGCGGGGGCTCCTCGACGCGCGGCGTCGAGGATGGCGCGGAGCGATCGAGGTCGAGGATGCGTGCTCGCCCCACATACGATTTGGTCTCGTAGCGGGTGATCTTGCCGATCTTGCGCACGATCTCGGCCATGCGCTCGGCCTCGTTGAAGATAATTTCCGCCGCCGAGTACGGGGCGGTCCCCGGGTCCAGGCGGCGTTTCAGCAGCTCGGCATAGCCCATCACGCTGGTCAGCGGCTGGTTCAGCTCGTGCGCCGCAGCCCCTGCCAGCTCGGCGACGATGGCCTGGCGCTCCTGGGCCAGGATCTGCTCCTGCGCCTGGGCCAGGCGCTGCTCCATGCGCATCTTCTCGCGCAGATCGGTGAAGATGCCCACCGAGCCGACGGGCTCGTCCTCCTCGTAGAGCAGCGCGGCGGAGAGGGACACCGGGATGTGGTCACCCCCCTTGTCGAGGACCTCGGTGCGCAGGCCTTCCACTCGACCCCCGCCGGCCTTGATGAGGCGCATCACGTCCTTGGCGACGCCGTCCGGGTAGAGCGTGCTCACGTCGCGCCCGATGAGGTCCGGCACCGGGATGGCGTAGATGCGCTCCGCCGCAGGATTGGCGAGAAGGATGCGGCCCTTCAGGTCCGCGCTGACGATGGCGTCGACCGACGAGTCGATGATGCGCTGGAGGAAGTTCTTGGTGGTGTGGAGCTCGTGCTCCACCGCGCGCTCCGCGGTCACGTCGCGAAAGGTGCACAGCACCACCCCCTCCTCGCGGAGGACCGAGTTGAAGTTGATGCTCAGGATGGCCAGCTCCCCGTTCTTCCGACGTATACGGACGTCGACGTTCTGGGGATAACGCCCTTCCTTGAACCCCATACGAAGCTCGTGAGCGAGCGCCGCGTCTTCGCTGAAGAGGTCGCCCACGCGGCGCCCGTCGAGGTCCGTCTCGCTGTATCCGGTGATGGAGAGCGCGCGCGGGTTGGAGAAGAGAAGATGCCCCTCGGCGTCGATGACGATGATGCCGTCGGCCGCGCTCTCGAAGAAGTCGGCGTAGCGCTGCAGCGTCCGCAGCCGGCGCTCGGCCTCGAAGCGGGCCACGGTGACCTGCTGCGTCTGATCCCGCAGCGACTGCATCACCCGCGCGTTGCGCAGCGCGATGGCCATGGCGTTCGACACCGTCTTGCACAGATCGAGCTCGCGATCGGCGAAGGTGAAGGCGTGACGCGCCCGGAGAAAGAGGACGCCCATGGGACGTCCCTCGTAGAGAATGGGCAGGATGGCCAGGGAGGCGAAGGCGCTCTTGTGCCCTTCGAGGCGCACGATCTCCAGCAGCGGGTGCGTGGCCACGTCGGGGACGACGAGGGGCTGGCGACTGGAGAGGACCTGCTGGATCTCCGGATATCCGGCCAGGTCGATGGGCAGATCGCGCAGCTGCTCGTCGTCGCTGGCCGCCACCACGTAGCCGATGTCCCCCGCTTCGCGCACCAGGACGATGCTGACGCGGTCGACCTTGGCCACCTCGGCGATGCGCTGCACCACCGTGAAGAGGATCCCGCGGAAATCGAGGTTGGAGGCCAGGGCCTGGGTGAGCTCGAGGACGACGCGGGCGTCCTGCCCGGTCTTGGCCAGCGCCTCCACCATGCCGCGCAGGCGAAGCTGCCCGCGAATGCGCGCCACCAGCTCCACCGGCTTGAAGGGCTTGCGCACGAAGTCGTCGGCTCCAGCCTCGAAGGCCCGGGCGATCTCCTCGTCGGCCTCGAGCGCGGTGAGCACCACCACCGGGAGGTCCCGCGTCTCGGGCCGCGCGCGCAGAAGACGGAGGATCTGGTACCCGTCGGGTGGAGGCATCACCAGGTCGAGGAGGACCAGCGACGGCTGCACTTTCTCGATCTGCTCGAGCGCCTCGTACCCGGAGGCGACCGCGAGGTGCGGCAGCTCGGCGTTGGCAAGCGCCTGAACGAGAACGTGGCGACTGACGGTGTCGTCGTCGACCACGAGTACGGGTCCGCCAGTCACGTACATAAGTGTACACGGCACAAGGTTTTCAGTCGAAGAGATCTCCCTGAGGGACGCTTCCGCTCTCGCTGTCGTTCTCGCTCTTACTCCCGCTCTCGTTCTCGCTCCCGCGCCTCGGCCTCGCGGGGGCGGGCTTTCCCAGGGCTTCGTAGGCTTTGCGGTTGGCGACGCGACCCCTCGGCGTCCGCCCGACGTAGCCCTGCTGGATGAGGAAGGGCTCGACCACGTCTTCCAGCGTGTCACGCGGCTCGGCCAGAGCGGCCGCCAGCGCGTCGACACCGACGGGGCCGCCGTCGTAGTGGTCGATGACGACCTGCAGGTACTTGCGATCCATCTCGTCGAGACCCGCCTCGTCCACCTCGAGGCGGTCGCACGCATGCACCACGCGCGCGAGGTCGATGTGCCCGGTCCCGAGGACCTCGGCGAAGTCGCGGATGCGGCGGAGCAGACGGTTGGCGATGCGCGGGGTGCCGCGCGACCGCCGAGCGATCTCGTGCGCCGCGTCGGGATCGAGGGAGACCTGGAGGAGCCGCGCGCTGCGGGTGACGATCTTCGCCAGATCCTCGGGAGGGTAGAACTCCAGGCGGACGACGTGGCCGAAGCGCGACAGCAGCGGGGCGGTGAGCAGACCGGTGCGCGTGGTGGCGCCGACCAGGGTGAAGGGCTGGAGGGGGATCTGCACGGCGGAGGCGAAGGCCCCCTCCCCGGTGATGATGTCGATGTGGAGATCGTCGAGCGCCGGATAGAGGCTCTCCTCCACGACGGGATTCAGGCGATGGATCTCGTCGACGAAGAGGATGTCGTTCTTCTGCAACTTGGTGGTGAGCAGCGCGGCCAGCGACCCTTTGTGCTCGATGACCGGTCCGCTGGTCGACGCCACCTCCACGCCCATCTCGTGGGCGAGGATGAGCGCGAGGGTGGTCTTGCCCAGCCCCGGAGGCCCGGACAGAAGGATGTGGTCGAGCGGCTCGCCGCGCTTCTTCGCCGCCGCGACGAAGACCTTGAGGTTCTCGGTGTGCTTGGTCTGCCCCACGTAGTCGTCGAAGGTCTTCGGCCGGAGCGTCCGGTCGAAGTGCGCGTCGTCCCCGTGTGGCGAAGACTCCAGAGCGCGCGCTGGAGCGGCCACCTGTTCACGCGGGCGCTTGGGCATTCCAGGTGCTGATACTAGCTATGGCTGGCCGAGACGGGCCAGGTAGTCGCCGATCTGCGGCAGCGGGAGGACCTGGTTGGCCACGCCGGCCCTCACCGCCGCGCCAGGCATCCCGTTCACCACCGCGGTCTCCTGCGACTCGGCGATGATGATGCCCCCCGCGTCGCGGATGGCCCGAGCCCCCTCGACGCCGTCGTCGCCCATGCCGGTGAGAATGACGCCCACGCACTTCGAGCCGAGGGCGGCCACGCTCTTGAACAGCTTGTCGGCGCTGGGGACGTAGCGATCCTGCGCCAGCGCGGGGCCGACCAGCAGCTTCAACCCGTGCCGGCCCTGCACGAGCTCCATGCACTTGCGCCCCGGGCACACGAAGCCCGTCGCCATCGCCACCACGTCGCCGTCGCTGGCCTCCACCGTCTTCACCGGCCCGCGCTTGTCGAGGCGCTCGGCGAAGGTCCGCGTGAACTTGTCCGGCATGTGCTGCGCCACCACGTAGGCGGCGGGCGTGGTGGCCGGCAGCCGGCCGAAGAGATGCAGGAGCGCGCTCGGTCCGCCGGTGGAGCTGGCGATGGCCACCACCATCTTCGGAGCGCGGTAGACGGCGTGGCCGGTCGCCGGCGGCGGCTCGTCCCACGCCGCCGGCGTCCCGTCCGCCTTGAAGGACCCGCTGGTCTGCCGGCGAATGAGCGCGGTGGGGACGAAAGAGGGGCGCAGGGAGCGCACCAGCAGCACCTTCTGCAGGATCTCGTCGCGCACCTCCGACGCCTCCGGCCCCAGGCGCTCGGGCTTGGGCACGAAGTCCAGGGCACCCAGCTCGAGCGCCTTGAAGACGTTCTCGCGCTGCGAGTAGCTGCTGATGACGATGACCGGCGTCGGCGCCTTCGACATCAGGATGCGGAGGAAGGTGAAGCCGTCCATCCGCGGCATCTCCAGGTCCAGCGTGATGACGTCTGGCGTGAGCAGGGTCACCAGCTTGAGGGCCTCCTCGCCGTCGGCGGCCTTGCCCACCACCTCGACCTGGTCGTGATCGGCGAACACGTCGGCGATGTTCCGGCGGTTGTAGGCCGAGTCGTCGACGACCAGAACCCGGATGGGCCTCGCGGCGTCTGCGTGCTTGGTCACGGATCGGACCCGGCGCCTCGTGCGCTCAATGGCTTTCGATACACGAGGTCATCTCTCAGATGTAATAGCTCAAACGCGGTCGAGACGTTCAGCAGTGACTCGGAGTGACCGAGCAGGAGCACACCGCCCGGGTGAAGACGGTCGTAAAGTACCTCGATTGCGGTCTTTCGCGCCCGCGCATCGAAATAGATGAGGACGTTGCGACAGAAGACGGCGTCGGCCTTGCCGAAAGCCTGGGAGGGGACGTCGTCCACCAGGTTCATCTGTCCGAAGTGGCACATGGAACGGATGGTCTCGGACACGTGCCATCCGTCCTCGCGCTGCTGGAAGAAGGCGTGACGCATGTTGTCCGGCGTCGCGCGGAAGGCGCCCTCGGCGTAGACCCCCCGCCTGGCCGCGGCGACGCACCGGCGGGTGATGTCCGAGCCGTAGACGCGCACGTCCCAGCGAGCATCGCTCCGTCCCTCGCGCGGAAAGAGGTTCGACGACTGAAGAATGGCGGCGATGGTGTAGACCTCCTCGCCCGTCGAGCAGCCCGCGCTCCACACCGAGAGGCGACGGCGCGCTCGAGCCAGCTGCTGGAGCATGGGGAGAATCTCGTAGCGGAACGCGCGAAGCTGACGCTCCTCCCGGAAGAAGTAGGTCTCGTTGGTGGTGAGGAGATCGATGGCTTCGTCCCACTCCGCCGCGGCTTGCGTGCCGAATCGAAGGTAGTGGTGGTACTCGGCGAAGCTCGGCAGCTCGAGGACGGTCAAGCGCTCGCGCAGGCGACGCTCCAGGGTGAAGCGCGACTCGGGGCCGAAGTGCAGTCCGGTGCGGGCCGCGAAGAGATCGCGCAGCAAGCGGAACTCGTCCGGCTGAAGCGTGACCGATTCCCCGAGGGACGGCGTCCGGGGCACTCACTCCCCTCGCTCGGCGGCTTTGGCGGGAAGCACCGACGGGCGGACGCTCACCGCGGCGGAGATGGCGTCGCGCACGAAGGGGTCCTTCTCGCGCTCGTAGCGGGCACGAAGGAGCGCCTGCGCGCTGGTGCTCTTGTCCTGGCCGAGCAGCTCCGCGGCGACGCGGCGCACCTCCCACGAGCCGTGGTCGAGGCACAGGCCCAGGCGACCCATGGTGCGTGCGCCAGGACGCCCACCGGCCAGGGAGAGGGCGAGCTTCACCACCTCGGCGTCGGGGTGGTCGAGGGCGGCGAAGAGCGCGTCCTCGCAGGCCGACGCCAGGTTGGTGAGCCCGCGCCGTGAGGCAAGGCGCCCGATGGCCTCGACCGCGGCGCAGGCGACGGCCGCGTCCGCGCTGGTGACCAGCGGGCTGGCAGCGAGGAGCGCGCGCGCCGGGTCGGCCTCTCCGAGGGCACGGAGGGCGGTGGCGACCACCACGGGGTCGCGGGCGTGGGCGACGACGCGCGCGAGCGGCTCGGGGCGACCCAGGCGTCCGAGTGAGCGGACCGCGGCGAGCTTGACCTCGTTCTCCTCGTCGGCGAGGGCGAAGACCACCGCGTCGGCCGCCGCTTCGCCTCCCGACCGGGCCAGCGCGTCGATGGCGGCGCGGCGCACGCCGGGCTGATGGTGCGCCAGCGCGCGCTCGAGGAGTCGCACGTCCTCGTTGCGCAGCGACTGCGTCGAAGCGATGGCGCCGAGCAGGATGCACCCGAGCGGCAGCGGATCGGGTCCCGCCTCGCTCTCTTCGAGGAGCGCGCGCGCGGCGTCCACGTGGCGCGCCGCGAGCTCGGAGACGGCGATGGTCGCCGTGGCCGCGACGCGTTCGTCGTGGTGCCCCACCGCCGGCGCGATGCGACGGAGGTCGTCCGCTTCCCCGATGGGGCCGAGCGCCTTCACCGCGCCCGCCAGCACCTCGGGCGACGAGTCCTCCAGGGCGCCACGGAGCGCGGCGCGCACGACGGCCATGTCCGCCCCGTCGAGCGAGACGACGAGGGCGAAGGCGGCGACGCGCACGTGAGGCTCGGAGAAGCTCGCCGATGCCAGGAGCGGATCCACCGAGCTCGGACCGAAGAGGCGCAAGGCGAAGTCGGCCCTCTCGGCGACATCGTCCTCGGCCAGGGCGGCCACCAGCGCCCCCACGTCGGCCACGTCGCGGAGGAGCCCCAGGATCACCAGGGCCCCGGCGCGCGCCCGGATGTCCCGCCCGTCCACGGCGGCGCGACGCGCGTTCTGCTGGCCCGCCTGGACGAGCCGGATGGCCTGGCGCGCCACGTCGAGGAGCAGCGCGTCGGCCGGACGTGCGAGGACGAGTTCGCCGAGGGCGACGATGGCTTCACGCGCGATGGTGGGCGAAGGATCCCCCGTGGCCATGGCCAGCGCGCGCACCGCGTCCGGCTCGCGGGAGCCGGAGGCGGCAGCCAGGGCGTACCGGCGCAGGAGCGGATCGCGGGAACACGGCTCGAAGGTGCTCCAGGGGAGCCGGGCCTCCAGGCGCGCCAGGGAGTCGAGGGCGGCGATCTGGAGGAAGGTGTCGCGTGCGGCCAGCGTCTCGACGAGCGCCCGGGTCGCCCGATCGCGCGGCTCCTCGCCTGCCAGCGACGCGTTGCCGAGCGCCTCGGCCGCCGCCACGCGCACGTTGGCGTCGTGGTCCGAAAGGCAGCCCACCAGGGCCGCCGCCCCGCGAACGTCGGGGACGCCGCCGAGCACCTCGACGGCGAGCTTGCGCGCGTCGGCATCGAGTCGCGCCATGGCCTCGATCAGGGGACCGACGGCGTCGGGGCCCACGGCGATCAGCGCCTCCACCGCCGCGTTGCGCAGTCCGATGTTCGCGGTCTCTTCGAGGGCGGCGATGAGCGCGGTCACCACCTCGTCGCGTCCGTCCAGCGTGGGAGCCGCGGCCGCGCCGTCCTTGCGTACGCGCCAGTCGTCGTCCCCCAGCGCGCGAAGCAGCAGCTCGGGGGCGTCGCGGCTGGGCACCTTGCCGATCTGCTGCACCGCCACGCGACGGGCCTCCGGCTCGGCCTGCTGCAGCAGCCAGCGAACGGCGGCGGACGCCTCGCTCACGAGAACGAGCTCGGGGGCAAGCTCACGGGCGGGGCGCTGGGACCAATCTGGCCGGCCACCGCGAGAGGATCGGTGAGCTCGCGAAGACGCGCGGTGTCCAGCACGAAGACCAGGCCGCCCCCGTGGCTGGTGACGCCGGAGATTCCGCGTACGTCGTCGCCGTGGCCCAGGGGCGGTACCGGCCGCAGCTGCGCGCCGGCGGTGCCGAACACCTCGGACACGGCGTCCACGACCAGGCCGATGAGCCGGTTGCCGGCGTCGACCACGATCCACTTGGTCTTGCGCGTGGGCGCGGCCTCCGGAAGAGAGAAGCGCGCGCGCAGGTCGATGACGGGGATGACCTCGCCGCGGAAGTCGGCCACCCCGGCGATGGACCGAGGCGCGTGAGGGAGCGGCACCAGGCCGAGGGGATTGGTGATCTCCTTCACGCGGGCGATGTGCACCGCATACTCCACGTCCCCCACGACGAAGCCGACGAGGGTCTTCGAGGGGTCGTGTCGCTGGCGTCGAGGCACTGGCTCTCCTCCCCTCGCCTCAGGGCGACTCCAGGATGGGACGAAGCTCGAGCAAGATGAGGACGGTGCCGTCCGCGCCGGAAGGGCGCCCGATGCCCGCGAGGTGGGCCGGCTGCTCGCCCCCGAGGACGCTCGCGGCTTCCATCTCCTCGGGGGCCAGGCGCCAGACCTGCTGCACCTCGTCCACCAGGAGCCCCAGCTGCTCGCCCTTGCCGAGATCGGCCAGGAGGATACGCGACCGGCGATCGACGGCGGCCTCGGGGAGGGCCAGCCGGCGTCGCAGACTGATCACGGTGACGAGCTTGCCGCGCACGCTGGTCACGCCCAGCATGGTGGCGGGGGCACGCGGGACCTCGGTGATGGGGGGCGGGCGCAGGATCTCGGCGATGTGGGCGATCTGCACGGCGTACGTCTCCCCCGCCAGGACGAAGGCCAAGTACTCGACACGCCGGCCCGCTTCGCCGGCGCGGCGGACGGCGCGCCTTTCCCGAGCCCTGACCAGCGCCACCATCGCTCAGTTTCTCGCACCTTCCGCGGCCGACGCAAGAAAGCGCGTCTCCGCCGGCAGCAGCACTTCCTCGATGAGCGCTGCGACGTCGATCACCAGCGCTACCCGCTGGTCGCCGAGCTCGGTGGCGCCGGCGAACCCGCGAACGCTCTTCAGCGACTTGCCCAGCGCCTTGATGACGATGTCCTGCTGACCCACCAGCTCGTCGACCACGAATCCGAGACTGCGGGTTCCCGCCTCGGCGACGACCACGAAGGCGCGCTGCCGCTCCCGCGCATGGCCGCGAATGCCGAAGAGGCGCGCCAGGCGGCAGATGGGCAGCGACGCGCCGCGTACCGTGAGCACCTCGCGCGAATCCACCGTTCGCACCTGGGACTCGTCGAGGGCGATGGCTTCCTTCACGCTGGCGAGCGGCACGGCGAAGAGGCGCGCCCCGATCTCCACGAGAAGGACGTTGATGATGGCCAGGGTGATGGGCAGGGTGATGGTCATCTTGGTGCCGATGCCCACCTCGCTGGTGATGTCGACGACGCCGCCGATCTTGCCGATGTTGGTCTTGGCGACGTCGAGGCCGACTCCGCGACCGCTCAGATCGGTGGCCACCTTCTTGGTGGTGAAGCCGGCCCTGAACACCAGCGCCAGCACCTCGTGCGGGGCGAGCTCCTTCGCCTCCTCGCGCGTCACCACCCCGCGCCGCACGGCGGCTTCGAGCAGCACGACCGGGTCCATGCCGCGGCCGTCGTCCTCCACCTCGATGACGACCTGGTTGCCCTTCTGGAAGGCGTTGAGGGCGATGGTGCCGACGGGGGGCTTGCCCACGGCGCGGCGCTCTTCGCGCGGCTCGGTTCCGTGATCGATGGCGTTGCGGATCATGTGCATCAGCGGGTCACTGAGCTCCTCGACGATGAGTTTGTCGATCTCCGTTTCCGCGCCGGTGACCACCAGGTTGACCTCTTTGCCGTGCTCGCGCGAGATCTGCCGGACGACGCGCGCGAGCTTGTCGAAGGCCTGCCCCAGCGGAACCATCCGCACTTCGAGGATCCCGCTCTGCATCTGCGAGAGGTGCCGGTCGAAGGTGCGGTTCAGGCGCGCGAGCTCGATGGCCAGCTCGCGCCCGTCGATGCCGCGTCTTCGCACCAGGTCGGTGAGGTTGGAGATGGCCGTCCGGACGATGGCCAGCTCGCCGACGACGGTCATCAGGCGGTCGAGCTTGCGAATGTCGACGCGAACGGTCTGGCTGACCGAGCGCAGCGACATCTCCGGCGGCCCGAGCACGGGGCCCGCGCCGCCTGGCAACGGCAACGAGGGCAAGAGAGAGGGTGGTCCCGGAGGTGGGGGGCCCTGGGTCGGCACCTTGGCCGCCTCGTGGGGCGGCAACGAGGGGTCCTCCCCGGCAGGCGGCACGATGGGCTGAGCGACGGTTGCGGGCTGGAGGGAGACCCGCAAGTCCGGCGGGCCGCTGGAACCGGTGCGACGTCGCACCTCGTCGATGCGCACGTCCGACCCGGTGATGGCGCCCCGCAGGACCTCCACCGAGGCGCGGCTGGCGATGAGGATCTCCAGCTCGATGGTGTCGATGTCGGCGCCCGTGCCGGTGGGCAGATAGGTGATGATCTCGCCGTGAGGCCGGGCCTTCGCCTTCAGGTCGTCGAGCGCGCTGTCGATGGTGGCCAGCGAGAAGCGCACCCGGATGCGGTAGAGCCCCTGACCTTGCTGGATGTTGGTGCGGAGGCGGTGCTCTTCGTACTCGGTGAGCACGCCCAGCAGCCCGGGGTCGAGCTCGTACTGCGACACCACTCCTGCCGCGCTTCCGGCGCGACGCTGCGAGAACTGACCGAGCGCGACCAGGAGCTGCTCCACCTCGACCGCCGGATCGACCCCGTTGCCCCCTTCCGAAGCGAGGATGCGCGCGTAGAGGGCCACGGCCTGGAAGAGCAGATCGAGCACCGCGCTGGTGAGCTCGATGCGACCGAGGCGCAGATCGTCGAGCACGTCTTCGAGCTCGTGGGAGAGGCCAGCCATCCGCGTCGCGCCGAAGAGCCCGGACAGGCCCTTGAGCGTGTGCACGGCGCGAAAGATGTCGTTGATGAGCTCCGCGTCGAGGCGCCCCCTCTTCAGGCCCTCCTCGAGGTGCAGGAGATCGCGCCCGAGGCCGTCGACCAGCTCCTGGGCCTCGCTCAGGAACTCGTCACGCGCCTTGTCCCCGCCGTCGCCGCGACCGCCCCCGCTCTCCGCCATGGCCTATGGACCGCCGGCCGGGGGGTCGCTCCGATGCTCGACCACGCCAGCCGTCAGCAGCAGCAGGCGACCGCACGTCTCGCTGAGCTCCTCGCGGGTGAAGGGCTTGGCGAGGTACGCGTCGGCCCCGAGAGCCATGCCTCGCTCGACGTCGAGCTCGCCGCGCAGGGTGGAGATGATGACCAGCGGCGTGGTGCGATGGCGCTCCGAATTGCGGATGAAATGCGCGAGCTCGAGGCCGTTAATATCGGCCATGTTGATGTCCGTGACAATGAGATCGTAGGGTCCCCGGGGAAGGAGGCGCATGGCGTCGAAACCGCTGTGGGCCTCCACCACCTCGCAGGGCACGTAGGCGGCCGAGAACTCGGGCGACTCGAGGACGGCGCGAACGTATGCGCGCGCCGATACCGAATCCTCGACGACCAGAACCCTGCGCATGGGACTACGATCGAAACGTTAACACCGATCCTCGGGCAGCCCGGTGAAATCCGTCGAAGGTCCTTCGCCCGGGACGGGTAGCACTGCGGGCCCTTCGGCTGGTAACTGATTGGACGCGATGGGTAGCTCGATGCAAAACGCCGTTCCGACCGCTGCGGCCGTCATCGTCGGCAACGAGATCCTATCCGGAAAGGTCGACGAAGCGAACCTGGCCGTCCTCGCGCGGGAGCTCCGGCGCCTGGGGATTCTGCTGACCCGGGTGGTCATCGTCATGGACGAGGTCGAGACCATCGCGCGCGAGGTGCGCGAGCTGTCGGCGGCCCACGACTGGGTGTTCACCAGCGGCGGCGTGGGGCCCACCCACGACGACGTGACGGTCGAGGCCGTGGCGAGGGCTTTCGGCGTGCCGGTGGTGCCGTCGCCGGAGATGACCGGGATGCTGCTCGCCCACTACGGCGATCGTTGCACCGAGGGCCATCTGCGCATGGCGCTGGTGCCCGAGGGGGCAGCGCTGGAGGTCAGCGCCGAGGTGACCTGGCCGACCCTCCGGCTGGGAAACACCTGGCTCCTCCCGGGGATCCCGGAGGTGTTTCGCATGAAGCTGCCGGTCGTCGTCGCGCGCATCGGCAGCGCGGCCCGGGGGCCGTCGTTCGTGTCGCATGCCGTGTACACGAGGATGGACGAGGGCGTGCTGAAGCCCCTGCTCGACCAGGTGGTGGCAGCTTTCCCCGACGTGTCGGTGGGCTCCTACCCCAAGTGGCTGGACCCGGCCTACAAGACCAAGGTCACCTTCGATGGGCGAGACGAGGCGCGGGTGCTCGCGGCGCGGGGCGCCTTCGTCGCTCTCCTCCCCGCGGGCGAACCGCAAAAGAGCGAGTAAGCCTTGCCGGGTGCCCTTCCTGGAGCTGCCGCTCCCCAGAAAACGCGCCCGGACGGGCCAAGCCGTTGCATCCGGCGAGGGGGGGTAGCTACACTTACCCTGCGCGCCCGACTCTCGATCGCGCCCGGGCGTCTCAGTCGGCTTAGCCCAATCCTTTCGAAAGGCGAACGGTAAGCAGACGGCCCATGTGGAAGCTGGTCATCGAGGACGACGAAGGAAAGCGGACACTGGTTCCGCTGACGCGCGATCAGTATTGGGTCGGGCGAAAAGAGGGAAACACCATCCGTCTGACCGAACGGAACGTGTCCCGCGAGCACGCGCGACTCTTCAAGAAGTCCACCAACGGCGCCCCGGCGCCGCCGGACCGGCCGACCATCGTTCTCGAAGATCTGACCAGCTATAACGGCGTCTACGTCAACGGGCTTCGCATCACGCACGCGCAGGACCTATCTCACGGAGATCTCGTGCAGATCGGCGACTATCGCATCGTCCTCCAGGACGAGATGGTCGCCGAGCCCGACGCCGGGGTCCCCTCGGACGACACCAAGGCGACGCTTCCCCAGGGGGTGCCTTCACGCGCGGCCATCCTGATGGACCGGCCGAACCGGCTGGTCATGCTGGCGGGACCCACCCCCGGGACGGAGTTTCCTCTCCTTCACGAGAGGATGACGGTGGGCCGGGCCGAGGACGCGAGCGTCTCGATCAACCACAACTCGGTCTCGCGGCTTCACTGCGAGGTGCACGCGCTGGGCGACGGGCGGTTCGAGATCGTCGACAAGGGTTCCAGCAACGGGGTGCGTGTCAACGGCGCGGAGCTGCGACGTGGAATCGTCGAGCCCGGCGACGTCATCGAGCTCGGCGACGTGAAGTTCAAGTTCATGGGCGCGGGGCAGATTTTCCGTCCGACGGAGAGCCAGCAGCTCGCCGTGCTCAACGACCGCGCGGCGAGCGACGTCGTGCGTGGACGGCGCGGGGCCACCGCGTTGCCGCTGGCCATCTTCGGCGTGGTGGTCGTCGCCGGGGCCGTCGGCGCCTGGGTCTACACGCGCCCTCGTGCCTCTGCGGCCAACGCACAGACCATCGCCGCGGCGGCGGCATCGCCGGATCAACGGGTTCTCGTGGAGGCCCAGAAGCTGTGCGAAGGAGGCGACTGCGAAGGTGCCCACGAGAAGCTCGCCACCCTGGGCGACGCCTCACCGGTGAGGTCGTCGCAGGACTTCAAGGATCTGGAGAACCGCTGGGCGGACCAGCAGCTGGCGCGCGGCGACGGGGAGCAGGACGCTGCCAGGAAGCGCCCTCTTTACCAGAGCGTGTCGCAAGAGATGGCGGTGGACCCGGCGCGTCGCAAGGCTGCCGCCGACAAGCTCCAGATGCTCGATGAGGTGGCCGTGGTCACGACGCCCACTCCGGGCTCGCTGCCTGCGGTCTCGGCCAGGTCTGACCCCGCGGACCTCGCCCTCTCGCCGCGACTCGACGGCGGCCATCGGGCGGCACAAGGCACGGACCCGACCAACCAGCTGGGATCCTCCGGCGCGCCTTCCTTGCCGCCCGTCCCTGGCGCCGGGACGGGCACCCCCAGGCCGAACGGCGCCTCGGTCGACGAGAAGGAGCGCCAGCTGGCGCTGCAGGGGACGCAGGATTCCAAGATCGCCTTGAAGCAACAGCTGGAGCAGAAGGTCTACAGCGGGCACGCCAGCGACACGGAGATCAATCTCCTCATCAGTACGTGCAAGGATCTGGGGGACAAGCTCTGCGTCATGCAGGCCCGCCAGATCAAGCTTCAGAAGCAGAGCCCGTGACGCCACGCCGCGCGAGGGGAGCGGCTGCGCCCCCCTCGAACGAGACCATCACGACGGAGGCAGTCGGGCCTGCCCGACGGGCTCCTAGTTCTTGGGCTTTCCCTCGCCCTTGATGTGAAACTCGACGCGCCGGTTGTTCGCCCGGCCTTCGTCGGTGCCGTTCGTGTCGATGGGCCTCTCCATGCCGAATCCAATGGACGTGAGGTGCGACGGGTCGATTCCGTGCTTCACGAGCCAGGCCACCACCGCCCCGGCGCGCGCGTTGCTGAGCCGCTTGTTGAGCGCTGCGCTGCCCTTGTTGTCGGTGTGCCCCTCGACGGTGACCTTGGCAATCTCGGTGTGCGTCTGCATGACCTTGAGCACGGCGTCGAGCACCGGATCGCTCACTGGGTCGAGGTCCGCCAGCCCAAAGCGGAACTTGATCTGCTCTGTGATCTGGATCTGATTGTCCTTGACGACGGCGAGAGGGCAGCCGTTCTTCTTGGGGTCCGGATTGGCCGGGCCGGGGACGTCCGGGCAGGCGTCGAGCGTGTCCGGAATCCCGTCGTTGTCGCGATCGGATGGGCACCCGTTGGTTTTCGGGTCGCTGGTCCTGACGCCGGGCACGTCGGGGCAGGCATCCTCCGCGTCGACGATGCCGTCGTGGTCGCGATCGGGCGGGCAGCCGTTGGTCTTGGGATCGTCGGTGCGCACTCCCGGCACGTCGGGGCAGGCGTCCTCGGTGTCGACGATCCCGTCCTTGTCGCGGTCCGACGGGCAGCCGTTGGTCTTGGGATCGTCGCTGCGGATGCCAGGAACGTCGGGGCAAGCGTCCTCGGCGTCGATGATGCCGTCCCTGTCGCGGTCCGACGGGCAGCCGCTGGTCCGTGGGTCGTCGGTGCGCACGCCGCGCACGTCCGGGCACGCGTCCTGGTCGTCGGGGATCCCGTCGCCGTCGCGATCCGGCGGCGGAGGCGGCGTGACGCCGGGTACGAACTCGATCGACGCCAGCGCACGAAAGGCCGCCGTCCCTGCGGCGTGCGAGAGGCCGGGGCCCGCACCGAGACCGAAGCGAAAGTCGCCGGCCGTGAAGTGACCGCTGCCCAGGATGGCGAGGGGCGTCGTACGGTCGCCGAAGACCGCGCCGGAGTTGGCGACGACGGTGCTGCCGGAGAGCTCCGGGCCGATGAGGAGCTTCCTGTCCGGGGTGCGGTAGCCGACCGCCAGTCCGAAGTCGACCTCGCTGCCGGTGGGATGGCCGGCGAAAGGCTGGTTATCCTCCCGATAGACAACGCCCACCGAGGCCGCGTAGGCCAGCGCGCCGACGTCACCGGCCAGGGCCAGGTGCGGACCGCCGCGAAAGTCGCCGTCGCCGAGGAGCTTCTGCGCGTCGCCGGTGGGAAACCAGATGCGACCGCCGAAGCCGAGCGTGAAGGCGTCGCCGTACTGGCCAATCAGCCGCAGGTCGGCGCCGGCGCGAAAGTCGCCCACCCCCGCCCCGCCGTCGCCCACGATGCGCTGCCCGTTGACCACGGCGCCGGTCGCCGACCCGTCCTGGCTGAGGGCGATGGGGAGGCTGACGCCGAGGCGCAGCCGCTCGAGAATGACCAGCGAGCCGCCTACGTGAAGGAGAAACTGGTCGGTGACGATGCTGGTGTTCTGGGAGCCGTCGGCGTTGAGTAGGACGTAGGGCTTGTACCCGTAGTCCGCGACCACGCCGACGGCGGGCCGAAACATGCCGCGAATGTCGAGCGTGTCGTTGACGAACCACTCGCTTCCCGTCTCGCTCGGCTCGAAACGATCGAGCGCCAGTCCAGGCGTGGTCTGCGCCTGCGCGGAGCCTGACCCGCCGACCAGGGCCACGCCGGCCACGGTGGCCAGGACGCGGAGCGTGAGCAGCTGAAGCGGGCGCTTGCACGATGGACGTCGTTTCATGGCATCTCCCCAAGAAAGGCGCGCGACGGTGAGGGCGAATGATTCGAGATCAGGGGCAGGCGGCGGCGGTGATCGAGTTGCTGAGGAGCGTGACTCCCGCCGTGATTCCGAACGCCCGACCGGGAGCCAGAGAGGCATTGGCCATCATGATCGTCGTCGAGCTCGCGATGACGTTTCCCAGGAACGCGGTGTTGTCGTTGATGACCGCCGCCGTTCCCATCGTCCAGAAGATCCGGCAGGCCAGGGAGGGAGGGCCACCGATGATGACCGCGGTGACGTGATCCATGACCGTCAGCTGCGTCTTCACCTGGATGACCCAGACGGCGTTGGGATCGCCTTTGGCGTCGAAGGTGAGCGTGGTCGCGGAGGCTTGATTGGCAGACGACGTGTAGCAATAGACGCCCGGGGCGAGCGTCAGCCCGCCCAGATCGGTGCCGGTCAAGCTGTTGGCGGGGGGACATGCTTCGCCGGCCAGCGACGTGTAGGCGGTCCCCACGTCGAGAAGAGCCTGGGCCGCCACGGCGTCGAAGACGTAGGTCGCGCCCGAGGGCTGGGTGGGCGGCCCGGTCAATCCGGTGATGGCCGGCCCTGTCGTGCCGACGTCGCCGATGAGAACGGTCTTGCTGACCCCCACGTCGGAGTTGGTGACGGTGGCGCCGCCGAGCACCACGAAGGGATCGGCCGTCCCCAGCGACACCAGGAGCCCGCTCGTCCCGGAGTCGAAGACGCCCGCTTCTCCGTCGAACGCGTCGAGCTCGGCGGCATCCGCGTCCAGGGAACCCGCGTCGGCGTCCGGGCGCTCCGCGTCCGCTTCCTGCGAAGTCGCATCGGCATCCTGCGCTGCGGAGTCGAGCGACGCATCTGGAGTGGTCCCGTCCGGCAACGAACCCTCCGGGGCGAGGCCGTCGGGTGTGGATGCCTCGGGTATGTCGACGTAGTCGGATCCACCGCAAGCCGCCGCGAGAAGCACGGCCAAGGGAACGACTGCGAGTCCTACCGCACGTCGCGGGAGGCCGGCGGAGCGAGCCATACGGTATTCTCCAGTCTCGTTTCACGGGAGCGCTGAGTGCGCCGCCCGCCGCGGCCAGGCAATACTCTGGCCAGCGCCGGACTGGGGTCCGCGGAGGACGAAGACGCTACGGCACCGGGTCGGGGTTCACGCCCTTCAGCCTGGCGTTCTCGCAGCCCAGGTCCACACCGGTGGGACCGTCCTTGGTCTTGACGATCTTGAACTCGACGCGCCGGTTCTGTTCCCACGCCGTCTCGTTGTGGCCCGAGGCGATGGGACAGAACGCGCCGTACCCTTTGCTGCGAAGGCGCTGCTTCTCCACGCTCCTCGCGATGAGGGCGCGCATGACCGAGTTGACCCGGTCCTGCGTCAAGTGGAGGTTGTATTCGTCGTGGCCGCGCTCGTCGGCGTGGCCGGCGACCTCGAGCAGCGTGAACTCCGGATGGTGGTTCAGGGTGGTGGCCACGGCGTCGAGGATCTTGTTCGAGGCGGGGAGGATCTCCGCGGAGTTATAGGCGAACTGGATCTTGTCGAGGATGATGATGTTGTTGTCCTGGATGATCACGCTCCCCTGGTCGGGGCAGCCGTCCTCGTCCTCGAAGCCGTTGAACGTCTCCGGCTCGTTCGGACATTTGTCCTTCACGTCGGGGATACCGTCGTGGTCGTTGTCCGGATCGGGGCAGCCGTCGGTGTCCTCGAACCCGTCCTTGTCTTCCGGGTCGTTCGGGCACTGGTCCATCTTGTCGGGGATGCCGTCCAGGTCGTTGTCTGGATCGGGGCAGCCGTCCTCGTCCTGGAAGCCGTCGCGGTCCTCCGGCTCGTCGGGGCACTTGTCCTTGGAGTCGGGGATCCCGTCCCCGTCGCGATCCCCGTCTTTGCCCTCGGGGCAGCCGTCTTCGTCCTGGAAGCCGTCGCGATCTTCGGGGATGTTGGGGCAGCGGTCGTCCACGTCGGGGATGCCGTCGTTGTCGTTGTCCGGGTCCGGGCACCCGTCCTCGTCCTTGAAGCCATCGAAGTCCTCGGGATCGTCCGGGCACTGGTCGACGTCGTCCTTGATGCCGTCGCCGTCGCGATCGCCGACGGATGGCTCGAAGATGAAGCCGAGAAAGACGCGCTGGTCGGCCGCTTCGAACCCCGACGTGTAGCGGGCGCCCCCGCCGAGCATCAGGTAGGAGTTGCGCTCGACGAACACCTTGATGCCGCCCACCGCTTCGGTGCTGACCTTCGTCCCGCTTTCCG